>Ga0265331_10000495_pt1 | contig 37238 bp, 56 predicted proteins | sample 41923metaG_FD_202088 | JGI IMG/M metagenome (GOLD analysis project Ga0265331, IMG submission 202088) | Rhizosphere microbial communities from Carex aquatilis grown in University of Washington, Seatle, WA, United States - 4-19-23 metaG | ecosystem: Host-associated > Plants > Roots > Rhizosphere... | reverse complement strand
GTGGACGATCTGCTGCCATCACAACTGTTGACGCAGGAACCCATGCCAACATAATCACCCCACCCCAACGGGATCGGCCAGAGCCAACGAAGGCCCATTTCCTGTCCAGCCCGACGGGGCCAGCTCATAGGTCAGGCCGCGCGACGGAGGCTGTTGGTTGCCGGAGGTATAATTGATGGTGACGGTGACGCCGGCATCGGCGCCGGCGAAGGTGTAGGTGCCCCCGCTGACGCGGTATTGGGCTGCCGTCGGCCCGCTGGCCGAGACGGTCCAGGTCTCTCCCGTTTCGGCGTCGACCACGCCGTAATTCGTCACCGGGCTTCCCGGCCAGTCCACGGTGACCTCGAAGGGCGCGACCAGAGGGATGGTGTGCTGTTCCGGCACCACCGTCTGGCCGGTGAGCCACCCCCACGGTGCCTGGGCCTGGGCGCCGTCGAAGACGGTCAGGCCCAGCGCGGCGGCGTCGGTCTCCGTCTTGGCCGACCACACCGTGCCGACGCCGGCTATCGGCCCGTGGCACAGGCCGAACACGAACATGGCCGAATAGGTGGTGGTCGTGGTGCCGCCGCCGCTATCGCCGCCGCCGCCGCCCTTGCCGCCACCACCGCCGCCGCCACCACCCGAGCTGGTGGACTTGCTCTGGAAGTTCCCATAGTCGAGCAGGTTGGGCGCCACCTTGGCGGTGCCGATCACCACCGGGATGACCTTGTCGTAGCAGCTGGTCTGGATGGAGACCCCGGCCGCCGCCGCGGGCTGCTGCGCCTGCGGCTGCTTGGGCTGGGATGATCCGAACAGGGAGGCCATGCTAGCGCGCGCCCCCCCACAGGGTGAAATAGCGCGGCTCGCGGTCGGTCAGCAGCTTCTTGTCGAACGCGTCGCGGAGCGCATCGCCGAGGATGACCGCACCGGCCCTGGCGGCGGCGTGGATGATCACCGGCCACTCGATCACGATGGCGCCGTGTGCCCAGCAGCGGCCCACCTTCCAGAGGACGAAGTCGCCAGGTCCGGGCGCGCAGGCGCCCATTTCGTTTGGATTACCGGCCCCGGCGTCGGGCGGCCCGGCGAACTCGGTGGCATGATCGAGCACGCGGCCCAGGTAGCGTTCCTGGTCGCGGTGGAGGTGCCACTGGGCCGGATACTCCTCCGGCGGGATCTCGGGAATCAGGCCGACGGCCGCGTAGACGGCGGCCGGCAGGTTGGCGCAATCGACCCCGGCGCCCTTGAGGCGCTGATTGTGATGGTAGGGCGTGCGCAGCCAGGTCCGCGCCTCCGCCACCACCATTGCCCGCTGCCGCCGCTCAATCTCGTCCATGGTCAGTTCGCCGTCGAGGGTGGGGGGACGTTGGGATGGCCACGGAAGTTGGCCAGGTTGTTGAACTTCGGGCAGCCCTTGGCATCCATGGTGCCGTCGCAGCCCGGGTGGGCCACGAAGGCGTCGCCGGCGGCCGGGGCCTGCGGAAACGGCGTCATCAGCGTGAGGATGCCGGCTGCGTGGCTGCGGATCGAGCGCGACTGCCCGGCCAGGGCGCCGCTGGTGAAGCCGATGTCGCCGATGTCGAACCACCCATCGGCCTGTGTGAGCGCCGTTTCGATGGCCAGCGCCGTCGACCCCGCCGCCGCGCTGCCGGTGATCGCCCAGGTGGCCAGATCGATGCCGCAGGACTGGTCGCCCAGCAGATTGAGACAGCCGGGCTGATAGACCTCGTGCGGCCACGGCTGCTGCAGGATCTCGGCGATGGAATTGACGCACAGCGTGATCACCGAGCCGCCGGCCGGGCTGATGTCACCGATCCGCCCGGTGAACTTCTCCTCGCTCCCCGTCGCCGGCAGCGGCCAGTATTGTGCCGAAGTCACCAGCGGCAGATAGGCGCGGCGGTATTCCAGCCAGGCGCCGTCGAATGCGCCGGCAGCGATGGCGTCGGCGAAGGGAACCCCCTGAATCTGGCCGGCGCCGGGCAGCACGCTGACGGTCAACGTCTGGACGTCGGTTCCCAGCTTCCAATGGCACTGGGAATTGTCGCCCATCAGCCCCCAATAGGGGCCGGTCCAGCCGCCGCAGGGATAGCGCACGCCATCGTCGAGGATATCGGCATCCCCGCCCGACCACCGCAGCTCCGTGCCATCGGCCAGGGTGACGATGTAGAGGTCGATGCCGACGAACTGACGGCCGTCGAGAAGGGCTTGAAGCTCGGGAGTCATGGCGCCCTCACTTCACCGACCGGATCGGCACCTTGTCGGCCGAATAGAGCGCGGTCAGGAACAGCTTCATGTCGAGCTTGTCGTCCTCGAATCGGCAGGGGAAATAGAAGGTGAAATCGGCGACGACGAGGTCCCCGGCCGACGGTGCCGCGGCAAAGGTGACCAGGCCCGGGGTGGTGCTGTCGAACGGCGCCACCGTCCAGCCGGTGGCGGTCGCGCCGCCGATCCTGATCGCCGACACCACGTGCGGCGCCCAGATCGGCTCGACGTAGCCGCCGCAATCGCGCACCAGCTGGAAGGTGGTGGTGCCCCCATCCCCGCGCCCGATCGGCTGATCGGTGACCTGGTTGTCGTCGGGATCGCGGTAGAGGAAGTTGCCGAGCTGGGCCATCGCCGTCTTGAAGAACGCCGTCAGTTGCTGAACTTCCGGCGTATCCGGCGAGGCGCGAAGGAATTCGAAGACCAGTTCCCAATGGTAGATCGGGTAGGTCCAGTTGCCGATGCGCGTCTCCTTGCCCGAGCGCGCCGTCTGTACGGTGGTCGAGAACTCGACGGTCTTCGGGATGTCCCAGCCGATGCCGGCCAGATCGGGAAAGACGGGCGTGGTCATCGCCTCACGACCTCCCGGCGATCTTGGCGCCCAGGCTGACCTGGCGGTTCAGCGCGGTGACCAGGGCCGACCCGTTGCGGGTGAACAGGTTGGCGACCGAGGCTGCGTCGGGGCTGGTGATGTGGTTGTGGTAGTGGACCTCGCCGCCCTTGCCGCCGCGCTTTGCCATGCGCCCCGAGCCGCTGCCGGTCGGCGACGGAGCGTTGACGTTGGCCGGCTGGGCCATGCGCGGCAGGCCGATGCTCGGCATGGCGGCGGCCGGGGCCTGCATCATCTCGACATTGTTCATCAGCTTGTCGAGGCGGTTGGAGAACGGCGCCGACAACACCTTCTCGTCCTTGTGCAGTTCGGTGATCATCCCGTCCGCCGGCACACGCTCCCAACCGCCCTCGGCCGAGGCCATCGGCAGAAAGGACATGGCATCGGCATAGGTCTCCTCGCCGACCGCGGGCGCCATGGCCCAGCCGACGAAGGGGATGCAGGCGACCGACGACATGGCGCCGGCGGCGGCGATCGCCGCATAGGCCGGGATCTCTCCGGCCGCCTCGGCCTTGGCGGCGGCGATGGCGGCGATGGTCGATGCGGCTTCGGCACCGGTTCTGGCGGCGGCCTCGGTCACCGTCTCGCCCGTCTTGGCCGTCTCCAGGCCCAGCCATTGGGCAAGCTGTTCGCCGATCCGCGCGAGGAAGCTGGCGTGCTCGGTGCCCTCGGCGGCGGTGCGGGTGGCGGCGCCCCCGATCGTCGCGCCGGTGCGGGCCTGCTGTCCGGCGATCACGGCGCCAGTCTTGGCCCCCTCGCGGCCTGCGGTTTCGACCACCTCCTCCTGGCCGGTGAGGCGCGACCACGCCTTCATCACCGTTTCCGACCAGATCCACTTGCCGACACGCTGGAGCGCCAGATCGGCGAAAACGTTGGCCAGCCCCATCGCAAGGCTGCGCTCGGCCTGCTGGAAGCTCTGCCCCTGGATGATCATGCCCTTGATGGCGCCCCCGAAGGCCGCGCCGATCCCCGACGACGCGGTCTGCCAATCGTGCAGCACCTGCAGCGTCTGCTGGTGGCCGGCCGCCAGATCCTGGGCGCGGTAATTCTGGTCGAGCTGGACGAGCTGCTTGTTGATGCGGTCGCGCTCGACCGCCTCCAGGCTCTTCAGCTTCAACTTCTCGTTCAGCGCGTCCCGCTCGATCTGGTATTCCGTCGCCTTGAGCTGGCGCAGCCGGGCGAGCGCGTCGCTGTTGTCGAGCACCCCCATATCGCGCAGGAACCGCAGGTTCTCGGCGTCGATCTCCACGTCGGCCTTCTTTGCCGACGTGCGCGCGTCGAGGCCCTCGGCCTCGATCCGGTCCAGCTCCTTCTGGTGTTCCTTCTCCATCTCCTGGATGCGCTTCAAGGCCTCCTGATAGGCCTTTGAATGCTCGCCGGCATAGCGCTTGACCTCTTCGGCCTCGGCCCGCGCGATGGCGACGCGCTGTTCCGACCCCTTGGCCGCCGCAGCGCGCTGGCGCTCCAGGTCGGCGAGCTGCTCGGCATGGGCGTCGGCGGCGATGGTCTTCTCCAGCCGGCGAATTTCCATGAAGACCTGGGCGTAGTCCTTGGTCCCCTCCTTCAGGTGCGCGGCCTTCTCCTGCCAGAACTTCAGGTCGTCGGCCTTGCGCTCGTCCAGCGACCGCTTGTCGGCCGCCTGGATCTCGGCCAGCTCGCGGCGATAGCCCTCCATCACCGACTCGCCGCCGCTTTTCTTCTGCAGGTTGGCGGCGCGTTCGTCTTCGAGCCGGATCGCTTCCTTGATGTCGGCGATCTGCGCCTGGATCTTCTGGCGCTGGGCATCGGGCGCGGCGGCCAGGTCGTGCTCCAGCCGCGCCTGCTGCTCGGTCAGCAACCGCTTCTCGCCCTCGATCCGGTGCAGTTCGCGTTGGGTGGTCAGGGTGCGGTCGAGGATGGCCAGCACGTCCTTGGCGCGGTCGGCGTCATTCTCGCCCCCGCCCGGCTTGGCGGCGGTGTCATGCCCCGGGCCTTCCGGCTTCGGCTGCGCCGCGGGCAGATACGGCGTCCCGATGTCCTTGGCGGCGACTCGCACCGCTGCCATCTGCCGCATCATTTCGGCGGTGTGGGTCTGCCATTCCTGGGCGATCTCGCCCGGCATCCGCTTGAGGAGATCGCTGGCCTGGGCGAAGTCGCCCTTGGCGGCCAGCGAGATGGCGTGGATCGAATCGACCACCAGGGCGGCCACCGGCCCGGCGACGGCCCGCATGGAGGCCTCAAGATAGCCGAAGGTGTGGATCATCATCTCAACGACGTCGATCAGATTCCAGAAGGCCTTGCCGACGATGGCCGCAGGCGTCCGCATTGCCTCCAACGCGGCGGCGATATCGCGCATCACCTGGGCCAGCACCTCGCCGTGGCTGCCGGTGCCGCCCATGGCTTCGGCGAGCGCCCGCAGATTGTTGGCCGCCTCCTGCGCCGCCTGTTGGAACGGCGTCTTCATCTGCTGCGCCGTCCGCTCCATGACGTCGCCGAATTCGCGGGAGACCAGTGCCTTGGCCTCCATGACATGGCCGGAATCCACGAGGCTCTCGGCCATCCTGATCGTCTCGGCCGAGACGGCGTGGGTCTGCTTCTCCAATTCCTCCAGGAACTTCAGCGGGTCGGCAATGGATTGGCCGAGCTTGCGGGCCGCCGCTGGCGCCGACTCGCCGGTGACCATCACCCAGCCTTCCATCCCACGCGCCAGATCGGCCATGATCTGCGGCGTCGCCGAGCGGATGCGGGCGAACTCGCCGACCACCCCTTCGGCCGCTTCCTTGCTGATGCCGTGCATGCGCGACAGCTGATTGACCGTGGCCTCCAGGCCGTCGCGGGTGAACAGCGCCGCCTGGCCGGACAGGGCCAGGAAGGTCTCGGTCCTGGCCAGCGCCTGGGCGGCTGCCTCGGCGCGCGCGGCGATTTCATAGGTGACGAAGCCCACCGCGGCCAGCGGCCCCGCCACCCGCAGCGCCGCCATGCCGATAGTGCCGAAGCGCTCGGCCAGCACCATCAGCGACCCGGGCATCCGCGAGAAGTTGCCGCTCATCGCCTCGTGCGCCAGCACGATCAACTCGCGCTTGGCGCCCACCGTCATGGTGCCGACCTCGCCCATGGCACCGGCAGCCCTGGCGGCATTGTCGTTGACGGCGGCAAGCGCGGCGCCACTGGCGCCGACCTCCTTGATCGCCGCCCCGGCTTCCTTGGCGGCGCCGGCCACGCCGGTGAAATGGGCGCGCAGGCGCTCGTGAAGCGCATTGAGGTCGGAAACCGGGATGATGCCTTCCCGGAAGCTCTCGTTCAGCCGCTTGGTGGCATCCACCATCGTCTTGCACGAGCCGGTGACCTGCTTGAACAGGGCGTCGACGTCGTGGGACGCGGCATTGGTGGACGCCAGGGCATCGGTCAGCTGGCGCGACGACTCCGCCATGGTGTCGACGCCGCTGACCGTCTTCTTGATGCCGCCTTCGAAATCGGCGACATCGGCGGATACCCTTACGCTGACGTCATCCGTTGTCGCCATGCCTACTCCAGGATCTCATTGGCGCGTAAGAACAGGGCAAGGGACACCGGCAGCGGAGGAACCTTCTCCCACTGCCGGCACAGAGCCTCCCACAAAGGGAAGGTCAGCTGTCCGACGTCGCGTCGGCTCCAGCCGGAATGGGCGCAGGCGGCGGCGAAGAGGGTGTCCCAGTCGTCGACGACCTCGCCCTCTCCGCCACCAGTTCCCCCAGGCGCACGAACCCGCTCAGATCACCGATGATTTCCGAGGCCGCGTAGATCTCGGCCAGGTCGGTGGGAAGGCTCCGCAGCTCGGCTTCGGGCGCCTGGCCAACGAGGGCCGCGACGATGACGCGCAGGCGGGTGATCACCTGCTCGGCGCCCCCGATCCGGTGCAGCGATCCCAGATCGGGATAGATTCGGGACAGCTGTTCCCAGTTGAGCGGGCCGACCGTCCAGGTCTTGCCGCCGAAGTGGATTTCCCGACCGGCCATCAGACCGCCGCTCCGTTGATCCAGCGGCCGTAAATCTTGCCGCTCGGGCCTTCCTGGGCTTCCCAGTCCATCTCGGGCGTGCAGAATTCGCCGATCTTGCCGCCCTCGGAATAGCTGGACGCCTGCACCGCGTAGATCACCATGTCCTCGGTCTGGAGTCCGGTCGGCGAGTTGTAGGCGTTCTGCAGGTGCAGCTTGAACACCGGCGAGGTGCCGGCCTGCTGATTGGCGACCTCATAGCCGAGACCGCTGCCGGCGACCTGGAAGCCGTAGGAGATCAGCACCGGTACTTCGGCGGTGGTGTCGGCGGCGCTGAACAAATACTTGCCGGTCGGGTCGACCGAATATTGGCTGACGGCCGGAAGGCTTCCCGAGACGTAGTTGACGCGGGTGAAGGAGGCGCCGTTCAACTCGTTGACGACGCCCTCATCGTAGAGAAAGGTGGCCTGGTTCGCCGGCGTCACCAGGGCGGCGGCGACGGCGGATTCGCCGTCGGCCAGCGTGGTCTTGCCCGAGGAAAGGGCGACGCCGTGGAACAGGTCCGAAGCGATGCGGATGTCCTGGCGGAGGAACTTGATCTTGCCGGTCATGTCCTCTTCGGAGCGGCCCAGCGCGACCGCGTACAGCTTCTGGCCCCGGCCCTTGACGAGCTTGGCCTTGATGGCGACCGAGGCTTCCTGGATGTCGCAGATCTTGATCGGGGTGGCGTTGGCGACATCGGTGCGGAAGGCGTAGACCGAGCCGATGCCGAATTTGTAGCGGGAGATGGACATACGCTTACTCCATGTCGTCGAGGCGGGCGAGGAAGGTCTTCAGCGTCTCCTTGGCCTCGAAGGCCAGGTTGTGGAGACGGGTGTTGCGGCTGACCGCCGAATCGGCGACGTGGGTGGTCCACAACGCGTCGAGGGCGGCGACTGCACGGGCGGCGCGGCACGGGGCGTCTTCCTGGTGCTCTTCGGAATCGTTGCTCACGACCGGTCTCCTACGCCAGGTTGGCCGGGGAGAGGCCGTAGGTGGTGCGGAAGACCATGCCCCACCACAGCTCCTGATCCCGGAAATCGCTCAATGCGGCACGCGACAGGCCGAGCCGGCCGAGATAGGGGGCCGGCCGCCAGCCCAGCAGCGTCTTCAGCACCTGGTCTTCCAGCGCCAATAGCTCGGTCTCCTTGGCGAAGCCGGCGGCATCGCCGTGCAGGCGCATGAAGATCTGGACCATGAATTCGGACTGCACGACTTGGGGGCCGCCATCGGCCAGCGGAGCCGACGGCATGTCGGCCACCGGCAGCACGTAGGCGTTGGGACCGTCGCCCAACGCATGGCCCGGCTTGGTGGCTGCGCCGTAGCTGATCGCGCCGCCGACCAGCCGGAACAGCTTGGCGCCATCGGTCTTGGCCGCCGCCTGCAGGCGCAGGATGACCGGCTTCAGCTCGATCATGACGGCTCCTTGCCCAGCACGTGTTCCCGCACGATGGTGACGTAGAGGCGGCGCTCCTCGTCATTAATGCCGGCGAAGGGGCGCGCCGGGATGACGATGCGGCCCTCGCCAACGACACGTCGCGCCATGGCGACCACGCGCTTGTCGCCGGCCTTGGCGAACAGCATCCCCGAATAGGTGACCACGGTGCCGTCCTTGCGGGTGACCGACCGCTTGGCCCGGCGCAGCGACAGGCGCGAGTTCAGCACCGTCTGCGCATAGCGGCTGATGTCGGCGCCATACTGGTGCGCCGACGCATAGGCAACCTTGGTGCCCCAGCTGACGCTGGTGGATCCGACCAGACGGGTGAACGAGCCCCGCAGCCGGCCCGACCACTGCAGCTTGCGCTCATGGCCGGCCTTGGCCTTCTTCTTGATGGTGCTGGGAGCCAGCGCCGCCCAGGCCTGCCCATCCGGCCCCACCTCGCGCTCGAAGCGCAGGTCGGTGGATACCATGCCGGAGTTGCCGATCTTCTCCATCGCCGGTGTCAGGTCGCGCGCCGCCAGGGCGTGGCCCATCAGGCGACGGCGGACGGCTTCGTCGTTAACCTCGAACTTGATGCCCCAACCGCTCATGACCAGCCCCCGCGGCCGTCAGCCCAGAACACCGTCGCCGGGACGATAGCGGCGATCCGGTTGGGAGAACCGCCGTCTTCGACCCCGGAGGCCTCCAGGCGGAAGGCCCCGCTGGCCACGTCCCGGAGCGTTCGCAGGGCGTTGGTGTAGGCGCTAACGACGGCCGCGGGCGCCTCGTCCTTGTAGAGCATGAACCGCGCGATGTCGCAGACCAGGCCGACGATGGAAGCCGGCACCGGATCGAGCGGCAGCCGATAGCGCGCGTTGGCGTAGCCGTCCACCAGGGCCGAGGCGTCCGCCAGGCGTCCGTCGACCCTGGTCTGGTCGATCACGTCGCCGCCGGTCAGGTCCACCAGCTCGGCGCTGCCGAAGCGGTCGATCAGATCCTGGAGGAGGGCATAAGCCATGAGTTAGAAATTCCCACAAGGTGCCCCCGGGTTCGACGCTGTCACGTCGAACCCGGGGGCTTGGTTGATCGCTCAAGCCGCCGGGGCGGGATCGGGCACCGGCTTCGGGTCGACGGCGCCCAGCGCGGCCAGTTCTACCGCCTGGTCGTCGGTGAGCTGCACCGTCGCGCCGACGGCGATATCGTCGCCATCGTGGCGGAGCGGCCGGAGCGCCCGGTAGGGCTTGCGCGGCAGGGTCGGATTCGCTTTGGCCATGGTCGTTCTCCTACACCGGGCTCTGGATCAGGAAGGCGGCCTGGGCACAGGTGATCACCGGCGCGCGTTCGTAGACTGTCGGGTAGAGCCACGAGCGCACCTGGCGCTCGACGTAGGGCTGCTCGACGTGCGGATTGCCGTCCATGGTGTACGTGAAGGAAAAGCTGGGCTCTTCCATCCCCGAGGGCAGATCGGGCGAATAGGACAGCAGCGCCATGTTGCCCCACACGTCGCTCATGGTGCCCTGGTCATCGGCGCTGACGGCGCGCCCGACCACCACCTTGGCCACGCCGAAATAGGTGGCGAGCATTGCTTCGGTGATGCTGTCGGCGGAGGTGTACTTGAACTGGTCCTTGATCTTCGGATGGTTCTTCAGGGTATTGAAGACCTTCGGCCCCAGCGTCAGCAGGTTGGGGTAGATACCGACCGAGGAGCGGATGGCTTCCTTGGCTGCGTCGACGTCGCCCACCGGGTTGGAGTTGACGTAGTCCGACCACTTCGAGGTACCCGACAACACCACGGTGTGGTTGGAATCGTAGGCGCCCGGGTTGGTGACCAGCCCGGCCTGCTCGATCTCCAACCCGAGCGTGAGGACACGCATGGTCAGGTTGACCGCCCGCGTGCCGAGGTCGATACCCGGCACGATGGAGGCGTCGCGCAGCCATTCGAACGGCACCTTGCCCTCGACGCCGTCCTGGACCAGGGCGTACTTCTCGCCCAGATAGCCGAGGTCGATGCGGTGCATGCGGGCACCGGGGGCGCGGCGCAGGTTCTGCGCCATGAAGGCTTCCTTGCCGAACTGGAGCACCTGGCCGCCGGAAATCTGCACCGGGACGCGCGGGCAGACGATCAAGCCGATGAATTCGGCGTTCTTGTAGCCCAGCGCAATATTGGAGAGGATCGGGTCGATGACCCTGACCTGACCGGAATTCATCGTCATGGTGGAGGGCCCCTTATTTCAGCAGGATTTCGACGAATTGGCCGGCGGCGGATGCCGCCTGCAAGGCATGGCCGACCAGGAAGTCCGGTCCACCCGAGCCGACGAGGATTGAGCCGTTGGCGGCGGAACTGGTCACCGCCGTGGCACCCGCGGCGACGGCCAGCGACGCGCCGACGATGGCGCGACCCTGGCTGTCGGAGATGATCGCGTCGCCGACAGCGAAGGCGCCCCCGGACTCGACGACGGCGGTTCCCTTGGCGGTGACCGCGATGGCCTGTCCGGCGGCGGTGGCAGCGTATTCGGCGACGCCCTTGACCTTCTGGCCCTGGGCGCTGGCCTGGTTGTCGTCGAAGCCGACGAAGCGGTTGGCTGCGATGACGCCCCCCGCGACGGCGGTGAGGGAGAGAAGGCTGTTGCCGGTCTTGCTCACGGCGTCACTCCTTGGCTACGGCCTTGACGGCCTGGATATAGGACTGGTCGGGGTGCTGGCGCTGATAGGCGAGCGCCATGCCGTGCAGCCGGAGCCGCTCGGGGTCGACGATGGCGCCGGCCGGCGCGGCGAACTCGACCGAGGTGGCGCCGGAGCCGTCGCCGGGGGCGATCTCCCCGAACTCCACCATCTTCGGAATCGCCGACAGATGGCGCCGGAAGGCGTCGCGCAGCGAAACCTTCGCCTTCGTGCCGTCGCCCTCGGCGAACTCGATGACCTGGTCGGTTTCAGCCACGCTTTCCATGAAGGCGAGCGTGTTGGCCTTCTGTGCCGGCAGGAACTGGCCCTTCGCGATAAGCCCTTCGAGGAAACCCTCGTCGTCCTTCCGGCGTTGGCCGCGTTCCAATTCGGCGAAGGCGATCTCCTTCTTTGCGAAGGCCTGGGCCTGGGCTTCCAACTCGGCCGCGCGCTTGTCGAGCGCGGCCTGATCGGGCTTCGTGGTCATGTCGACTCCTTGGTCGTGGTTGGAAAAGGAGGCCGACCCGCAGGAACCGCAGGCGCCGTCGGCAGTGTCCTCGGTCTCTTCACGGTCGGCGTCTTCCGCCTGGGAGACGATCCAGCCGGGCAGCGCCTGGTCGGCGTCCGCCAGCCCGAACTTGCCGATCAGCCAGTCGCGCAATTGGCGGAAGACCGGCCCCAGCGGCATGTCGTCCTGGCCGAACTCGACGAAGTCGGTGTCGCCGGCGGAAAATTGCAGCGGCTTGAGTCCGGACACAGCGGGGGGAATGGCGCCCAGGCAGCCGACGTGGCGCAGATAGTACTGGCCCGGTTTCGGGTTGGCTTTCGAGGCCGGCGGATAGAAGGCGGCGGAGACCCGCTTGTATTCGCCCCGCCCGACGGCGGCGGCGAATTGCGGATTGACTTGGTCGACCTCGGCCACCAGCCGACCGTCAACGAATTCGACGCGCTGCACCCAGCCTTGGGCCGGATCGTCGTGCTTGGGGTGCCCAGCCACCAACGGCGCCTGGTGCAGCGCCGGATCGTAGGCGCCGGCAACGGCCACCAGGTCGGCGGCGGAAAAAGTGATTTCGTCGCCGGCCCTTGTGGTGAAGGTGCCGGGCCGGAAGATCTCGATCGTCTTGGTGGGCTTGGACGCGGTCACGGGATCGCCTGCCTGATGAAGGTCGAGGCGATCATCGTCGGCTGGCCGAACGGGGTCCGCGCGGAACGGTTTCCGCCGGGTGCCGCGATGGAGGGATGGCCCCATGCTGCCCGCGATCGGCAACCAAGACAAGGGGGCGGCCGAAACATCGTCGTTAACGCATGTCTAACGCGGATTGGGCGCCCCGAAGTGGTTCGGCGGGCACACCGGGACCCCCACGGGTCTTCCGGCGCTTGCGATGGCCCTCCGGCAGGACTACCCGGCACCTTGGGGTCCGTGCTATGATTCGCTTTGCAGCCGTCCGGTGGGGCGCACCCCCGATCCCGGGCGGCGGCCGACGTGGCCGGTGCGCGGACCATGGTCTCACTCCACCGCAGCATCCGTCGCCTCCTCCGCCTCGGCGCGGTAGACCCGAAGGCCGGTGCGCAGGTTTTTGAGGGCACCCGTCGTCCCCCGGAAGAAGGTCATCCCCGACCAGCGGTTGCCGTCGGAATCGGCGATCAGGCCGAGCACCCGGCGCTTGCCGATCAGGAAGTACTTCACGTAGCGCCGGCGCAGCGACACCTGCCCTGACGCCTCGTCTTCGGCGAAGCCCACCCAGATCTCCTGGGGAGCGGTGATCAGGTCGGCGAGGAAGGGGAAATAGCTCTCGCGCCCGTCGATCCGGGCCGCGTCCGTGATCATGTGGTCGACGATGGCCTGGCCGAGCGAGATCGCCTCGCCGGCCGGATCGGTCAGGATCGCCTCGTCGGCGCCGAGCGCCTGGCGCAGCGCCGCCCGCAGCGCGTCCACCGTTTCCGGCGCCACTGCCGCCGGGGGGTGCCCGATCCCGGGCGCCTGCGTGCCCAATATCCGCGCGACGGGGGGCGCAGGCACAATGTCGGTGGCCACCGGTTGCAGCGGCGTCGCCGCCTGGCGGATGCCGGCCGGAACCGTCAGCTCGTTCCATGGGCCGTGCCGCTCGATCGCCACGCGGTCGGCGCCGCGTCCCCACGCAGCCTTGCCGACGTTGTAGCCGAAGCCGGTGTCGATGCCCTCAGGCACGTTCACCATCTCGACCCCGTCGGGGGTCTTGAGCGGACGCATTTCCCATAGGACGGCCGGAATGTCCGCGTCGGCCGTCACCTGCCAGCCGTAATGAGCCAGCTCGTCATGGGTAAGGAACTGGATCGAGCAGCGGCAGTTCCACCCGTTGGGCGGATAATGTGTATCCCAGAAGGGGTGGTCGACCGGCAGGATGATCCCATGCCACTGTCGGTGCAGCGGCCGGGTGCGGGAATCGAGGATGGCGGTGTAGCGGATGTAGACCTTGCCGCCGCCATCGGCCAGGCGCATGCCCTGCGCCCACCGGCCGGCGGCCACCGCCATGCGCATGTTGGTGTTGTAGATGACCGCTGAACGCCAGTTGCGCGACCCGTTGTAGTCCCAGCCGTGCCTGGCGACGATGGCGTCGAAGTCGCGGCGGAAATCGGCGAGCGTGCGGCCCTCGGCAATGGCCCGGTTGATTGCGTCGTGGAAGTCGGCGATCAGCTGGCCCTTGATCGCCCCGGCAACGACGAAGGCGCGGGCATGCATGGCCTCGCGGATGTCGGTCCAACTCGCGGTGGGGACGTCCAGCTTGCGCCCGAGATACGCGATCGCTTCGGCGAAAGGCAGATTGAAGGCGTCAGCGGACATCGGCGATCTCGGCCCGCCCGGTCAGCTCCGCCACCTGCAATGCCTGCGACAGCGCCAGCGCCAGGTCGGCGGCATCGAGCTTCGGGTACAGCCGCACCAGTTCGTCCGCCAGCTCGCCGATGCTGCTGCAGGAACCGACCAGGCTGCGGACGCGTCCGATCAGGTCGGCCATCGCCGGCGCCGCCGCCTGGACCAACTGGTCGGCAATGTCGTCGGCCGCGTCCCTCGGCGTGGTGTCGCCCAGCTGGAGGTGGCGATCGCCGCCGGCGAATTCGCTGTCGGCCTGCTCGGTCTGCGGGGTTACCGCCACCCCTGGCGCCGCGGGGCCGCTCGGTGTCCCGACGTAGACCCATTTACCCTTCCACTGCTCGTCGATGTCGGCCGCCGGGTCGGCCGGCACCCACCCGGCCTGGCGGGCGGTGGTGATATATGCCAGCGCCATCTGGCGCGCCTGGATCTTCTTCTGGTCGCGCACCGCCTCTTCTTCTTCCCGGGCCATGCGCGGACGCGACAGCACCGGCGGCTGGGCCTCGGGATAGTTCAGGGCGACGATCCATTGCACCAGCTGTTCGGTATGAGCGGCGCACAGAAGGTCGGCGTCGGAATCGGCCAGCTCTTCCCGGATGACGTTGTGGGTCTCGGAGGCGGCGCGCGAGCCGCCGCCGCGGACCGACGAGGTCAGCGTCTCGCCCAGGATGGCGAGCGTGATCATCTCGTCCATGTACCGGCACAGTTCCTCGTAGGTGTTGATGTTGCCGGAGCGCACCCCCTCCAACAGCTTCACCACCGTGCCGTTGGGCACCACCAGGGCCGAGCGCTGGGCGATCCCGGCCAGCACGTTCAGCAGCTTGTCCTGTTCGGCATCGAGCATCCCGTCGGGATACTCGCCGACGACGGTCGGCGAGCCGAACTTCTCGGCGAAGGTGAGCCAGAAGGTGATGCCCTGGCGCTTGAAGTAAGCCGGCCAGAACAGCGTGTTGCCCAGGCCGAGTCCGTAGGGATCGCCGGTCTTGTCGCCGAAGCGATGGACCAGGAACTTCTTCGCGGGCAACTCGTCGCCGCGCATCATGTCCCGCAAGGTCAGCATGCGCAGCTGTTGTTTGTCGTCGAAGACGAAGCGGCGCTGATCCTTGGGCTTGACGTCGACGGGAACAAGGAAATCCTCGGAACGCCGCGCCCACATCACCTCGCCGACGGCATAGCCCTTGAGGGTGGCGTCGAGCTGTTCGCAGCAGATGCGGTCGTAGCGGAATCCCCACTCTCCCTTCAGCACCCGTTCGACCAGATCGGCTGCCTTGCGGTCGATCCGCGCCGAGCTTGCCGGCGTCACCGTCCACGACCGCGCCACCACGGCGGCATATCGCTTGCGCAGCAGGGCGCCGACCAGCGGGTCGCGCGAGATTTCGTCGTAGATCTTGAGGCCGCGACCGCCGCCCCGCGTCAGCAGGATTTCATCCTGCGACCGCATCATGTGGGCGAACAGCAGGTGGAAGACGTCACGATCGGCGCCGGCGATCTCCTGGCGCAGCTCCGCCGGCACGGCTTTCTTGGTATCGCTCACGGCCCTATCCTCCAACGAAGTCGCGGTACCCACCGCCGGCCGCAGCCCGGATGCCGCTGGTGCGCACGCTCGCGGACGTCCCTGCGGCCTGGCACAGGCGCCACAGCATTTCCAGGGCGTCGGGGCCGTCGTCGTGATCGGCGTGCGGCCAGTGGCGCAGCTGCTCCAGCAGCGTGGCGTGGTTGGGGCTGAAGCGGATCAATCCGTTGGCGACGTGGGGCTGTACGCTTTCGATGCGAAGATCCTTGTCGTCGCTGTTCAACAGCGGCACCGCGGGAACCGGGCAGCCCATGGCGGCCGAGCGCCGCACCAGTTCGGTGCGAAAGAATTCCTGAAACTGCACGCTCTCGATGCCCCAGCGCAGGCAGCGGTATTCCTGGTGCAGGGCGATGATGTCGGAAATGATCCTGTCGGGCAGGCGGCGGCGGATCGCCGCCTCGACCACGTCGAGCACCCCGGTCTCGCGGTTGAGACCACCCACCAGGATGGCGGAGGGATCGTTGCGCCGCGACTTCTTGCCCAGGCTGGGATCGCAGACGCCGAGGAAGACCCACAGGCGCAGCCGGTCCACCCAGAACGTCACCCGCGCGAACATGGCGTCGGCGTCGCTGATGGGATCGTTCATGTACTCGCTGTCGAAGGCCGCCCGGCCGACGCGGATGCGGATCTCCATCAGCCGCTTGAACGGCTGCACCGCCGGCCACAGCACTTCGCCGCCGGCCAGCATTTCTGCCAGGTGCTGGGCATAGAACGCGTCGGCGGCGGGGCGGCCGTCGTTGCGCATGATCTCTTCGAAGCGGTCCCACAGATCCATGCGGTCGGGCCATCGGATCACCGCCTTGAACCGGGTGGCGTTCCACATCGGGTTCTTAAGCTTGCGCGCCAGCACCGAATCGTAATGCAGGATGGTGCCGACATAGACGATGTCCATCGAGCCGTCGGGCGGCCCCAGCGGGTCGACCGCCTTATCGATCCACGCCTCAAGCTTGTCGCGCTGCTCGGGGCTGCGCACGTTTTCGTCGTTCTCGATGTCGTCGAGCCACACCAGGTCGGGACGGCGGGCGCCATGGCGAACGCCGCGCAGCCGCTTGCCCGAACCGAACGCCTGGATCTTGTGCCCGCCATTGGTGATGATCACCCCCACCTTCCATGCCCGGCCCTTGCCGACGCGGTCGGGGAAGTCGGCTGCGAGGCGCGGGTTGACCTCCAGCTCCGCCTTGATGCCCTCCAGCATTTCCGCGGCCTGGTCGAAGGAATCGGCCATCAGGCACATGAAGTGCTTGCGGTCGGTCAGATCGAGCCAGAGGTGATAGATCTGACCATAAGTGGTCTTGGCGTTGCCGCGCGGCGCGGCGATGGCCTCGCGCACCCCTTCGCCGGCGGCGGCGATTTCGGGCAGGCGGCGGAACAGGAAGCGGTGGAAGACGCTGGCCGTCGTGGAGACGTAATGGGGGAAGTAGGTGCGGGCGAAGAAGCCGAAGTCGTCACCCGCCTTGGCCCTGCGTTCGGCCGAGGCGACGGCATCGGTGGAGAAGCCATCGACCGCGGCCTCGATATAGGCCTTGAGATCGGCGGCAACCTCGCCGATCGCCTTCAGGAAGTCGGCCTTCTTGTCCTTCTTCGCCGCCGCCATCGGCCTATCCGTATTTCCGGGCCATCTCCAGAGCGAACGGCTCCAGGATTTCGGCCAAGGCGCCGGCATGGGCGGGGAAGCGGTTGCGCACGAAGCCGGCCAGGTCGGCCAGCAATTCGCTGGCGACGGCGAAGCGGCCCAGTTCGGGGGCTGCCTTGGCAGCGGCGGCCATGGTCTTGGTGAAAGCGTCGGCCAGGCGGCTCATCGCCTCGGCGCGCGACAGCGCCGGGATGGATGCGTCTTCCCTCAAGCCCTCGACGGTGGCCTGGTGCAGTGCAAGGTAATCGGCGAGAACCAGCTGAACGATCGCGCCGGTGCCGGCCTGGGTGAGCGAGTGGGCGGCCCGCGCCTTGTCCCAGTCATCGCCGCCGGACTCGGCCGCGCGCTTCCACTTGCGTGCCGTATCGACCGGCACTCCCGACCGCGTTGCGGCCTCGTCCAGGGGCAGGCGTTCCCTGACATAGGCGGTGCGCACCGCAGTCTTGGTTTCCGGCGGGTGGGCCATGGATCAGCCGCCGCCGAGAATGCCGAGCGCCGCGTTAGAAGCGGCGGCCATGATCTCGGAGGGCGACGGCCGTTTAACGCCGGGAACCCGGGCGCGCCCCAAGGCGACGTCGGCGCCGCGGTTGGTCAACTTCGCCACCTTGACCTTGCCGACCAGTTCCACGGTGACCAGGCCCTGTTCGGCCAGCCAGGCGCACAGGGTGTCGACTTGGTCGCGGCTCATGGCGAAGCCGATGGTCTCCAGCAGATCCTGAAGGACACTGGTGTTGTGCGAGTAGTCGGCGTCCTCAACCAGGAACCTCAACATCGCCAGGCGGATCGATTCCTCTAGGATGGTGCGGGTGTTGGTCATTTCATCACCTCTGCCAGGGCGCCCTCGGTGATGGCCCGCATCGGCTGCTCGACCCGCTGGAGGATGGCGGCGGCCACACGGATGTCGCCGGTGAGGCGCTCCATCTGGATCTTGAGCTGTGCCACTTCATCCTTGGTCGGCATGTTGCCCAGCAGGATTTCCATGCGGGCGAAGCGGGATTCCCCCTCCGCAAGCCGCGTGACGAGATTGTCGTGTTCCACGCCGTGCTCGACCTTGAATTTCTCCAACTCGGCCTTGGTGGCCACCTCCCGCAACAGCGAGCGGTGGGCGACGCCGAGGAAGGCCAGCGCCACGGCGGACAGGGCACCGAGGAATTCCAGCGCTAGCCTGGCCAGTTCGATCAGTTCCGCGTGCGTCATCTTGGCCCCGTCAGCTGGCGGGCGCAGAACCCGCAGACATTTGTCCCCGGCACCGCCTGGCGGCGCGCCTCGGGAATGCGTTCGCCGCACGAGCGGCAGGAATAGGCGCTGTCGCCTGCCGGGCGCGGCCGGGCGCGGTGGCGGGCCAGGGCATCATCCCGGTCCGCCTGTTCCCGCTCGGCCGCGTGGTCGACGAAGTCAGGCACCGGCCACCGGCTGATTGCCGCCCGCATGGACCTGAGCCAGGGCGTTGGTCTGGAGCGCCACCAGGGCCGCCCACTGGTCGTGGCTGGGGTCCGCGCCGGACGCCACCACCTGGCTGCCGAGGTCGAACAGCTGCTTGATGGTGCCGGCGACGCCGACCACCGTCGGGATCAGAGGGGACAGGGTCTGGACGATCGCGGCGATTGCCGCCAGGAATGCCAACATGATCAGTTCTCCACTTTCTGGAGGATCGGGAGTGCCGCCTGCAGGGCGTCGATCGCGGCCTGGGCCGCGGTGATCGCCTGGTTCTGGGCGGTCTGGTCGGCCACCGGCTGGCCGCAGGATGCAGCCGGCGGCGTCGCCGTGGCGGCGACGTACTGGACGGCGGAACATCCGAGAACCAGCGTCTCGGCGGTGCTCAGCGCTGCCTTGGCGGAATCGATGCCGAGGGCGACCTTGGCTGCGATGGCGGAATCCTTGCACACCTTCGGCGCCGCCGGCCCGTCGCAGGACGGGAGCGAGACGTAGGCGGCGGCCGTAACCGCGGCGCCGGTGAACCCGGCCTCGACATCGAACAGGATGGCCTTGGCCGAGGGCGGCGGCGCGCCGGCCGGCGGCGAGGCGCAGGCGGCGAGCAGGGAGGAGGCGAGGACTACGCAAAGGGCGAGGGCGAAAAAGCGCGACATGGCGGCTCCTAGGGCTGGACGACGACCACTGCGGCCGGCGGGGAAGCGGACGGCCCGGGCTCCGGCTGGGGCGGCTGCAGGATCGCAGCCGCCCCCTGGGTTTGCTCTCGGGGGGTATTGGGAAGCGCCGGCATGGCGGCGGCGACCTGCGCCTGGGCGGCGGTGAGCGCGCCGGCCATCTGGGCGTGCACGCCCTCGATGGTGGCCCGCATGCCGGTGATCGACTGAGCCAGCGCGACCAGGTCGGTATCGGGCGCCCCCGCCGGCATGGCCACCAGCGGCGTGCCGTGGGCGGCAAACGCGGCGGTGACGGCGTCGTTGATCTCCTCGACTGCGTCGGGACGCAACTGGATGAAGCGCTCGGCCGAGTCGACCACCGCCTTGCCGAACGGCGTGGTGGTGATCAGGCGCAGGCCGATGTTGCCGGCGGCGCCGCCGAGCATCAGCGCCAGGTCGACCGCATGGGCGGCCTGGTCGGGGGCGATGGCATGGCCGGCGATGGCGCCGATGGCGAGAACCAGGTTGAACAGCAGGGTCCGGTAGCCTTTGAGCGGCATCTGACGGGCTCCTTACGGGCGGTTGGAACGGATCGCCAGCGGCGCCAGGCCGCTGTAGATGACAAGGGCGGCGAGCAGGATCAGCAGGGCCGTCATGCCGGGCGCCCCTTGTCGGCATAGAAGACGTGCCGGCCGATGCGGGCGGTCTCGCGCATCGACGCGGTCCAACCGGGAAGGTGGCCATACAGCTTCTGGGTGGCGACCGGATCGAGGTAGTTGACCGCTCCGCCGGTGGGGTCGGCGATCTTGCCGGCGATGGCTGCCTCTGCGACGACCAGGCAGTGGGCGAAGGTCGGGTCGGCCTCGGTCACCGCGTCGAGCTTGGCGCGGTTGGGGTCGTCGGGCGACCAGCAGGTGAATTGCCAGGTGCTGTGGAAGTTGACCAGGCAGGCGGCGGCAAGGGTGCCATCGCCATAGAGCGGGTGAAAATGGTTGTAGCGCGCGTGGTAGCGGGCGGCGGCGGTGGCGCGGTTGGCGATCACCGCGGCGACTGCCGCAATGCCGGCATCGCCCTCGCCGCGGGCCTCTCCCCACAGGGTCTGGGCGACGATGCGCGGGTTCTCAGAAACGGATGATGCAGGCACGGGAAACCCTCGACCGTCGGAATTGACTGCGCCGAGGGTAGGGGTGGCCAGGGATTGGGTCCGCGCGGAACGGGTTCCGCTAGAGGTCGAGCAGCGACAGCTGGCGCGTGTCGACCGGGCGCTGACGGGGAGCAGGAATGCCGCCGCCAGAATTGCGCACCATCCGGACATACCGCTCATGGCAGCCCAAGGCAATGGCGGTTTCGCGGGTGGTGCCGGGATGGGTCAGGATCTTCGTCTTCAATTCGTCCAACACCGCCGCGCGCGGAATGTCGTGATCGCCGCCGCCGCAGAGAACGGCGACGATGGCGGCTGCCTTGGCCCCGATGAGGTCGACCAGAGCCGATCCCGGCCGCGCCGAAATGTAACGCTTGGTCCCGCCCCACCTGTGCGCAAGAACGAGGGCGGCGCCGCCATGGCCCCGCCGGGCCAGCTCGCCCAGGATGCCGGGCAGGTGGCGGGTATCGAATTCGGTCATGAGCACCTCACGAACGACTCGACGGGCGCCCGCAAAACGCGCATTGTTCCGGCGTCCATCGACAGGGGGTCACCATGCGTCACGTTCTGATTGCTGCACTTGCCGCCGCCATTCTCGTCGGCTGCGCCACCTCCGGAGCCAAGGTGACCGAACAGCAGATCGCACAGTTGAAGGTCGGTGAAACAACCTGGAGCGACATGGTAGCCCTTCTCGGCCAGCCGACGTCGTCCACTGTCACATCCCAGGGGACCCGGATGGCGACGTATTCGTATGCCCAGGTCACCACCCGGCCGGAAACTTTCATCCCGTTCGTCGGCGTGTTCGTAGGCGGCGCCGACATCAAATCGAATGGCGTCTCCCTGATGTTCGGCAAGGATGGCAAGCTGAAGAATTATTCCGCGAGCGCCAGCACCATGGGTACCGGCATGGGTGCCGCATCCGGCGTCAGTTCCGAGCGCACCGAGGCGCAACCGCGGCAATAGCGTCATAACATTGGTCTCCATTTGACCAAGTTCAGCAGGATTTATCATTAAGGCGGTCGAGCAACGGGACGTCGGCCGCCGGCTTGGGGAGATCAGCGACCGCGCGCCGTGCTCTCCGGTGCTCGTCCGGCCACGCCACCATCCACGGCAGCGGGTCGGCGACCTGGCCGCTCGCGCGCCACTCGAAGTAGCCCAGCGCCCCAACGGCAGGGATCGGAGATACCTGGCGGCGGTCGGCAAGCAGCAATCCGCGCGGGCCGAAAAACCACGGGCTGTCGCACTCGCGCACGACGGCCGTCACCATGGCGGCGCCGATGATCGCCCCGCGCACCAGGGCGTCCGGCCGGGGGCAATCGACGCCGAGGCGCTGCATGAATTCAGCCGCGTCGTCGTACTCGTCGATGGTCATGCCCTTGGCCGCGTGGATCGCCACCGGCCGGGCGTCGAAGCCGGCCTTACTGACGGCGAAGGTCGAGCGGTTCTCCACGTCCTTGTGACCAGCGGCGATAGCCCAGGCCCACGGCTGGCGGACGCTGAGGGCGAGGCGAGGAATGTTCATCGTCACGCCCCCACCGGCTCGGACGTCTGCGCCATGGCCGCGTCGATCGCTTGGTCGAGGTCGACCTCGGTCAGGATCAGGTTATCCGGCGTCTTGCCGGCGAATACCCCGCCCCGGTCGATCGTGTCCGCGTTCCTCGACCGGAGCCACCGGTACCGGCCTGCGTCGACACGCAGCCGCTCGACTTCGGCCTCCGCCCTGGCGGCCCGGCCCGGCGCCGTGGCGCGATCTATTTTGATATCTTCGGTCGTCAACATTTCGATTTCCTCCGAGCAATTTGCATCTTCCGCAAAATGCTCCGCTTCATAGTTCCGCATCGGGTCAACTAGACCGAGGTCAGTGAAATTGATCAGACTGCTCCAGTGCTTCGTCACGCCTCCGCCATGGCTTTGATCCGATCGAACACGCCGGTATTGTCTGTCATCAGGTCGTGGAGAAGAGAAAGCACGGCTTCGGTCGCCTCTTCTTTGTCGATGTCTTGGGCCGCTGCGAAAGTTCCGCCCGCAGCGGCTATCACCGCGCCGGCCACGTAAAGGTAGATCGCTGCCCAATGGTCGACGTTGTCGGCCAAATCTATGGTCCGCCGAATGGCGCTCATGGCGTCGGCGGTGGCCTTGGAAGCGAGATCGAGAAGTACGCGATCGTTGAAAAGGTCCATGTAACGGGTCCTTTTATGGTTACGCAACGTCACCGTGTAACCGAGGTGTTCAGGGTTGTGGCTGTGGTCATTCACACAGCCCGTAAACGGACGTGCAGGCAGGCGGTGGAGCGGTGCGCAGCATGTCGAACTGGCGGCCGCCGCGAGACGTCTTCGCCCATGCGATCATTGAGTCGATGTTGCAGTGCTGGTAAGCGAACTCGGCGTCACCGCCCTCACCATCGGCGTGGTGCAGGAGGGCGGAAAAGCCGCGCTTCGAGGCCGCCCCAACCAGCCGCTCCCAAGTCCGAATGCGGACGACATGCAGCGGCGTGCGCTGGCCCAAGACGCCCACTTCGTCCTTCCCGCAGTTGATGCAGGTCCAGCAGCCCACCCGCTTGCACCCCCATCGGTACAGCGGGTTCGGCTTGATCCCGTGCGCCGTCATCAGCGCGAAGACCTGGTCAGCCGTCCATGAGGCAATTGGCCGCTCGATCCACCATCCCTCGGGCCGGTATTCCCGGTCGAGTACGTGGCGGCGGGAAAGGCTCTCGTCGCGCCGCACGCCCTGCCAGCTTTCGGCCTCGTATCCCTGATCGAGCAGCGCCTTGAGGTATGCGTCGAGGGGTTTACGCTTCAAAAATTCGGTGCAGAACTGGGCCTTCCGGGACGGGAAGCGCCCCTTCATCAAGCACAGATCGAGGAAGGGAATGCCGGTCGGATGAAGCGCCCCCAGCGCCCGAACGACGATCGCCTCGGCTTCCGCGGGCGCCATCGGACGCCGGGCCGGAGACCACACCCAGCCGTCAGCCTTTGAGCCGCGGTACGGGTCTGCTGGGGGTGCCGGCATCGGCGTTTTGACATCGGCCGCCACCCGGACCCATTTTCCGCGTCGTCCGGAAATCAGATCAGGCGCCCACTTCTCGGCGACGAACCTACGCTTCCGCGCAATGTCGACAGTGAAATCCGCCTTCACCACGTCGATCGTTACCCCCAGCGCCGCAGGCAGGTAGTTGGTGACATAGTCGATCGTCACCTCGTGCTCATGTCCGGTATCGGCCGTGACGAAGCGGCAGTTCTCGCGGCCGTACCGCTCGATTGCGAGTATCGCCGTGGCGGTGCTGTCTTTGCCGCCTGAGATCGAAACTACGGCGAGGGGCATATCATGCTGGTCGCGGGAGGTATTCACGAGTTCAGCCCTATAATCCGAGGTTTCAAAGAGTATTCGCGCGTTTCTTGGCAGCATCGGCGTGGGCGCTTATCCATGTGCACGCAGGAACTTGCGACGACAGCTTCGACCACGCTGACGACTTGAGCAGCAGCCAGATGCGCCACAGCGACCACATCATGCCGCGGCCTCCATGGCGGCCAGCAACGCGCGGCGGCCTCCTGGAAAGTGCTTGTAGATGGTGGCCTCGCTGATTTCGAACTGGCGGGCGATCCGATGTCCGGCGACGCCGCGGATGAGCAGGGCCTTGACCTGGTCGAGGCGCTCGCCCTCCAGCGCGGGCTTGGCCCCAAGCTTGACGCCGCGTTTCTTGGCGGCGGCCAGGCCGGCCTTGGTGCGCTCGCGGATGATGTCGCGTTCGAATTGGGCAATGGCCCCGAGGATGCCGAACACCATGCGGCCGGCCGGAGTGCCGAGGTCGATGCCCTCGCACAAGGACACCAGCGCGCCGCCATTGGCATGGATTTCCTCGGCCACGTCGAGGAGGTGGCGGAGGCTCCGGCTCAGGCGGTCGATCCGCCACACCACCAGCTTATCGCCCGGCCCGATCGCAGCGATGGCGTCGGCCAATCCCTCGCGATCATCGCGGGCGCCGGACATGACGTCGCGGAAGATGTCCTCCTCCCGGACGCCAGCGGCCACCAGTGCGTCGAGCTGGAGCGCGGTGTCCTGGTGGTCCGAGGAAACGCGGGCGTAGCCGTACAGGGTCATGATCCGGCGCCCTCCGCCTTCGCCTTGGACTGGCGCACCCAGGCGCCCAGCGTTTCAGCGGCCTGGTCAAGCTGGGCGTCAACAAGCAATGACACCGCCGTGGTGTGTGGCGATATCCGGGCGGTCGTCAGCCAGTTGTTCAACGCGGCGGTATCGGCGATCCGCACGGCGCCCATGGCGGCGAGCTTGCCCCACAGGGCATGGAGCAGCAGCTGCTTGGACACGGTGCCGTCGCGTGACGGCGCGAAGCCTTCGCGGGCGCACCAGTCCTTCAGGGACTCGATCACCCGGTTGCCCTGGCCAGCGTCGAGCCATTGCAGTGCCGAGACTCTGGTCATTCTCTTGGCGAAAGCGGTCAGCGCCGCTTCCGCCGGGTCGCGCACGGCGCCGAGGTGATAGAGGGCCAGCCACAATGCCCGCATCTTGGCCGACTGCGGGTCGGCTGCCATGGAGCGCGTACCGGCGCGCTTGGGCTTCGACGCCACCCAGCCCAGACGCTTGCACTCGGCCAGCAGGTCGACCAACTGCGGGCGAGTGCATTTGGACGACGAGTCCTTGCCGGTGATCCGGGCAACGACGTCGCGATAAGACTCATCGTCGAGGCCGAGGTCCTTCTTGGCCAGATGCACCTTGCCCAGCATCGCCTTGCGGTCGGGGAAATCAGCCATTGATGCCCCCCTCCAGATCCAGCCGGCACCCCAGCCGATCGACGGCCGTTTGCGCGGCCAGAACCTTCTCCTCCGCCTGGGCGACGCGGAGGCCGGCGGCGGCGTGCCGCACCTGCGCTTCCGCTTGGGCGCGTGCTCCCTTGGCCTGGGTCCAGAAATCAAAGGCCTGCGTTCGTACCTCGAAAGCGGCATCGCGTTCCGCCCACGCCCGATCCCGCACCAGGACGGCCATGCGCCATTGCAGCCATAGGCCCGCTTTGGCGGAATAGCCGTTATCATCGATCAGCAACGCGACTAGGTCAGCTTTGGTGGCCTTTTCCAGGGCGCGGCGAAGATCGTCGGCGGCGGTCATGCTGCGTCTCCGAATTTGGCGGTTTCGTTGCCCCAGACATCCCAGCCGGAGCGCTGCTGGCGGCCGAATAGCTCGACATAGGGGCCGGGTACCAGGGTCTCGACCAGGTCGTGCATGGCGTCGGGTTTGCGCGAATGCTCGCGCACCGGCGCGACCAGCAGATTGCGGATGTTGCGGACCTGGTAGTCCGGCTCGCCCAAGGCTCCAACCAGGAAGAATTCAGCCGCCGAGCGCATCACATAGCCGGTGCCGAACGCCCATTTCCGGCCGGTCTTGGACTGCTTCGCCCAGGCCCCCGCGGTGACGAAGCGGAAGCCCCAGGCGGCCATGGTCGCGATGCCCTGCGGCAGCATGGGGGCGGTCGCCCACATCACCAGCAGGCAGTCGCCACGGGCCAGGTGCGACACCGGCAGCGCCTTGATGGCGTCGATGTCCATACACGCGTATTGGGCCTGGGGCGCCTTTGACTCCCCGGCGGCCGAGCGCAGCTCATAGGCCCACGGCGGATCCGCGAGAATGGCGCCGTAGGACAGCGGGCGCAGGGGGGCGAAGGGCCAGGTCATCCGAACAGGCTCCCCTGGGGCGCGGGCTTTGCGGGTGTGGGCTGGCGCGCAGCCTGGGCCGCCTTGAATTCCTCGGCCGGCGCCTGGATCAGCCGCGCGTCGGGATCGACGGCATCGCCCTGGCAAGCTTGGCAGGGCACCGTCATCCGGCGGTGGGGCTGGCGTCCGGTGTTGACGTGCACCGGGCCGAAGGTGCCCTTGCCGCCGCACACCGGGCATGGGCCGCGGATTGGCGCCAGCGGCGGAGTCTCGGCGGCGATCAGGGCGCGCAGCAGCGCCACCAGGTCGGCACCGACGACGTCGGCCTTGCGGGTGTCGAAGGGGCGGGTCTCATCCCAGCCGGCCCATAGCTCGATGGGGCCGCGGTTGGTCCGCACGTCGATGTTGAAGCCGGCGGGATCGCGCGGTTGGCCCATGGGGAGCGCATTGCCGACGATCCACTGGAAACGGTCGAGCAGCAGCGCGTCGTCGGGGCGGCCGAGGCGCCAGCCGTTCAAGATTTCGTCCGGCTCGGCCACCACGGCGGTAATTCCGGCGGCGGTGCGGTAGCGGTGCCAGAGGCAGCGCCAGGCGGCCCAGCGGAGGGCGGCGGGGGAGAGCGCGGCCATTGTCAGGCCCTCCCCGGATTGCGCTCGGCGGCGCGGTTGACGATGGCGGCGACCTCGGGCCAGCCGAGGCCGGCGGCGATCGCCAGGTCGACGACGCGGGCGAAGTCGGCCGCGGGGTCGGGATTGGTGGTCTCGGCGGCCAGCGCCCGGCCGCAGGCGTAGCGGCGCAGCGCCGCCCCGGAGGCCGCCAGCGCCTGGGCGTTGGCCTTCCCCGGGCTGTGGCACCAGGCGCGCAGGGCGACGTCGAAATCGAGGGCGGCGGTGACCAGAGAGTGCATCGCCATCAGCCCAGCCGGATGGCGGAATCCTGCCCGCCCCCGCGGCTTACCCGCGACCGCACCTCGTTGATGAAGGCGACCAGCAGGCCGCGACAGCCCAGCGCCCGGCCGTCGACTACCCACCGATCGCCATGGTCATCAATGGCGAAGCCTTGGCGATCGAGCCAACGCAGCGCGCCGTCGAGCGTCCACACGGCGCCGGTGCAATCGGGCTTCGGCGCGCCGTAGAGCTGGAAGCCCGTGCGCACGCCGGAGGTGGAGATTTCGCCGAGGCCTTCGACTTCGGCCACGGAGCGCGGCTGGATGGGAAAGCCCATGGCCTAGGCCTTCACCAGCTGGGCATTCGCCGCCTGGGTGTGGTCCCAGGCCTGGATGGCGGCGACGGCGGTGGCAGCCACTTCCAGGAGATGGCGGCGATAGTCCGCAGTGGGCTGGCAGACACAGTCCACCAGGCGGTCGACCCGGGCGTAAAGGGCGGAATAGAACTCGGTCTCGGGCAGTTGGCACAGCTGCTGCCGGCCGACGTCCCGGTCCAGCCCGTGCCGCTCGTCGGCGACCTCGGACAGCACCGCCATCAGATCCTCGATCGTGCCGTCCGGCATGCCGTCCGGGTATTGGACGGCCTCGATTGCGTAGACGCTTTCCATGTCGCCCTCCCTCATGCGGCGACCGCAGCCGGCGCCGCCGGCAGCGCGGCCGAGGCCAGGTCGATGGTGACGGCCTCCCAGCCGTCGGTCGGGCGCGTCCGGCGGTAGAAGCGCAGGTACGTCTTCGAACCCTGGATGCGGATGGAATCGTTGATCGCCACCACCGCCGAGCGCCAGCGCGGGTCGTCGATGTCGATGCGGCGCAAGCTGAAGATGGCTTCGCGGCTGACTTCACCCTGCTTGTCGGTGCGGAAGGCGTGCTCGACCAGGGCACGGATTTCCGAGCGCGTCCCTTCGGACCATTCGGCGATGCAGTCGTCGATCAGGCCCTTGGCGATCTGCAGCTCCGGCCCGAATACCAGGGTGTCGGCGACCGCCACCTGCACCTTCAGGCAGCCGTCGAAGCTGGTGAAGGTCATGTTGCCCTTGGCGCCCTCACGCGGCTTGTAGTCGTATTTCTCGCCCAGCAGATCAAGGAAGGCGCCGACGTCGTCGAAGGTGTGGCCCTTGAAGCGGGCGATCCGCTGGCTGAGATCGTCGGCGAAGTCGAGAACCTTGCGGACAAGCTGGTCTTCCAGCAGATCGGGGGCGCGGACCAGGTCGATCGGCACCAGGCGCCCCTTGGGATCGCGGAGGTGATAGACGCCGTGGATTTCGACGGCGCCGGGGATATCGTGGATGAAATCGTTCATGACGGCCTCTACGGCTGGGGTGGGATGAAGTCGGTGCCGATCACCGTCGGCGCGGCAACGTCGGCCAGGCCGTCAGCCAGCGGCGCCGCGTCGGCGAACAGGGCGCCGAGCAGGAAGGCGACCGAGAGGATCAACCCGCGCATGGGGCATCCTCCTCGACCTGATTGCGCGCCCGTTCGGGCTGGCCGAAGGCGACGGCGAGGCGCCGGATGAACGCCGATGGGTCAGCGGCGGCCATGTCCAGCATGGCGCGACGCAGGCCGAACGCGATGTCCTCGGCCAGGCATTCGGCTGTCTCGCGCACAATGTCCGGCCTGGCGGCTGCCTTGATTGCGCCGGTCAGCAGCGAGACGTCCCGTGCCAGATCGGAATCGGTCTCGATGCGCTCTCCGACCCGCTTCACCGCGTACATGACGGTGGTGTGGTCGCGTCCGAACTGCCGTCCGAGCGTCGGAAACGAGCGCAAGGGCAGCAGTTGGGCCGCCAGGTACATGGCGACATGGCGCGGGCGCGCGAACCGGGTGTGCCGCCGCTGGCCGCGCAGGCGCTCGACGGGGATGGCGTAGTGGTCGGCGACGACCTGCTGGATCAACGCCACGGTGAGCGCCGGATGGGCCTGGGGGCTCATGCCACCCTCCATTCGGCGACGAGGCCTGCGACCGTGGCGATGGCCAGTACCGCGACCTGGCGGGCCACGGAACCGTGATCGACGCCGGCGATCGCGCGCTCGGTCGCCTGCAGCGCCTCGGTGCCGGTGACCGGCCCGATGATGGCGCGGGCGATGCCGCCGTCCCGCGCCACTTCGACCAGATGGTAACGGTCGGCGGTATCCAGCAGCACGACCCGGAAGCCGGCCTTGACCGCCACCGTGGCCACCATCGTGGCGGCGATCTCCTCGCCATCCTGCTGCCAGCGGAAGACGGTGTTGCCGGTGAAGGGAAGCGCGCTCATCGCCGATTTCCCTCCTTCGACGGGGCGCTGACGCACGCACCCTTGGCGGCGGTCTTCCTGGCGATCGCCAACACGTCCGGCGGCAGGCGGGCGAGGTCGGTTCGAGCGGCCCCGGGGACCGGCAGAGATTCCAGGCGCTGGGCGGCGGCGGCGTGGCTGAAGAGTTCCTCGGCAGCTGCCTCCGCCATTTCCGGAGAAAGTATCCCGGCACAGGAGGCCAGCCGCAGGGCGCTGCCGAGGTTCTTGAGATCGTGGCTAAGCATCGGAGGCCTCCTTCGGCCGGTGGGGGCAACGGCGGCAAGCCATCCAGGCGCGCAGGGCCGCCGGGCTGGACATCGGCATGGCGGAGGCGGCGCGGTCGGCGCAGGCGGCGCGCGCGATGTCGGCGCCGTCGTGCGGGCACGGCACCCGGCCGGCCAACGCAGCCAGCACCTTGGCAGCCATCTTGTCGGTGCTGCCCGGATAGCGGCCGGACAGCAGCAGCGACACCGCGGCGCGCGATATCCCGATCCGCCGCGCCGTCGCCGCCCGGCTGCCGCTGCGCGCCACGTCCTCGGCCAGCAGGGTCAACCAATGCATGACGCCACCTCGCCGGTGTTCGGGTCGAACACGGTGCCGTCGCGGCGCGGCATCGGCGGCAGGCTGCCGGTGTCATTGATCAATGACCATCGCACATGGCCGTTGCTGGTCGGGCTGGTGCCGGGCTCGCGGCGCGCCAGGCGGGTCACATAGCCGGCCCGTTCCAGGGCGCGCAGGAGCTTCTCGGCCCCATGGCGAGGATTCTTCTCGTCGCGGGCGGCCAGCTCCAGCAGGGCCGGAATGGTGAATTTGCCCTTGAGCCGCATCGCCCGCCACAGCCGCGCATTGAGGCTGTTGCGCACCGGGCGCCTGCGCTCCATCGGACCGCGCGGGCCGGACTTGATCACGACGCCCTGCGCCTGGGCGGCCACGCCGTCTTCGGTGGCGCGGAAGCAGCCGGCCTCGATCCGCACCACCAGGCCCCGGCCGATCATCCGGGCGGCGGCGTTGCTCACCTGGCGCCGGGTCAGGCCGAGGGTCTCGGCCAGCCGGTCGAGGGTCAGGCAGCCGCCATCCGCCAAGGCGTTAAGCAGCAATGTCTGGTGTCCAGTTTCGCCCGACATCCTAACGCTCCGCCCGCACGCGGATCGGATTGCCGCTGCGCCGGTCGATCAGCAGCGGCTGGCCGTCCATCAGGGTGCAGTCGATGGTCTTGCCCGGGCTGCGCTTGCCGAACCGCTCGATCGAGGCGATGCCTTCCTTGACCTCGCGGGTATAGCCCCCGGATTCCTTGTGCAGCAGCGCCACCAGGTCGTCGGCCACCGGCACCTCGCACAGCCCGTTGACCAGGGCGGCGACGTCGGCCAGCGAGCACGGCCTGAACTCGACCGGCTGGCCGACGCGGGACGAAATCTGCTTGAAGCGGGTCAGGTTGTTGCGGATGCGCCCCATGCCGACCAGCACGAAGGGGATTTCCAGCATGTCGCTGAGATCGCGTAGCGTCTCCAGCATGTTTTCCTTGCGGCTGATGTGGTCGGCCTCGTCGACCACCACCGCGAAGGTGTTGCCCTCGCGCGCCGCCGCCTTGGCCTGCTCGGCCAGGGCCGCCAGCGCCTGGCGGTACATGCGCTCGAAGCTGTATTCCGGGGTGACCTTGAGCAGGCCCAGCAGCTCGCGCAGCATCCAGCCCGGCGTCCATTCCTTCTTGGCGCGCAGGTAGACGCAGCCTTCCTGGCATACCCAGCGGTAGACGATGGTGGTCTTGCCCAGGCCGGGCTCGCCGTCGACCACCAGGAAGCACGCTTCCGAGGCGCCGCGGTCGGCCAGCGTCAGCAACCCGGACAGGAAGCGGGTGAAATTCTCGGTCTTGACGAAGGTGGGTCGCATGGTGATAGGTTTCCCCTGTTTGGAAGTGAACGCTTAAGCGGCAAGGGCTGAGAGCGCGCCAACGTCCAGCCCTTGCATTTCCAGCAACATCCTGAAATTTCGGTCCCTCAGCTTGCGGCGCAGCAGGGCGATGTCCTCGTCCAGCGCCGCGCCTGGATTGGCCAGCACCCATCCGGCCCACGATGTGTCGTCGGCGAAGATCGGCCGCTCGCCCGGAAGGGTCGCGGCAACCGCCGGAACCGCTTCCGCGTTCCGGGTCTCCAGCCGGGCGTATTCCGCCTCGGCCGCCTGGAACTGCTCGGGGGTGATGACCTCGGCCGGCTGGTGCTCGATCAGGGTGCCGGGGTGCAACTCGGCCAGCGCCACCTGCTTGTGGGACTCCAGCCGGGCGATCTTGCCGGCCACCCGCTGTTCCTCGGCGCGCCGGGCGAAGGACACCGGCACATAGGACCGCTTGTGGCCGTTCCACTTGGCTTCGCAGACGAAGCGGCCGTCGAGCAGCGATACCAGCACGCTGCCGGCGTCGTGCAGGTCGTAGGAAACCATCACCTCCTCGCCGTGCAGGGACTCCAGCTCGGGGGCGAAGTACTCGTTGCCGATCCAGGCGATCAGGCCGCGCCGTACCGCCCGGCGCACCGCCGGACGGAACAGGGTCCGCGCCTCGTCGGCGGGGATCGGATCGGGCTGCCAGCCGTCGGCGATCGCCTTGTCCCAGGCCTCGGCCGGAGTCATGTGACGGCGCCGGGTGGTGGCGGGATCGATGATCTTGGGCAGGGAGGAATGCGGCCGGGCATTGTATGCCACCATGGCCGCGTCGATGTCGGCGATGAAATCGGCCCACGACGTCAGCAGGCGGGACGTGCCGGCGGCCTTGATTTCGGCGCGGGTGATCTTGAAGGCCGAGCGCCGCGCATCCTGGTCCATGCGCTGGCCGACATAGGTCGGCCGGGCGCGCGCCGCCTTATGCAGCACCGAGCTGTTGAAGCGCTCGATCACGCCGCGCGCCTGGCTCGACCACGGCGCGCTGTGCAGCTTGGTCATCGACAGCCGCGCCGCCAGGCCGGCCACGTCGTCGTCCCAGGTGTTGTTTTTCGCGCCGGCGCCGTTGTCGTAATACAGGATGGCGCACTGGGTCGCCGTGGTCGCCGCATGGCGGACGGCGTCGGCCACCGACCAGGTGTTCTCGGCCAGCGCCGCCGACCACCCCACCCATTTGCGGGTGTAGACGTCCAGGATGGCGGTGATTTCCGGCCGGAACGGGCCGCCGTGGACGGGATGGGCGACCTCCTGCTTGTAGGTATGGCCGTCGCCGATGAACACCGCTCCCGGCCACAGCTCGGAAAAGTCACGCGCCACGTAGGCCTTGATCGACTTCAGGGCGCGGGCGCCCATCCGGCCCATGTTGCGGGTGATGGCGTCGACCCGCTTGAGGAACCGCTTGGCCTGGTCGTAGCTCGGCCTGTCCTCGCCCGCCGGCCAGCCCTCCAGCACCTCGGGGATGCCCGGCTTGGTCGGCCGCGCATACAGCTGCATGAAGGTCGGCGCCCAGGCGGGGATCGGGCTTTCCGGCACCGCCGTCGGCGCCAGCGCCGCCACCTGGCCATCGGCCTGGCGAACCGCCGCCCGCCAGCGCTTCAGCGACCGCTCCGACAGGGTGCGCGATCCGCTGGCGCCGCCCCTGGCGTTGGCGATCGGCACCAGTCGTTGCAGCTCGGGCGGCAACGCGCCGGTGGCCGCCGCATCGACCACGGCGGCGATGGCGTGGGTGACGGTGTGGCCGGTCAGCACCAGCCGGTCGATCTCCGCCAGCAGGGCGGCGCGGGCCTCCAGCGGGCCGCGCTGATAGGTCTTCATGTCCTCGATCCGCGGCAGATCGAGCGACAGCTGGACCGGGGCGCGGGACGGCGCCTTGACCGCCTGGTGGGTCAGCGCCTTGCGGAATGCCGCCGGCAGCGCCGAGACGTGGTATTCGCGCCCGCCGCCACCGGCATCGCGATCACGAAAGGACCACGACTCACGGGTAGCCTTGTCCCGCACGTTCCGCTCCGAATGCGGCATCACCTTGCGGTCGATGCCGGCGGCCTTGGCCGCGTCGGCCCAGCCCTGGGCGCTCTTCCATTCCTCGGTCATGGCCGCCCTCCCGCATCGCTGCTACCCTGCGTCGAAACGGCGCGGGAGGATTTGCCATGGATGTTGCTCAGTCCATTTCCCTGGTCGGCGCAGGGATCGATACCGCCGGCAAGATAGTCGGGTTCATCAAGGCCCTGCGCGGCGCAAAGCCGGAGGAGATCGCGGCGGCAAACGAGCAGATGTTTCAAGTGAAGGACGCGCTCTATGCGGCCAAGGACACGATATTCGCGCTGAAGGACACGGTCGCGGAGATGGTCGAGAGGATCAAGGAATTGGAACACCGCATCGCTCAGCGCGAAGCCCATTCGCTTACTAAAATCGGAGTCGGCGCGTTTGCGTATGTACGCAGTGACGCGGGTGAGGCGGATAAGGGCGGACCATGGCTTTGCCAGACATGCTTCGAGGCAGGCAAATACGCGGTGTTCCAGATTCAGAAGCGCGACTTCCACGTTGACCGCTACAAGTGCCCGCTCTGCGGAGCGGAGATCCAGGTGCCGAATGACATCAAGATGGAGGCGATGGCCGCGCCCAGGATTGATCGTTTCAGTGATTTCTGATTGGCCGGTCATGACCGCGCCTCCCGCCGGAACAGCGGCGAGCCATCGATCAGGCGACGCTGCTCGGCCTTGGCGAAGCGGATGAACAGCGCCAGCCGGTCGAGGCGCGACCGAATCAGCTCGGCGCTCTCGGTGACCGCGCAACCGGCATGCTCTGCCACGCCCTGCAGCAGGATGGTGTTGCCCAGCGCCGCGCAGAATGACGGGACCAGATGCGCCGGCAGCGCGTGCGGGCGGCTGGCCCCGGTCCAGCTGTCGATCATCGCCTTGGTGACCCGCCGGCCGGCATGGAAGCTGACGGCGTCGGCCAGGGCGTCGCGGTCGGAGAAGGGGCCGGCCTTGATCGCCGCATTGAGCAGAACCCGCAGGCGCTGGTCGAGGTCCAGCGCACCGGCATCGTGCCGGGGCTCGGGGGCCGTCGCGGGAAAGTCGATCGCGCCTTCCAGCAGGGCAAGGAAATCGGTCTGCCGTGGATCGGCCGACCGGCCCTTAAGGGCTTTTCTGGTCATGTTGGCCTCTCGATTGTTGTCGTTGATTCCGGGCAAAAAGAGGCCGGACGGGCTCTGTGCACCGCCACGTCCGGCCTTCAAGTTGCGCGGTGCGCCGTTACCCACGGCGCCAGGGATGGAACGGCCGGCCGCCCTGCTCAGGGGATGACCAATGACGGCCGGCCGGCTTTCCCCTATGGTTGTGGTGGTCAAGACACACGAACCATGAGGGGAAACTGAAATGGAAATGGAAATGGAGAAGAAACCCGCCGCCTTTGCCATCGACCTGTCAGACGACAGGAAGACGGCCAAGCTGTCCTTCGGTGCGGCGGAGGGGCCGCACATGGTCGTCATGCTTGAGGCGGAGCACGTTGCGGGATTCATCGATGCCCTCGTCCGAGCACGCGCCGACATGCACCCAGAAGTACGGAGAAGCGCCGACGGGCCGGTGCTGGTGATCCCTGACCCGATCTATAAAACTCAGGTTGATACCAGGTCAGAGAATATGTCGCTTGCCCTTCGCCATCCCGGCCTTGGCTGGATCGATTACCAGCTTCCCCTTGAGGAAGTGGCGAACCTTGTTCGCACATGGTCCACGGCACTTGCATCGTTACAGAAAACGAGCGGCGGCAAGGTGCATTGACGGGACTGCCCTTCGCGGATTTTCCTCCGCCCCCAGCGCCGCCTTCGGCCGCCTCGAAGATGCCCCAGGAGACGCGGTTGGGGGCGGCGCGCTTGCTGTTCATGCCGCGCGCTCCTCTTCGACATTGCGCGGGATGCCGCGCGTGCTACGCTGTTGTTCGCGGGTCCAGCTCAGGCGGTTCCCCCGGTCGTCGAAGCGCTCGGGAAACAGCTGCTGGACCGTCAGGTCGAGCGCCTGCGCGATGACCTCTTCCAGGTACGAACTGGAATGGTTGAGCGCGTTGCTCATGGCCTGCTGGCACACCTTTTCCTGGGCCGCCAGCCTGCGGAGAGACGTTCCCCGCAGGCGCAGTTGGCCCACGATCCACACCCGCCGCTCGGCGGGTTTTTCGGGGATGTTCACGGTGGTTACGTCTATCGTCATGACGGTGGTTATAGGACGTGAAATCTGCGTGGTCAACGTGATTTTCGCGCATCCGACCTGTGGCGGCGCGCATATTTCTGCGGCATGGCGCAACCCATTGCATTTTATGACGTTTTTGGAAGTCGGATGCGGCGAGCAGCCCGGATGCCAAGCATCCGACCTAACGGCCACAGGTCGGATGCCATGACGTGGCCTGACCGCCTGAAAATGGCACGCAATTTTTACGGTGACAGCCAGGAAGACATGGCAGCGCGCCTCGACACCTCATACCGAACCTACCAGGGGTACGAAACCGGCGCGTCAGAGCCGAAAGTGAAGGTTCTTCAACGGCTTGTTGATCTTGGTTTCTCTGGACAGTGGCTTCTGACCGGAGAGGGGCCGATGCGGGTCGGAGAGGCCGCGCCGCCGCCAGCGCCGGCCGGTTCGGCGGCCGAGGTCGACGGCGCCCTGGTCGGGCTCGCTCTGGAGCAGGTTTCCGCGGTTTACAAGGAGTGTGGCTATTCCGTCGCCCTGCGCCACCTCGGCGCCAAGGCGGCCGAAATCGCTGCCGATCTCGCAGGCCCCGACTTCCCCACCTGGGATGACAAGCTGATCGGCCTCAAGGGTGCCGTCGCCCAGCTGCGCCGCCAGCTCCGCGCCGCCATCACCGATCCCGCCAGCGCCGCCACAACCAAATCCCGGGCCTGAGGGCCGTCCACACCGCTGCGCGCCCAACTTACCGCATAGATCGGAAGGTCGGTATGCCGCCCAATGTGCATACCGTCGATCCCGTTCCGTCCGCGACCGATCCGGTGCCAAATCTCCCGCCCATTCCGGCCATTTCCGACCATTCCGGGCCAAATCCCCCGGTCAGCGCTTCCGGCCTCAACCCCTTGGATCGCTTGGTCTTCGGCCCTCCGGTGGCGTCAAAGCGCCGTGCCAAAACGGTCACCTCCCCATACTGGGCACCGACATGCACATCCTCGCCTACAGCCCCACCCCTTTGCGCAAGATCGCGTTGGCGCGGGTCTGCCAGCCTTTGCCGCTGGACCGCAGAGCCTCCACCACATCGGGATCAATGCGGAGTTTGACGCCGACCTTGCGGTCGGCTTTGGCCGGACGGCCACGCGGACGCAACAGCGCCTCAGCCCCCGTGGCGCTCAGATGTTTGGCAAGCACCTCGGCGGCCGGACGGGCGCCGGCGAAATCGGCGTCGGTCAGTTCGGGCACATCCGCGTCGGTCTTGCTCGCGGCGGTGATCGCGGCGTCTTCCGCGTCCGTCGGCTGGATGGTCGAGGGCTTAAGCTTCGGCATAGCGTTTGATCTCCCGTTTGTTGGCCTTGCGCAAAGAGATCGGGCGAATGCGCTCGTCGCGGATGGTGAAGGCCAGAACGTGCAGGCGGTTGCCGATGTATCCCAGGGCGATCAATCGCATTTCGCCGTAGTCCCTGCGGGTGTCTTCGACCACCAGGGCGCTGTCCCATTCAAAGGCGTCAACCATGGCGAAATCGACGCCGTGCTTGGCGATGGTGAGGGCGTTCTTGGTGGCATCGAATTCGGTCGCCATGAAGAAACGTACCCCCAGAAAATATCCCGGTCAACGATATATTGGGGGTACAATAATTGGCGGCAGGATGTGATGGGGCGGTAGCGCAGGCTTCGGGTAGGCGGACAGGGATACGCCGGACCGCCCAATGCCTATGCTGAAGGCATCGTCGCGGCTCGGCCAATGGAAGATTGGCCCGATCCTATACGCCCTCCATACTCGCTCAATACCGGTCTGGGACGGAGTCGGACCCACGCTCGCGGAATCAAGGGTGGCGCCGGCAAGACCGTCGTCGCGACCAATCTGGTGGTGCCGAGTGCCGCGGGCGACCGCGAGGTGTGCTGGCCGACGGCGACGACCAGGAGAGACGCCCCGCATCGGCGGGGCCGCTGCGCCACCGGGGATGAAAACGGCCGGAGGTGCGCGGACCAGTGATTTGTGCGATCAGTCTTGGGGCAGGTGACCGCTCCGAGGCTGATCGTCCCTGTGGCGTGTAGGAACCCGTGGAGA
>Ga0265331_10000492_pt1 | contig 37523 bp, 30 predicted proteins | sample 41923metaG_FD_202088 | JGI IMG/M metagenome (GOLD analysis project Ga0265331, IMG submission 202088) | Rhizosphere microbial communities from Carex aquatilis grown in University of Washington, Seatle, WA, United States - 4-19-23 metaG | ecosystem: Host-associated > Plants > Roots > Rhizosphere... | reverse complement strand
CGCGGAGTCGGTCTAAGAGGTCGCCCACATCCAGATCGAGGTTCACGATCTGGTCGGCCTGTTTGAGGAACGTGTCGGGCACGCTCTCACGGATCACCACGCCGGTGACCCGTTCGACGAGGTCTTTCAGGCTCTCCAAGTGCTGCACATTGAAAGCGCAGATCACATTGATGCCCGCGTCGAGGATCGCGAGTACATCCTGGTAGCGTTTAGAGTGGCGGCTGTTGGGTGCGTTGGTGTGGGCGATTTCGTCAACGACGGCCACCTGGGGCTGCCGCGCCAAGACGGCGTCGAGGTCCATTTCGTCGACCGCCAGGCCACGATACTGAACGCGCCGCGTGGGGACAATTTCCAACCCATCGAGCAAGGCCGCCGTTTCGGCCCGGCCATGTGTCTCGACGAAGCCGATCACGACGTCGACGCCGCGTCTTTGCAGGGCGCGCGCCTCTTCGAGCATGCGGTAGGTCTTGCCGACGCCCGCGGCAAAGCCGATAAAGACCTTCAGCCGGCCACGCTTGGAGCGTTCGACCAGCTCGAGGAAGTCTTCGGGACGGGGCCGTTCGGTTGCCATTTGGGAAGCTCGGCGTCACGGCACACCGGTATCCTCGCCGGTGGCGCACGTGCTTGGATAAAGGATTCGATTGCCGGCGACAGCGTTGAGGCAAAGCCGAACACCGATGGAAGGTTGCGTCCTCGGAACGTCGTTGACGAAAAAATGCCCCACGGTCGACTGAATGGTGAAGCCATCCGTTCAGGCCGTGGGGCCGTTCTTCCTGCCTGGCGGACGGCAGGAGAACTCGTCACGGCATAGGAGGTTCTGGCGCGACGCGCAGTCCACGAAGTTGCCGCTCACGACACGTAAAGCAAACCCATTCGACCACTGCAGCCGCCAGGGTTGCGAAGAGCAAAAACCCGGTGACCCAGAAGAAGGCTTCATGCAACGTCGACGACACCAGTTCCGGCCAGCGTGTGGTGAGCCAAAATGCCACGGCCATGGTCGCCAGCAGGTGTACCAGCCTGAGTCGCGCCGCGTGGACATCTTCGTAGATCAGTTCCCAGTAGAGGAGATTGCGCAAGTCGCTCCCCTCTTTGTTGGGCACTTCGCGGTTCAGTCCGAATTGGAGGGTGTGCGGCTCCAAGGGCGGCAGCGGGATGATAGGAGGTCGGATCATCGGCCCGTTGAATGAAGTTTGTCGCATTAGTGGGGTTTACCGAACTGCTTGTCGAGCGCCATGTTCAACTTCAGCACGTTGACGCGTACCTCACCCACGAATCCCAGGTCACGCCCCTCGACCATGTCTTCGACGGCCTGACGGACGCGTTCGGGTGCTACTCCGCGGGCTTTCGCCACGCGTGGTACCTGCCAGAAGGCCCCCTCCGGCGTGATATGGGGGTCGAGCCCGCTGGCCGAGGCCGTGATCAGGTCGCCGGGTATGGGGCCCTCGGCATCCGGGTTTTCGTTTCGCAAACGCTCGACATCGGCCTTGACCCGATCGTAGAGCTTCTGCGATGTGGCGCCCAGGTTCGAGCCGCCGGACGACTTGCCGTCGTAGCCCGATCCGGCCGCCGACGGCCGCGGCCAGAAGTACTCGGGCCGCGAGAATGGCTGGCCGATCAACGACGAGCCGACGACCTCGCCCGCCTCGTTCTTGACGAGGCTGCCGTTGGCCTGGTCGTAAAACAGTACCTGGGCCAGGCCCGTCACGACGGCGGGATAAATCAGGCCCGTCAAAACGATCGTCACGACCGTCATCCGAACCGCGATGAGGAATTCATTGGCCATGATTGGGTATCCGAGATAAGTCGGTGGAGGTTAGGTCAATCCCACAAGCACAAGAACCATGTCGATCAGCTTGATGCCGATGAAGGGCACGATCACGCCGCCGACACCGTAAATCAACAGCGAACGCCGCAGCAAGGTCGCGGCCCCCAACGGCCGGTAGGCGACCCCCTTGAGGGCCAAAGGAATCAAGGCCACGATCACGATCGCATTGAAGATCACCGCAGAGAGAATGGCGCTTTCCGAACTCGCCAGTCTCATCACGTTCAAGGGAGCGATCTCAGGAAAGACGCCCATGAACATGGCGGGCAGGATGGCGAAGTACTTGGCCACGTCGTTGGCGATCGAAAACGTCGTCAACGCGCCGCGGGTCATCAACAGTTGCTTGCCGATTTCGACCACTTCCAAGAGCTTGGTGGGGTCGCTGTCGAGGTCGATCATGTTGCCCGCCTCTTTGGCGGCTTGCGTGCCGGTGTTCATCGCCATGCCGACATCGGCCTGGGCCAGCGCGGGGGCATCGTTGGTGCCGTCGCCGGTCATGGCCACAAGTTTCCCCTTCGCCTGCTCTTCGCGGATCAGCCGCATTTTGGCTTCGGGCGTGGCCTCGGCCAGGAAGTCGTCGACGCCGGCCTCGCGGGCGATGGCGGCGGCGGTGCGCGGGTTGTCGCCGGTGATCATGATCGTGCGAATGCCCATCGCGCGAAACCGCGCGAAACGCTCGTGAATGCCCATTTTCACCACGTCGCTCAATTGCAACAGGCCGAGCACGCGATTGCCGTTGGAGACGGCCAGAGGGGTAGCTCCCTCGTCGCCAATGCGTTCGGCCAACGTATTCAACTCCTGCGGCACGCCGCCGCCGATCGTCTTGACATAATGGGACACAGCGTCGACGGCCCCCTTGCGGACGCTCGTACCGTTGAGATCGCAACCGCTCATCCGCGTATGAGCGCTGAACGGAATGGTCTTCGCCTTCTTCATGTCGACGACAGTGGCTTGTTGCGGGAATTTCTCTCTGACCAACGAGACGATCGATCGTCCCTCGGGGGTCTCGTCGGCCAGGCTCGAAAGGTAAGCCGCTTCTGCCACATCGGCGAGTCGCTCGCCTTGGACGGGGTAGAAGGCGGTGGCCATGCGGCTGCCGACCGTGATCGTGCCGGTCTTGTCGAGCAAGAGCACGTCGATGTCGCCGGCCGCTTCGATCGCCCGCCCGCTCATGGCCAGCACATTCTTGCGCACCAGCCGATCCATACCGGCGATGCCGATCGCCGACAGCAGACCGCCGATCGTGGTCGGAATCAGGCACACCAACAGGGCCGCGATGACTGTGGCCGAGAGCCGGACCCCAGAATAAATCGCCAAAGGCACCAAGGTCGCGCAGGCAAAGAGGAAGATCAGCGTCAAGCCGCAGAGCAGAATGTGCAGGGCAATTTCGTTGGGCGTCTTCTGCCGTGACGCGCCTTCCACCAGGCCGATCATACGGTCGAGAAACGATTCACCCGGATTGGCGGTAATCTGCACCACGATGCGGTCGGAAAGGACCTTGGTGCCGCCGGTCACCGCCGAGCGGTCGCCACCGCTTTCGCGGATCACCGGGGCCGACTCGCCCGTGATCGCCGATTCGTCGACCGAGGCGATCCCTTCGGTCACCTCGCCGTCGCCGGGAATCAAATCGCCGGTTTCGACCACGACCTTATCCCCTTTACGCAAGGCCGACGCGGGTACCTGTTCTTCTCTGCCGTTGACCAGCCGGCGGGCGGTCGTCTCTTTGCGCATCTTGCGGAGCGTCGCTGCCTGGGCCTTGCCGCGCCCTTCGGCCACCGCCTCGGCGAAATTCGCGAATAAGACCGTAATCCAGAGCCAGATGCAGACCGAACCGGTAAACCAGAGGGGGGCCGCGGTGCTCGACGGCGATACGATGTCGCGCACCCAAAGCGCCGTGGTCAGGACACTCCCCACCTCGACGACGAACATCACCGGATTGCGCCAGAGATGCCAGGGAGTCAGCTTGAGCACGCTGGCCCATGTGGCCTCTTTGAGGATCGCGGCATTGAAAAGCGACAGCTCTTTGACCTTGGGACCACCCATGGAAATCCATCCTCTAACTAGAACAATTTGCCCGACTGTGCCAGGAAGTGCTCCACGATCGGCCCGAGCGCCAGCGCCGGGAAAAACGTGAGCGCGCCAACGATCAACACGACGCCGACCAGAAGAAACGTGAAAAGGGGACCCGTGGTTGGAAACGTGCCCGGCCCTGGAGCCACGGTTTTCTTACCCACCATCGAACCGGCGATGGCCAACGCGGGAATGATCATCAGGAACCGACCGGCCAGGACGTTGAATCCCAGCGTCGTATCCCACCAAGGCGTGTTGGCATTCAGCCCGGCGAATGCCGAGCCGTTATTGCCCGCACAGCTTGTGTAGGCATAGAGAATTTCACTCAGGCCATGGGGTCCGGCATTATTCAACGATGAAAGTGCGTAAGGCGCCACCGCCGACCAGGCCGACATCACGAGAATCAAGAGTGGGAAAATCAATGCGTACAGCATGGCCAGCTTGACTTCGCGGGCTTCGATTTTCTTGCCCAGGTACTCGGGCGTGCGGCCGACCATCAGACCGGCGATGAAGACGGAAAGCAAGACGAAGACCAGCATGCCATAGAGTCCCGCGCCGACGCCGCCGAAGATCACCTCGCCCAACTGAATATTCACCAGCGGCACCAGGCCGCCCAGCGGCGTAAAACTGTCGTGCATGGCGATCACCGCGCCGCAGGAGGCATCGGTGGTAACCGTGGCGAAGAGCGCCGAGTTGGCCACGCCAAAACGGACTTCCTTGCCTTCCATGTTGCCGAGCCCCTGATCGACGTCAAAACTGGCGACGACGGGATTGCCTCCCGCCTCGGCCCAGTAAGCCACGCTAACGCCAACCAGGTAGAGCGCCGCCATGGCGGCGAAAATCGCCCAGCCCTGCCTCTGGTCGCCGGCCATGCGGCCGTAGGTATAGGTCAAGCCGGCGGGGATCACGAAGATCAAAAGCATCTCAATCAGATTCGTCAACGGGGTCGCGCTTTCGAACGGGTGGGCGCTGTTGGCGTTGAAAAACCCACCGCCGTTGGTGCCCAGTTCCTTGATGGCTTCTTGGGAAGCCACGGGACCCATCGGGAGCGTTTGTTCCACCCCTTCAATCGTGATCGCTTTGACGTAGGGCGAGACATTCTGGATCAATCCCTGGGCAACCAGGACCAGGGCAAATACCAGACAGATCGGCATGAGCAGGTAGACGAGCGACCGTACGATGTCGACCCAGAAATTGCCGACGGTCCTGGGCTGATCGGGAGTCAGGCGACGCGTGAGGCCACGGGCGATGACCAAGGCCACGCCGATCCCCGCCGCCGCGGACACGAAGTTGTGCCAGGCTAGGCCGGCCATCTGGGTCAGATAGCTCATGGTCGCCTCGCCGGTATACGATTGCCAGTTCGTATTGGTCGTGAAGCTGGCGGCCGTGTTGAACGACAAGTGTTCGCTTACCGGTGGCAGGTTTTCGGGATTTAAAGGCAGCACATGTTGCAGCCGCTGGATGCCGTAGGTCACAACGACGCCCAACAAGCTGAACCAGAGCAACGCGGCGGCATATCGTCCCCACGACTGCTCCTTGCTGGGGTCGACGCCCGACAATCGGTAGATGAGCCGTTCCAGTGGACCAAACCAACGTTCGAGTGGTCGCCGCGGACCCTCGAACACCTGGAACATAAAAATTCCGATCGGCTTGGTGAGGGCCAGGATCGCCAGCGAGTAAACGAGTATTTGCAACCAGCCGTTGGTGGTCATGCGGGTTTCCTTCAAGCTCCAACTAGAATCGCTCTGGACGCAGCAGAGCGAAGACCAGGTATCCGGTCAAAATCAGGGAAAGAATCATGCCAAGGACGTATTCGATATCCACGGGAAGTTCCTCTTTCAAAGACGGTCGCAGCCGCGAACGTACGCCAGCGAGATGCCGAAGAAAACGATCGTAAATAAAACGTAAGCGACGTCAATCATGGTCTGCTCGCTCGGTGGTCCGGAACCAAGTCAGTTGGGAACTATCTGCCATGCGGTATTGAATGCACGTGCCGTGCCAAGCCGGCAAAAATATAAACCATTCTGCCCCTGCCGTCGCGGCCATCACCAGGGCACATGCCAAATGGGCTCCACCGTGCAATTCACACGATCCTGCGGTTTCACCGTGGCAAAATGCAATGCCGTTTATACCAGGCACTGCGGTCGCAAATCGACGCGTTTGGGAAGGCGATTCGTGCAATTTGCAATGCCGTCATTGCCCGCAAGTCCAGAACACTCTTCAAATTGGTGTCAGCATGTCGGTTTGTGCAATCTGAACCTGGATTGGCACGCGCATTGCCTACTGCGACCTGAAAACACCAGCGTCCCGGCCGAGGTCAGGCTTGACCACGGCCGCGCGCGGATAGCCAACTCGGCAAGAGTGGTGTGACAGGACCGAATAGTAACCGGAGAGTCGTTGTGGGTGTATTCAGTTTCTTACAGACGATGCCGCATGCAAGGGTCGCCGGCGATTTGATTTGGTTGACCCAGTGGGCGAAACTGAATGGCGTCGTTACGCAGGTCCGAGATCGGCTTGATGAAAATCGCTTCGCGCTTGTTGTCGGCCATTTTCCGGATACGCTTGCGCGGGTCGAACAAGAATTGACGGCAGCCGGCGTTCCCAACGATTTCCACGATGGCCGCTTAAGTCGTAAAGACGTTGAGGCTGTTATCGATCAGTCCATGGGGCGAAAGGTGCTGCTTGTCCTGACAACCTCACTGATATCCGAGGACTTTCCACAGGAAATCAACGACAAGCTGGTAGGTTTGGCGATCATCGTCGCCGAGCGGCACTTCCTTCGCGAAAAGGATGATGCCATTTTCTCCTTTGCCTGCACACTGGGCCGGCCATTTGAAATCGCTTTTCATCTCTCCCTGCACGATCCGTTGATAAAACACTTTACCGGCAAGCGGGTGGAGAATGAGCTCATACGGCTCGGCATGCGGGAATCGGAGGCCAGCGAGAGCAAAATGGTGGCCAGGCGCATCAAGGGTGCCCAAGCGCAGCTCTCCTACAGGATACTCAGTGATCGTGCCGCCGATTCGGCTGAGGAGTGGCTACGGTTGAACCTGCCCGACATGGCGTTTTGAACCTTCTCCGGCACCCGCATCCGAGGGCCGACCTGCACGTTGCGAAATATCACCTTTTCGTAAGCTCATCGTGCAAATTGCAAGATACGTTGGGGTGCCTTGGCCTTGGCTCTTGGGCGCAATTCATTTGGGCAATTCGCCTTGCGCGATCTTTGCGCACGCGGCACGCGCGTTGCTTCCGTGTAGATTCCAATGAACCTCGGCCATCGCTGGCGAAGACTAACTCCTAGCCACGCGAAGACCGAGCCAAGAAATCGTTTACAAAACCTCGCCTGGGAGCACGCCACTTCGGCGACCCCGCGCGAGGTCGAGAATACGCGGCCGTTTGGCCGCAAACGGTTGGCCGGCTCGCTTCGAGCGGCGCAAGCGTGAAGGGAGGGTACGAATATGGAACTGTTCACAATGATTTGCCTTGCCCTGCTAGGCGTGTTGATGCTCGCCGGTGGCGTGGCCATGATCGGCATGATGGCGACCTTGACGGTCCTTTTCCTGCGGCAAACGAAACGCCAATGTGCCGTCGCTTGGAGGCGGCTTTGGTGTCGCGAATCGACTGGCGTCTCCGCTCGTAGCGGACGCTCCGGCCGAAAAGCGTTCCTCAACGAAAAGGAAGCTCGCATAGCCTCGCACCTCGTGTCCGATCTGATTGCCGCGATGGGACTGACCAGCATTTCGGGTTACATCCTCTGGGCGCTGGCATTCTGAAGCCGAAGGCTCTCGGGCAATTCACGGCGGGGCGTCATCGCCCCGTCGTGCGTTGCTCACCCACCTGCCCCTTAAGATCTCGTGCGCATCCAATCGATGCGTTGGAGGTTTCCGTGGTTCGACTAATCTATCTCTATGTCTTTATCAACAGCGTCGTCGTCGCGCCTGTCGCAATGGCCGCAGCACCTCGCAAACCGGCATCCTCTGCCAGTACCGCGCTGTTGCGCGCCAGCCGGTCGGGCAATACACTGGCGATCGAGACCCCGAACTTTACGATCCGCGGCCTGCGGCGCGACGCCGATGCGCGGGCATGGGCCGAGGCGTTCGAGTCGCTACGGAGCCGCCTGGTGCGAACCTGGTTGGGCGACTCGCCGATGGCGAATTGGTCGCCCAAGTGCGAAGTCGTGCTGCACGGGAGCCTGGCGGGTTATCGAAATGCCGTTGGGACCGAAGCGGAGCGCACGCTTGGTTCGACCTGCGTTTCGTTCGAAGGAAGTGCGATCGTGCGGCGGCTGGTCGACGTGCGCGCCAACCAGCGCGGTTGGTTCGACGGCGCCGTGCCACATGAGCTCACGCACGTGCTGTTGGCGGAATATCTCGATCAGGCTCATTTTCCGGCCTGGGCCGACGAAGGGATGGCGATTCGGGCCGACCCCGTGGCAAAACGCCGTGGTCACCACGACGACCTGCAACTGGCGTTACGGCGCGGCACAACCTTCGGCGTCGCCGATTTGTTCGTTCAGCCGGAATGTCCCACCGGCCATGCACAGACGTTTTGCGGGCAGAGTGCCTCGCTGGTTCAATTCCTCACCCGGCAGGGCGCGCCCGACCAGTTCCTGCATTTCTTGCGTGTGGCTGCCAGCGACGGTTATGACGCCGCCTTGCGAAAGTTCTATGGAATCGCCGGCACAAGCGACCTGGAGCGTCGCTGGAAGGCCGAACTCGCGTCGGCCGGTCGAAAGGGAGCCAAATTCGAACTGGCGATCGTTGCGCCGTAATTGACCAACTTCCGAATTACCACGATCATTGTTGCCCTGGAATCCTCAGTTCGCATCCTGGCCAATCGTCCGTACGCGATCCTTGAGTGCCAGGTTGACCTCAAGGACATTGATCAGCGGAAGGCCGACCAGCCCGCCGAGCGGAGCCTCAGCCTTTTCGTGCAGCAGGTCTACGATCGCTTGGCGTACATTGGCCGGGTCCTGCTTCGTCTCCGCGGCCCATTTCTCGGCGACGCGGTCGACCTGGTGGAGGGCGTTCTTCAGTGTGATGTGTGGGTCGAGCCCTGAGCCGGAGGCCATCACCATGTCGGCCGGCACCAGTTCCAGGTCGACGTCCGGGTTCTCTTGCCGCCACATCTCAAAGAAATTGGACCGAATATCGTTTCCTGCATCCACAGGTTCGATGACTTTTGCCATTTTTTCGCCGGACTCTGGGTACTCCACCGGGCCCGGAAACGTTCCAGGGTGCTCCGCGGAGTATCTGACGAAAAACGCCACAGCCAGGTCTTCAGACTTGGGCTCGGGCGTACCCGGGTTTGATTTGATCCAGTCGGCAACCTCCGTCTGATGGGTTTTCCGCCACTCTTCGACGTAGGCGGCGTTTTGTTGGTCCGCCTTGACCCACGTCGCCGCCGCACTCGGATATGCCAAGGCCCATTGAGCGACAATCCCCTTGCCACCATGCGGAGGGTGGAGACGGAACCAAAGTTCGATGTCGGGCCCGACGAGCTCACCCTTCTTCGGGCTCTTTTCGCCGAACCTCACCATGGGCCCGAGCAGCCGGGCCACACGCAAGCGCAGCAGGTAATTGTTCGCCCCCCAATTGCTGGCGCCTGATGCGGCTGCGTTGTACCCGACCGCCGATGGTCGGGGATGGAAGTACTCGTCGCCTGTAAATGGCTGGGCGATCAGTCGTGATCCGACGGCCTCGCCGGACGCAACCGTCAACCTGCCACGATTGTCCACGAGACTTCCCTGGGCAGTATCGCGAAACAGCGTCTGAGCAAACATCCAGATTGCCGCCGGGTAAACGACGGAACACAAAAGGACCGTCAGCCCCAACAGCCAGAGGTTGGCACGCAGGTGACGAATCATGGGGTATACCTCGGAGGAAAAACTTCAGCCAACCAGATGAAACGCAACGAGCGTCAAGTCGATTAACTTGATGCCGATAAATGGAGCGATGACTCCGCCGAGACCCCAGATCACCAGGTTGCGACGAAGCAGGGCGTCGGCCCCCAGCGGCCGATAACGCACTCCCTTGAGAGCGATCGGAATCAACAGTGGAATGATCAGCGCGTTGAAGATGACGGCGGAAAGGATGGCCGAGGTTGCCGAGTGGAGCTGCATGAAATCGACTTGATTCAGCCACGGCAGAGTCACTGCGAACATGGCCGGTACGATGGCAAAGTACTTGGCCAGATCGTTCGCCAGGGAAAACGTGGTCAAGGCCCCCCGCGTAATCAGCAGTTGCTTGCCGATCTCCACGACTTCGATCAACTTGGTGGGGTCGCTTTCGAGGTCGACCATGTTGCCGGCTTCTTTGGCGGCCTGTGTGCCTGAATTCATGGCCAGGCCAACATCGGCCTGGGCCAGAGCGGGAGCGTCGTTGGTTCCATCGCCCACCATCGCCACGAGTTTGCCCGCGGCCTGTTCATTGCGAATGTAAGCCAGTTTCCCCTCGGGCGTGGCCTGGGCAATGAAATCGTCGAGGCCGGCTCGCCGCGCGATGGCCTTGGCCGTCAACGGATTATCACCCGTGACCATCACGGTGCGCAATCCCATCTGCCTCAGGCGCCCGATACGCACTTCGATGCCGGACTTGAGAATATCTTCGAGCACGACCAGGCCGGCGATCTGGTTGTTCTCGCAGACGAGGAGCGGCGTCGCACCGCGCGAGGCGGCTTCGGCCACCCGCTCTCGCATGTCGGCCTCGACGATTCCCTCGCGTTGCTCTACGAAATACATAACGGCGTCGGCGGCTCCCTTGCGTATTTGTCGGCCGTCAGGCAGGTCGATCCCGCTCATGCGGGTTTCCGCGGTGAACTTGATGAAGCGTGCGCCGGCCGGCGCCGATGCCTCGAGGGCATTCTTGGAACCACTTCCCGTCTGTTTATCAAACAGCTCGATGATGCTCCTGCCTTCCGGAGTGCCGTCAGCGATCGATGCCCGCGCGGCCAATTCCGCCAGGCCGGCGGCCGTATAATCTCCCATTGGAATAAAACTCGTGGCCTTGCGGTTGCCAATCGTGATGGTGCCGGTTTTGTCGAGCAACAACGTGTCAATGTCACCGGCGACTTCGACCGCATTACCGCTCTTGGCCATGATGTTGGCCCTCAACGCGCGGTCCATTCCCGCGATGCCGATGGCAGCCAGTAGCGCGCCGATCGTGGTCGGGATGAGACAGACAAGCAGTGCTACCAAGGTGGGGACGTCGGTTCCGAGGCCTCTGATTGGCTCGGTTGCGCCCAGGAATTCGGCCATATATGCCTCGGCTTCCGACGCCATGGGCCAGAGCGCGACGGTGACGATCAGGAAGATCAGGGTGAAAGCCGACAAGACGATGGCCAACGCAATCTCGTTGGGCGAGCGTTGGCGCCGGGCACCTTCGACCAGGTCAATCATCCGATCGAGGAACGACTGACCCCGGCCAGCGGTGATCCGGACGACAATTCGATCGGAGAGCAATTGCGTGCCGCCGGTGACACCGGAACGGTCGCCGCCGGCCTCGCGCAGCACCGGAGACGACTCACCCGTAATGGCCGACTCATCGACCAGAGCTGCACCTTCGATGATTTCACCATCACCGGGAATGACCTGGCCCGCCTCAACCACGACCCGGTCACCCGCATTCAAAGCGGTCGAAATGGTGGCCTCGATCTCGTCGTCCGCGTCGAGGCGATAGGCAGGCGTCTCGCGACGCGTCTTGCGCAATGCCTCGGCTTGAGCCTTGCCCCGTGCCTCGGCCAGGGCCGTGGCAAAGTTGGCGAAGAGCACCGTCAAGAACAGCCAAAAGTCCAGTGACACCAGGTAAGCGATCGATTTGCCGCTCTCGTATCCCAACAGGTCAAAAACCGTGAAAAGGAGAGTCAAAATGGCGCCGATCTCGACCACGAACATCACCGGGTTTTTCCACTGGATGTCGGGCCGAAGCATGATTAGTGCCCGTTTGAAGGCGGCCCAAAGAAGCTCGGGAGCAAACAGACTATGTCGCCGGCTCAGCCTGCGGTCGATATCCAATTCGCCGGCTGCGGGAGACCTGGCTGCGTTTTCAAGCTGCTCGTTCGGCGACACGGGAAACTCACTTCAATGGAGACCTAGTTGCCGACGGAACAGGTGCATCTCAACGTCCAAAGGGAATCGGCCCGAGATGCTCGGCGATTGGGCCGAGCATGGCGGCAGGCAGGAATAGTAAGGCACCAACCAGGACGACCGTACCCAAGAGGAATACGCCGAAGGTGATTGTGTCGGTACGCAACGTTCCCGCGGTGAAGTGCGTGCGCTTCTTGGCGCCGAGGCTGGCCGCGAACGCCATGGGGGCAATGATCGGGCCAAAACGCCCCAGCAGAATGACAATGGCCGAGACAATGTCCCAGTGCAGACTGTAAGGCGCCGGAGGAGTGCCGTTGTCGTCCGGATGATTGAAGCCCCAGGTATCACCCAAGCCCTCGAACCCGGAGCCGTTATTGGCGGATGCCGAGCTGAATTCGTAGAGAGTTTCCGAGAAGGCATGCGGACCGGGGTTGTTGGCCGACTTGGCCGCCCATCCCTGCTGGGCAAACAGCCCCGTCGCCGTCAGGATCAGCAACGGATGGACCAAAAGCGCAAGCAGAGCCAGCTTCACTTCGCGCGCTTCGACCTTGCAGCCCAGGTACTCCGGCGTTCGCCCGACCATCAAGCCGGCCAGAAAAACGGCGATAATGATGAAGATCAACATGTTGATCAGCCCGACTCCCTTGCCTCCAAACACGCAGTTGAGCCACAGCCCGGTAAAGGGCGATAGACTGGCCAACGGATTCAGGCTGTCGTGCATGCAGTTGACCGAGCCGCAGGTCGCGGCCGTTGTCACTGCTGCGAAAGTCGCACCGGCAGAGGTGCCGAAACGGAGCTCCTTACCTTCCAGGTTTCCCAGCTCCTGATCGACGGGCAACGCCGCCAGCATCGGGATCTCTTTCTCGATGAGATCTCCGCGCGAAGTGCGCAGGCTGAGCGTGCGGGCCGGCTGTTCGATGAGCGCCGGGTTGGGGTTCAGCGTGTCCCAAGCGATGCCCCAGACGATCATGGCTATGAACATCGAGAGCATCACGCCATAAATCACGACGGCATGCCGCATGTTGCCCAACATCCTCCCGAACATCACAACCAGAGAGAAGGGAAAGTACAGGATGTTGATACTTGCGAGGAGATTCGACCACGCACTGGGATTCTCGTAGGGGTGTGCCGAGTTGGCGCCGAAAAAGCCGCCCCCGTTGGTGCCCAGATGCTTGATCGGCAGCATGGCGGCGACGGGCCCGCGAGCGATCACCTGCGGTTTGGACCGGCCGTCATCAGTCGTTCCCATCGCGCCCGGTTCGAGTGTGGCGACCTGCGCCGCCTCGGCGAACGTCATCGGCATCCCACCGGCCAAAAGAACCACGCCCATCAGCAGGGACGAGGGGAAAAAGATATAGGCGATCACTCGCCACAGATCGAGGTAGAAGTTGCCCATGTGCATGTCGCCACGCAAGGCTCGCGTGATCGCCGAAAGGGCGCAAAACCCAACGCCGGCCGAGACGAACATGTACCAGCAAATCACGACGATCTGGCTGAAGTACGACAGATGCTGTTCGCCGGCATAGTGTTGTAAGTCCGTATTCGTCAGGAAGGAACATGCGGTATTGAAGATCGTGGTCGGGGCAAGCATCTTCTTGCCGTCCGGGTTGAGAAGTGGTACGAGCGGCTGCATGGCCAGCACCACGAATCCGAAGATGAACATGACCGTGTTGAACAGCAGCATCGACACGGTGTACTGCTTCCAATTCTGCGGGCCCGTATCGACGCGATTCTCCAACCAACGCAGCCACCGCGGGGCGCGGTAACGGCCATCGTTGATCCAGGCCAGGTAAAAGCCGGTGGGAATTGACAAAAGGACCGTCGTGCCGACTATGAGCAGAGGCAAGAGCCACATCACGGCGACCTGTGGAAGTTAAAACCATTCCGGGCGAAACAGCGTAACCAGGAGATAAACAAAAAGCAGGAGTGCGACGAGTGCCGTCAGTTGCATCATACGATTCCCTTTCACACTCGCTCGCAGATGGCCATGAAGGCGAACATTAAACCCATGATCGACAGCCCCAGGATGAAAAGGGCCGGAAGCCAAATCGCCAGTTCCATGACGGTTCCTTTCAAGCAATACTACGGCTAACCGTCGACCAACGGCCGCAAGACTTCGATACTGGAGACAAAAACTCCCCGGACGATCAAACCCGGTCTGCGGCACCGAGGTCGCAATTCTCGTGCCGTTGAAGTCGGGCGCTGCCGAAAGTTCCAGGGCGGCGATGCGCCATTCAAACGGCTGCGTCCAAGCGTTACGTGGCTGAGCCCGAATCGTGCGGTTCGGCTCAGGCCGTGCGTAATTGCACATCTTCTGTCGACTGAGGGGCAATGCGCCCCCCCAACGGGCAGTGCAGCGTTCGCCCGCAATTCGGAGCCCCGTTACGGAATGACGACGGGCATTGATCCTGCATTCTGCCCGGTATCTCAATGGCGACATGGCAAATTGCACATCGCTTGGCGGGAGTATGCCGGGACGACCCCACACGGATTTTCGCAAGCCCCGTTGCCAGCGGCGGTTGCGCAATCGGCACGCAAAGGCACAGCGATTGCGAATGGAGTTATCCAACGACCCAAAGAGGGCCGAAAGCCGGCGCGTGCCGGCAGGGCGGGTCGACGACCTTGAGGGCCATTAACGTTATGTCAGCGAACGAGCTGTTCTTCGTCATTCCTACGTATCGGCTGCGAGACGTGGGCGAGACGGTTGCGCACTATGACGAGCACTTTTGGCGCAACGGTCATGCGGTAAGGATGATCGTCTTCGACGACTCGAGCCCCGCCAACCAGGAGAAGTACTACCCGCTATTGGAACAGACGCAGACGCACAATGATCTGTTTTACGTTGGCCCGGCGGAAAAAGAGAAGTTCCTCGCGCATCTGTTCCATCGGCTTCGCGATAAGAAGCTCGAGCCCCTGGTCAAGAACCTGTTCCGGCCCAGCTACGGCGGAAACCGCAACTGTTCGCTGATGTACTCGCTGGGCGGCCTGATGGTCAGCTCCGACGACGACATGCGACCTTTCACGCTGATGGACGAGCATTCCGAGACGCTCGCGGCCGACGAGGTCTGCCACGGCAAGCTGCACAAGGCCGGTCGAAACGGCTGTGTGCGCAAATCTTTCGACATCCTGGCCTCGTTTCTGGAAGTGCTCGGCAAGAGCACCGTCGAATTGCCCGAGAACTACGAACGTGGCGAGCTCTTGGTCGACACGGCCATGGACCTGGAGACCAACGCGACCAAAGGCCTATCACGAGAGAACTCGCTCCTGCTCGAGCACGGCGAGGTCGACGACGCGGCGGTCGTCAAGATGGCCCAGACGTTCCGCTCGGGAACACACGACATGGATGCGATCGACTTCGTCGACTTGTTCCTCGACGACCAGGAGCAGTTGAACCTGGACGACCTGAACGATGTTTACGTACTGGTCAACTTCCGTCCGGTGGTGACGAACAAGAACTGGCGGATGGACTGCGGCGTGTCGGGCTACGACAACACGTTCGGGTTGCCCCCCTTTTTTCCCACCCGGCTGCGGTTTGAAGACTACATCTACCGGCTGTGGATCCAGCAACCCGGGATCGTGGCGGCTCATGTCAACGCCGCTCAGCACCACACCAAAAGCAACTACATGCGCAATCCGCCGGCGGCGGAGATCTTCAACGAAGAGCTGGCCAACCTGCTCAAACGCAAGATCAAGTCAACAATCACGCGCCTGGACGAGCTCAGCATCGCTTTCGACTACGAGGGGGAAGTCACCGCCCAGGACGCACAGGAGATCCTGGATAAGATTACGTCGCTGCACCGGCGCGCTACGGTGGCGGCCGAATCAATGATCAACCCCGAACGGGCCCAGGCGCTGCGGCTGTTCGCGGCGAACCTGGAGAAATCGTTCTACGGGTTCGAACCTGACTTCTTTCAGCAGAACCTGTTGCGGATTGTCGACGACGTGATCACCGTGATCAAGGGGTCGATCGAGCTCTGGCCGACGTTGATCGAGATCACATACTTCCACAAGACCCGCAATGGTTTGCCGCAAATTCTAGTCAACAACCGGCGCAAGTAGCCGGCAACAACAACCCATTGGGACCGCAGAGGTCCCACATCGCAAAGCCACAAGGAATCATTCATATGCGAATCGCACAAGTCGCCCCCCTGTTCGAAAGCGTTCCTCCCCAACTCTACGGCGGCACCGAGCGTGTTGTCTCATACCTGACCGAGGAGCTGGTCCGTCAGGGACATGAAGTCACGCTCTTCGCCAGCGGCGACTCGCAGACCACGGCGAAACTGGTCGCCGCATGCCCGCGCGCCCTGTGGCGGGATGCCAGTTGCCGCGAAACCCTACCCCACCACGTTCGGCTGATGGAATTGGTGTTCGAAGACGTATCGCGGTTTGATGTCATTCATTTTCATTGCGATTTTGTCCACTTTCCGATGTTGCGGCGCTTGCCTTGCCCCAGCGTCACCACGCTGCACGGCCGGCTGCACGCCCCGGATCTGGAGGCATTCTTCAACACGTACACCGAAGTGCCCTTGGTCTCGATCTCCGACGATCAGCGCCGGCCGATTCCCGGGGCGCGCTGGGAAGCGACCGTCCATCACGGGCTGCCGCGAAAACTGCACAGCTTCCAACAGTGGCCGGGGGATTACCTGGCGTTCCTGGGCCGGATTTCGCCGGAGAAACGACTCGACCGGGCGATCGCCATTGCCCGGAGGGCCGGAATGCGGCTCAAAGTCGCCGCCAAGATCTGTGCCGACGAGCGCGGCTATTTTCAGGAAACGATCGAACCTCTATTGCGCGATGCGAAGTCGTTCGTCGAGTTCATTGGTGAAGTCGGAGGTCGTGAAAAGGACGAGTTCCTGGGCAATGCCCAGGCGCTGTTGTTTCCCATCGACTGGCCGGAGCCATTCGGCCTGGTAATGATCGAGGCGCTGGCGTGCGGTACGCCCGTCGTCGCGTGGCGCAATGGCTCGGTGCCGGAGGTGATCGACGACGGCGTGACCGGCTTCATCGTCGACAATGAGGAAGAAGCGGTGCGAGCCGTCGGAGGGGTGGGCCGCTTGAGCCGCAACGTGTGCCGCGCCGTGTTCGAGGAACGATTCGATGCCGCGCGCATGGCGCAGGATTACGTTGAAGTCTACCGCCGCCTGGTGCATGGCGCCGCGGAGCCCTGGAGCCCCTGGCAACGGGCCGTCCAGCGCTTGCCGGCATTGGCGGGGCGCTTTGGGGCACGCGATGGATCTTTCCTGGACGCACCCGGCGTGCGGTCGTCGACGGCAGTCGCGTGCGCGCTGCAAGACGCGCACTCGGCGCGTCCGCGGTGGCCACGATAAGGTAGACCCAGCAAGGAGGGAACTGGCTGGCCGCGGGCGGCTGAATAGCAGCGAGAAAGGATCGCATGGCGGACACCAACGCAACCCGTAAGCCCCAAAAGCCGCCTGCCGCGGAGCGGGTGGCGCCGCAGTCGATCGGCGACGGCGATTACCACATCGTGGCCGCAGCGAGTTTGATGGACGACATGACGCGGGTGCTCAAGCACGCCGACACGTTTGTCGTGTTCGACCATTATGGCGACATCAAAGTGGGCGGACTTGGCGAAGAAGGTCTCTTCCACCATGGCACCCGCTACTTGTCGACCTTGTTCCTGGAGTTGGAGGGAGAGCGGCCTTTCTTTCTGAGTTCGACCATCCGCGACGAGAACGACCAGTTTTCGGTCGCACTCACCAACCCCGACTTGCTTTGTGAGGGCCAGCCGCGCGTGCCTCTGGGAACGCTGCATCTGGCGTGGCAGAAATTCCTCTGGCAAGCCGCCTGCTACCAACAACTGCGCATCAAGAACCACGGCCTCGTGCCCCTGACATTCTCGCTGGAACTGCACTACGCCGCGGACTTTGCCGACATCTTCGAAATCCGCGGAATGACGCGCGCGGCGCGCGGCAACGATCTAAAGCCGAAGGTCGAGTCGGATGGCGTCGTGCTCGGCTACCGGGGCCTCGACGGCGTCGTACGGCGCACGCGCCTGCGGTTCTCACCGCGACCGGCGCTGCTGGGCGCCGAAAGCGCGCGATTTAAGATTTCGCTGGCGCCCAGGCAGGAAACGGCGCTGAGCCTGGTCGTCGGCTGCGAACGCGAGCCGGCGACCGTTCGCATGTCGTCCTTCGCCGAAGCCCGAGCGGAAGCCCAGACGAACCACGAGCGCTACAACGCCTGGTCGTGCCACCTCGTGACCTCCAACGGGCAGGTCAACGCCTGGCTCAACCGCGCCGTTTCCGACCTGCACATGATGACCACCGATCTCCCAACCGGCCCGTACCCTTATGCCGGAGTCCCTTGGTTCAACACGCCGTTCGGGCGCGACGGAATCGTGACCGCGCTGGAGGCCCTTTGGTTGCGGCCCAGCCTGGCGAAGGGCGTGTTGGCCTACCTGGCCTCCACGCAGGCGCGGGAGGTCATGCCCGACAGGGATGCCGAGCCGGGCAAAATCGTGCATGAAACCCGCGACGGCGAAATGGCAGCGCTGAGGGAGATGCCCTTCGGCCGCTACTACGGCAGCGTCGACGCCACGCCGTTGTTCGTCCTGCTGGCCGGTGCCTATTTCGAGCGGACCGCCGACCGGGACTTCATCGCGTCGCTCTGGCCTCATGTCGAAGCCGCGCTGGACTGGATCGACCTCTACGGCGATCGCGACAAGGACGGTTTCGTCGAATACGACCGGCAGTCGACCGACGGCCTGCTGCACCAGGGCTGGAAGGATTCCGACGACGCGGTGTTCCATGCCGACGGCTCGTTGGCCCGCGGGCCGATCGCGATTTGTGAAGTTCAGGGCTACGTGTACGCCGCGCTGCGGTCGGGCGCGGCATTGGCGGGAGTGCTGGGCCTGCCGGAGCGCGCGGCGGAATTGCTCCGGCGGGCCGAAGCCCTGCGGGAGCGATTCGAACAAGCCTTCTGGTGTGAGGAATTATCGACCTACGCACTGGCGCTCGACGGCGAAAAGAGACCCTGTCGCGTGCGGACATCCAATGCGGGTCAGTGCCTGTTCACGGGCATTGCCAGCCCGCAGCGCGCCTGGCGAATGGCCCGCACACTGATGAGCTCGGAATCGTTCTCCGGTTCCGGCATCCGCACGGTCGCCTGTGGCGAGGCCCGCTTTAATCCGATGTCGTACCACAACGGGTCGGTCTGGCCGCACGACAATGCGCTGATCGCCCTGGGACTTGCCCGCTACGGCTTGGGCGAAATGGCCGTCCAAATCTGGTCAGGACTCTTCGAAGCCGCTTTGCGCTTCGACTTGCACCGCATGCCGGAGCTGTTCTGCGGGTTCTCACCGGCTCCGGGGGAAGGACCGGTGCTATACCCCGTGGCTTGTGCTCCCCAGGCCTGGTCCGCGGCTTCGGTGTTCTTGCTTTTCCAGGCATGTTTGGGACTGGAAATCAATGCGCCTGAACAGCGCGTTTACTTCACGTCGCCGCGGCTTCCGGCCGCCCTGACGGAACTGCGAATTCACAATTTGCAAGTCGCCGGCACCTCTCTCGATCTGTTGCTGGTCCGACATGAACAGGACGTCGGGGTGAACGTTTTGCGCCGCGAAGGCGAGGCGCAGGTCCTGGTCGTCAAGTAACCGTGCGACCGGCCGCATATCGGACGAAGCGCGACCAAGATCGACGTTGTCGCAGAACGCAAATCAGGGTTTCGGGACCTGACGTGGCAAGTTACACTCATCGTTCGTCCTGTATCGCTCATCCTTCGTCGTTCGTCCCCCATGCTCTCCACCGTCATCCCCGTCTTTAACGAGGTCGAGAGCCTTCCGACGCTGCTGCGCGAGCTCGACGAGGTGGCCCGCGCCCGTGGGTACGAGTTGGAGGTGGTGTTCGTCGACGACGGCTCGACCGACGGCTCGTGGGAGGCGATTCGGCAGTTGGCCGCCGTCGATCCGCGCGTGCGCGGTATCCGCTTCCGTCGCAATTTTGGCAAGGCCGCGGCGCTGGCCGCGGGGTTCGCTACGGCCCGGGGCGAACTGGTGATGACGCTCGACGCCGATCTGCAAGATGATCCCGCCGAAATCCCCCGTTTTTTGGCCCGCATCGCCGAGCATCTCGATGTGGTCAGCGGTTGGAAACAGGTGCGTCACGACCCCTGGCACAAAGTCTTCCCATCTCGAATTTTCAACGGAATGGTCAGCGGCTTGACCGGTGTAAGGCTGCACGACCACAACTGCGGCATGAAATGTTACCGCCGGGAGGTCCTGGGCGAAGTGCGGCTCTACGGAGAACTGCACCGCTTCGTACCGGTGCTGGCGCATGCCCGTGGCTTTCGTGTGGGCGAAATCGTCATCAGCCATCGTCCGCGGCGTTTCGGCCGTTCGAAATACGGAGTCGGCCGGGTCGTGAAAGGGTTTTTGGACCTGCTCACGGTCAAGTTCCTGACCGGGTTCGGCCAACGCCCGCAGCACGCCCTGGGGACTGTCGGGCTGGGCTTCTTCGTACTGGGTGGCCTCGGACTGGGCTATCTCACCATTTACTGGATCGCGACCCAGTTGCGGCCTGAGTGGGGACTGGTTCCCTTGCACGATCGGCCGGCGGTGCTCTATTCGCTGGGGGCCTTGTTGTTGGGCGGACAATTGATGTCGATTGGCTTTCTGGCCGAATTGATCATCGCGTACCAAGGTCGCGACAGCGACACCTACTCCATCGGCGAGATCACCCAGCCACACGACCGCTCGGCCGACGTGGAATGCGGGCCGGCCTCGAGGGAACCACGATGACCAGCCCCGCCGACGACCCGCGCCGACGACTTCGCCAGTCGGTCTATCTGCTCTTGATCGCCTTGAGCGCCGGCTCGATCTTGGGTCGTACCCTGGCGGTCAACTCGGTCGACTTCATCCGTCTGGAGAAGCACCTCAAAGACAAAGAGAAACGTCCCGATTGGCGAAAGCAGCGCCCCTTCTTGAGCGCCAACGACCGCAGCCGCTGGTGTACGGTGCGGGCATTGGTGGAACACGGCACGTATGCGATCGACGACATCGTCAGCCAGCCCAATTGGGACACGATCGACATGGTCAAGCACGACGACCAGGGCCGCGAGGCGCCCGGGGCCGATGAAGGGCGGCTCTACTCCAGCAAGCCGCCACTGTTGGCCACGTTGATGGCCGGCGAATATTGGTTGATTCACCAGTTGACCGGGGCAACTTTGGGCACCCACCCATATTCGATTGGCCGTGGGATGATCGTGACCTACAACCTCGTGCCGATGGTGATCCTTTTCCTGGTTGTCGCGCGGCTCGTTGAGCGGTTCGGCACGACCGACTGGGGCAAGTTGTTCGTAATGGCGGCGGCCACCTTCGGCACGTTTCTTTCGACTTTCGCGGTGGCGATCAACAACCACCTGCCGGCGGCCGTCTGCGCGGCAATCACGCTCGACGCGGCGCTGCGCATCTGGTACGACGGCGAGCGCCGGCTGCGTTGGTTCGCGGTGGCCGGCTTTTTCGCCGCCTTTACCGCGGCCAATGAGTTGCCGGCGTTGGCATTTTTTTCCGCGGTGGCGGTGGGGCTTTTTTGGAAGTCGCCGCGCGCGACCGTGATCGCGTTTGTGCCCGGAGCAATTATCGTGGCCGCCGCGGCGTTGGGCACCAATTGGCTGGCCCATCATTCGCTTTCGCCACCGTACGCGCATCGCCACGAGGGAGACAACTGGTACGACTACCAATTCGAGCGCGACGGAAAGGTGCGCGACTCGTATTGGTCGAAGCCCAAGGATCGCGCCCCGATCGACCAGGGAGAACCTGAGCGGGCCGTCTACGCGTTTCACGTGCTGATCGGCCACCACGGTATCTTTTCACTTACGCCGATCTGGCTTTTGAGCTTTGGCGGCATGGTCTGGCTCTGCCTTCGCCGCGAGCCGGACCATCGAGCCCTGGGCCTGTTGCTCTTATCAGTCTCGCTGGTCACGATCGCCTTCTATTTGTTGTACGTGGAACAAGGCGAACGTAACTACGGAGGCATGACCAGCGGCTTCCGCTGGGGCTTCTGGTTCGCGCCCTTGTGGCTGGTGGGCATGCTGCCAGTCTGCGACGCCGCCGCGGGCCGCCGCTGGGCGCGCAGCATGGCCGTCGTCTTCTTGGCGCTATCCGTCGCCTCGGCCAGCTATCCGACTTGGAATCCCTGGACGCACCCCTGGCTGCTCGACTTCCTGCTCGACAACCAATGGGTGCGGCTGGGAGCCGGCTGAATCATCCCAATTCCTACAGAGCGTGGGATGCTCAGTTCTTCTCTTCTCGCGTTTTCTTACGACTGGATGTAGCTCTTGAGGTAGTGGTTTTCCAGCGCCACCTGGTCGTGGTGGGCCTTGACCACGTCGCCAATCGAGATCATGCCGGCCAGCTCGCCGCCGTCGAAAATCGGGAGGTGGCGTATCCGCCGGTCGGTCATCAGCCCCATCGTATCTTCGATCGAGTCGTCCGGGCTGCCGGTGATGACGTCGCGCGTCATGGCGTCGGCCGTCAACAGTTCGTCGAGCGAGCCGCGGCGGGCGGCGATCGCCCGCAGGATGTCGCGTTCACTGATAATCCCGACCATCTCGCCTGGCCGCCCACCGGCGTTGGCCGCCTCGCGGACCACCAGCGAGCCACATTTGCAGTTGACGAGCTTCTGGACGACCTCGTCGAGTGTCGCTTGCGGGTGGATTGTGTGGACTCCGCTCCCCTTGACACGAAGGATCTCTTGCAATTTCATGCTGCGCGCTCCGGAGAAAATCGATAAGTGACCGTGCGAAGTGAAATGCGACGATTGTCGCCAACCGATCGTTATCGTCGGGCCGCTTCAGAGTTCCTGCAATTAGTTATAGTCCTCGAAGGCCGTGCGAGTCAAAGGAAAAACGCCGACAGGCCCTATCGCGCCGACACTGAGAGCGCGAATTCACACGTCGCACAGTGCGACGGCTTGTTGCAAGCCCTGCAAGGGATCGCGCGTGGGGATGAATTCCTGGCCGACGTAACCGGAATAGCCGACTTCGAGCAGGGCCCGCATGATCGGCGGGTAGTTGATCTCCTGCTGGTCGTCGAGCTCGGCGCGGCCGGGATTGCCCGCTGTGTGAATGTGCCCGATAAATTCAGCGTGCTGCCGGATACGGGAGATCACGTCGCCGTCCATGATCTGCACGTGGTAGATATCGAACAAGAGCTTCATCCGCGGCGAGCCGACCTGTTTGATGATGTCGATGCAATAGTCGGTGTGATCGCCCTGGTAGCCGGGGTGCCCTTTCATCTCGACGTCGACGCGGCTGTTGAGCATCTCGAGGCAGAGATTGACCTTCTTCTTTTCCGCGTAGCCCACGATCTTCTTGAAACCCTCGACACAGTTCTTTGCTCCGACATCGTCGGGAATGTCCTCGCGGAAGCCGGTGAACGTGATCACATTGGGAAACCCATACTCGGCGCAGGCGTCGATCGAGGCGCGAATCTTCTCGATGCACATTTCGTGATAGTCGGGGTTGTTGAATCCCTTGTCGAACCAGTGGCTGGTGGCGATGGCGCAGGCCAGCCCGTGCTTCTTCAGGGTCGGCCAGTCCTTGGGGTCGGCCAATTCGACGCTCTTGCAGCCGAGTTGCTTGGCGACGCGGCACAATTCGTCGAACTTCCAGTACTTTTTGTAGCACCATTCGACCAGCGACTGGTTGATGTTGCCCTTCGCCGCGGCTGGTGCGTCGGCCGCCGCGGTCAGGCGTTCGGTTGCGCTCCAGGCGACCGCGCCGGCGGCGGTCGCCGCTGCGCCTTCGAGCAAACGGCGACGAGAAAGCAGTTCACCCTGGTCGCGACGGCTGGTCGATAAATCGGTCATGGTTGAGATATCCTTGGGTTGGGTTTCGCGCGGTGATATTCCGAAGCAGTTGGCAGATCATCATAAACCGCGAGCAGCCGGCTGGGAACTGGGTAAAGATTCCCTTCGTTCGCACCAGCGGATACAATGGGCTTCACAAGTGTCCGTGCCCTCCGACGAAGTCCCGCCCAAACTCAAGCCCCCAAACCAGACTGCATGAGTGACCCCATCAATCCACGGCCCACCCACGCGCGGCTCGTATGTTTCTCTCTCTCGATCGCGCTAATCTTTTGCCTCTGGCCTTTCGGCTCCGCCCGCTGCGAAACCATCGCCGATGGCGAGCTGGCGGCAGCCTTGAAAACACTCAAAGCGGTCGGACCGGAAGGAGCCGGGACGCCGAAGGCGACGAAGGCCTGGCTCAAGATATCGACCGCGTCGGCCACGGATCTGCCCGCGATTCTGGTCGCGTTCGACGACGCGGGTCCGTTGGCCGCCAACTGGTTGCGGGCGGCCGTCGACGCGATCGCCGAGCGACAGTTGCGCGAGGGAGAGCCCTTGCCGGCCGCGGAACTGGAAGCGTTCATCCGCGACACGGAACACGCGCCCCGCGCGCGGCGGTTGGCATTCGAGTGGCTGGCGAAGTTCGATGCGACGGCCCCGGACCGGATGATTCCCGGTTTCCTCAACGATCCAAGCGTCGAGTTGCGTCGCGACGCTGTGGCCCGGCTGCTCGAAGAGGCCACCGCGCTATCGAAGGCCGAACGGCATGACAACGCCCGGGAGATATTCGGCAAGGCATTGTCCGGCGCTCGGGACCTCGACCAGGTGAAGCAGCTCAAGGCCGAGTTGGAAAAGCTGGGGCAGAAGGTCGAGCTGCCATTGCACTTCGGGTTTATCGTCGAGTGGATGCTGATCGGCCCGTTTGACAACACGGGGGAAAAAGGGATCGACGTCGCCTACGCGCCCGAGGAATCGATTGACCTGGACGCCGAATACGACGGAAAGCCCCAGGATGGCAAGCCGCGGCGCGTGCGCTGGATCGAACATGCCACGGCGGACGAGTATGGGATCGTCGATTTGAACCAGGTGCTGGGCAAGGCCAACGGCGTGTTGGCCTACGCCTACGCGGACTTCGAGTCGGACCAGGAGCGGCCGGCCGAGTTAAGGCTGGGGCGCGACGACGCGGCCAAGATCTGGCTCAACGGCGAAATGGTCCACGAGCACCGTGTCTACCACTCCGGCATCGACATGGACCAATACACTGCTCGCGGCACGCTTAACAAAGGACGCAATCGGATCTTGCTCAAAATCTGCCAGAACGAGCAAAAGGAAGAATGGGCGCAGAACTGGGGCTTTCAGTTGCGCGTCTGCGACGCGGCGGGCACAGCGATTTTGTCGAAGGGTCGCCCTTCGGTGGTTGGAGGAGCAGGCAGGTAAGAAGTAAGAAGTCGAACCCTTCTCGAGTGAAGGCCTAGTTTCGTCCGCGTGCCTCGGGCAGAACCGGCCGCGTCAGTTGCCCGGCCTCTCCACCTGAACGCCATTTAGCTTCACGTAATCGAAATCCCCCGTGTCGTCGAACGAACCGACCTGGTCCCAGGTGAATGTCTTGTCGGTGGCTGTCATGACCGGCGCCTCTGGGTCGTCGAAGTAGACCTTGATCGTCCCCTCCGTGATTCCTCGGACGATTTTCACATCCTGCCAGGTAATCATGTCAAAATCTTCAAGTAGTGAGCTGCAAAGGACTTGGATTCTAGCGCAGGTCTAAATTGCGGTCAATCGGCTAGCAAGGCCGCGTCAACCGCGCCCTCGGAATGATCGGAAAAACCCTCAAGTTTTGCCTGTTCGGAGCCGATTGTCTCTCTTGATCGAGCGAATTGTTGTGCCCAGGAAGTGACCATGCACACGGCATCCTATCTTCAGGAAATCGGCCGTCAGGGCTCAGCGACGGGTTCGGGACCGCAATCCACGGTCCGTCTACCCGACCTGAGTCCCAAGCGGCCTGCCCGAGGGGCCACCGCGGAGTTGAATGCCGCGCCGTTGGCCACGATGCCGCCGGTGAGCCTTCCGTCCGAGAAAACCGACGCGAAAGAACCTAACCCGGAAACGGTTCCGGTCGTCCCCGCGTCGTCTACTCCGCGTATCTTGGGCGACGGTCCATTCAACGTTGTTTTGAATCGACTGCTGGCATTTCACGCCGTCCTGATGCGTCCAAAGGTCTGGCTGGCCTGCGTCGCGGGCCTGTCGCTGGTGATCCTTGTGACCTGGGTTTGCCATACGCCGCCTGAATCAACTTCGACCGATGCGACGCAACGGGCCGCGAATGTGCCGCAGTCGAACCTAGCGCAACAATCGACCGCCCCTCCAGCCAGGATCGTGGCGCCGCCCGCCGCGACCGAACCCGAACAGTCGCATTCCACCGCATTGGATTCGCACGGCTCTTCCCCTGGACTTCAACCCGCGTCGGAAGTCCGCGTTGCGGAACGTGACGACGCCGCGCGTTACGACGGCACGTCCGGCCCCGAAGCGGGACAGCCCGATGCGATGGGCGCGACGCTTCAGGAAATTGAGCCCGTCAGCGAGACCCTTGCCACGCCCCAGGGCGCAAGCCAGCCATGACCACGCTTAACCGGGCTTTTATCAAGGCGTACGAAAGGAGCCCGGTGGCGCCGGCGCCGCACGCCTCTTTTCCGACGGAAGTTGAAACGCCTCCGATTCGCAAGCGCCAACAGATAAACTGGCCAGAAACATGTGAATCGCTGCTGGCAACGGCCGGCACGCAGCTCGCTGCACTGGCCGCTGAGTTGGTGGATTTCAGTCTGCTTGGACCAAAAGCGCTGTTCATCACGGGCGTTCGCCGTGGCGAGGGGCGCACGACATTGCTGTTGACCTTGGCGCGTCACTGGTCGAACCAGGGAAAAAGAGTGCTCTTGGTCGACGCCGATTGCCAACGGCCTCAACTGGCCGAATGCGCTGGCCTGACCGTCGCCGCTGGCTGGGACGATGCTTTAACGGGCAAGGTTTCCCTGGACCAGGCCTTTGTGGAAACCGTTGATGGGATCGCCTTCCTGGCGCTACGCGGCCCAGTGGCCGCCGAGCGCCTGAAACTCGCCGGCGTCAAATTGCCTTCGCAACCCGATGTGCTCTTGCGGCAGTTCGATTGCGTTTGTTTCGACGCTGGACCCAGGGCCGCTGGCGCCGGCCCGATCGCCGACCGACTCTTGGGGAACCCGGCCGTGCTCGACGCCGCGGTGGTGGTACGCGACGCGCGGCAAACGGCGTTCGAAAGCGATACCCTGGTACAGCGACTCACTCAAGCCGGCGTTCGTCGTTGGCACCTCGTCGAAAACTTCACGTGAGCCAATTATGTACGAAGCGTACTGGAAGCTGCGGGAACGACCCTTCGAGTGCGGTGTCGATCCTCGGTCGTATTATCCGGCCGAGGCCCATCAGGGGACGCTCCTGAAACTTCGTTACGCGATCGAAAACCAGCGCGGGGCGGCGCTCTTGTGTGGCGGTTTCGGGACCGGAAAGACATTGCTCGTACGCCTGTTGGCCGAGCAGTTGCCAGCTCGCTTCCAGCCGTTGGTGCATCTCGTGTTCCCGCAAATGCCCGCCGGCGACCTGTTGGCATACCTGGCCGCCGAACTGGGTGCCGCGAGTGTCACGGGCGCAGTGCCGCCGGTTGCGGAAAGCGTGGCGCGCATCCGACGCAAGCTCGATGAGACAGCCTCGGCCGGGCGGCACATCGTGGTTGCCATCGACGACGCGCAGTTACTCGAACATGGCCGCACATTCGAGATGTTGCGGCTTTTGTTGAATTTCGAATCCGGCGGCCGGCCTGCGCTGACCTTGCTGCTGGTGGGGCAACCGAACTTGCTTTGCGTCCTCGAGAGGATGCCACAACTCGACGAGCGACTCGGCGCCAAATGCCTGCTGCGGCCGCTTACGCTCGAAGAGACAGCCAGTTACGTGGCGCACCGACTTAACGCCGCCGGAGCGACGCGGACGATTTTCGAGCCTGACGCCGTGGAAACCCTGTTTCACCTCACGCGCGGCGTCCCCCGCCGGATCAATCGCCTCTGCGACCTGGCTTTGCTTATCGGCTATGCCGACGAGCAGCGGACGATCGGAGCCACCCAGATCGAAGCCGTTTCCCAGGAACTCGCCGTCGCCGCGGCGGCCTGAGCTTATCCGTCCGGATTATCCAGAAGCTCTTGCAAGCGCGGGGCCAACTCGGGTGGAAGTCGCGCCACCCAGGTAGGGTCCAGCAATCCGACTTCGATCATATCCAACAGGGGCACGCCGGTGGCATCATTTTGATCGATCCTAGCCTTTAAGGGGGCCGTTGTCTTTTTTCCTATGGTACTCGAAGTCCCCAATCGAAACGATACTTGACTCTTCCTCGTCGTTCGCCACGCGCAGATGCCCTATGGCACGACGGGAAACCAAAGGCGTTTCGCGTTCAATCCCACGATCGCGGGAATCGCCGCGGCCGGCAGTGGAAGCTTGTGATCGAGAATGAGGGCCAGATCGTGTTGGTATTCCGATTGGTCTCCGACGACGGGGAAATTCGAGCCCCAGTATAGCCTTGCGGCGCCGAACCGCTCGAAGGCCCGCTCGATCAATCCATAGAGCGGCTCGTGCGGCCAAGGAGTGAACATGCCCATGCCCGAGATCTGAATATAAACGTTCGGGTAATCGGCCAGGCGAAGCAGGTCGTGTGCGACACCTTCCAGGTTCGACATGTTGGGATTACCCAGGTGCGTGACCACCAGCCGCGCTTGTGGGTGCTTGTCAAGGAAGCTTGCCAACGGCCCGATCGCTCCGGCAATACCGCGCGGCGCGAAGAGTACAATGACCAGGCCCAGTTCGATGGCGGCTGTGGCCAGTTCCGCTTGGGCCGAAAAGACGTCGATCGTCAGCCTTATTCCCTTGAGCCCGCCGGTCTCCGACCACCGGCCTAACGTTTCGCCACAATCGGCTGCCGCGTGATCGACCAGGCAAACGGAGGCAAAATGCTCCGGATCGGCCACGGCGATTTGAGCGAGGTAGGAGTTGTCGAACTCGCCGAGGTGCTGCACCAGAACGGCCCGTTGGACAACCGCGGCCGCCATCACCTCGCGCACGCGCTCGATCGGTTGGTACTTCGATATGCCGCAGTGGGTGTAACCGTCGATGATTTCCATGGCGCCTCGTGCTTCATCATCAGGACACGGCCGTTAACTGTCAAATCAGGGGCATTGACGCGCGCGTGACCGCATTGCACGATTGACGGTCTGGCGGCGGAATTGTGTCATTGCATGCGGGAGGTGCGGCTTGATTACAAAACACTGTATCTTGAAGCGATCTCAATTCAATCGGCGAATCGCTCTGGTGCTCGGCTGGGCGTTGGCTGTGGCTTGCATGGGGCCGAACATGGCGTGTCGCGGCGCTGAAGGCGAGGCCGACACCGAGGTGGTCGATCTTTCGCTGATGGTGGCGCCCGAGTACCCGTGCAACTGGCCGGCGGGCTGGCCGCCATTCTTGATGAATCAATACTTGAAAATCGGTCCACTCAGCGGCGTGAACGGCGACGTTCTGATCATCGACGGGAACACCGGCACGCAACTCGACGTCCCGCCACATTCAGTTCCGTCGCCGGAAACGAATTTGCCTAATGCCGGGCCCCACGGCAGGATGTTTACCGACAAGGTGCCGGCCTGGCAATTCTGCGGCGAGGCCTGCGTGATCGATTGCCAAGACCTGATCGATTCGAAAACGCTCGGCAGTAGCGAGCTGATCAAGAAAGAACGCGTTATCGCGTGGGAGAAAGAAAACCGGCCGCTTCGCCCGGGCGACGTCGTGCTCTTCTTCAGCGGCTACACGAATAAATACTACCAACCGCTGCCGGCAGGGCGCCGGTTCCTGGCCGAACCGCTGGAGGTCAAGACGCCCGCCTGGCCCGACCCCGACCCCGACTGCATGGAGTACCTGGCGAGCCGGAAAGTGATGACCTTGGGCACCGACAGTCCCAGCATGGGGCCGATTCCCGACTTGGCCGAGCCGACGCATTTTGCCGGATTGAAATATGGAATGGTTTGGACCGAAAGCGCGACCGACCTGGACAAGCTGCCGACCACCGGCGCCTTTTACTGCATGCTCGGACCCAAACACGCGGATGGCCTCTATAGTGAATGCCGGTCCTTTGCCATCGTAGGCGGTCCGCTGGCCACACGGCTGATCGCCTCGGCCCGCGACAAAAAAGTTGTCGATCTCTCGGTAGTGCTTTCGACGGAGTTCCCCGTGTCGTGGCCGGGCCAGGGCGTGGGCAACCATAGACAGCCCTATTTGACGATCCCGCTGTTCTTCGCCGCGAATCTGGGGACCTATCATGTGACGCACATCATCGACTCGCACGCCGGCACGCATTTGGTCCCCCCGGCGTACGCGCTGCCGCCCAGAGGATTCGACAACGCGAGCTACGCTCCCGAGGTGCAAGCCTGGTTGGCGAAATTCGAGGAAAAACACGGGCGGCGCGGCACGAGCGACGTTACGACCGAAAGAGTGCCCCTTTCGCAGACGTGTGGTTGGGCCCGTGTGATCGACGTCAGACACTGTATCGGGACGACCGAGCGAAAAAGCTGGCCGCGGTCGCCTGAGATCAGCGTCGCCGATCTCATGCGGTATGAAAATGAGCACGGGGAACTCAAGCCCGGAGAAATCGTGATCTTCCACAGTGGCTACACCGACACCTATTTCAAATCATTGCCGGACGGATTGGCGTTGATGGCCGATCCACTGGCCGGCAAACGCGAGGGGTGGCCGGCCCCTGGCCCCGAGGCTGTCATCTACCTGGCCGACAAAGGCATTCGCTGCGTGGCAACCGACGGGCCGACACTGGGTGGGACCGAACCCGAGCGTGCGATGATGACCTATTGGGCACTGGGTAGCAAAGGCATGGTCGCCGTCGAGTTTCTGAAAGGAGTTGGCAAACTGCCCGCGGAAGCCTATTTCATTTTCGCCCCCGTCAAAATCCGCGGATGCCACGGCGGACCGGGACGGGCGATTGCGCTCTATTGAGAACGACCACCCGCCAAAAGTGCCGAACTGGGGTTGGCGACCGGGTCGTGGGGCAGGTTTCCAACCAGCCAAACGGACTTCCATGGCAGGTTGGAAACCCGCCCCACTGGGTCATTCTTAGTGTCGGCAGATGGTTGCTTGAAAACCTTGATCGCTATTGCAGTCCAATTGGGCGCGAGGTTACTCTTTCCGACCGTCACGGACGCTGAAGCGTTTTAGCCGGTCGCCGAGCGCGGCGATTGATGCGGAAAGGATACTTGCATGAAAATCGCGAAAAATAAGTCGGGATGCCCCATCGCAGTTGGATTCGCGGAACTATTGACGATCGTTCTCCTCGCAGCTCCGATCGGGTGCCAGAAGCACTCTGCCAGCCCGGGCGCCCCCGCTGCTAGCACCGCGCAGGCCCCTAACCCCACTCAGGCCGGGAGCGCCGCGCAGTCCACTAACTCCACTCAGGCCACTAGCTCCACTCAGGCCACGAGCACCGCTTCCGTGACGGATGGGGCCCCCCTTGCCGGTGAACTGGTCCCCGTGATCGCGAGCCCCGCCAACGCTCGCGCCGACAGCGCGCCATCGAATTCGGCGAGTCGCTTCCAGGGCGCCAGTTTTCGTTCGCAGGCCCGCGGCACCCAGAGCCTGCCGAACCTGGTGGGCGCGCTCAGCGAAGCGAAGTCGTTGTGCGAAGCTCAAGCGACAGCGGCAAAGCAGGTTACAAAGCCACGCATTGGGCGACTCATACGGCTCGAAGAAGGGGAGAAACTTTATGAGCATGCCAGGACCACGGCCGATCGTTGCATCGACTTTCTTGAGACGGCCCTGCTGCGCGACGTCAATGCCGCCGACACGCAGCAGATTAACGACCTGTTGACGGAAACGCGCGCCAAGACCGCGAAATTCGTCGAGTGGGCGAGCGATATCCAGGATCCGCGCGCCAGGCCAGGCGTGCCAAGCCCGTTCGATGAAGCAGGGCAACTCGTCGACGACTGGCTGCGAGCCATCGGCGAACAGGGTACGCAATCGAAAGCAACGTTGCGCCAAGGTCTTGAACAGTGCCGGCTGCAGAGATGGAAGGATCTATAAGCCGCCAGCGATCCCTGCCTAAGGCCTGTGGCATGAACGAACCGTGAGCCCGATCTTACAGCCGCTCGCGAATTCGCCCGTACAAGCCGTCGGCGAACTGAATCATGTAACCGAAATCGCAGCCGCACTGCACCCATTGCACGCCCTGCCGCGCGGCCTGCAAAGCGTGTTCCTCATCCGGTGCCATGCCGATCCCCACATAGCGGCCGGCGGCGCGCGCTTTGGTGGCAATCGTGCCGACCGCTCCAACCACGGTTGGGTGATGGACCTGGCCGAGCATGCCCATCGATCCGGAAAGGTCGTAGGGGCCGATCACGATCGAGTCAAAGCCCGGCACAGCCAGGATCGCGTCGAGTTCGCGAAACGCTTCCGCTGTCTCGATCTGGATTGCGACGAACACGCGAGCGTTAGCTTCGGCGACATACTCGGCGGCATTGCGGCGACCGTAATCCGCCGCCCGGCGCGGGCCGAAACCTCGCGTTCCTTGCGGTGGATAGCGGCAGGCCGATACGACTTTCCTTACCTCCTCGGCCGAATGGATTTGCGGTACGATCACCGCCTCGGCCCCCGTGTCGAGCACCCGTTTGATCCAGGCCACGTCGGACGAGGGAACCCGCACGAGCGCCGGCGTTCCACCCGCGCGGGCCGCGATCAGGTGCGCCGAGAGCGATTCCAGGCTGGTCGGATTGTGCTCAAGATCGATCCAGACGAAATCGACACTGGGCGCGAGCGCCTCGGTAACAGCCGGATCGCTCAAAGTAATCGCTGGGCCAAGACACAGCCGGCCGGAATCGAGCCGCTCGCGGAATCGGTCGATGTGGTTCATAGGGACGGGATCGTTTAACACAAATGGGAACCTTTTTTAAAGGGGGATGGGGAGAAGATAGGGGGATGAAGGCAGAGGGATGAAGGGTTTTCTTTTACGTGCTCCTCGATAGCTCGCTTTCAGTGAAGATCCGCGTCAGATTTCCAGCATGCTTGCAGGCGGTCCATCCAGCGCTGCACTTGGATGGCGTCGGCATAGGTTGCGCCCAAAGGTACGCTCTGCAATCCTCGCACCACGCGGCAAAACGTCCGCAGCTCGGCCGCCATCATTCCTGATGGGCCGCTTGGGTCGGCCCGAATTTCAAGGGCCATCGGCCAATTGGCCCGCTCGTCCCAGACTTCGATCGGGCGAGGGTTCGAGCGCGTGCGCGCGGCCCAACCCTGGCCGAAGACTTCCATCAAGTCATAGCCGTTGCCGGGCATCCCTTCAGGCGTCAGAAACGAGGCTGCGAACGAGGCCAATAGGCCGTTCGACCAGCACAATTGGGCCAACACCAGGTCGCAAGCGCCGCTGCGCGTTCGATGGATCTGCGAGCTGAAACCGATCGGCTCAGCCCTTTTGACCAGGGCCAGCGCGGCATACAAGTCGTGCACCATCGTCAGGTGCATTGGGTTTTCGCCGGGGAATTTCGCCACATTCGCCGTGGGCCGGTGGCGCGCACAAGAGATGTGAGTGATCGGCCCTCGCCGCCCGGCTTCGTCGGCCAGCGCCAGAAACTCGCTGTTGAAGAGCACGATGTGCCCCAGCATCAAATTGCGCGAATCCGATTTGACGAGTGGCGCCAGACTCTCAGCATCGGCCAGGTTGTCGGCGACCGGTTTTTCAAGCAACACGGTCTTACCGGCGGCCAACAGCGTTTTGGTGATCGACACGTGCGACGACGTCGAGCTCGCCACAACCCACGCCTCGGCTTCCGACCGGGCGATCGCTGCCTCCAGATCGAGCCAGCCCGCAACGCCGGGCAAGCGCTCTCGCACGGCATCGAGGCTGGCCTGCCGTCGCGCCACGAGCGCAACCAGGTTCGCCTCGGTTAGCCCCGCCAGGGTCAAGGCGTGCTGGCGGCCAAAGTGCCCTAAGCCCACGACGCCAATTCTGACCGGTTCGAAGCCTTCGATGCTCACTTTATTCCCCTTATAGTCCAGCCAGGTATTGCAAGACTTCGTCGATCGGGACCACGTCGGCGAATCGGGCCTGGAGATCGAACAAAGTCCAGACGTGTGCCGCCGCGCAGCGGTCGCCGACGCACTCCCGGACGATGATCGGCCGGAATCGGTAGCTCTTCGCATCGACCGAAGTTGCGTGAATGCAGGCGCTGGTGCTGCAACCTGTGATCAGTACCGTGTCGACGTGCTGCTGAATCAAATACGCCGCGAGGTGGGTCCCAAAGAAAGCGCTGGCGTTCTCCTTCAAGATCGTCAGATCCTCGGGATGGGGAGCCACCCGGTCGTCGATCTGGCAGGCGCGCTCGTCCCATGGGCGAAATCCTTGTGCAAGGTCCGCAGCCGACTTGAACGGTTGGTCGCCGCTATTCGGCCGAAAGGGACTGCTCGTGTAGATGATGGGAATTTTGGCCGTGCGGGCCGCGATCAACAATTTGCCCGTCTTTTCGACCGGTTGATCGAGCCGTCGACTGCCGCCCGCATAGGCGTCGTCGGTCCAGCCAAAGGCGAAGTCGACGACCACCACGGCCGGTCGCCGGCCGAACCCAAAGCGCGCCTGGAAAATGCCCCGTTCCTTGTAATAGGCATCCACCGAAGCGATTGCTTCTTTGAGCAACTCGAGGGCTTGTTCATCGGAAAGGTTCATCGTGGGTCTCGCCTATGCGGGGATGGAACAGGGAGTGTAGTCTTCCTGTCGGCGATGGAACAGGCTGCCGCTCCCGTTTACCGCCTTCACCTGCACGGCGGGTTGTTCGAGCAGGCGAGCTTGTAACGTTGGATGCCGGCGCCGCGCGAAAGCTTCACCACCAGGGGCGATCCGCACTTGGCGCAGAACTCGCCGGTGGCCGTTTGCTCACCCCGTTCTTCGCCCGCTTGGCAGGCCGCGCAAAGACTGGCATTGGGAAACACCTCCAGCCGCTCCGCCGGGATCAATGATCCGCACTCTTCACAGCGCCGCGCCGCCGGCCAATCGGCCTCGTCGTCGTCGGCCGGTCTCGCGGTCAGGCCAACGGCAGCACAGTGGGGACAGGACTGTTGCGGCGCGAGCACCAAGGCCAGTTCGCGCAATTCGTCGGGCGTCGCTTCGCTGTGGCTGCGCAATCGGCCGCTCGCGCGCAACCACTGGGCCACGCCCGCCATGTCATGGGAAACACACCACGCGCACGCCGAACAACGTAGCTCAATCCGCCAACGGTCTCGTCCCATATTTGCCCAATCGAACCCAATGCTGGGGAGCGCGACTGACAGTCAATTGGAACTCTCACGCGTTTCGCTACGGAGGCGTATGGCCCCTTTCAAACCTGCCCCACGTTACTCCGTGAGCACCTCGAGGCGGCTCCAGTAGGTGGGCACCGGTCGCCCGGGCGGACCGAATCGCTCGATCTCGAGCGCGACGCCGAACTTCTGCCCGGCAAACTGTGTGAGATCAACGACCAGATCGCTCCATCCATCCTTGGTCGTCGAGGCATCGACCGCGGTATTGGCAAGCACCTGACCATTGGCCTTGACCACCAGCCGGCCATCGTACCCCGCCTCGTGCGCGAGCGATACGAACAGCCGCGTCTTGCGGCCCCAGGAAACGTCGACGACACTCGTCAAGCGGCACGGCTGCTCGGCGGCCGGTGGCGCGGTCCGTAGCACCGCGTTGCGCCCTTGGTGCTCTTCGATCAGCGCCAGCGCGGAATCGCCCATTTCGCCCGGCGCGAAGCCGGGCGCGAAGGCTTCGACGATCCGCCGCGCAAGCGCCGGATCGCGTGTTTCGCTGGGCAAGAAACGTCGCAAGCGCAAGAGCCGTGTTGCGGCCCGTTCCGCCGCGAGCTCGCGGTCGATCCATTGAAAATCGTCGAGCGAACGCGCCAGATAAATGTGGTCGAAGTGCGCCTCCTCGCCGTCGGGCACCACCAGCGAAATTCCGGTCAGGTCGAAGCCGCCGAAATCGGCGTACAGGTCGCGCGTGACCACCTGCCACGAATCGTCCAGCGGCTGCTCGTAGACTCGCAGTGCCGCGCCCAGGCTGGCCGGGCCGGCGCCGGCATCGTAGCGAAAGCTGCCGCGGCCCTCGGGCATTTCGACGATCGGCGCCTCATCGGCCGGCCGTGGGTCGGGGCCAAATCGGCCGTCATGCGCCAACTGAACGCAAACACGCCCACCGCCCCGTTTCCGCCAGGCGAACCGCAGGTAGCGATACTCGCCTGGCCGCGGCTGGTAGCGCACCGGCAGCCGCAAGCCGGGGTAACTGGCGTTTGACCGCTCGCCCGGTGTGAGTCGAACGCTGCCGGTGCCGGAAAATCGGTCGTCGTGCACCAGCTTCGCCTGGCTGTCGCCTTGCGGGAGGGCGGCGAGAAAACGCGGCTCGTCTTCGAACCAGCGATAAATCCTCGGCGGACGGGCAACCAGCCCCAGCCCGCGCCAGTCGATCCACGACCGTTCATCGCTCGCCGTCGGCAGCAGGTCAATCGCCAATTCACGGCCGCGCTCGGCGTGCAAGTAAACTACCAGCGGATCAGGCTCGATGGTGGCGCTGGCGCGCACAGGTACTTCGAAGCGGCCGGCCGAGCGTCCGTTGAGTCGGACCTCGATCTGCGCCGGAGTGGTTCCGTCGGCGGCGCGTTCGACGGCGATCACCAGGCAATCCTGGCCCGGCGCTACTTCCAGCCGCCGCGAAAGGGTCACAAGCGGCGTCGGCCGCATGCAGAGCCGAAAGCTAAAGCTCCCCTGCTCATCGGCTTGCCATAGGTTGGTCCAACCCATGGCGGGGTCGTCGATGCCGGTCACTTGCCAACCCCGCCATGCCACCAGGTTCGACGGCAAGCGACGGCGGATTTCAGCCAAGAGCGCAATAGGATCGAGCAGCAGCCTTGGCTCGAGCCAGTCGAACGTGTCGCGAATATCGAGCGGGTCGGCGCCCGCCGGCCGGTCGAGCTCGAGAGCGTCAGCCACCAGGATCAGCCTCGCGGGTCCATTAATCGTCAAGAGGCCACTGTCGCAGACCTTGGCGGAACCGACTAACGCCGGGCTTTCGTAGAGCAAACTCGTCCCACTGTCTGGAACCACCGGCGCGGGCGCCGGCGATGACACGGGCGCCGTGAGGATACGAGCCCGCGCGCAACCGCCACGGCCTGCCAACTGGTCCAGACCAATCCGCGTGCTGAAACCGCGCGCACAGGCAGGCAGCGCGAATTCAAGCTCGTGATGCGCGTGTACGCCAAAGCCCCAAGCGTAATCTGTCCCTCCAGACGCGAGCGGCCCGCCTTCAACGTTGCGGTCGATCCGGCCGGCACGCGCCGGCGCCAGGCTCGGCCTCTGCCGGCTGCCCAGTGGATTCAGCCAGGTAAGGGGCAATTCATGCGGGGCGAAGAATTGCCGCAGGCGGATCGAATGATATCGCAGGTAAAAGGGGTCGAGACTCCAACCCGGTTGTACGACGTGCAGCCATTCGTTCGGGCCGGTTGAAGGCGCGGCGCCCATCGAGCGCGCCTGAAACCTTTCGTGGGAAGTTGTCGCCACGAGTCCTCCGCTCGTTTCCATCCGAACCAGGCGTCCTGTGCCGCTTGGGCAAAGGACTGCGAGTTGAGCGAAGTACGATTCCCAGGGGTCGCTCGCCGGCAGGTGCAGCTCG
>Ga0265331_10000491_pt1 | contig 37585 bp, 33 predicted proteins | sample 41923metaG_FD_202088 | JGI IMG/M metagenome (GOLD analysis project Ga0265331, IMG submission 202088) | Rhizosphere microbial communities from Carex aquatilis grown in University of Washington, Seatle, WA, United States - 4-19-23 metaG | ecosystem: Host-associated > Plants > Roots > Rhizosphere... | reverse complement strand
GATCGCGCTCAACATGTATCCCGGAAGAATCATCAAGGCGAAGGTCGACTCGATCGTCTGGGCGCAGGGACAGGGGCAGGTCGCGCAATCCGGAGTGCTGCCGCAGACGGGGACGTTTCCGATGGTCCCCGGGCGGTTTCCGGTGAAGTTCGACGTCGCGCCGCAGGATCGCGCGCTGTTTCTCGCCGCCGGTGCAGCAGGCGACGGCGCCATCTACACCGATCATCTCGCGGCGATCCATGTCGTGCGCAAGGTGATCCTGCGCGTCGGCTCGATCACGAACTACCTCATCCTGAAGCTGCATTGATGCACTTCCGCAATCTCCTTTGGATCGGCACTGCGACTGCGCTCGCGTGCGCGCTCGTCGGCTGCGCGCTCAATCCGCCGCCAACGGCGGGCGAGTTGCAGAAGGATGCGATGCCGCACACGACGGTGCCGGCCGCATGGAAGGCGGGCAGCGGCGCGCCCGCGCCTGTGCCCGACCGCTGGCTCGCGTCGTTCGACGATCCCATGCTGGCGGCGCTGGTGGCCGAGGCGATCTCGTACAACGCCGATCTGCAGGTGGCGGCGGCGCGCGTCGAACAGGCCGAGGGTTACGTTAAGGTCGCGGGCGGCTCGATGCTGCCGTCGGTGGGCGTCCTCGGGATGACCGGCGGCAAGTCGGGCGGCAGCGGTGGACTCGACGGCGTGTGGCTCAATGCGTCGCTCGAGCTCGACGTTTGGGGGCGCCTGCGCTATGGCAGCGCGGCGGCGCAAGCGCAGTCCGCTGCGGTCGCGGCCGACTATGCGTATGCACGGCAATCGCTCGCGGCCATGGTGGCGAAGAGCTGGTTCATGGCGATCGAGGCCGGTATCCAGCGCGGGATCGCGCTGGACGCGCTGCATTCCGCGGAGGAGCTGCAGCGCATCGCCTCGGACCGTCTGCGCGTCGGCAACGGCAACGAGCAGGCGCTCGCGGAAGCGCGCGTCAACGTCGGCACGTATCGCGACAATCTGCGGCAGATCGAGCTCGCGCGCGCGAACGCGCTGCGCGCCCTCGAGCTCCTGCTCGGACGCTATCCGGCGGCGGAGCTCGCAGTTCCGCCGCATCTCTCGCCGGTGCCGGCGCCGGTCCCCGTCGGCGTGCCGTCGCAGCTGCTCGAGCGCCGGCCCGACGTGATCGCGGCCGAGCGTCGCGTGGCCGCCGCATTCGACCGCGTCGGCGAAGCGCGCGCGGCGCAATTGCCGCGCATCAGCCTGACCGCCGGCGGCAGCAGCGTTTCGAGCGAGCTGATCGTGCTGAAGGACACGAGCAATCCCATCTGGAGCTTCGGCGCGAACCTGATCGCGCCGATCTATCAGGGCGGCGCGCTGCAGGCGCAGGTCGAAATCCGCTCCGCCGAGCAGAAGCAGGCGGTTGCCGACTACGCGCGCGCCGGGCAGCGCGCATTTGGCGAGGTCGAGAACGCGCTGGCCGCCGAGAGCGCCCTGCGCGACCGCGAGTCCATTCTGGCGGCGACTGTTCGCGACAGCGCGCGCGCGGTCGAGCTCGCCCAGATCCAGTATCGGGTGGGCAGCACGGATCTTCGCGCCGTCGAGCAAAACCAGCTCGCGCTGTATTCGGTCCGCATCGCGCTCCTGCGCGTGCAGACCGAGCGTCTCGCGCAGCGCATCAACCTGTATCTCGCGCTCGGCGGCGGCTTCGACCTGCCGCCCCTCACGGGAGCCGTTGCGACGCAGTGAAGTCTTCCGACCGCCGGAAAATCCTTTCACTGTGTTCATGACCCGCTCCCCGCACCGGCGAGGCGGGCGTCCGCATCGCGCATTCGCCGAGGCGCTGCGACACGGCTTTTGTCCGGGAAGCTGGAATCGATGGAGATGCAGATGACGAGAAAACGCAAGGCTGACAAACGCGCGGACGCCGGCAAGGCGAACGGCGCCGCCGGGAAGGGCATGCCCGTCAAGTCACACGGTCCGGATCCGGACGCAAGGCTTTCCGGCAAGGACTACGAGCGCGAGCTGAAGAAGCTGCACGTCGAGCTCGTCAGGCTGCAGCAGTGGGTCGTGCACAAGGGTCTCAAGGTCTGCATCGTCTTCGAGGGCCGAGATGGTGCCGGCAAGGGCGGCACGATCAAGGCGATCACGGAGCGCGTGAGCCCGCGCGTATTTCGCGTGGTCGCGCTCCCCGCGCCGACCGAGCGCGAGAAGACCCAGATGTACGCGCAGCGGTACCTGCCGCATTTCCCGGCTGCCGGGGAGGTCGTGATCTTCGACCGCAGCTGGTACAACCGCGCGGGCGTCGAGCGCGTGATGGGCTTCTGCACCGAGGAGCAGGCGCGGGGCTTCCTCAAGATGATTCCAGCGTTCGAGCAGCTGATGCTCAATTCGGGAATCATCCTCCTCAAATACTGGCTTGAAGTGAGCCCCGAGGAGCAGACGCGGCGGCTCCGGGCGCGGATCGGCGACGGCCGCAAGACGTGGAAGCTCTCGCCGATGGACCTCAAGTCCTACGATCGCTGGGATGACTACACGAAGGCGCGCGACGAGATGTTCGCTGCCACCGATACGCCGTGGGCACCGTGGTTCGTCGCGCGCTCGGAGGACAAGAAGCGCGTTCGGCTCAATGTGATCAGCCACCTGCTGAAGCACGTGCCGTACAAGGACACGCCGACCGCGAATGTCAAGCTGCCCAAGCGCAGGATCGGGTATTACAAGGCCGTCGATATTCCGTTCAAGTACGTGCCCGAACGCTACTGACCGGAACGACCGGAACGACCGGCGCGGCCGTTCGGACAAAGGAGACTCGCGATGGATGCCACCGCAACCCGGATTGAGCGGGACTTTCTCGGGCAGAAGGAGATCCCGGGCGACGCGTACTACGGCGTGCAGACGCAGCGCGCCAAGGAGAACTTCCACATCACGGGCATCCCGATGTCGCTGGAGCCCAATTTCGTCAAGGCATTCGGCTACGTCAAGAAGGCCGCTGCACTCGCGAACCGCGACCTCGGCGTGCTGGACCCGATTGTCGCGAATGCGATCGCCGGCGCCTGCGATCGGCTGATCGCAGGCGAGATGCGCAGCCAGTTCGTCACCGACTTCATCCAGGGCGGCGCCGGCACGTCGACCAACATGAATGCGAACGAGGTGATCGCAAATCTCGCGCTCGAGGCGCTCGGACATCGCAAGGGCGAATACGAAATCGTCAGCCCGAACGACCACGTGAACTTCGGCCAGTCGACCAACGACATCTACCCGACCGCATTCCGCCTCGCACTGATCCTGCGGCTCGACAGCTACACGGAGGCGCTGCGGAAACTGCAGGAAGCGTTCTTCGCGAAGGGCCGCGAATTCGACCGGGTGCTCAAGATGGGCCGCACGCACCTGCAGGACGCGGTGCCGATGTCGCTGGGACAGGAGTTCCACGGCTGGGGCACGACGCTCGGCGAGGAAGTGCAGCGGATCCTCGAAGTGCGGGCGTTCCTGCACGAGATCAACCTCGGCGCGACGGCCATCGGCACAACCGTTACCGCGGCGCCCGGCTACCCCATGCTGGCCACCAAATACCTGTCCGAGCTCACCGGCCGCACGTTCATGCTTGCCGGCGACCTGATCGAAGCGACGTCCGACACCGGTGCGTATGTGCTGCTGTCGGGTGTGCTGAAGCGGACCTCGGCGAAGCTCACGAAGATCTGCAACGACATCCGCCTGCTGGCGTCAGGCCCGCGCTGCGGCTTCAACGAGATCCATCTGCCGCAAATGCAACCGGGCAGCTCCATCATGCCCGGCAAGGTCAACCCGGTGATCCCCGAAGTCGTCAATCAGGTGGGCTTCCTCGTGATCGGACTCGATCTTACGGTCACGCTCGCGGCCTCGGCGGGCCAGCTGCAGCTCAACGTGATGGAGCCCGTCATCACGTTCGCGCTTTTCACGTCGATCGCGACGATGGAGAACGCGGTCGACAGCCTTCGCGTCAACTGTGTCGACGGGATCACGGCCAACGCCGAGCATACCCGCGACATGGTGCTGAACTCGCTCGGCATCGTCACCGTGCTCAAGCCCTCGCTCGGCTACAGGCAATGTGCCGAGATTGCGCGTGAAGGCTACGAATCGGGCAAGTCGCTGCATCAGATCGTCGTCATCGAGCGCAAGCTGTTGACGCAGGACAAATGGGATGAGGTCTTCTCGTTCGAGAATCTCATCAGCCCGAAGTTCGAGCGATAATCCAGAGGTGGCGACGCGACACACCAATTGCGCCGGGGGGAGGGCGCCTCCGTGACGATCGGTGCCCTGCAGGGCCTTAAGTGCCGTCGCAAATCGGCGGACCATGCGCGAATCTGATGCGATGAACGCCATAGCCGTCATCAACGCCGGCTCGTCGAGCATCAAGTTTTCGCTGTTCGCCGTCTCGGGCGGCGAACTCGCTCTCGTGGCCCGCGGGCAGACCGAGGCATTGTTCACGGCACCGCGATTCTCCGCCGCCGGCGCCGACGGACAAGTGATCGCCGAAAGGGCGTGGGGCGACGGCGCGTCGCTCGGACACGAGGGCGCGCTCGACCACCTGCTCTCGTTCCTGCACAGCCGGTTTCCCGGGCATCGCCTCATGGCCGTCGGCCACCGGGTGGTGCATGGCGGGCTCGCCTACAGCAAGCCGGTTCGTGTTGACGCGACGATCCTTGCCGCGCTCGAGAGACTCATTCCGCTGGCGCCGCTGCACCAGCCGCACAATCTGGCACCGATCAGGGCGCTGCTCGAGCGCGCGCCGACACTGCCCCAGGTCGCGTGCTTCGACACGGCGTTCCACCGCGGACAGGCGCACGTTGCGCAGGCATTCGCGCTGCCGAAGGCGATCACGGACCGCGGCGTGCGACGGTACGGCTTTCACGGGCTGTCCTACGAATACATCGCGCAGGCAATGCCGCATTACGACGCGCGCGCCGCGACGGGTCGCACAATCGTGCTCCATCTCGGCAACGGCGCCAGCATGTGCGCGATCGCCGGCGGACACAGCGTCGCGAGCACGATGGGATTCACCGCTGTCGATGGGCTGCCGATGGGCACGCGCTGCGGCGATCTCGATCCGGGCGTCATGCTGTACCTGATGGACGAGCTCGGCATGAATGTGCGCTCGATCGAGACGCTCATTTACGAGCAATCCGGCCTCCTCGGCGTCTCCGGCATCTCGAGCGACATGCGGACGCTGGAGGCGAGCGCCGATCCGGCGGCGAAGGCGGCAATCGATCTTTTCGTCTACCGGATCGGGCGCGAAATGGGGTCGCTCACGGCGGCGCTGGGCGGCCTCGACGCGATCGTGTTCACCGCCGGGATCGGCGAGAACAGCCGAAGCCTGCGCGAGCGCGTCTGCCGTGACGCAGCGTGGCTGGGTGTCGAGGTCGACGCTGAGGCCAATGAGGTCGCAGGTCCGCGGATTACGACGGCGTCCAGCGCCGTCTCCGGGTGGGTAATACCGACCAACGAGGAACTGATGATCGCGCGGCACACTTTGGCCACGCTCGCGAAACCATGAGTGGCGCGGGCACGTGCGTCATCGCTTGGCGTGGCTCCGTCGCCGGGCGCCGCTCGCAATGGAACGAACGGCGATGGAACGACTCTGGATTGCGAACGTCGCGCCGGGAACGAGCAGCTAGTCGGCAGCGACTGCGGTCAACGCGGCGGGCGCCGCGGCAGCCTCGACGCGCACCTCGACATGATGGTCTGCGTGGTCGTCGACGAGACGCACGAACGCATCCTGTTGCGCAACCCCGTCGACCGTGACACCCGCCGTCCCCATCGGCCCGGTGCCGACCGCGCGCTGCCGCACGACGATGTGATACATGGTCTCGCGATACCGGTACTGCAGCGTGAATTCCGTCCATGCGGCCGGCATGCATGGGGCGAAATGAAGGCGGTCGACGTCGAGCCGCAATCCCAGCAGCGACTCGACGATGAGCCGGTACATCCATCCCGCCGATCCGGTGTACCAGGTCCAGCCGCCCCGGCCCGCGTGCGGCGCGCGCGCGTGCACGTCGGCGGCGACGACGTAGGGTTCCACCTTGTACGTCGCCGATCCCTCTGCGGTCCGGGCGTGATTGACCGGATTGATCATTCCCGTGAGTTCCCACGCGCGCTTCGCATCGCCAAGCGCGGCATAGGCCATCGCCGCCCAGATCGCGCCGTGCGTGTACTGGCCGCCGTTCTCGCGCGCGCCGGGGACGTAGCCGCGGATGTATCCGGGATCGAGTCCCGATTTGTCGAACGGCGGATCGAGCAGCTGGACGAGCTGGTGGTCGCGGCGCACCAGCCGACGGTACACCGCATCCATCGCCTGTCGTGAATGCGGGACATTGTCGGCGCTCGCGAGCACCGACCAGCTTTGCGCGACGGAATCGATCTGGCATTCCGCGTTGCCGGCCGAGCCGAGCGGCGTGCCGTCGTCGAAATAGGCGCGCCGGTACCATTCGCCGTCCCACGCGCCCAGCTCGATCCGCGCGCGCAGCGCCCGCGCTTCCGAAATGCAGCGATCGGCGAACGCGGCGTCGCCGCGCATGCGCGCCACCTTCGCGAATTCGTCCTGCACGTGACAGAGGAAGAACGCGAGCCAGACGCTTTCGCCGCGGCCTTCCCGGCCGACCAGATTCATCCCGTCGTTCCAGTCGCCGGATCCCATCAGCGGGAGTCCGTGCACGCCGAATGTGAGGCCGTGCGCAATCGCGCGCACGCAATGCTCGTAGACGGTGCGGCGCTCGTCCGAGCGTCCGGGCAGGTCGTAGTACGAATCGTCCTCCGCCTTGATGGCGCGTCCGTCGAGGAAGTAGGCGGTTTCGTCGAGAACCGTGGCGTCGCCCGTCGTGAGGACGTAGCGGGACGCTGCCAGCGGCAGCCACAGATAGTCGTCCGAGCAGCGCGTGCGCACGCCGCGTCCTGCCGGCGGATGCCACCAGTGCTGGACGTCGCCCTCGGCGAACTGCCGGCTGGCGGCGAGCACGACTTGCGCCCGCGCGAGGGCGGGCGCAGCATGGATCAGCGCCATCACATCCTGCAGCTGGTCGCGGAATCCGAAGGCACCGCCGGACTGGTAATCGCCGCTGCGCCCCCAGAGCCGGCACGCGATCGTCTGGTAGATGAGCCAGCCGTTGGCGAGCACGTCGAGCGCGGGGTCGGGTGTTTGCACCTGCACCGCGGACAGCACGTGCCGCCAGTGCGCCACCACCGTTTCGAGCGCTTCGCTGGCGGCCGCGGACCCCCGCGAACGATGCGTCAGCGCGGCCGCCGCCTCGCTGCTGTCCGCCGCGCCCAGCCGGAACACGATCTCGCGCGACTGTCCGACGCCGAGGTCGAAAGGCACCTGGATCGCCGCGCAGGGATCCATCGCGGCGCCGGCCTTGCCGGACAGGCGGGTTCGGCGCATCGCGGCAGGGTCCGCCATCGTGCCGTTGCGGCCGAGAAATTCCGTGCGGTCGCAGGTGGCGCTGCGCGCCGGAGTGTCGACGTCGAAGAAGGCGACCCAATCCGCGAACTCGTTGTTGAACCGGTTGCGCGCATAAAGCGCGCCGCTGCGCGCATCGATCTCCGTCGTCACATGCATCGCGGATGTCGCGCGCAGATCGCCCAGCACCCATTCGACATAGCCGGTCGCCGAGATCTGCCGCGCGCGCCCGGACTCGTTGTCCACCTTCAGCACCCAGAATTTCACCGCCGCGTCGAGCGCCGCGAACACGGTGAGCTCCGTGCGAATGCCGTCTTCCGTGTGCACGAAGACGCTGTAGCCGAAGCCGTGGCGCGTGACGTACGGACCGGTGCCGCCGCGGGGAAACGACGTGGGCGACCAGAAGTGGCCCGATTCCTCGTCGCGCAGGTACAGCGCTTCGCCGCAGGACCCGCGCACGGAATCGTTGTGCCACGGCGTGAGCCGGTAGAGATGGGCGTTCTCGCTCCACGTGTAGCCGAGCCCGGCTTCCGATACCACGGTGCCGAACCGCGGATTCGCGATCACGTTCACCCAGGGCGCCGGCGTCATGGCGCCCGCAGCCGGTGCGATCACGTACTCGCGTCCGTCCGGCGAGAAGCCTCCGGTGCCGTTGTCGAGCATCAGCCCGCGCTCCGCCACAGGAGTGTCCGCCTGCGCTGCCCGCCGATGCACGCGCGTCGCGACGAGCTGCGGCGTTCGAACTTCCGCGCCGGGACGCCGATTGATCTGATCGGCGAGACTGCCGCGGCTGTCCGTGATGATCGCGCGCGCCACCGACTGGAACAGCACGCGGTCCTCCGACGCGATCTGCTCGGCATGGCGCACGAAGATGCCGCCGGGACGGTCGACGACCTGCGCTTCGACGCCCGCCGCAATGAGGCCCATGATCTGTTCCTGCAGCCGCTGCCGATAGCCGTCGTGATCCTCGTTCCAGATCACGAGGTCGACCGCCAGCCCCTTGAGGCGCCAGTACGCGTGGGCCTGCACGAGCTGGCGCACGAGCTCGATGTTCGCCGCGTCGGCGATCTGCAGCAGGACGATGGGAAGATCGCCCGAGATCGCGTAGCCCCAGAGACCGGACTGCCCGCGCCGGTTGCCGACGAGCACGCCGGCGGCGGCGCGCAGCGACGCATTGGCGTAAATCACCGAGCTCGCGAGGCGCGCATAGAGCTGCGAATCGGCTTCGGTGACGTTGAGCTGCCGTAGCACCACCTGGCTGTGCGTCCACGTGAGCTCGAAGACGCGGTCGGTGAGGCTGCGGTCCTGGTACTTGTCGACGAGATGCAGCACCGCGTCGCGCGTTTCGGCGGCGCCGAAGACGAGGTCGATCGTCACCATCTCGCCGGCGTCGATCGTCACGCGCCGGCGGATCGCGACGACGGGATCGAGCACCGATCCCGCGGTTCCCGACAACGGACCGGGATCGGTCATCGCGAGCGGCGCCGTGACCGAACCGCCGCGACCGAGAAAGCGCATGCGATCGGTCTCGAACGAAATATCCGGCGCCTGTGCGCCGTGCACCGACATCAGATGGAACATCCACGGCACGGGCTCGTCCTGCGAGCGCGGACGGCGCGTGCACAGGATGGCGTCGCGGCCCGGCAGGATTTCGGTCTGCACGAAGAGGTTGCTGAACGCCGGATGCAGCGCATCGGCGGCTGCCGGCGCGAGCACCACCTCCGCGTAGCTCGTGACCTCGATGCTCTTCGCCGCTCGCGACCGGTTGGTTATGCGCACGCGCCGCACTTCGATGTCGTCTTCGGGCGAGACGACGATCTCCGTGTGTGTGTCGAAATCGCCGTCGCGGCGGCGGAATTCGGCCCGGCCTTCGGAGAAGATCGCCTTGTAGTGCTCGGCGCGGCGCAGCGTCGGCTGATGCGCGGTCGACCAGAACGACCCGCTCGCGATATCGCGCAGATAGCAGAAGCTGCCCCAGTCGTCGGAGGTGCCGTCCTCGCGCCAGCGCGTCACGGCGAGGTCCTTCCAGCGGCTGCTCCCGCCGCCGGCGTTCGTGACCATCACGTGGTAGCGCCCGTTCGACAGCAGCTGCACTTCCGGAGTCCTCGTGTCCGGCGTCGACAGCACGCGCACGGGCGCTTCGAGGCCGCTGCCCGCTGCGCGCAGATAGGACAGGTCGGTCGCGCTCGACTGGAAGAGCGTCGCCCGCGGTACGCGCTCCTGCAGCAGCAGCAGCGTCGCCTGCAGCAGCGGGTCCGCCTCGAAGCGCCTTTGCATCGGCCGACCGAGGAGTGCGTAGGCGCAGGACAGAAAGCTCATTGCCTGATGGTGCGCCATGTAGGAGCGCACCACCGTGTGCGTCGCGCCGCGGCGCTGCCGCGACGGCGTGTAATCGATGGCCTCGTGCAGGCCGAGCCGGCCCTGCAATCCTACGGCGGCGAGCCGCTGCAGGTTCTGGCACGCCTCGCGGGGCGCGACCATCAGCGCGAGCGCGGAAGCGTAGGGCGCGACGACCAGATCCTCGCCGAGCCCGCGCTTCAGGCCGAGTCCCGGAACGCCGAACGCGCGGTATTGATAGTTGAGATCGGCGTCGACTGCGTTGTAGCCGGACTCCGACATGCCCCACGGCACGCCGCGCTGGTTGCCGTATTCGATCTGCCGCTGCACGGCGGCCGCATACGTCTGATCCAGCAGCGTGTTCTCGTAGGTCGGCATCACGAGCAGCGGCATCAGGTATTCGAACATCGAGCCGCTCCAAGACAGCAGGACCGGCTCCCCACCCGTCGAAGTGAGCAGCCGGCCGAGCGCGAACCAGCTCTCCTGCGGCAGCTTGCCCTGCGCGATCGCGATGAAGCTGCAGAGCCGAGCCTCGGAGGCAAGCAGGTCGTAGTAGCTCGCATCGCAGCGACGTTCGGCGACATTGCATCCGATGACGAACTGCCGGCGGACCTTGTCGAACAGGAAGTCGTAGTCGATGACGGTCAGTGCGTTGGCGCGGAGCACGAGCGCCTCGATTTCGGCGAGGCGCGCCGCCGCGCGCGCAGCACCCTGCGTGACGAGCGGCCGGATGTCCTCGCGCCGCTCCGGCGCCTCGCGGCCCGCGAGCGCGGCGATCTCGCGCAGCGTCGGAATGCCGCCGGCGAACGCAGGATCGGTGTCGGTCCGTCCGGGCGCCGGCAGCGCGAGCCACGGCGCAACGAAGATCAGGTGATCGCGCCATGCCGCGCATTGGCGGGCGAGGGCCGCCGACCAGAACGCGGCTTCGGAGTCCGGCGCTGCGGAATCGCCGGTGGCGAGACGCGCCGCCACGTCGGTCGCACCCGCCGCGAGCGCCTCCAGATGCGACCAGGCCTCGGCAAGCGTGCCGGGTCGCGCGGCGGCGGCCCATGCGAGCGCCTTTGCGAACGACGCAACGGTGTCCGGCATTTCCTTGCCGGCCACGTCGACCAGTATCCGCAACGTGTCGGTCAGGCCGTCCTGCCACCGCGGATGCAGCACCGGCGCATCGCCCAGCGCCGCGAGTCCCGGTCGCAATGTCAGCAGATGCCCGACGAGGTTGCCGCTGTCGACCGTCGAAACGTAGCGCGGGGAGAGCGGCAGTTTCGTCTGCGTGTCGTACCAGTTGTAGAAGTGCCCGCGGTGCCGTTCCAGCGATTCCATCGTGCCGAGCGCGTCCGCCGTGCGCGCGACGAGCTGGTCCGACGGCAGATATCCGAAGTCGTAGGCGGCCAGATTCGCGAGCAGCGCAAGCCCCATGTTGGTGGGCGAAGTCCGGTGCGCGACGACCTCGGCAGGATGCTCCTGCAGATTGTCGGGCGGCAGCCAATGGTCGGCCGGCCCGACGCAGGTCTCGAAATAGGCCCAGGTCCGGCGCGCGAACTTGCGCAGGAATTCGACCTGGTCGCCGGACAGCGTGGCCCGCCTGCGCGGAATCGGCCGGCTGACCCACCACGCGATGGCGGGTGCCGCGCCCCATAACAGCAGGATCGGGCCCGCGATCATCAGCGCGGCGAAATGGGTGACCACGATGCAGGCGGCGCCGAGCACGGCGATGACGGGCGCGCTCATCATCGCGCGATACGATGCGGCGACGCCGGTGCGGTCGTGCCGGTCGAGCGCGATGCTCTCGTCGCCCGACGGATTCCATTCGAGCAGCCGGCGGCCGGTCACGAGCATCCGGCCGATGGTGCGCAGGATCGCGTCGAGACAGTAGTAGGCCTCGTACGGAAGGAAGGCGAGGGTGAGCAGCGCCTGCGCGAGATGACGGCGCGTCGTGCGTGCGACCCCGGCGAGATGTTGCCGGATCGGGAGTTCCGCCGGCTTGCCGGCGAGATCGGAGATCGCCGCAATCAGGACCGGCGCCGCGAGAATCCCGACGACGACGAGTGTCCACAGCCACGCCGGCGCGAGCACTGTCCATCCCATCAGCAGCAAGGCCGTCAGCGCGGCGGGAACGAGGCTCCGGCGCAGGTTGTCGACGAGCTTCCATTGCGACAGCATCGAGAGCGGATTGGGTTCGCGGCCGCCGTCTGCGCCGCGCACATTGCGCCGCAGCCATCCGGCGAGCTGCCAGTCGCCGCGGATCCAGCGCCTGCGGCGGGCGACGTCGGCGCTGTAGCGCGCCGGATTCTCCTCGTAGAGCTCGGCGTCGCTGAGGAGGCCGGCGCGCGCGTAGCATCCCTCGAGCAGATCGTGGCTCAGCACGCGGTTCGCGGGAAAGCGGTCCTTCAGCGCGCGCTCGAACGCATCGACGTCGTAGATCCCCTTGCCGATGAACGAGCCTTCGCCGAAGACGTCCTGATACACGTCCGACACGGCGCGCGTGTAGGGGTCGATGCCGGCGTCTCCGCCGTTGAGGCGGGCGTAATGCGAGCGGTTGGTGCCCGGCAGGCTGACCGACACGCGCGGCTGCAGGATTCCATAGCCGGAGACGACGACTTCGCGTTCCGGGTGCATTTCGGACCGGTCGAAGCACGGCGCATTCAGCGGATGCGCCATCGTGCCGACGATTTCCCGCGCCGCGTCGCGCGGCAGCAGCGTGTCCGTGTCGAGCGTGATCACGTATTTCACCTGTGCGAGGATCGGCGTCGCACCGACGATCAGGGCGAAGCCGTTCGGCCCGGCGCCGCGCAGGAAGGCGTTGAGGTCCGAGAGCTTGCCGCGCTTTCGCTCGCGGCCCATCCACACACGGGCCTCCGCATTCCAGACGCGCGCTCGGTGAAAGAGGTGGAATGCATCGGCCCTGGCGCCGCCGCCGCTTGCCGTGTCGTCGGGGCCAGGGTTGCCGGGCGCGGGCGGTCCGGTGTCGCGGTATTTCGCGTTGAGCTCGCCGATGCGTGTCGCGGCGAGCTGCAGCAGCGCGGCGTCCCCTGCGAGCGATTCCTCCGGCGCGTCCGGAAAATCGGTCAACAGAGCGAAATGAAGGTGCGCGTCGCGATTGGCGAGGAACCGGACTTCGAGGGCTCCGACCAGCGCTTCGATGCCTTCGGCGCTTCCGAGCATCGTTGGAATCACCACCAGTGTGCGCGCCTCCGCCGCGATGCCCTTCGAGAAATCCATCCGCGGCAGCGGCCGCGGCGTCACCAGCAGCGTGGCGAGCCAGTTGACCACGCCCACGGCCACCTGGCTCGAAGCAATCAGCACGAGCACGATGACGATTGCCAGGGTCGCGCTGTCCGCGCCGGCCCGATCGGTGTGAACGGCAAGCCCTGCGACGATCGCCGCGACGATTGCGGCGATCGCGCCGAGATAGAAGGTCAGCGCGTATCGCTTCCCGACATCGCGCAGGCGACGACCGAAAGAGACCCTCACGGCGGCGGCATGTTCGAGCGCGATCAGCCCGGCATCGGTCAGGTAGAACCCGACGTGCGCCGCGCGATCGCTCGCATTCGCGGCGTGCCGGCTCCGCGCGAGCTCGATCGCCCTTGCGGCGACCTCGGGCTCCGCCAGCCGGCCCTGTCGTGCGATGCGCTCGATCGCGTGACGATAGCGGTCGCGCGTCGCGAACGCCATCGCGGCGTACACGCCGGCCGGGTCCTGGCGCAGGATCCGCTCGGCGTCGCTGATCGACTCGACGAAATCCTGCCAGTCGATGGCGCCGAGAAACCGCAGGCTGCCGATGCTGTTGCTGATCGACACCTGGTCTGCGGCCTGCTGCTGATTTTCCGCCTGAACCGACTGCTCGATGGTCCGGTGCGACTCCGCGAGGTGCTGCTCGATCCATGTCAGCGCGAGCGCCAGTGCCGCGCTCTGCCCCTGCAATCGACGCGCAAGCTCCGCGACGAAGGCGCTGCCGATCGGCGGATTCGATCGCGCCATGTCGGCAATGACGAGGATGAGGCCCTTGGGATGCCGCTCGGCGGTTTCCATCATCCGGTCGGCCCAGACGTTGGCGAGGTCGCGCTCGGCCCGGCCTGCGGCGACGCGGACGCCGACGCGCCTCAGGTTCTCGATCAGCGCAAGCCGCAGCATGATCGGAATCGCCCAGAGCTCGCCCAGCTTCAGCGTCATCACGGATTGGTACGCGCAGACGAAACGCCGGAGGCTGTCGGCGTCGACGCGTCCGTCGCCATGCGAGATCGCTTCCTGCGCGATGTCGTACACGCGGGGAAGCCCGGCAGAGGGGCCGGAGACGAGGCGCGGCAGCTCGCGACTGTAGCCGCGTGGCAGGTGGCGCTTGGCGGTGCCGATCTGCTCCTCGATCAGGTGGAAGTTGTCGAGCAGCCATTCGCCTGCCGGAGTGATCCGGTGATTGGCCGTCACGGCGGCCGTCAGGCGCCTGCAGACGTCCACCAGCACCGCCTCGTTCGCGGCGAGGCGGGGAAGCAGCCGGTCGCGCTCGTGCCGCGGCGTCAGACGGTGAGTCGCTGCGAGAACACTGCCGTAGCGCTCCATCTGATCGGCGCTGAAGAGCTCAGACCGAAGCGGAAGCTCCTCGGCGCGCGTCTTCTCGCCGAGACCACCGGTGCGCAACAGCGCCCGGAACTGGGTCAGGTGTCCGAAGATCGACGCGCTGCCTGTTGCCACGTGCATGTTCCCTTTGTTGCGACGCGTCGGGACGCGTGACGACGGGCGATTGCTCGGCGCGTGTGCGACCGGCGGATCGGCGCAGGCGTTGCCCGTGTCACGCTGCCAGACGCGTCAATCGCCGAGCATTTCCGCGAGCGGGTGCAGCTCCTCGACGTGCTCCGAGACGACCTTCACGATGACGATGATCGGAATGCTGAGGAGCATTCCCCAGACGCCCCACAGCCAGCCCCAGAAGAGCAGCGAGATGAACACCGCCGCGGGGCTCATGTTCGCGATGCGTCCGGTCATCCAGGTCGTGACGAACGTTCCGACGAGTGTGGCGATGGCGAGCGACGCGCCCGCGACCAGAATTGCCATCGGGAACGATTCGAACTGCATGAACGCCGCCATGCCGGCAGCGGCCGCCGTGACCGCGGGCCCGAGATAGGGAACGACGTGCAGCAGCCCGGCGGCGGCCGCCCACGCGCCGGCGTTGTCGAGTCCGATGAAGGCAAACGCAGCCCAGCTGATCAGCCCGACGAGCAGATTGGTCGTCAGCAGCATGAACATGTATTTCTGGATCGAGCCGTTGATGTCGTCGAGGATGTTGACGGTGATCTTGCGCTTCGAAAGCGACGGCCCGGTGAGGCGCACCAGCTTTCGCTTGAACGTGTCGCCGCCGATCAGCAGAAAGAAGATCAGGAAGATCACCATTGCGGCCTGGCTGAGCGCCCCCAATGCGCCAAGCGAGCTCTCCCACAGGAAGCTGCCGAGCCTGAACTTCGGCGCGTCGACGATGACGTGCGTGGCGGGCTGGCGCGCGACGGCAGCGCCGCCGACCGCCTGCGTCGTCGCCTTTTCGACCTCGGTGGCGGCATCCTGCATCTTCTGCAGGTTGCCGGTCCGGCCGAGCTGCATGCGCTCGATCCCGGCGGCCAACTTGGCCGCCGCCTCGGGCAGCTGCCCGACGATGGTCTGCACTTCCCCGCGCAGCGAATAGGCACCGAAGACGAGCCCGCCGATCACGCCCGCCATCACGATGATCGTGCCGGCGATGCGGTGGATGCGGATCGTCTCGAGCCAGCCGACGAGCGGGCTCAGTGTGTAAGCGACGACGATTCCGACCATCAGCGGCACCACGAATGCCTGCGCCCACGACAGCGCGAAGACGGCTCCGAGCGCGGCGAGGATCGCCAGCGCCAGCCCGCGTGCATCGACCTGAAGCGCCGGCGCAGTCGCTGCCGGAGCGGATGCCGCTGCCGGCGTGCCGGGCTCTATCACCGTGCGCGCTGGCGCGATTGCGGCGGTGGCCCGCCCCCCTGCGCGGGTCATGATGCCGCCGCCGTGCGGCGAACGGGCGCACCTTGATCCGGTTCGCCGATGCCGCGCACGATCATCTACTTCGATTTCGCGGAGGTTGCCTTTGCGTGGCCCTCTTCCGCGGGAAACGCCACGAGGAGGTCGGCGAGTTCGTCCGCATGCTGCTCCTCGACGGCAAGAATACCTTCCAGCATTCGCCGCGTGGTCGGGTCCTGGTCACCCAGGTAGCGGATGAAGTCGCGATAGCTGTCGATCGCGATTCGCTCGGCGACGAGATCCTCCCTCATCATTCCGGCCAGTGAATTGCCCTCGACGTATTCGGCGTGGCTGCGGCGGGACAGTCCGTCCGGTGCAAAATCCGGTGCGCCGCCCAGCTGGACGATGCGTTCGGCGATCTCGTCGGCGTGCCCCTGCTCCTCGTTCGAGTGATCGAGAAACTCCTGCGCCACGCTCTGTGAATGGATGCCGCGGGCCATGAAATGGTGGCGGCGATAGCGCAGCACGCAGACGAGTTCGGTCGCCAGCGAGTCGTTGAGGAGCTTCAGCACAGCCTTGCGGTCCGCCGCATAGCCGGCAGTGACGGAGCCGTCATCGATGTTCTGGCGCGCGCGCTTGCGCAATGTCGGAACGTCGGTCAATACGGAAGTCTTGGGCATGGCGGGCTTTCGGTGGCGTGAATGATGCTGATGAGGGCGCTGCCGACGCGGCCGTCGGGACGTGCTTCCCGGTGCGCAGAGCTATCGTGCGACCGGTCACCCGTCCGGCGCACCCGCTGCGCGACGGGCGCAATCGGCGGGCAGGCAGAGGTCAGGATAGCCACGCCCCGGAGACAGGTCTGTTTGCCAGCGCACAGAGAGTTGGCCACGCGCGACCGACGCCCTTTCGACCACCTGACGGCAGGCGTCGATGATGCGCGGCGGCCGTCTCCCACCGTGTGCGTTGCCGAACAGACGTCGGTGCGCAACGGATTCACTCTTCGATTACGTCAGGACGCCGATGCCTCGCACGCAACATCGTGGCGGGCTTCGTCCGGACGGGTCGATGCCGGACGACGGTTCGTCGAATGACGCGGATTCCCGCGTCGGCCAAACGGCAGTTGTGACAACAAAAAGGTGAACTCCATGCTGTATACGATTGCGGTCGTTCTGGTCGTCCTGTGGCTCCTGGGTCTCGTCACGTCCTACACCATGGGAGGCTTCATCCACATTCTCCTGGTCGTTGCGGTCATCATGATCCTCGTCAACCTGATCAGCGGCCGACGCAGCTTGTAAGCCTGCGGCCGACTGCGAGCGCCGTGTCGGCAATGGATGCGGCGCTTGCAGCGGGCCGCGCGCGCGATGTCAGTGCGGTGCGCCGTGCGAATGCGCCGGTGCGCCGGCGGCATCCGCGTCAACCGAATTCATTTTCTGAGGTTCATTGCACATGGAAACGACGGGCAGAATCACGAATGCCGACGGCGAACGGGTCAATACCGACAAGCTGGTGGCCGATCTCAACGTACTGACCGCGGACGTGGCGCAGCTCCGTCGCGCGGCCGCGCGGGAAGCGGGTCAGAGCATCGCGCGGGTCCGGGCGAAGGCCGAGGAATCGCTGAAGGCCGCCGGCGTTCGCGCCGCGGAAATGCAGGAGGTCGCCATGGCGAAGACGCGTGCGGCCGGCCAGGCGGCGGACGAATATGTTCGCGCCAATCCTTGGCAAGTGGCTGCGATCGCCGGGGCCGCGGGCCTCCTGCTCGGCTTGCTCATTTCCGGAAGCAGGGACGCGGAATCCTAGGGCCGCCACACGACACTTGCGAACGAACGATCGCCTCGGTCGTGGTCGGATCGATCGCGACCTCAATCCCAATCCCAATCCCAATCTCTCGAAGGATGTCCGATGAGCAACAGCGCCGTAATCGACAAGCACGTCGTGGTGCATGTCCTGCCCGAACTGCCGTACCCGGAAAATGCGCTGGATCCGGTGATCTCGCCGCGGACGATGAGCTTCCACTACGGCAAGCATCACAAGGGCTATGTCGACACCCTGAACAAGCTGGTCGCCGGGACGGAATTCGCAGGACTGGCGCTCGCGGAGGTCGTCGTCGCCACGGCCGGCAAGCCCGACCACGCGGCGCTTTTCAACAATGCGGCGCAGGCCTGGAATCATGCGTTCTACTGGCAAAGCCTGCGGCCGGATGGAGGCGGCCTGCCGCCGTCGGCACTGAAGCAGAAGATCGAAAAGGCATTCGGGTCGGTAGACGCCTGCAAGTCGGAACTGGCGACGGCCGCGACGACGCAGTTCGGCAGCGGCTGGGCATGGCTCGTCCAGGAAGCCGGCGCGCTCAAGGTGATGAAGAGCGGCAATGCCGGGACGCCGCTCACCAAGGGCGTGACGCCGCTGCTGGCGATCGACGTCTGGGAGCACGCGTATTACCTCGATTACCAGAACCGGCGCGTCGATCACGTGACTGCGCTGCTCGACCGGCTGGTCAACTGGGACTTCGCGGCAGCCAATCTCGCCTAGCCGCCTGCATCACCATTGGGGAGCGAAGATGATCAAGAAGGCTTCCGCAGTCTGGGCCGGTGGCTTCAAGGATGGCGGTGGCACGATCTCCACCGAGTCGGGCGTCCTGCGCGAAGCACCCTATGGGTTCCACTCGCGGTTCGAGAACGGCAAGGGCACCAACCCGGAGGAGCTGATCGGCGCCGCGCATGCCGGCTGCTTTTCGATGGCGCTCTCGCTGATGCTGGGCGACGAGGGGCTCGCGCCGGAGCGGATCGAGACGCATGCCGAGGTCACACTGGAAAAGGTCGGCGATGCGTGGGAGATCACCGGCAGCCATCTCACGGTTTCCGCGCGGATCCCCGGCGCGGACGACGCGAGGTTCCAGGCGATCGCCGCCAGGGCCAAGGCCGGATGCCCGGTGTCGAAGCTTCTTAAGGCCAGGATCACAATGGACGCGAAGCTCGAGACGTGATCGACCATGTGTCGCCGCCGCGCCAGGCCACGTGCGCCACCGAACGGACGCGCGAACCCGATGCGTCCATCCTGCGACTCAGTGGGAATCCCTGCCCTTCACGCTGAGGGCTCGCAAAATGAAATCGTCGACATGCATTTGTTTCATGGCCGCCCCGATCGGCAGCCCTGCAGTCTTCGACAGGTGTTCCAGTGACGTGTTTGAACCTACAGGAAAAATGACATGAACAAACTGATGATTGCAATGGCTGTCTCCGCTGCGCTGGGTCTCGCCGGATCCGCGACGGCACAAACGACGGCGATGAACAGCGCCGCCACACCGATCACGAAGGACAACTACGCGATGGCGAAGACGAATGCCGAGGCGCAATACAAGGTCGACAAGGATGCCTGCGCGTCGCTGAGCAGCAACGCCAAGGACATCTGCATCGCCGAAGCCAAGGGCAGGGAAAACATCGCCAAGGCCGACGCCGAAGCCATGTACGAGAACACGCCCAAGGCGCGCGAGCATGCCCGTGTCGTGCACGCGCAGGCAGGCTATGACGTCGCGATCGAGAAATGCGACGACCTCGCCGGCAACCCCAAGGCGGTCTGCGTGAAGGAAGCGAAGGCCGCGCTCGTCAAGGGCAAGGCGAACGCCAAGGTCGACCGCGTCGCCGCCGACACGAACAAGGAAGCCGCGACGAAGCAGGCCGATGCGCGCACCGAGGCGAGCACCGACAAGCGCGACGCCGAGTTCAAGGTCGCGATCGAGAAGTGCGATGCCCTGGCGGGCACCACGAAGGACGTCTGCGTCAGCAACGCGAAGGCGCAGTACGGCAAGTCCTGAGCCGGACAGGGCGTCGCGCCGCGCGTGAAAAGCGCGCGGGGCGAGCGATCGGAGAATGCGGCCGGGGATCCCCTCCGGCCGTTTTCTTTGCGGCAACGGCGCTGCGCGCGGGACGCATCGACAACGAAGGCACGCCATGACAGATCTGCAGGTGGACGTCGCGATCGTCGGCGCCGGCACGGCGGGCATCGCCGCATATCGTGCGGCCCGGTCCGCAGGCGCCACGGCGGTGCTCATCGAAGGCGGCGCCGACGGCACGACCTGCGCTCGCGTCGGCTGCATGCCGAGCAAGCTTCTTGTTGCCGCGGCGGCGTCGGCGCACGCGGTGCGATCGGCGCCGGGATTCGGCGTGCACGCCGTTGGCGGCGTTCGCATCGACGGCCGTGCCGTCATGGACCGTGTGCGGCGCGAGCGCGACCGGTTCGTTGCGCTGGTGCTGCGCGACCTGGAGCGCATGCCGGCCTCCGATCGGCTCCACGGCCGCGCGACATTCATCGACGACCACGCGCTCGACGTCGGCGGACACACGCGTGTCGCCGCCCGGTCCATCGTGATCGCGACCGGCGCGCGCCCGACGATCGATGCCGCCCATGCGTCGCTCGGTGACCGTGCCGTCGTCAGCGATGACATTTTTGACTGGCAGGATCTTCCCCGCTCGGTGGCGGTCATCGGCGCCGGTATCGTCGGCCTCGAGCTCGGGCAGGCATTGCACCGACTGGGGGTCCGCGTCGCCGTCCTTGGACGCGGCGGACGCGTCGGGCCGCTCGGGGATCCCGCGGTGGCGGCATATGCGACGGATGCGTTCAATCGGGAATTCACCTTCGAGCCCGATGCCGGCGGCGTGGACATGCATCGCGACGGGGAACGGATTGCGATACATCGAACGTCATGCGATGGCGATCGGTGCGACGAGCATTTCGACTTCGTGCTGGTCGCCACGGGCCGGGCGCCGAACGTCCACGGCATCGGCCTCGAGAACACGTCGGTCCGGCTCGATCCGAAAGGCGTGCCGCTCTACGACCGGTCGACAGGAGAGGCGCAGACCGCGACACGAAGCGCCGCAGCGGGGTCCGGCATCTTCGTCGCCGGTGACGCCGGCAACGTCATTCCTCTATTGCACGAGGCGACGGATGAAGGCCGCATCGCAGGCCACAATGCCGCGCGCGCGTCGCTGGGAAAGGCGGTGGACCGAAACGCGCGCCGCGTGCCGCTGCATGTGGTGTTCACGGATCCGCAGATCGGCATCGTCGGCGATGGGTTCACGACGCTTCCGCCCGGCACGTTCGTCGCCGGCGAGGCAAGCTTCGAGGACCAGGGACGCGCCCGCATCCTGCTGCGGAACAGCGGTCTCGTGCGCATGTACGCCGAGACGGCCACCGGACGATTCCTCGGCGCGGAATTGTTCGCCCCCGACGGGGAGCATCTTGCTCACCTGCTCGCGTGGGCGCTGCAGAACGGGCAGACCGTGGGCGAGATGCTCGCGATGCCCTACTACCATCCCGTCGTGGAGGAGGCGCTGCGAACGGCGCTGCAGGACGCGGACGCGGCGCTTCGGGCCGCGCATCGCGCCGATGCGGGCACGGCCCGCACGGGCGGAAGAGAATTCCGCTGGATGTGACCTGCAGCGGCGCCCGGCCGCCGTCGAATGCGCGACGCATCGCGCGCACCCGCAGGGCGCAATCACATCAGTGGAACGTCGCGTCGTCGCCCGGGCCTTCGTGGCGGACATCGACGGGAACCGATGCGCGTTGCCTGATCGGCGTCGCGTCGATCGAGATCGGTCGCCCTGCATCCGCAGGGCCGTTCGGCATCTCGGCCAATCGCACGAGAAATCCGTGAACGAGCCGGGGGTGCGCGCACAGAGGCGGCGGCACGGGTACCCGGGGCGTCTTCGGAATTGCGCGTTTGCGCTTCGCCGGCTTTGCCGGCTTCGCGGGCCTATTCTTCTTGGTCATGACGGGTGGTCCGATCGAATCGATGCATGCGATGCCGCAACGCGCCTTCTGCGTGCGGCCGCACATCAAGAAAGGCCGGCCGGACAGAGAGGAGGACTGCCCGGCCGGAACCAAAGGGAGGACGCGAGACGTTGTGGCGTGTCGCGCCGTCCAGGAAACAAATCGTTACAGCGATCGCGTTCTCGGCCCGCTCATCGCGCCCGGAAGAGCCCGACGAGCATCAGGATCACGCCGATCAGCAGAATGGTGCCAAGCGTCATTCGCCACCCGTTGTGCGCCATCGCATACTGTCACTTGCCGCGATCCCCGCCCTGCGGCTCGTTCTTTTCCTTGGATTCCGTCGCGGGCTTGCCTTCTGGCTTCGCGTTGACCTGCGCCTTCGCCGGCTGCTGCTGATGCTGATGCTGCGCGGCCTGCGGCTGACCAGGTTGACGCTCAGGTTTTTGCGCCTGAGCCGGTGCCTTGCCTTGCGCCGGCTTGTCCTGGCCTTGTGCCTTGGGGGCTTGCGATTGACGCGGGGCCGCCGCCTGCGGACCCTGCGTCGGCTGATGCTGAGCGTTGGTTTCCTTCGTCGGCGCCTTGCCTTGCGGCTGCGTCGGCTGATGCTGAGCGTTGGTTTCCTTCGTCGGCGCCTTGCCTTGCGGCTGCCCCGGCTGACGTTGCGCGGCCTGATCCTGCTGCGGCTTTGCCCGTGGCGGTTGGGCAGCAGCACCGCTGCGCTCGGCCGGCGCGTTGGTGGTCACGGGCCGTTGGGTATCACCACCGGCTCGCGGCGGTGCGGGATTGTTCGGCGTGGCCGGATTCGCCTGCTGCAGCGACGGCGGGCGGCTGTAACCTTGTGCCGGAGCGCTCTTGTCCGGCCGCGGCTGCGCCGCAGGGGCGCCTTGCGTCTGCTGCGCCTGGTAGCGCTGCTGGACCTCGGCGTCCTTCGGCTGGTAGCGGTAGTTCTGGCTCTGCAGCTGTTGCTGTTGCTGTGCCTGCGGATAGCGGCTGCCGGAATATTGCCGCTGATAGGTGGGCAGCGGAGCGATCGCAGGCATCGAATTGTGGTTCCAGTTGTCCCAACCCGTGTGCTGTTGCTGCCACGAATTGCCCCAGTGGTCGCCCCAGCGCGGCGGCGCATCCGAGCTCCAACCGTTGAAATACACCGGCGGCCGGCGGTAGTAGCGAACAGGGACGCGCAGCACATACAACGGCACCACTTCATTGTTCACAAGCTGCCACGGTCCGTTGTACCAGGAGCTCGCGTACCAGTTATCCTGCTGGTAGACCCAGTACATGCCGTCGTAGAAGAAGTAGTTCGAATCCGCCTGCGGCGCGTAATAGACGGGATAGCCGGGCACCGCGACGAGCTGCGGGTACACTGGGAAATTGATGCCGATGCTGACACCGGGGACGCCGATGCCGACGGTGACCTGCGCCTCGGCGGCGGTGATCGAAGCAAACAGCATCCAAAATGCAATCACGAGGTAGCGCATTTCCGTCCTTCCCATTCCGTTTTGACGCAGCGATCGACGAATTTCGATCCGCTGCCCGTGTCTCATCTCCTGACGCCCGCCGCCTTGCCGATCACCGTCGGAAATCCGGGGTGCGTCGCTGCGGTCACCAGCGTCAGTCGTTCAGCGCTTTTCTGGCGCTCGCGCCGAATCCGGGCGAACGTCTTCTGAATGTCGGTGTTGAAGCTCGTCGTGTACTGGAACGAGGGATCGAGAATCGATTTCATCAGGTCTCCGGCGACTCATGCGACGCGTCGGGAGAACGCCTCCATCCAGACCCGGGCCAAGCATCCGGCCGCGCGAACCCGACTCCCCTTTGCAGACTGCCGGCACGGCTTCCTGCCGTCGGTGCGTTGGCGCACACCCGGCACGGCGTCGGGTCAGGTCGGGCGCGATCGAAAGGAATGCCCGGCAGACCCTTCGCGGTCAGATTCGTCCAAGCAGGAACAGGACGATCACGATCACCAGCAGGACTCCGACAATTCCGCTGGGGCCGTAACCCCAGCTCCGCGCGTGCGGCCACGCCGGGATGACGCCGATCAGAATCAGTATCAGAACAATCAGCAGAATGGTGCCGATACCCATGGCTTGCTCCTCGGTTGTCGACGGTCATTGTCTTTCGGGCGCCGTCCTCGAAGCGGGGGTCGACAGGGACGGACGTCGCGACGCAATGCAATGGCAGCTTATTGGGCGCGCAGCTGAAAGTATGTGCGTCAGCGAACATTGAATTTGCAGCGGCCGTGGCGCGGACGCGCATTCGAAATTAACGCTGCCCGCGACATATTGTCGCCGTCGCATCCTGCGCTGTTCGTGGTCCGCGCATCCCGCCGCCGCGGGCGCAGACCGGCGGACGGCGACTCCGCCGTCGCCGCCGATCGCAACGGGCGCGGCGGCGCGTTGCTTACTTCGAATCCTTCACTTCCTGCCTGACGTCGCCATAGTCGGCCTGCGCTTCGCCGACGATCTTCTGGACCTTTCCCTTCGTTTCCATCGTCTTGTTGCCGACCAGCTTGCCGGCAGCCTGGCGGATCGACCCCTTCACTTCCTTGACGCGGCCCTTGACCTGGTCCTTGTTCATGCTCATGTCGTGCTCCTGAAATTTCATGCCGGTAAGCGACCGGAAACGCCGTACCCGAGATTTGCCGGGAGAATCCTGCAACGGGCGACCTTCAGTGCGTAATCGATCGTGCGCAGATCACTGCCGCGCGCTGTTGCGACATCGGCGTCACCTGATTCATCGCGCACGCCAACAACATAGGATTGCGCGCCCGACGGGTCTGTGCGCTGTCGCACAAGACGTTTAATGCAAGTCAATGAATTGGCCCTCCGGAGGTCTACACTTTTGGAGCGGAACGCCGGGACACACGGCGGCCCACCGAAGGAGAGCCGGATGGTGGAACGAACAGAGTTTCGACCGAATCGGGTGCCTTGCCTTCCGCTTTCGCATGGCCCGCAACGTGCGGAAGCGCCTGCGCCCGGCCGCAACCGCCTGCTCGCCGCGCTGCCCGCCGAAGTCTATGACCATCTCTTGCCCGATCTCGAGCCTTTCGCGCTGCCGCTTGGCTCGGTGGTCCAGCGCCCCGGCGAGCGATCGGCGCACGTGCATTTCATCACCTCTGGCATCGTTTCCCGGATGCACGTCACCGAACATGGTGAGACCGCCGAATTTGCGCTCACGGGGCGCGAAGGCGTGATCGGCGTCGCGTCGTTCCTGGGCGGCGGAAGCATGACGAGCCATGCGCTCGTGCTCTGCGAAGGCCACAGCTATCGCCTGCCGGCTCGCCTCGTCAGGCGCGAATTCGGCCGGGACGGCCCGCTTCCGCGCCTGCTGCTGCGCTATACGCTCTCGCTGATTGCACAGACCGGGCAGATCTCGGCATGCAACCGGCGTCATTCGCTGCAGCAGCGACTGTGCCGCTGGCTTCTTTCATGCCTCGACCGGTTGCCGGCGAACGAGCTCCTGATGACCCACGCGCTGATCGCGGAAATGCTGGGCGTGCGCAGGGAAGGCGTCTCGGAGTCTGCCGGAATCTTGGAGGACGAAGGCGTCATCCAATGCGGGCGCAGCCACATCGCCGTGATCGATCGCAGCGGACTGGAGGCACGCGCATGCGAATGCCATGCCATCCTGCAGGACATGGACGATGGCCTGCTTCCCGGCTACCGGACGGTCGCTTCCTGCTTCGACCGCGCGCCGATCCCGAATTCGCACCGATCCACGAATCGAATCGCGGTCCGCGGATGAGGTTACGCCACCGCGAGCGGCATCGCACGGACCGGATCGGCTGGCTGCGCGCGGCGGTCCTCGGGGCGAATGATGGCATTGTCTCGACGGCGAGCCTGGTGCTCGGCGTGGCTGCCGCGGGGGGCACCCACGGCAACGTGATGGTCGCCGGAATCGCGGCACTTGTCGCCGGTGCCATGTCGATGGCTGCGGGCGAATACGTTTCGGTCCGGTCGCAGGCCGATTCCGAAGGGGCCGCACTCGACATGGAACGGGCTGAGCTCGCGACCAACGAGTCGGGCGAGCGCCGCGAGCTGACGGCGATCTACATCGGCCGCGGCGTCGCTCCGGCGCTTGCGAAGGAGGTCGCCGAGCAGCTCATGGCGCATGACGCGCTGGGCGCGCATGCGCGGGACGAGCTCGGCATCTCCACCACGCTCAGTGCGCGTCCGATTCAGGCTGCGCTGACGTCCGCCGCGAGCTTTGCCGTCGGCGCCGCCATGCCGCTTCTGGTCGCGGCCGTGAGCGCGCCGTCCGCTCTCATCGCGCTCGTTTCCGGAATGTCGTTGGTGTTCCTCGCGATCCTGGGCGGGCTGGCGGCACGGGTGGGCGGCGCGGGGGTGGCCATCGGCGCTGCGCGGGTGACCTTCTGGGGCGCGCTCGCGATGGGGCTGACGGCGGGGGTTGGCGCCCTCTTCGGAGCCATTGCGTGATCGGCGCGACGTCGTCGGCGCTCGACAGACCGGGAGAACGGCGATGGCCATCGGGATGACGCACGAGGCGACACGCAGACGGGAGTCCACCCGGGCAGGGATTCCGGGAACCGACGTGGTGCGAGCGTCGATCCGGCACATCGTCGCCGGCGCCGCCGGGAAGCTCGTGCTGCTGGAAAAATACGGCCTCGACGTGCGATCCGTCGAGAATCGCTTACGCCATTACCATCGGACCGTGACTGAGTGGCTGCGCAATTTGGAGAACCGCCGGGAGCAGATTCGCGCCATCGACCCGGCTCGGTTCAACGAGAAGTTCCGCCGGATCTGGCTGTACTACCGGGGGACGCCGCGGAGACTTTCGCCGCAACGCGCGAGATCATCAATTGCCACCATATCACGTTCGTCAAGGGACACTTCGCGCGCGGCGGCTGAGCGCAGTTTCATGCTCCCGGCGCAACGTCCTGCATGAGTGCAAAGATTTCGGAGTGTGATGACGCATTGAAGCGCAGACTTGACGGTGGCCCGCGGCATGCAATGAGTCTGGGCGGGCCCTGACGGGATTGATGATTTGACAGGAGAACCGAGATGGTCGAAGAAAAGAGCTTGCTGAACAGAATCGAAGACGCAATGGGAGCGGCGAAGGACAAGGCGCAGGAAGTCGGTGCCGCGATCATGCAAAAGGCGGAAGGCGCGGCATCCGGCGCGAAGCGCGAGGCGGTGAAGACGCAGGCGCTGGTGACGAGGAAGGCGAAGGCCGCGAAAGTGAGCGTCAAGCGCAAGGCGAAGGCCGCCGAAGCAGGCGCAAAGAAGACATTCGGCAGGGCCAAGCGCAAGGTCGCCAGCAAGGCGAAGGCCGCCGAAGCAGGCGCCCGGAAGACACTTGGCAAGGCCGAGCGCACGGTGAAGCGCAAGGTGAAGGCCGCGGCAGCCGGGGCGAAGAAAGCCGCCGGCAAGGTCGAACGCGCGATGAGCCCGAAGAAGCCGGCAGCGAAGCGGAAGGCCGGTGCGGCGAAACGAGGCACAGCACGCAAGACCACTTCCGCTCGCACCGCCGTGAAGAAGGGAATCGCGAAAGTGAAGCGCACGGCGCGCAAGGCCGGCGCGGCGGTCACCAAGGCGGCCAAAGGAGCCGTCAGGAAGCCGGCGAAGAAGACGGCAAAGAAGACGGCGCGGAAGCGCAAGGCGTAACGGCGATCCGCGCGCGGCCGCAGCGGTCGCGCGCGTAGGGGTGCCGTGAATTTGCCTGTACCGTCGCATTGCTCCGCGGCCCGACGGCGCCTTTGCGCAGGGCGCGTTGCCGAGGCGTCGCCATTGCGTCCTGAACCGGCTGATCATGGTCCATAGGCTCCCGGTCGTTGCGTCCGATTTGCGCGGGGTCAACCGGCTGACGATTGCCGGCATCGTCGGCGTCGTCGATCTCGTCGAAGCGATGCATCACAATCTCGCGAGCGTTCCCGGGCTGCTCGCGAAGCCGAAACGGGATCGGACGACCGGCATCACGCGGCTCGTCTACCGGAGCATCGGCGGCGTCATCGGGATCGTCGGGTTCGGACTCGACGTCCTGCTGGCGCGACTGGAGCCCATGCTCGGCACGCGGAGCACGTGGCCCGGGCGCGAGGCGCTCCGGGCCGCGCTGAACGGCGTGCTGGGCGACTATCTCGAGGCATCGAACAACTCGCTGGCAATCAGGATGACGCTGCGTCGGGGCGGCGTCCCGCTGCCCGACGAGCGCAAGGCACTGGCCGCTGCAATTCCACGCGCGAGCGGCAAGCTGCTCGTGCTCGTGCACGGCCTGTGCCTCAACGATCTGCAGTGGAAGCGCATGACGCACGATCACGGTGCGGCGCTGGCACGCGACCTCGGTTACACGCCCGTCTATCTCCACTACAACACGGGCCTGCATGTCTCGATCAACGGGCGCGCCTTCGCGGAGAAGCTGGAGGCGCTCCTCGATGCGTGGCCCGTTCCGGTGACCGACTTCGTGATCATCGGGCACAGCATGGGCGGCCTCGTCGCACGCAGTGCGTTCGACCATGGCGCCGCCGCGCATCATGCGTGGCCGGCGCGCCTCGACAAGCTCGTCTTTCTCGGCACGCCGCATCACGGCGCGCCGCTGGAGCGCGGCGGCAACTGGGTGGACATGCTGCTCGGCGCCACCCGCTACTCGGCGCCGCTCGCGCGCCTCGGCAAGATCCGCAGCGCCGGCATCACCGACCTGCGCTACGGCAACCTGGTCGACGCGGACTGGAAGCAGCGTGGACGCTTCGAGCGTTCCCGCGACACCCGAATGGTGGTCCCGCTGCCGAGCGGCGTTGCGTGCTATGCCATTGCCGCGACCACCGGGAGGAGGGCCGGCGATGTCAGTGACCGTCTGATCGGCGACGGCATCGTCCCTGTGGCGAGCGCGCTCGGCCGTCATTCCGATCCCCGGCGCGCATTGCCGTTCGACGCTTCGCGGCAGTGGGTGGCGCTGGCGACGAACCATCTCGACCTGCTCTGCAAGCGACAGGTCTACACGCAGATCAGGCGGTGGCTGTCGGCCGCGGATTGACTCCGGCGGTGGGCACGAACAGCGCACGCCGCCCGTTCCGCCTCATATCATTCGCATTGGCCGGGCGAGGCGCCTGCGCGCGGCCAAGGCCATCGGTTACGTGAGCGGGCGAGTCAGCGCGCTCCGGCGCAGTATCTCGGCCCTGATCTCGCCGAACTGCTTTTGCGTTTCCGCGCGAATCAGCGCGGGGCCGATGACCGGCGGGATCCACAGGTTCGGCTGATAGCGCCCCACGTTGACGATGTGGAGGCGCCCGCCGACCTCGACGATGCTTGTCGTGAAGGCGGAGGCTTTCATGTCGCCGCTGATCATCCGCGAGCGGATCTCCCGGTGCGGCACCAGCTCGATCTCGCGGACGTTGTCGAACGCCAGGGAGAGAAAGCCGCGCGACACCTTTCCCTTCTGGTGCACGCGCAGCACGTTGTCGGCACGGGCGTCCACGCCGCTGTAGTCGAGATTCGAGACGAACTGCGCCATGTGATCGTAGTCGGTGAGGACCTCCCACACGATCGGCCGCGGTGCATCCACCGGGCAGTCGACGTCCACCGCAATCTCCTGGCCGTCCTTGCGCACGTCGACGACGATGTCGTCTGCGGCGGTCGCGGACCACGCGCAGACGGGGAAGAGCGCAAACAGCAGTGCGGTGAGCAGCGACCCTGCGATGCCGGGTGTTGCCGACCGCAGCATTGCAAGCGCGGGCACGATTCGGGTTCCAGGCAATCGTCGGCCGCTCAGAGCAGCTCGTCGAGCGGCAGCCACGAATACGCGTCGACCTTCAGCTTCTGCCAGAACGTCACCGCAGGCTCCTGGCGGTACTCGACCGGCTTCCCGTCCTCGAGCGTCTGCCAGACGACCTGGCGCCGGCCGAACGCATCGGCATCGCCCAGGGACAGCACATAGCTGTTGGTGGGCTGCGCGATTTCGGCGAAGCGCGCGGCGATCTGGCGCGCGAGTTCCGGACTGTCGATGATGAGGCCGATTTCCGTGTTGATGTGCAGCGAGCGCTGGTCGAGGTTCATCGAACCGACGAAGACGCGCTGGCGGTCGAACACGAACACCTTGGCATGCAGCGCATACCGGCCGGAGCTCGGCGATTTCAGCGGATGGCCGCGCTCGAGCGGCGCGCCCGGGACCGGTCGCACCTCGTAGAGCTCGGCGCCCATGTCGAGCAGCGGCACCCGATAGGCCTGGTAGCCGGAGTGGACGATGGGCATGTCGGTTGACGCGAGCGAATTGGTCAGGATGCGAACCTTGACGTCGCGCTTGCGCAGAGTCTCGAGAAACTGCATTCCGCCAGGTCCCGGTACGAGGTAGGGGGACACGATGATCAGCTCGGAGTTCACCTGCTTCGCGACCTCGCCGAGGCGTTGCCGCAGCAGCCGGCCGCCCTGCTCGCCGTCCTCGACCTTCGATTTCTCCGGGCTGTCGAAGATGACCTCGGCCGTGGCCCAGATCAGCGAGGACTTTCCGGCCAGCATCGAGGCGAACGGCTCGCCGGTGCCGAGCCTGCGCATGTAGGGGGTATCGGCCTCGATCAGGCGAGCCTGGTGCGCGGTGAGCGCGCTTCGATAGGCGTCGAGCTCCGGTACCGTCGGCTTGCCCTCCGCGAGCGCCTCGATCGGAATCGCCATCGGGCTGTTCCAGAAGGTGTCGAAAGTCTTCGAGATCCGGTTGACGACCGGCCCCGCGGCGATCACGTCGTAATCGCCGAACTCGAAGTCGCGCCCGCCCTGGAAATACTCGTCGCCGATGTTGCGTCCGCCGACGATGCCGATCTCGTTGTCGGCGACGATGAGCTTGTTGTGCATCCGGTAATTGAGCCGCGCGGCATCGCCGGCATACTCGACGACGTGGAAGAAGTCGACCGTCCCGCGGTAGGCGAACGGATTGAACAGGCGCAGCTCGATGTTGGGATAGCCGGCGAGCGTCCGGATCTGCGCGTCCCGGCCGAACGAGCCGGCATCGTCCAGCAGCACGCGGACCCGCACGCCGCGATCGGCCGCGCGCAGCAGTGCGCCGATCAGCAGCTGGCCTGTGTCGTCGCTCTGGATGAGGAAGTACTCGACGTCGAGCGTGCGGGTCGCCGCATCGGCCATCTCCATCCGCAGCAGGAAGCTGTCGATGCCGACTGGGAGCAGCTTGAAGCCGGACAGGTCCGGATGCGCTGCCTTGGCGGCGGCCAGCCGTACGCCGAGCTGCGATTGCTCCGGCCGCACGAGCGCGTTCGACACGGACTTCGGATACGACGAGCCGGGGGGAAGCGACGCACAGGCCGATAGCAGCGCGACCATGCCGAGCGCCAGCAGGGTGCCCATCTTGCTGCGCGAACGGGTGTCGTCGCGGATGTTGAAGCGCAGGCGCTCGTCGGTCCGGGTGCGCAACTCGCGAACGGCCGGAGCGTGGTGGCCGAGCGCTCTCACCTCAGGTGAAACGTTCCGGCGCCGAACAATCCGATCAGCCCGATCAGGATCAGGTAGATCGCGACGATGTAGTTCAGCAGCCGAGGCACGACGAGGATCAGGATGCCGGCAATAAGGGAGACGAGCGGAGCGAGACTGAGGTTCAGGTTCATCGCGTAATCCATAATGGTTGGAGTCATCGGCTGTGATTCAGGAATCGCGACCGAATCGTCCGGCCGCGATTCCATGTGCCGATCACATCTTCTTCTGCACTTCCTTGGCTTCGCCGGTCACCTTCTGGCCGCCGCTTTGGATGTCCTGCCCTGCGCCGGCCACGGTATTGCAACCCGTGATCGCAACCAGCGAGCCCAGCATTCCCAGCAGCGCCAGCGCCGCCATCGTTCGTTTCATCATGGTGAATCTCCTTTTTTGGCGTGCGTCGCGGGAGAGCGCCCGCGTCGATGCACGATGTGCCCGGCGTCGCGCAACGTCTGTGCGCTGGCGAACGTGCGTTGCCGCTTCCGTTGACGTGGCACCTACGGCGGCATCCGATGCCAGCCGCGAGGCGCCAGCCGGCAGCGGAAACGAAGCGAGGCGCAAGCGCGCCTCGTCCGACTGCGGAACCGTCATCCGTGAATCGGCGGTGCGTTGCCGTCCCGGCGAATGAGCGGCGTGCTATTTGTCCTTCTGCACCTTGAGGTCGCTGTGCACCGACTTGACGCCCTCGGTGTTCTTCGCGATCGTCACGGCCTGGTTCACTTCGTCCTGCGTGTTCGCGGTGCCGCTCATCCAGACGACGCCGTTCTTGTCGGTGTCGACCTTGATGTGGTTCATGCTGCCGACATGATCCGATGCGAGCTTCGCCTTGATCTTGGTCGTGATGACGGAGTCCTTGACGTAGTTCTCCGGATTGTTGCGATCCGAGTCCGAGTCGGCGGCGAAGGCCGTGACCGACGCAAGTGCCGATCCGATCACAAAGCAGGTTGTCGCGAGCTTGTATTTCATGGTTTTGACTCCAGCGAGAATGCTGCGCCGTGACGGCGCGATGTTACAGGCGCCCCATCAGGAACAGGACGAGAATGATGACCAGCACGACGCCGACGATGCCGCTCGGCCCGTAGCCCCAGCTCGACGCATGCGGCCACACCGGCAGCACGCCGACCAGCATGAGAACCAGTACGACCAGAAGAATGGTGCCGAGGCTCATCGTGCGCTCCTTGTGGCCATTGCGATCGACGCTGCGAGCGTTCCCGCGGCGCAGCAGGTGACGCAGGATGGCGCTCGCCTGCGCTCCAGTCTGTGCGCCACCGCACCCGGCGCCGCCGGGCGGCCGTTCGCACGACGGCATGGAATCTGCGGACAGGCACGCCGGGACGATTTCGCTTCGCGGCTTCGGGGCGTCACGCGCTCGGCGTTCGCATCGTGGCTATGTTCGCTACCGGACACGGGCCGCGAAAAGGACTATATTATTCGCATGACAGCGCGGAAGCCGACCCGGAACATGACGAATCCGCCGTCGCCGACCCCTGCGAAGGAGGCGGCGCGCGCGCGCGCCGTTGCGGCGCACAGTCCGCACCAGAACCACCTGCTCGACGCGCTGCCGAAGCGCGACTTCGATCGCATTGCACCGCATCTCGAGCTCATCCCGATGCCGCTCGGCGACGTGCTTTATGAACCCGGCATCAAGCTGCACTACGTCTATTTCCCCACGACGTCCATCGTTTCGCTGCTCTATGTGATGGAAGACGGCGCGTCGGCCGAGATCGCCATCGTCGGCAACGAAGGGATGCTCGGCATTTCGCTGTTCATGGGCGGCGACACGACGCCCAGCAACGCGGTGGTGCAGAGCGCCGGACACGCGTTCCGGCTCAAGGCGCAGCTGCTGAAGGACGAGTTCGGGCGCTTCGGCCCGACGATGGAGCTGCTGCTGCGCTACACCCAGGCGCTGATCACGCAGATGGCGCAGACTGCCGTGTGCAACCGGCACCATTCGGTCGACCAGCAGTTGTGCCGCTGGCTGCTGCTCTCGCTCGACCGGCTGGCGTCGAACGAGCTCACGATGACGCAGGAACTGATCGCCAATATGCTCGGCGTGCGCCGCGAAGGCGTCACCGAGGCGGCCGGGAAGCTGCAGGACGCCGGACTCATCCGCTATCAGCGCGGCAAGATCACCGTGCTCGACCGGCCGCGGCTGGAAGCCCGATCCTGCGAGTGCTATCAGGTGGTCAAGAGGGAGTTTGATCGCCTGCTGCCCTACGCCCCGGCCACGACCGGCGCTGCGTAACGTCGCGCGGCGCGCGCCGCGTCTGTGTGCGCCACCGCGCAGACGGCTTCCGCCGGCGCGGTTCACTGTATCCGTCATCGCGACGCACGGTCGCGACGGCGGCGCCTCCTTCAACAATGATTCGGTGCCGCAGTCCCGTCCGGCGACGGGTCACTTCACCCTTCTTCCGGGAGATGCGTGGTGCCAGCAATGCAGCGTGCCTCGGTCGTCAACCGCCTGCTCGATGCGCTGCCGGGCGACGAGCGCGAGCGGGTGCTTGCGCGCTGCGAACCCATCGAGCTCGCGTTCGGCGAAGAGTTGTGTGCTGCCGGCGAACGCGTCCGGCACGTCTATTTTCCGGTGCGAAGCCTGATTTCGCTGATCATGCCGATCGACGAGTCGTCGCATCTCGAAGTCGGCCTGATCGGCGACGAGGGGATGTTCGGCATTCCCCTGGCGCTGGGCATGGAAATATCGGGCGTGCGCGTCGTGGTTCAGGTGGGAGGGTCGGCGCTGCGGATGAATGCGGACGCCTTCTGCGCCGAGCTCGCGCGCAACGCGCCGCTGCAAGCCGTGATGGACCGCTACGTTTTCGTTCATCTCAGCCAGCTCGCGCAGGCGACGGCCTGCACGCGGTTTCATCTGGTCGAGGCGCGGCTCGCGCGCTGCCTGCTGATGACGCAGGATCGCGTCCACGCGAACAACTTTCACCTCACGCAGGAGCTGCTCGCTTCGGTCCTCGGCGTGCGCCGGGTCGGCGTGACCAAGGCCGCCTCGGCGCTGCAGGAGCGCGGGATGATCCATTACAGCCGAGGCGACATCACCGTGCTCGATCGCCGGAGTCTCAAGAATGCGTCCTGCGGCTGCTACAAGGCGGATCGCGAATCCTACGATCAGGCGTTCGCCTAGCGTCTGTAGGACAACGTTCGTGGTGTCAGCCGGTCGTCCCTGACCGAATCGCCGTGCAATTCCATCCGCCGGGCTGCGGCCGATCGGGAGCGCGGCGCAAACCGTCGCTCAGTCTGCCTTGGGCGTTGTCCCTTCGATGAAGACGATCCGGCTGCCGACCCGCCACGTCGGCGGTCCCGGCTCGGTGAAGACGCTGGTCCGGCCGTCGCGAAATCGAATCGTGACTTCGTACATCGGTGCCTCGGCATCGCCTGCCGCGATCGGGTGCGTCGATGCGGAGATGGCAGCACCGTGGTCGCGCCGGGCGTCGCCTTGTTCACGCCGTGCAGCGTCGGCGGCACTTGCGACCTCGCGGACGGAGGCAATGGTTCCGCATTCGGTGCAGCTCGCGCGTGATGCGCCTGCCTTTGCGATGTGCAACGGCGATGACGCGATCGCGGAAGAGGGATCCCCGGACGATGATTCGTAGGATGTGTTGCCGGCATAGGCTGGCGTAGTGGTGCGGACGATCACCGCGACGCCGGAGGCTCCCAGCAGGCACATCACGATGCCCGCGCCCCAGATCCACGTGTGTGGCGGCCAGTTGACGCGGGGGCGCATGGGGAATTCCTTTCAGGACGATCCGCCGTGGGCGGCGTTCATGCCGGGATGGGCCGAAGTCGCGCGGCGCGGCCAGTGCATGGCCGGACGGATGCAGACAATGAAGTCGATGCTGCGCGCCGCGAAGCGGGGCGTCCGTTCGATTGCGCACGTTGCGTGCGGAGTTCGTCCTACTTGTCGGCGCCAGTGTCCGGCACGCGCTTCGCCGCCGCCTTCGACGGGGGCACCGCTTCCTTGTGCTCGTCGAGCGCTGCGAGCACGAGATCCGGGTCCATCGACTGCTGCAACGCAGCGGCGCCGGAATCGTGGCGATCCCTGACGTTCGGCAGATCCCGCCGCAGCTCCTCGAGGAGGTCGATCATCTTGGCGGCCTTCTGCTCGGTCAGCAGCGCCACCTTGAGGTCGAGATGCGCGCGCTGCTGCGCGAGTCGTGCGATCCGGTTCTGCTTCACCAGGACCGCGGTAGCGGTCAGCAGCGCGCCGAGGCCGACGATTCCCTGCAGCCACGCAAAGGGTGCGGGATCGAAGGGCGCGATGCCAATCTTCGACAGGATTTCGTTGGCGAGCATCCAGACCGTGACGAACAGCACGATGATGCCGAGGAAGACGGGCTGCCCGACGAAGGCGCTGATGCGCTCGACGATGCGCTGCGACCGGCTGATCTTCTCGTCTTCGCGCGAGTAGAAGTCGAGCACCGCCGCGATGTTCTGCGTGATCTGGTCGCGCTCGGATCCGGTCGGTGCGCCGGCTTCATCTGGTGATGACGCCGGCGCCGGGGCTTCGGCGGTTCCGGCGCTCATTTGCCCCGACGACGCGATGGTGGGGCGGCCGTGCGCATGTCGTGCCGCAGTGGGGGGACGTGCAGCCGCGCCAAGGCGTCGACGCGCCCGTTCATCCCGGGCCCGCGATGATGGCCCGCATCCCGACATAGGGCGCAGCGCCTTCCGCAATCGGTGCCGATGCGGCGGCCACTTCGGGCATGAAGGTCTCCAGATCGCGGATGCGCTCCTGGAGCACGGCCTTCTCGTCTTCGAGAATCACGATCTGCCGACGCAGGCGCGTTCCCGTCCACTGGCCCTTGAGGACGCTGGGCGTCGACACCAGCCCCGCGATCAGCGCGCCGAGGGCGAGGGTCGCGAGCAGCACCACCGCCACCGAACTGTCGTACTGCCACGAGGCGAGTGTCACCGTGACGGGACCATTGTTCTGCAGCGCGAACGTCACTGCGCCGATGGCGAAGACGATTCCCAGGATCAGAAGCAGTTGCATGACGGCCTCGCAGGTTGGCCGGCGGCCGGTCGCTGAAAACGATGACCTCTGCGCCGCGAACCGTCATGGCGACCGGAGCGCGGTGTGCGGATGGACATCGGTCGATGTGCCGCAACCGTCGGAATGCCACTTCTACCTCGAATCTCCGGTGTGATCGGTACGGCAGCGCACCCGGCGTGCGGGCACGGATCGCATCGGGAAACCGAGCGCACGGCCCGCGCCCGCCCGAAATGGAGGCGCCGGCACTGCCGGACGGACTGCCCCAATGCGCTGCGACGCGGCGACCCGCATTCAACGCAGCGCGGGCGGTTACGATCTATGCGTCGAGCGTCGCGCGAAGATCGTGTTCGTCGGCGCCCGTCACCACGACGCGCGCGAATGCGCCGATCGCTAGGTGGCTGCCGTTGTCGATGCGCACGATGCCGTCGATCTCGGGGGCGTCGGCGGCGCTCCGGGCGATCGCCGCACGTCCCTCGTGCGCGTCGACCAGCACGGGAATCGTGGCGCCGACGCGGCGCTCCAGGCGGGCCGCACTGATTCGTGCCTGCGCCGTCATGAAGCGCGCGCGGCGCTCTTCCTTCACCGCATCGGGTACGGGATCCGGCAGCGCGTTGGCCGTCGCGCCGTCGACCGGCGAATAGGCGAAGCAGCCGACGCGGTCGAGCTGCGCCGCATCGAGAAAGCCGAGGAGCTCGTCGAATTCGCGCTCGGTCTCGCCGGGAAATCCGACGATGAACGTGCTGCGGATCACGAGATCGGGCCGCGCCGCGCGCCATGCCTCGATCGTGCGCAGCGTGCCTTCGGTGTTGGCGGGGCGCTTCATCAGCTTCAGGATGCGCGGGCTCGCATGCTGGAACGGCACGTCGAGATAGGGCAGCAGTCCGCCCTGCGCCGGATCGGTGGTCATCCGGTCGATGACTTCGCCGACATGCGGATATGGATAGACGTAATGCAGGCGCACCCATGCGCCGTGACCGCGGGCGAGGGCGTCGAGTGCCGTCGCGAGTTCCGTCATCCGCGTCTTCAGCGGCCGCCCTTGCCAGAAGCCGGTGCGATACCTGACGTCGACGCCGTAGGCGCTCGTGTCCTGCGACACGACGAGAAGCTCGCGCACGCCGGCCTGGAACAGCCGCTCCGCTTCGGCCAGCACTTCGCCGATCGGCCGGCTCACGAGATCCCCGCGCATCGACGGGATGATGCAGAACGTGCAGCGGTGGTTGCAGCCTTCGCTGATCTTCAGATACGCGTAATGCGTCGGCGTCAGCTTGATGCCCTGCGACGGCACGAGATCCATGAACGGATCGTGCGGCCTCGGCAGCTCCGCGTGAACGGCCGACATCACTTCGGCGGTCGCGTGCGGCCCGGTGACGGCGAGCACCTTCGGGTGCGCCGCGCGGACGAAGCCGCCGCCGTCCTTCGCGCCGAGGCAGCCGGTGACGATCACCTTGCCGTTCGCGGCGAGCGCCTCGCCGATCGCGTCGAGCGACTCCGCGACCGCGGCGTCGATGAAGCCGCAGGTGTTGACGACGACGAGGTCCGCGCCTTCGTACGTCGGTGCGATCGCGTAGCCTTCGGCGCGCAGCTGCGTGACGATCTGCTCGGAGTCGACCAGCGCCTTCGGGCAGCCGAGCGAGACGAAGCCGACGCGCGGCATTGCGGCGGTCGTCGCCGGGCGCGCGCGCGCCGGCGTGG
>Ga0265331_10000490_pt1 | contig 37609 bp, 39 predicted proteins | sample 41923metaG_FD_202088 | JGI IMG/M metagenome (GOLD analysis project Ga0265331, IMG submission 202088) | Rhizosphere microbial communities from Carex aquatilis grown in University of Washington, Seatle, WA, United States - 4-19-23 metaG | ecosystem: Host-associated > Plants > Roots > Rhizosphere... | reverse complement strand
GTTAGCTTGCTGACCAGTTACCTGACTGCCGGTGGCCGCACCTGATTGCTTCGCATACAGACTTTGGCCGGTGGTGACATCAGTGTTATATCCCTGTTGGCCTTGATTACCGAGGTTCGCTTGATTAGCTTGCGATGCAGCGGTGCTGCCACCGTATTGAGTGGTTGAATAGTCCGCTTGAGTCGTCGGGACATCGGCGGCCTTTCCGAACGTGTCGTGCGCCCAGTCCCCCACGGGGTTGTCCATGCTGCCAGTAGAGTTACCCTGACCGGGAAGAAAACCGGCGGCATTCTTCTGTGGGGTGTATCCGGGGGTACTTGTGGTCAAGTAATCGCTATAGGACATTAGGACCTTACCGTTGATTGGGTGCGTTCCGTGCGTGGCTTCTGGTCGATCTCGATGACAAATCCGACGAACGATTCGCGTGTCCACTCGACGCGCATTCGAAGCGCTGATGACTTGATGAACTTGGGGGCCACGCTTGAAGCAACATATTGTGAAGCGTCCGTAAACTCGTGCGGCACATCTATCGGATCGGGCTCGTCGTCGCCACGGTTCGGCGCATTGAATAGAGTCAGCGTGACCATTGGATTGCTCGGAATCGTGCAATTTCCAGCTCCAAACATCAGTGAGATACGCGGAGTCGCTCCCCAACCCATAAGACCAAACGAACTGATGTTCGAAGTCTCGAGCAGCGGAGTCCAAGGGACAGTGCCATCGGGTCCCGTCGTGATGATTGCACCGTTGTTGCAGCCTTCATAAATCAGATTTCCGCTCACTATTCCGATGAACAATGAGAAGTTCTCGTCCGTCGCATTCTGCAGCGTCTGGGTTGCTGCAGGCAGATGAGCAACGCAACCAGCGATGGCTCCTGTAAGGCCCGGGCTAACCCAGTCAGTGTCGAGCGACCATGCTTGGATGCGTTTGTCGTAGACCACTGGCGGTTGCGTGTCGCGAATGAAGTGGATGGTGTTCTTGCTCTCGTGTGCGATCACTGCGGTGATCCAGCCGTTGGGCAATCCCGTGCCGACGTCGCCCATCAAATCGCGAACCTTCTCGCTCCACCAAACGACCTGCAGTGTCCCACGAGTGAGCAGATACACTCCGCCGTCTTGGCCTTGAAAAAGCACGCCCTCCGGGATCTCGAGGAGGGATCTCGGACTATGGCAACCGAACGAGCGCGAGATGCACCGGGGGGCGTCAAAGCTTCCGTTGGCTCCCGTGTCGTCGGGTCCAACTCCGTAAATTGCGTAGATGCTTGTGCGGCAGAATACGAGCCACGCATCGTCCAGCTGCGCGACTGCTGTGACGTCGTCGTCTACGTCGTAGTACCACTGCGCAGAGCTAGGGTGAGGGAACGCTACGCCTTCACCGGCGTAGAATAATTTAGACCAGCGGACGCGTCTTGGCAACTCAAGGCCACCGACGATCACACGGTCGCGGCCCTTCCAAATCGTTCGGCATGGCGGAACACCGTAGGACGGGACAATTCCCGATATGCCGCCGCCGCTACCCTGCGTGTAGAGTATCGATGCGACTTGCAGATCAGCGTCTGACGTTGTGTCAACGAACATGTTATTGCTCATTGCTCCGAGTCGGTAGAACACCGTGCCATTTACTAGTGTGCGGTAGATGATCCACTGCGAAGTATTCGCGTCGATTCCTGATATCGTTGGTAACGGAGTCGCTTGAAATATCACATTCGAAATGAAGTACGGACTCACGATAGTAATCGAAGCAGGCGCGCTCGGTGAACTGCGCAGTACTCTGCCTTCTGAGTCTTGGATCTCGAGCACAGCAACGTAGAGATACGTGCCAGCAGCAAGCCCTGCCCCCGATGAGGCAGCAAGCGTTGGTGCTGGTGGTACGAATAGACATCCAGCACTGTCGAGTCGATTGCCAATCGATAGCGGCAAACCGCCGGATACCAAATCACCAGCTTGTTGGTACGATTCGAGTGGCGAGTGCTGATACCCCGGCGAGAGTAGGCCGAGACCAGTAACCGTCGCTGGATTGTTTGGCAGTGCCCCTAATTCAATCGACACAAGCTCGCTCGCCCACCTGACAGCAGCAGTGCCAAGCCCTGGTGAATTGGTATTATTGAGCCGAGATTGCCCAGCAATCAGCAGAGCGCTCGTCTCCTGATGATCGAGACCAGAGCGTACGACTGCGAACGCATTGGGCGAAGGTTGTGCTCCAGTTGAGCCCCAATAAAACTGATTGCCGTGCAGCGTCGTGAGCAACTGAGCTCCATCGGCCGTCACGCTCCACAGTTCCGACGCTGGGTCACTCGTAGGTCCGTATTGGCAAGGGACCAGTACTCCCTGCGTAACCGATGTCAGCGACTCGCCAGGCGCACGAGAAAGTCTCCCTCTGAGTGCGCGCCCCGTGATCGGTCTGACAATTGTGAGAGCAGGCGTCGCAACATTCATTGTCCAAATATTGGTTGACACCAGATCGGTAGTGTTCTCATAGACCTGGAACGCTAGCCATAGATTGCCAACTCCAGCGCCGTTAATCTCTGAGATGGGCTGCGCCGGAACACCACCGAACGCAGAGTGTAGTCCTACGTCACTTCCGAATTGCTTTACGAGTCCAGGTAAACCGTATTCGTTGACATACAGAGTCATCTGAGTGCCGGTGCCTACCGGACCCGAGCCGGAAAATCGAACCAGTAGATTGTTCACGAAGCAACATGAGATTAGTCCCGGCTGCGCACCAACTGGTGAAACCGCCGGAATATCTGCTGCTGGGATCACACCAAGCGTACTGAACACGCTCGTGCCATCCCACTTGTACACGTAGATCTCGCCAGTCGTAAGAACCACTGCGCAATATTGGACACCCGAACCGGAGAGACCGAAGTTTTCGTCAGCCCACACGCTGAGTGTTGTCGCTGACCCTGGACTAACCGGAACGCTGAACGAATCAGTTGTCGCGTTGTATCGATACACTCCGCCACGAGCGCCAATGAAGCAAAAGCCCGCCGCGTAGTATTTCGTGCGGTCCGGTACTGACGAAACGCCAAATTCCATTTCCTTGACGATCTTGCCGTTGCGCCAATACGTGAGCCACGTGTTGTTGGAAATCACCAACACAAGCGCCGGATCTGTTGTGCGAACCATCTGTGGCGTTGCGTTGAACAGAGCATTCGTTAGCAGAGTGTGTCTCTTGGGCGCCTGCGCCGGGCTCACATACTCGTTGCGAAATCTCCAGCCGTGCACCGGGTCGCGGCGTATCAGATGCGTGCTCCACGTCGTTCCGTCGTTACCGCTGACCACAGCCCAATTGCCGGCAATGGTCGAATAGCCCAGTGCAACTAGGTGCTGCGTGTCATTGATGAGTAGCGGGTTCGGATCGTATGCATAGCCAGGACTGACCGTCACTTCACCGGGCTGGACGAAGCGAGCGCGCTCAAGACGCCACACGCGCGGCTCACCGAGCGCTATGGCTACGCTTTGGTCGATGCCCCCTTGAATGGGGATGGAAACGAGTTCACCAGCCATTTACCACCAGCTAGCCCCGTCACAGATGAAGGTTGCTTGTGATTGCGCGGAGTAGTTGAGTGATGCAGCGCCTCGTAGTTTTGCATTGAGTGGGATGATTCGAATCGTTGACGCGTCTGCAGAAACTACTGCAATCTGCGCGCCGTCAAGTTGGGGGGTAGCGCTGGGTAGGTTCACGTAAGCGCCACCTGAAGCCACCACGAAGTCCCAGGGCTTCGCTTGACACGTTGCTCCGTTGGTTACTGTCACGACATTGAAACGGTTGCTCTTATCGTTGTCGAGATCGTCTATAGCGTCACTGGCAGCCTTCTCCACGCGTTGCAGAGTGAGCGCCGTGTTGCTCGGAGTATCGGTTTGCATGGTGCGCTGTTGCCTCATTTTCGACATTAGAATCCTCTGCGATAGCGGTATCGGTCCGAAACTTCAAACACATCGCGTCGCCGCGTTGGGATGGACAGCTCGCGCGTGATGGCCTTGCGAATTGTAGCCTCAGCTTGCGAGCGTTCGTTTGATACCATCTGGTAAAGCCCTTGCGAATCATTGTCCCGCACCACGAGCTTCAAGGCCGCGTCATAGATGAGCCAGTCGAATCCCGTAGTGTCGAGCGTAATTCGCGTGTTGTAGTCGTCCACAATGTCTAGCGCCGGCATGCCGTAGATTCGAATCGGGTATGCGCCGTCTCCAAGGTAGGGCATCAGGACAATGCGCAGTTCGCCATCCTGATCTGGAGTCGTTGTTTGACTGATCGGATCTGCTGAGTTCCAATTACTGAGCGCGCCATCCGGGACATTGAAGCCTTGCCCAGTGAGAAAGAATTCCAACGGGTAACGCGTGTTCTGGTAGTTGACCCAAGTGTCCGCGCTGAAAATCGTTTGGCGCGGTACGTCGTACCATCCCTGCAAATAATTAGCTTCGATACGCCTAAGGTGAGTGAATATCTGAGTGGCGTACGTGTTCGTTGTACCGACACGATGAGTCGATTTCAGTGGGAAACTGCAACCGTAATCGAGAAGCACCGGGTTAGATTGATCGAGTACGTAGGGGCCACCAAGGAACATGCTCGAACCAGCGTCCGTCACCCATTCGCGCAGACGCTGGTACGATTCGATCAACCGACGTCGAATAGTCTCGGGTGGATGCCGATTGCGAAATGCAGTCAAGTCCACCCGATCGGCAATGTCAGTCGTCAAATCGCCCAGCGTGCGCGCCCAGACCATGGTTTAGTCCTTATCCTCGTCACGGTCCCATTGCTCGTCGAGACCTTTCCATTCTTCCAACGCGTCAACGAGGGCGTCCTCGTCATCAGCCTTCACGGCGTCCAGAATCTTGCGGGCGACTCCGCGAATTTCTTCTTTGTCATCGCCTTCAGACTCTTCGTCGTCGTCGTCCATCTCTTCGTCGTCAGGCTCTTCGCCTTTCATGCCCTTTTTTCCGGGCCCGAAGATGAGCGCTAGTCCGTCTTTCGCCATCGGATTATTCCTTGTGACGCAACGAAAGGTTGAGGTGGATAACGTCACCACTCGCCGGATCGGTTGCGGTTCCCGCGGCGTTTGTGGTGACGATTGTTGCGGTTCCAGCGGTTGTGTTCAGCGCAGTGATTACGACATTACTGACCGCTTGAGTTGCTGATATGATGCAGAAATCTAGATCGAAGTCTGCACATGGCGGGTATTTTAGCGCGTAATTACCAGTACTGTTGCGGGTGGTGCTGATGCTCGGATGGTCCGCCGAGTCAGTGGGGGCGCCTGATGCTCCATAGGTCACCACGTCACGTGCGTACGTCCACCCCGAGGATACTGTTCTCGGGTTGTAGCTAGCTTCTAGTCCTGCCGAGCTGCTGAGTGTTGGTGCTGCCATTGCAATACCTCAAAAACTTTCTCGCCAGCGTGGTGAGCCCCAATGCGAGGCCCACCAGCGAGCAATGGAATTAGACTGGGAAACGACCGTTCCAGCCAGGGGCCTTCACGACGAATGCCGGGTAAGCGGCAATGCGGTGCTGGTAGTCGTTGGCTGCAGCGGCGCGGACGATCTCGAGACCGTCTTCGCGGATGATGTGTGGGAAACCGTCGATGCTCTTCATTTGGATGCACGAGCCATCCTTAGGCATCGTCAACGCGTAGCCAGTCGAGAACGGGCAAGCACGGTCACCAATGACATTGACCACGCCACCGCCAGCCGCGAGCGCGATGCTATTGGTGCCGAAACCATACTTCTCGTTGGTCTCGAGGATGCGAATTCCCTGGGCTTCCAGTTCGTCAGCCAGGTCCTGCCACTTCTCTTTGTTGAGCACCACGTGGGTAATGCCCGGCGTAGTGGACCGGTTGTTGATGATCGCAACTGCGCGCTTGATTCGCTTGCGAATGCTCATCCCGGCAACGTCAGCTGCGAGCAGACGGAACCCTGCGAGCTTCGCCGCGTCCAGTGAACGGTCGACGTTATAGAAATTCTCACCAGAGCTCGGAGCTGCCGGAGGAATCCACGACCCGAGGCCCTTGAAGATGACGTTTGGTGTCGATGTGCCACCGAAGTCGCCCTGACGGAATAGGTAGATGGTCTGCCCATTCCACCCCGTCGGAGTGCCACCGGTGCCAGCAGCAGCGTTCGCGTCAGACGTCGCAACGACGAACGTGCCCGCGTTGTCATCGCGAGACATGACATAGCCGATGTTGCCACCGGTAATGAGCGCGTCCGACGTCGATGCGCCGCTGGCGGTCGACGCCTGTAGCGTTGCCCCGATCGGGAACCGAATGATCGCCGTCGGATCGTCCAGAGTGATCGTTCCGTTGCTGGCGTGAATGGTTCCTGAGGCGAGGTATTGTCCCGCTTCCGTGAACATGAGGTAGCTCATGTGCGTCAGGAATGCGCGCCAAATGCCGTCGATTTCCTCGTCGAACCAATTGAAGAACACGTCCTCATTCTTGCGAGCGCGCTTGATGTCCTTGTCATTGATGTTGACCACGCCATCGTAGTCACCATATGGGACGATCCATTGCTTGCCTTTGAAGTCCGAAAGTCCACCAGCTAGTCCCGCGTTTGCTTGTGCAATTGCGAGCGTTGCTCCGATGCCCTCTGGATTGCCCGTTACGACTGCAGTGGTGAAATTGAGACCGCCGCCGTCGCTGAACTTGGGGACCTCGTCAAGGAATGGATATTGTTGATAGACCTGACGTGGGATCTTGCCGTTGTCGTACTTGACCTTGAGAAAATTTAGAAGTGCTTGAGAAGCCATGACCACCTACTTGGTGGCGCTCTACCGTCCGCTATTTTCCGCGCGCATCTGTGCACCGAAGAACGCAATGCGTTCTTGGGGTGACATGTCGCGAACATTCGGAGGTGCGCCGCCTTGTCCTCGTGCAACCGATTTGGTTCTCGCACCTTGAGCGGGGCGGGCGCTATGCTCGTTGGTTTTGCCTTTCGGCGTGGTCGCAACGGTACCGCTAAACTTGGTCACGAAGGGTGACCAGGAATGTGCCTCGGACACTAGGACTTTGATTGCGCGTTGCGCTGCCTTACGTACCGAGATGGTTTGATCGCCGTCGAATGCCTTCTGCTGCTCAGTAAATACAGCATCCAGGAATCGAGGCATATTGGCGTGGTCGCCGAATTCCGCGAAGTCTTCGTCCTCAAGCAGTTCGGCCTTGAGCTGCCCCATATATTGGTTGCGGGCTTGTTGCTGCTGCACAGTGAGCTGCTCGTGCTGACGACGCGTGTTTTCCTCATCGCGTTCGCGCTGCAATCGCTCCTGCTCAGCCCGAAGCTTTCGAACCTCTTTTGCGCTTGGATCAAGGGAGTTCTGTACGAGCTGCTTTTGAATCTCGTCGAAGCTTCGGCCCGTAGCGGTCTCAAGGAATCCAATCCAGTCCTCGTCCTCAATATGCTTGACGGCCTTGAAAATTGCAGCTTGCGTCTGCTGCAGGTTGGCGCGTTGCTGAGCAAGAGTCTCACGCTCGTGATTGACCTGCTGACGTTCTTGGGCGAGCGCTTTGCGTGTCTTTGCTTCGGCCTGGCGCAATCGAATGAACTGCGAGTTCTTGGCGCGGAAGTCCTTGGGGTCTTGACCAAGTTCTTTCGCAAGGGCTGCCATATCACCGGAGCGCAATAGATCGAGAACTCTGTCGGCTGCAATCTGCTTGTCAGCGATTGACGCCGCTGGCTTCTTTGCCGCAGCAGTAGTCGCCGTGGTCGCAGCTGCAGCTTCTTCCGCGTCGTCGTCATCCGCTTGCAGCAACTCGTCGTGTAGCTGGCTCGCAAAGTCTGCGTTCTTCGCAGTGGACGCCTCTTCGACTGATGCCACTGGCTCTGTTGCTGTTGCTGCGTTTGGAGTTGCCATTAGCTGCACTCCTTGAGGCTACCGGTCGTTATTACTTCAGCTGCCCATGCAATGGCACTGATCCATGTGCCGCGATTCAGCCATTGCCAATCGACCGCTAGTAAATCGGACTGCGTTGGTATCCAGGGAACAAACGACCCTGTGCCAGTCCTGCAGATGATAGCTTGACCCATGTCAACAAATTCATTCTCACCAATGGCGACTGCAACATCCTTGGCGAGCATGACGAAACATGGCGTACCTTCCCAGCTTGATCGTCGAATGCGGACACCGTCCACAATACAGTTGCGAAGTGCGTGACAAAAGTTCTGTTCGTTGTTTGCCATAGATTATCCCTGTGGTGGAGCGACGGGTCCCGATCCCGCGTTGAGCACGTCGCCCATTTGTTGCAGTGCCGCTTGTGCTGGCCCTGCTTGATTCGTCTGACTAAGAGCTTGCTGTTGCGCGCGAGCAGCCGCCTGCTTGCGTGCGTCTTGCGACTGAAGTTCGTTCTCTGCTAAGTCAAGCCACTGGATAAATAGCTGCCGAATGTTGTCAGGAGCTCCATCTATCTCGCTCTTCATGTACGCCTGAGCAACCTGCAGAATCGCCTCTGGCATGTTGAGCCAGCGCAGTGGTGGAGGCACGAGCGCTATTTGCTTGTCCTCGTCAAACATGCCCGACTGCAACTGTTCGTCGGTCGCGTCCAACCATCGCTCGATGTAACAGTCAATGAGCTCACGCTGGTTGGTGTTCGCGTCTGCTGCGCCGTGTACGTCGAGAGTGAGTTGCGTGATCGACAGATACGTTTGCTGCGAGATCATGCCTGCCCCTAGCAACTCTTCGGCACGCTGCAGCCTGTCAGATGGCTCGTTCTTATTGCCCGACACTGGGCGAATTTGCATGACGTACTGGTCTTGTGTGAGCGAGATGTCTTTCCAATTGAGTTGTTTGAGAAAGCTTCCGCCGCTCCATTTGACTTCGAAGTTCTTCTTTTCCTCTGCGATCATGTGCACAGCATTGATCGCGAGTTCCGCCCACAGGATCATCCAATTTTCTTGGGCATGAGTGAGCACGGCGAATCGATCCGATTGAATTTCGGACACCGCGCGAATAGCAACACCAGACGTAATTCCCGGCTCCTTTTGCCCGTGAGCAGCCATCTCGCTGACACCGGTGAGCTCATGCGTCTTGCCGTAGAACAGATTGATCCACTCGATGTGAGCCTGACCGAACGGTTCTGCGTTGACCGTGATCGGAGGCGTGGAGCCTTCGTACTCGAGTATCGTCGAGTCGCGCGTCTCTTCGAGCTGGCTCTTGTCCACGGTGCCCTGTTGCACCCAATGCGTCGCCATGCCGGTTCGACGAATCGCATCACCCATGCGCTGGATGTTGCGGTTGATCTCGTCCTCCATCGGGGCAATGTCATCGGCGAGACCCATGGTCTGCACGCCAATGAGCGGATCGTCCCAAAACATCGGGATGAGTGGGGGCTTATCGAGTAACCACTCTTCGTCGGTCAATGCTACCGCACCGTCGTCGAGCAGAAACATGTGACGTCCTGGAGCTTCGGGACCCGCCGCAAGATGCCAGACGTGAAAGCAACGAACGATGTCTGCGTGCATTGGAGTCGTGCGCTGAGATAGTCCGAGTTCGACTTCCAGCTCGATGTCGCTGGACTCGCGCGCTGCTTCGATTTCCGCCTTGTGCTCGGGGTACCACGCTTTTAGCGAGTGCTTGCTGACGGTGCACGTTCGAACCCACGTCGTTGGGTGTCCGTAGCGCGCGTCGCGCGAATCGGTGAACACTTCCCACGAGAAACACGGCTCGGTGAGCACGCGCCCCATGTCGTAGTCAGCGTCCACCTGCGCCCAACCGATTCCAAAAATGCAGCAATCACGCAGTCGATTGACGCGCAGAGCGTGCACCGTTGGGAATTTTCCGCAGTCCTGCAGGGCGAGAGCGTCGATAAATTGATCGAGCTTTTGACCTCGCCGGCGCACTGTCCACGTCGCATCGCTTGTGACAAATTGGAGCTTGGGTTGTGCCACTGCGCCAATTCTTGACTCAATGGTTTTGACCAGCGACTTCGTCAAATTCCAGACCAGCGGCAAATCGTCGGCAATCTGGTACTTGTTGCGCCAGAGCATCGGGTCGAGGCTGGCGCCGTAATACCGCTCGATTTGCCTCCTGCAGCGCTGCCTCTGCAGGCTCGACTGGTCCCAGAGCGTCCGACAGAGCGAGTGGGCTTTGAGGGCCGCTTCGTTACCGTCTAGGTCGAACCACTGGTCTGGCACAAGTCAGAGTGGTGCGCCAAGTTGTGCCAATTGTCAATGGTTACGTGGCGCAATTACATTGGCACACAAAGAAAAACCCCGGCACCAGCATGGCACCGGGGCTTATTCGCCCGACATGGTGAGGCTCGGAATCTACTCGAGTAACTTGGTCGCGTCAACCCAATGCTGCAGCGGTCTGCCGTAATTCCACGACCACATGCCGACGCCTGCGCCAATCGCGTTGTTTCCGCGCCCGCCGCCGGCGTGCTCGATTTGCCTGAGAGCGTTCGGTTCGCTCAGGCAGAATTCGACGTGGTCATTGTTCTTGCCGTCGTTGGCGTAATGCATCAATGCACCTGGTGGTGGCACTTCGATGGTCGACGTTGCACGAACGAGTGCTTGCTTGTCGCGTGCAATCTGCAGCACCCAAGCCATCGCCATTCCTATCTTGTAAGGGCCGTCGAGCAACTCGTGCTGCACACCAACCTTGCGCCATACCGCCAACGCGAACATGGCGCAGTTCGTTCTGATGAGCACGTCCTGCTCCGGATCATCGCCAGGAAAGCAGATGAGTTCCGCTAGCTCATCCTTGCGATTCGATAGTGAGCAGCCGACGTAGCTGTTTACGATACCGACGATTCGTTGCTGATATTCGTCCATCATGCCACGCTCGGAAAAATTGAATCACCGTCAGTTGCCATCATGGATTCCGCGTGCTCAAACGAGATGTAGAAATATCCGTCTTTGCCCCACGATGGGCCCCACGAGTTTGCGAACTTGAGCAGTCGCGCTTCCATGTCGCATCCAACGCACTCGATGCAATGCCCACCACGTACTGCGCCAGTGGGCTTCACAAGTCCATTGCCATCTGGGCTGTCGTAACCCTCGTACCAATCCCAACCAACATCACCAGGCCCGCTCTGCAGCGCCGTCAGGATATCGGTGAGCGAGAAGGCATTAGCGAAGCTCTTGACAAGTCCGAGTTGTTTGCACGCATTCCAAGCGCTCGTAGTATCGGTTCCGGTGTCCTCTGTGGGATAGGTACCTGGGATACTATCGAGTTGCGTGGCCAGCGTGTAAATCTTGACCGCTTCTGCTTCATCGAATTTGTTCGTGAATGGGGCCGTCGAAAGTGTTCCGGCGGCTCCGTTGCCCTCGCATGAACCAACGTCGCCTTGGTCGAAGATTGGGACATTGCGCTTCCATTCGATGGTCCTGATGGCAGAGCGAGGCAGCGAACGAACTCCGTGCTGCTCTCTGCGCGGGTCAATCGATACGTGTCGCCCCAGTCGCTTGCCGGGTACGATGATCTCAGGTTGCAGTCGAACTAGTTGGCTCATGGATACCTCGACAGGATGTTGGGGTCAGCGCACATTTTGGTTGCGAGTGTCTTGATTGTGATTCCCTGCTGAGCTGCAACATTTTTGAGCGCTACGTCTTTGGATAGCGCAGCAATGCAGTTCGCTGTATTGCCAGGGGATGCGCTAGCCCCACCCGTAGCAGCCTTGCCGCCGGTCGCCAGTGCACCGCCAGTGCCAGGAGCGCCACCGGTTGACACCGAGCCTCCGACACCGGCAGAACCGCCCGTGTGTGGCTGCACTGCTGAGCACGCGTAGGACTGAGTCCCGACCATGACGGATACCGCAACTCCGGAGCCTGTTGCCGTCACGCCACTGGTCGAGCCGCAAGCGAACGTGAGTAGTGCGCTAATCGTGGCGCGTAGAAATCGGTTCACTTTGTCACCTTGTGTTGCTCAACGATGGTGTACGTGTTCTCTGGATGTAGTGCAGATTGCTTCGCTTGCTCAGCTTGAATCGTGCTCAGACCTGCGCAAAACAGTGTGTCAGCCTGCAGTGGTTGCACGTGGAATGTGACCTCGAGGCAGTACGGAAACTGATCTCCATTGCTTGCAGTTGCGGCAACGAGTTGCGTCGATGAACACCCAGCAAGCAACACGATAGACGCTAGCGTGACTAGCGTGGACTTGGTTGCCGTCGTCGCTGTCTTACCGTTGCCGGTGACATCGAAGTCTTTCATGACTAGCCCGAGAGCCATCACGACAATGCACATTGCTACCTGTAGCCATTGAATTGGCGTACCGTTTTGGTACGCCGTTAGAGTGGTTTGCAGAATTCCCAATGTTCCGAGAACGATAGCGCCTAGTGTCGTTTTCCAATTGATCATGGTTGTTTTTCCTTCCGCCGGTGGCGGTGTAGCTACCGGCGTAGGATGTCACCGAAAGACCATGACGGCAATGAGCACGAGAATAATGGCTACAATGCTCACTTTGCTACCGTCCCGCACTGGTATTCAAACGTTGCGTCGTCACCTGGAGTGCACCAAACAGCGCAGCACGTAGTCCAGTGATCGCCCTGGTCAGAGGTGGAGCACCATGACGGTTCGCCTGGCGCTGCACCCATTCCGTCCACGTGATACACGACGTCTCCGTACTTGGAGCTACAGAGTCCCGAGTGCGCAACTCCGCACAGCTCAATGGTGCACGACACACCAGCGTCAGTCTGCTCGAGCGTTGTGCTGCTCGGCGCGTCCTCAGTACCTGGTGTCCCGCAAGCGCTCAACGCGAGTAGAGCCGCCAGTGCAATCGCGCGCTTGATGGTCGATTCGATTTGAGCAGCGAGGCGTTCGCACTCGAGTCGGGCGCCACGTTCTCGGCGAGCTAGATCGGTGATGTTTGGTTCGGGTTGGCAATATTGGATATTCATGATTCGCTCTCAATCTGCTGCATGACCTTCTCAAACTCTAACGACTGCTCGTCACAAATCTTAAGTGCCGCATCGACAGGAGCGAGCAGAATGTCCATCGACTCGGTGATTTCGCTGTCGATGCGCGCATCGGTGTACATGTGGATAGCGTCACTGAGCGCCATGACTGAGTCGCTCTTCGTTGGTCCGATGATGGCAAGTAGCTCTTTGGCTCGCAGCACGAGCAGATCAGCGGCGAGATTCACGAGGCTCTTGGCGGGGCGAAGCGTAGTGGTCATTTTTCTGGTCTCCGTTTGCTGGCCCACGAGGGGAATGGTTTGAGCTCTGGGTATTTGGTCATCAAGATACTGAGATACGTCGGACTCACACCGATGGCTTCGGCCGCGTCTGATTGGTAGTGATGCTCTGCGACTCGCGCCAGAACGTAGGACACTGCGACGCGGTGTAGTCTGTGCTCTGAGGGGCACTCGAGGCAAGCACCGAGCGCTACTGCGACGGGATTTTTACTGGCAGTCATTCGCGCACAAGCTCCAATCGTAGCGACGCCTGCGTAACCTCTGCATCGGTTGCTCCAATCTGCTCGGAGTAGACGCACATTGCCATGCGTAATTGATTCAGCGTCAGCTCGGGACACCGAGCCCATAGAGTACCAGCGAATGCACGCAGTACAACGACCACCATCTCATCGAGCACGATTGGCATCTGCACTGCGGAAATTGCCAGCGACTCGCCTTTGTGAGACAGACAGACCACCAGCGCGTCCTCTCCTGTCTTAGCGCGTCGCAACCCATGCGCTCGTAGTTGTTTGTCGATTGGTATGTGACTCATTTTGCTGTCTCCAATTTAATGCAGTAGTCACCTACCTGGCACACGATAGCCGCGTCATCGCTGTACCAGTAGGACGGGACAGATGGCACTCGTGACTCGAGAGCAGCGTCGTACTGCAGAGGTCGCACGACATGGGTCAGTGCTGCCTGCAGGTCACTCTCGTGTGTCACAGATATCGACTGCCCGGATACGATGACAGTGGCCACAATACCGCAGGTAGCGAGCGCCGCTGCAATACCAATCGAGACGACTCCAGAGGTGCTTCGGTTGGTCAGGATGCCGCATAGGTCACCATGTGCGGTGACGGGTGACGGGGATTTGTGGATGCTCGGTCTCAGTGTGTTTGCCATTTTCCGGGTCCTCTCGACGCCCCAAGCCCGCCATTATTTCAGGGGCGGGCGGGGGCGGAATGGGTGGCGACTACTGTGCGTATACTCGGCGGCCGTGGCCACCGACTCTCACGTGACCCTCGGGTTGCTCGGTGGACATCGACTCACCGACTAGATGCTCGTATGCAGCGTCGCTAATCCCTAGGTCCTCAGCGGTCAGGCTCTCGTTGGTCTCTGAGTCGTATAGCGTCTGGGTTTGGAGTGACGATTTGCTGGTGTTGATTTTGGTCATTGTGTCTCTCCCTACTGACAAATCTAGTATGCGCCTTTTTATCGCATGCGCCAACTAATTCGTTAGCGGTCGCGAAGATAGTTCACGGGCCGGTCGAATCAGGTAAACGCGTACACTCGGCGACCATTAACGCGGACGTTGCCTTCGCATGCATCTAGCGACTCAATGACGCCCTCCAGATACTCGGTGAGCGATACCCCGAGGTCCTCTGGAGTGAGGTACTCATCCGTGTCACTGTCGCACAGTGCGGCATACTCAGACGCGCGAATGATCATCTCGACCATGTCGTCGTCCCCAGCTTGCGCGGCTTCTTGTTTCAGGCTTGCGATTCGATTTTGCATTGAATTGGTCATTTGCGTTTCTCCCTGCTTCTACTGCCTCAACCCGGGCCCCTTTCGGGGTGCCGGGTCGGTCAGGCTCTGTTCAGCCACTTTGGCTCCGTGGGCGTACGTGCCGTCTTTCCGTGCTGCCTTGCTCGTCGTTTGAGTGCCGAGCCACTTGGGTTTGGAGGGCCTCGTCTGACCCTGTCAGTTCGTTTCCGTACTGACAAAACTAGTATGGCAGAGATTATCGCATGCGCCAACTAATTCGTTGGTGCTCGCGAAGATAGTTCACGGGGCCGGGATTAGTACCGCCTGCCCCGGACCCTGGCTCGCCTCTCAGCCTCTCGCCGGTGTTTGACGCGCTGCTCCTCCGCGAGTCTGCGCGCTGCCTCCTCCGCGGTCGCGGGAGCATCCAGGATGCGACCTGAGAGTATCTGCGACAGAGCCTGCGGGTAGTGAGTCTCGTAGCCGTGCATCAGCGTGATGAGCGCGCTCAGGTAGTCGAGGCCATTGGTCTCGTAGCTCGTGGCACCACCGGGCAGCAGGCGCGCCTTGCAGCTGCGCATCTGAGTACGTAGCTCTGCGTGCTCGAGCAATTGCACGCGCCGATCTCGTAGCAGCCGGCGGAGCATTGTGAACGCGTCGTGCTTGCTCGTGTTGGACCATGCGAATGACTCGAACGTGAGTTGTTGCTGCCGGAACAGCACCTGCAGTCCAGCCTCTTCGCGTTGGTCGCCCCAGACTCGAGTGATACCGCGCGCTCTGCACTCGCCAGCAATCTCTGCGACGACGGTGTCGAGTGACAGGTCGCGTAGTGACGCGTCGCTCCAACCACCAATCTTATCAGCAACAAGTCCGCCCCGAGCCTCGTGCCCAACCATCCAGGCAAACGCGTCGCCGCGCAGTGAGCTTGCGTCAATGCAGCACCAGCGTCGCAGGTCACCAACAGGTACCACCATGCCAAACGCTGCGTTGACGTCGTCCTGGTCAAGTGCCTGCGAGAGCACGTTGCCTGGTATCGCCGCGTACTCTCGTGCCCACGTGCGCTCATCAGGTTCGAGGAGGTGAGTCTGCTTTTCGCTCAACGTAGGATTGCCCTCCCATGTCGGCAGAAACGCTGTGCACTGGTCCTCGGTGTCTCCGCGATCGTACTGCTTCGCGTGGTAGTCATCCTCGCTCCACGGTGACGAACTCAGTACCATCAGCGCGTAGCCCATCGTCTGCAGTGTCGCTAGCGTTGGTTTGAGTGAGCCGATCACTTCACTCGCCGGGTTCGCGCTCGAGTCCTCTGACTCCCAGCGCGATACCTCATCGCACCACAGCAGCCCGATGTTTTCGCCGACTGCACTGCGCCAGTTTTTTGTCAGCACACGCACTCGGATGGGCGCGCCCACCATCTCAATCTCATCGCCCTTGGCTCGATGCAGCATGTTGCACGCGGTCATCACCGCCGCAATCTGCGCGATTCGATTCGCCGCCTCACCACGTCGCACCGATACGAGGCCGACCACCACGATCTCGCCTGGAGGCAGGTCGAGCCGCGGCAACACCACTCGTATCCACGAGACGATGATACGCGGTGCAATGATGGTCGATGCTCCGACGCGCCTGCCCTTGCGGATCGTGAGCGTCAGCGCGTTCGATTTGCACAACCACCGCTCTAGGATCAAGCGCCATGACTCAGTGAGTCTCCGGTGCCCACGTGACACGAGCGTTGCATCGAGCCCGACCATGGTGTCGTAGATTGCGACGCGCGCTGCTGTCCTCGCCCCTGGACCAGTGCGGAGCCACTTCGCCGGCGGTGTCTCGGGGCGGTCTGGTCTGCCCTGGACCGGGAGCACGCCCTCCGCAGCTAGGATGGCCCTGGCCTCTCTCTTGCGCTGCAGCTTGATCCGCATGCGCTCAGCGAGCTGCGCTGCGGTCTCTATCGGCTTTGTGGGCCATCTGTCGTTGAGCGGGTTTTTGTGTTGCCTGGCGCCACGTGGTGCGGGCAGCGGCGGATCTGGAGCAGGCGGTACTGGTTGCTTGTCCACACACTTCACACTCTTAGTCACGAGCGATTGTTTGCTTCGTTGGCGGCGCCGCTCCCTGCCTGATAGTCCGTCGGTCATGAGTCCAGCATGCTCCAAATTGGGGGTGTAGGCCCGTTGATTCACAACTTGTCCAGCTCGTCCTTGGAGAATAACGGCTGGTCGGTCATAACGTCGTCAGAGTCGTCCTGGTGGCGTAGGTGGCGATGGTTGGTGTTTTCCCCAGACTTTCCCATGAGATTTTGAGATGAAATACTTTGGGGGAAATCGTCTTGTTCGCCACCTACGCCACCTGATGTGTTCAGCCTAACGCCCATCCAGAATCTTCTACCGTGGTGTCCTTTCTTCGTTTCGCAGCCTTTTTGCTCTAGTTTCTTTGCGAATTCCTGGACAGTGATTGGTCTTCTGATTCCTCTGTCCGAACACCAGGTTTCATAATTTTCTCTCAATTCAGACGTCGGGCAGCTGTAGCTCGGGAAGAATTCCAGGTAGTCGCGAATGAAGTCTGCAGAGCGGTCCATCTCGTTTCGATACTTTTCACTGCTGTCGGCCACTGCGTCGCACGTTCCTAGGCCACCTAGCCGTTGCCATTCTAGACAGCCGTCCAGCGCCCACTTGAGGATTGCTGATAACATGGCCGGTCTTGCCATCTGCTCGACCAGTTTTGGGTTCTGCTTCTCGATTGGTATCGTGTGAGCGAACGGGACCCGCCTCACCCTTCTCCACATTGCGGCGTCCTCATCTCTGATTAGCAATGGGTCATTGGCTGCCCAAAAGAGCGAAAACTGCGGCATTATCTCAATTTCGTTCTCATACTTGGCCGCGTAGGTCAGCGGATCACACGACCCAGTCACACTCTTCATCAATTCTTCGTCAATCTTCGAGCCTTTCTTTACTTCTGAGCTCGTTACGAGTCGAACGCCTGCGAGCCTCACAATGTCACCTCGGTTGCCTCCGACGTTGTTTTGTACGAGCCAGGTGCTGCTGGCGACGTTGGCCGCGTAGGTCCCGAACGTGTTGCCCACCACTTTAAGAAACGTGCTCTTGCTCGAGTCTGGAGGGCCATAGAAGAAGAAGAAGCACTTTTCCGTGGTGAAGGCCGTCATTGAGTACCCGACCACGCGTTGTAGGTACCGCTGCAGCCCCGTGTCTCCGTAGGTGGAGCTGTCGAGGTATTGGAGCCAGACTGTCGTGTCAGCGTCTGGATCGTAGCTGGCTCGGCTAATCCGAGTCATCAGCTGCAGGCGATCATGCTTGCCAAGCTTTCCCGTGCGTAGGTCAAGGATCCCGTTTTGGCAGTTGAAAAGCCACGGATCAGAGTCGAATGCGTCGGAGTTGACTGGTATCCCAACCTCGGATTGCGCGAGCATGAGTGCCGCTTGGATGCGCGGGGAGGCCTCGGACTTGTATGCCCAAGCCGCGTAGTCCTTGGCCTTGTTTCGGTCAGGACAGTCGTTGGCGACCTTGTACAGGCTGCGAACCGTCTGCTTCATGAGCCGCTGCGTAGCGCCATCCTCGTCCAATTCCCAGTGGGTGCCGCACCAAAAGTACCACTTCTTCTTGGCGTAGCTGTAACGCACATTTTTGCCGTGCATCGCGACGAATCTCTCGGCGTTGCCCAAGTCAGTGAGCCCCCCCCAGTTCGGGTCGTGCTCGGTGGGGTCGGACGAAACTGCGTCATCGTCGCCGGAGTCGTCCAGTACCTCGCCTGCCCACAGGTCGTCCTCGGGCATCGATGTCTCGCATCGATGGGCTTCGGGTTGCTCGACGTTGCGTTGTGGCGCGGGTTGCCGCCGCCTGAACTCTGGTAGCCCCTCCGCCTTGCGCGCGTCGTCTATCCTGTCCTGCGACCATCCACTGAGCCATTCTTTGCTCCCGAAGAGGTTGTGCCCGTGGCTCGTATGCAGACAATCGATGGTACCGAGGTAGTGGCCGAGCGTGTTGGGCTCGTAGTACCGGCAGGTCGAGTCGAACGGCTCTCCGCTGCTGTGCTCTCTGGCATTGGGGCACGTCATTGACCATACCCCGGGCTCGACCTGCTCACCGAGGAGGCCGTCTTGCTCAAGCAAGCGACCAATTACGCCACGGCCCGTGTAATTGACCTGGCCACGCTCAGGACGAGGTTTAGGGTCCTTTGGCGGGCGCTTGCCCAATGTCGCTGCAACGAGGTCGTCCTCGGGCGTGAATGCTGGCGCGACCCATGTTCCGACGTTGTTAGAGTCGCCCATGGACGGGTAGTTTTCTGGCCGCCCCCCTTCGTCGCGCGTCGCATGTGGAGCGCGGAAAAGTCTGGTCCAATCATGCAGCGGATCGGCTCTGATATCGAAGACTCGCTTGAGGTAGGCGACATTGAGCAGGTATTGCTTGCTCCACTCCTTTGCTGACTCGGAGCACGTGAGCAGCATGGGTTGCTCGAGCACCGCGACGAGTCGATAGCCGTGGCGGGTCTCGTACATGTACACGCCAGGGTGCTCCACCTGCAGCTGCAGCACTTTGACTCGCTCAGCCTTGCGCCACGACTCGGACGCCTTGTGGTCCTCGCCGTCAACGTCAAAGACAATGATCGGCATGACGACAGAGCCGAACAGCTTCTCGATGTGCGGCGACTTCAGTGCGTCACTGCAGAGCCGTCGTGTGCATTGCGGACGTGAGTACTGGGCAAAGTGAACGTCCGTCTTGTAGTCAGTCACCAAAACGTCACTCAATGACTCATACTTTGCGAAACCTCCCTGCTCGTGCTCGGGCCATGACTTGATACGTGCACCTCGTAACGTAGGGACTAGGACTTGGTTCATCACTCGCCTTTGCTCAAACTATCAACCCACGACTGCGTTACTCTGTCTGCCGCCAAAAACATGTGCCACGTAGATGAGTTTCATTACTTTGCTTTCCTTGCTTTCCTTGCAGCCACGATTCTGTCCAAAACTTCGAGCCCAAACATGTCGCGAATGTAAATGTCGATGCGAATCAAAACTCGTTCGAACCCTTGATCGAAGTCACCCGCAAAATTGAACCCTAGTTCACGACATTCGACGTAAAGCCCGCCGCACTTCGTCACGAGCTCGCGACGAACCTTCTGCAGTTCGCGCAACTTGCCTGTTTTTGCCTTGTTTTCGACTTCGATCCAGAGCCCCATGACGCAACCGATTAGGTCTCCACCACCGCGTCCCGGGAATGGGTCATGGTTCTGAACGAGACCGTTGTTGCTCCACCCGGTCTTGTTGTTCCAGAATGTTCCACAAGGATGATATGCCTCATGCAATGCAAGGCGCACTCGCGCGTCGAATTCGGATTCACTCATTGGATGCTCCGATTTTCTTCGCATGGTCGCGCGCCAATGATCGCCAGTCGGTTCCTTTGATTCGATTGCGATAAAACCGATCACAGTCTACGCAGTAGGTGTCATCTACGCTTCGTCGCAAACTGCACTCACACACTTTGCAGACTTGAATCTCAGAAAACTTCATGCGCTGCTGGTGGCAGAACTCGGAGTACCTAGACCATGGTGTTCGAACTGGACGAGCACAACCGCATTTGCAGAGCTTTAATGGTTTATTCATATTCCAGCCTTTCGTAGTCCCTTGCGACGCCAGGGTTTAAATCGCTCAGAAATGGCAGCGTTTTACGTCACCACTGAGTACCTCAAATTCTCGTCGCTTGAGGAATCGCTCTCGGGTGCGTCGAGTGCGCGCGTACCGACACGGTTGGCAGTAACCATCACCTGGAGCTTTCGGAGCGCTCATGCAATCGGGACATAGTGGTTGACACTTGCGAGGTGGAGGATGTTTTTGCATCAATACCTCGAGGGCCATTCGCCAGTAAATGCCTTGTATACAATTTTCGCTTGCATGGTCGGTCCAAACTTTCCTGAGTAAACGCGCCACAAGAACGCCTTTTCCATTTGATCTAGGTCGCGAATCTTCGGGCGTGCCCCGAACTGAGCCTTGTAATCGTTCGCTAACTGAATCACTGACCTGCCTGCCTTGCGATACTCGTCACGCATGAGTTGCAGCGTGGTTTGCTTAGCGTCCTCGGGAGTATTCTCGCCGTCGAAAACTTCGAGTAGCTGCTCGTTGTGCACTTTCACCGGTAGGTTTCGGCGCGGCGTGACGAACCCGCACTCGGGGCACTCACCGACCCAAGCAACGCAAACTGCACCGCACGCTAGGCATTGCCTTAGTCGCTGTACTTTGCAACGACGAATTGCCTTGCCTTCGAGTGAATACTCGCGGTCCTCGGTCGGCAATCCGTGAATTCGATAGTTACCTGCGAGGTCAAGCAATCTGCAATGAGTTTTGCCACTTGCGACGCGGAGACCTCGACCAACGATCTGTAGGTATATACCAGCAGTGCCGCATTTTCGAGCAAGCAGTATGCACGCAACTTCCGGCACGTCGAACCCCTCCGTGAGGATCGCATAATTCCAGATGACTTTGGTGCGACCACTTCGGAATGAATCAATGAGATCAGTTCGGTCCGCACTCTTGCCAGTGACGCACGTTGACGGAATACCTGCCGCGTTGAACTCTGCAGACCATTTCTCGGCGAGTGGGATTGACGGTGCGAACGCGATTGTGAGTGCATCTTCTCCATGTTCCTTCCAGGCTTTCAGTGGGTTAGCCGCGATTCCCTCTCGATCTTCAGGGCCAGAGGTAATTCGACAGGGCACAAGTAGTTTGCGGTCAAGTAGCTCTGAGTAAGTAGCTGCAACAACGATGCGGTCGAACTGCCCAGTGAGCGCACGACCGTCACCACGATAGGGGGTCGCAGTGAGCCCGATGAGCTTGTCGTGCTGCACGTTGGTAGTGATGAGCGACCAATCATCGCTCGAAAAATGATGACATTCGTCAAGCACGAGCAGGTCGTAATGGTGCGCGCTGGGCTTAGAGATTGACTGAATCGTGATGACACTGCGACGCGTGTTTGGTGCCCATAGTTTCAGCGCTGCCCGTGATTGCTCGACTAGCTCGATGCGTGGAGCAACCCAGCACACCGAGCTAAATCGAGCCGCACACCCGCTACCAATTGCCGTTTTGCCAGCGCCAGTCGGAGCCGCCACGCACACCCGATCACTGGTAGAGCATGCGTCAACAATCGTTCGGAATTGGTAATCGCGGAATTGCATGTGATTCAATCAGCCATCGCCATCGCCATCGCCATCGCCATCGCCATCGCCATCGCCATCGCCATCGCCATCGCCATCGCCAGAGCCAGAGCCAGAGCCAGAGCCAGAGCCATAGCCAGAGCCATAGCCATAGCCGTAGCCATTGCCATCGCCATCGCCATCGCCGTCGCCATCGCCATCGCCAGAGCCAGAGCCAGAGCCATAGCCATCGCCATAGCCATAGCCGTAGCCATTGCCATTGCCATCGCCAGAGCCATCGCCATCGCCAGAGCCATCGCCAGAGCCAGAGCCAGAGCCATCGCCGTAGCCATTGCCATTGCCATCGCCATCGCCATCGCCGTCGCCATCGCCATCGCCAGAGCCAGAGCCATCGCCATCGCCATAGCCATCGCAGTATCCTACGAGCGCCACTCTGGTACCCCTTCGATCGATAACCGAGCGGTGCTTGTTACAGGCAGGATTTCGCATGCCCCTAGTAGCGTAGAATCGCCGGTGATAACAACACCGAATTTGCATTCTGCTGGTGACTTGACCCCGAATTGGCTCAGTTCGCTCAACGACGCTGCGCCCTTCCAGTACCACAGTCGCCTAGAATTTCTCAGCACCACCTCGGTTCCTTTTCGCGAAACGAGTTCACCCGCATGCACTCCGGCGCCTGTTCCGCGAAAGATCACGTAGGGCAGTTTCTTTGCCACAGTCTTTTTTGCCACAGTATTTTTAGCAGTCATAATCGGTATCCTTTCAATCCTAACTCACTCGAAATCAATGTCCTGCTCGTCGGAGTCTTCGCCAAACGGGATGGTGTCGTCGATGATTTCATCGTCGGTCTCTGTGTGTGACGGACCGGTCTTCGTAACTTTTTCGAACGCTGTTCCCACCCATGTGCCTACGCCTTCGTCAATCTCAGCTGGCTCCATTGCGCGCTCACTCAGTTGCGTCGGCGGGCAAGTATCAATGCGCAACTCACGCACCGTTGGCTGTGGTCGTGCTTGGTAGTCGAATACGCGTTGGCAACGAGTGAAACGTTCCACCGTGCCTTGCCCAATGTTGATTCGAATCGAGCGGTCCGTTGCAGTGAGCCCGCGAATCTCGTCATTGCGCCGCGCAACTTCAGTCTTCGCTTCTTTGATGTAGTTGTCCCGTGCTTCGGTGAGTGAATCGATGCGCTGCCCAATGTATGAGCGCTCTTGAGACTTCTCAAGCAACTCGGCGTCAGTGAGATTGCACGGCAACAAGCGTTCAAAGTTCTCAACTTTCGGGTCCTTTGGTGGCGGGGGGCCCTTGGTTTTTTTCGCCTTCGCTTCGGCAACTTCGCCGAGGGTTATCCCTTCAGAGCTCACCACTAGAGTTTCCTTTTTTACGGCCCTTGGTAGCTTTACCTTTGCCGCCGTCTCGTTTTTGTTCGTGGGCGTCGTCGTTGTTTTCTTTGTTCGTGCCATTGGCGTCCTTTACGTTGAGTTGTCCCGAGTCGTGAAAGTTCTGCAGTGCGAGGCTGAAATGTTGACTCGTGTTGTTGAGCAGGTTTTTGCCGGTAGTGGTGAGCGATAATGGTCCGCGCCCTTCGTCGGCGTATACCGTGAGCCCGTGCGCAAAACACCAGGCGTCTACCTCCGGATCGAACGTTGGTAGGTCGAGCTCCATAGTTAGTAGCGCATGCAGTACGCGACGATTGGTCATTTGCGTCCCCATATCTTTGCTTGTTCCGCAGTACTCAAGCAAGCAGCAGCCAATTCTAGGCAATCCAATGCACTCATTTCGGTGCACCAAATTCTCACCGCAACTCGCGACTCGCAACGGCGCACTGACCATTTTGGATGATAGTTCTCCGCGCCAGCGTTTTTGATAAATTGATGCTTGCGAATTGCATTCGACGTCACCACACCACCTCGTCAAATGCAGCCGCGCGAACCTTGAGCCGTTTTGCGTAAAGCATCCGATAGCGATAGTCCGGTGGGTGCTCAGACCGCACATGTCTGCCCAACGTGCTCCACGGTACCCCGAGCCACCTGGCGCATGCGCGCAGTCCCCCGCGTTGATTTACTGCGTCACGTAGTAGCTCGGAACCTTGCGTCATTTGTCCCATGGCTGACAATGGTGTGCCGCCGGCTCCACGCTGTCAATCACTTTTTTACTTGACCGCCGCAAACCGCTGCCCCATGCTGCAAATATCAGTGAGGACACCGGCGCAGTTTTGCGTCGATAGGAGTACACGATATGATCATCACCCGACAACTACTGCGCAATTGGAACGCGTGCTACAAAGACGAGCGCATTGCTGAGCTCGTTCCAGATTCAGGACTGACGCCGATTCAGCTGATTGACCTCGAAATTCCAGATGTTGATCGCATTTGGGGAGCGTGTAATGTCTTGGCGCGCTACGACCGTCATGCTCTCATTGCTCTAGCACACAAGTGGGCTGCTGATGCCGCTGCTGCTGCTGCTGCTGCTGATGCTGCTGCTAACACTGCTCGCTGGGCTGCTAATGCTGCTGCTACTAATGCTGCTGATGCTGCTGCTGCTGCTCGCTGGGCTACTGCTAACGCTGCTGATGCTGCTGATGGTGCTGCTAACGCTGCTCGCTGGGCTGCTAATGCTGATGCTGCTAATGCTGCTGCTGATGCTGCTAATGCTGCTGCTGATGCTGCTAATGCTGCTGCTTTCGCTGCTTCTCGCTGGACCGAAGCTCGCAAACAACAGATCGCCGATTGTCGCGAGGCTCTGTTGCGATTGGAGACTGTCACATGATGCACTGCATTTCATACAACTATCCTGAGGACAAATACCGCGCCGACCCCTGCGAGACACCATCACTCTCGCAGTCGATCGCAAAGATACTTGTCAGCCAGTCCGAACGTCACGCTCGCGATGCGCACCCTAGGCTTGGTGGCAAACCATTCCGCACAACTCACGCGATGGACGTCGGTACCATCTGCCACGCACTGATGCTCGGTAAGCCACTGCCCGAGGTTGAGCTGATACCGTTCGACGACTACAAGACCAAGTTGGCTCGGGAACGTCGTGACGAAGCAATTGCACGCGGTGTGATTCCGCTCAAAAATAAGGAGTACGGCGAGCAAGGATCACTCGTCAGCTCGGCTCAAATCATCCGCGAGAAGTTGCGACACATAGGCATCTGGTTCGAGCCAGAACACTGCGAAGTTGCTATGTTCTGGTCGAAAAATGGGTGCCAGTGCAAAGCGAGAATCGATAATATCGAGGGACCGAAAGCTCTCGATCTGAAGTTCACCGAATGTGCACACCCCGACTTTATCGACCGTCAGGTAAAATCAATGGGCTACGACATTCAGCACGCAGCTTACACGGAGGCGATTCGCGAGCTGGTTTCCGTTGACTCCGATGGCCAGGACGATTTCACTCTGCTTTTTTGTGAAACGTCCGAACCGTACTGCATTACCCCGGCGCGACTGTCACACGAAGCGGCCATGATCGGAAAGATGAAGTGGCAGTATGCACAACGTAGATGGGCTGAATGCCTCGCGACGAACGTGTGGCGAGAGTATGTGGAGCCCGGTGCAACTCATGTCGTCGAGGCTAGCACGTGGGATATGGAGCGTGCAGTAGCACGGTTCGGCGGCGAGCCGTTGCCGAAAGGAGAGTCGTTTGTATGAAAAGCCAATTGCCAGAGGTTAGAGTCAGTTCAGAATTCGTAATTGAGATCGGCGCAAAATACGGATCAAGTGTCGATATTGATCCGGAAAATATTGACGAGTTGATCGAGGTACTAAAACACGCCAAGGCATGGGCTAAGGTTTGCCGGTGCTCGTATCCTAGGCCACCACGTCTAGTGCAGATGCCACTACCAGTTACAGAACCTGACTCAGCCGACTCACTGGAGCCGTTATGAACGAATCGTTCCTAGCCGAACAACACCGTGAGTGTTGGGGCGCCCTCGATTTCCTGGACGACCGCATGCAGCCGACAACTAAGCAGGTCGTGATTGAATCGGTCGGTACCGGGACGCCCCCGGGCGGAGGCGACGAGCGCCCCTACTTCATTTGCAAGGGTGACAAGCGCAAGATGTTTCTGAAGAACAGCGCTCGAATATTCATCGCCTACAAGCTGGGCACGAAGGCAAACAAGGACGTTATCGGTTGCGCTCTGAAAATCACGGTGCAAATGGCGCAAAGTCCCAAAGGCGGGAAGGTTTTTTCGATGACCGTCATTGATGCCGTGTACCCTAAGAGTCGTCAGCAATCGGCTCCAGCAACTCAAGAGCAACCGAAACAACGCGAACCGGGAGAAGACTGATGGAAGAATCCAAGAAACAAGAAGTGTTGAATCAACTGCAGAGCGCCGTGATATTGACGCGGCAAGGCGACTGGCTACGGGCGTCGATTGAAGCATTGATAGCCGCAGGAAGTCTCATAGCCTGCGAGATGAGGCAAACCGATATACTGCGCGAGGCGATCCGCAAGACCGTTGTTTGCCCGGGGAGAGACTAAGGCGCGTCAGCAATCAATCCCCACTGACAGCTGATGCGCTCAACGCCCTGAAGTGAAACGACTTCGGGGCGTTGTTTTGTGCGCTACTTGGTAACCACGAGCGGTTGTGGGTTGCGTGCTGCTAGACCCGCTCGCACGCCCAGTTCCGCTCCGTCACGCCCGGCAGCAAATGCAATGTCCGCCGTTGTCTTCTGCGACTTCTGCACCTCTTCTTTTGCCGCATCAACAGCAACCTTGGCAGCAACGGCCGCCGCCGCTTCGGTTGTGTTGCGTGACAACCAAGCCCCGCAGAATGCAGTCAAACCACCGATGATAATGCCGACGAACATCATCCAACGGTTGTCGCGCCGTCTCAAGCCATGCAGCTCGGCAACACCGATGGAGGCGGTGCCAGCCATCTCGAGCGCTGCGCATTTCTGGTCCGGGTGCGGGCACATCCCGCTGGCAACCAGCCCGGCGTGAATGCTCATCACCGCGTCAAAGGTCTTTTTTTGAACGCTGTCGTGTCGGTTGATAGCGTGAATCACCTGCGAATGCGAAGCGTCAGGTGGTAAAATACTGTTGCCATCGGGGGGAGTGAGTTCGGTGGGGTCGGTGTCGTGCTGGTTGTTCATGCTAGCCTCAAGGACAGGTCATCAAAGTAGGAGGTGCCGCCCGAAACTGCTGGGCAATAGCAGGACACGGATACCTGACCATTAGCAGGAGCAATGAATGTTATGCTGAAGTATTGGTATTCGACTCCAGAAGTAAGAGTTGTTGGCCATGCGATTAAGTCTACTGATGCAGTATCTTGTATACGGATACGGCCAGCATTCATACCGTCACCACGAGCATTTCCGTTAAATGTATAAGTTCGATCTGGTATAAGTCCTAGAACTAATTGAGACGTTTTAGTATCAAACTTAGTTCCGGCTAACAATTTACATGCGGCTATGCGACTACTATTTTTAACTACTTCAGACGGTACTAAAGTTCGTGTAATAACACCATCATCTGCGTTATCGGTCCAATACTGATAAGTTGAACTTGCACCTACAATTTCAAAACTTCCATTTGGAAGCCAATCGTATGTGTTTATCTGTCCGTTGCCTTCATTTGTAGTAACGATTTGTTCTAGAGTTAGATTGGAAATTGCTAATTCAATATGAAGTGAGTTTTGATCAGGCATGGCAGTAAAAAGCATGTAGGTTTTTTTGTTGTATTCACATAGTGATATATCAGCTACTTGACCTACTCCAGTGCCAGCGTTAGGACTTCCACTATTTTCTGAGTATCTCGTTAACGAATTTCCTTGAGTTGATTGTAACCAAGGACCTTGTGGAGAATTAGAGTAAAAACGTACAACGTCAGTAGGTCCGTTATTTCCATTTTGACCACACTGTGCCCAACAATAGTAAATATTAGACGATGATTTGTATATATAAGGTCCACCCGCTCCACTAGCTATATTAGGACCGCTAGTAGCGCCTGATATTACTGGGTTACCAGAGTATTTAGTCCACGTGTGTCCGTCGGGCGATGTGGCGAGTCCGATTTTATATAGTCCGCCACTTCCAACATTGCAGGCGTCGTATAGCAAGTACCACGTCCCATTTTCTTGCCAGATTATCGAATTGCCGGCGATGGCGCTGTCCCACTGCCCCAAACTGGGCAAAATAATATTCGACTGATATAGTGTCCATTGGATCCCATCCGGTGACGAGTACAAATCTAGATTGTTTCCTCCGTATCCAACAAGCCAATATGTAGATCCGATTTTGGATACTGACGGACGTAGTGCTGTCGTTAATACTGGTATTGGCCATTTAGTCCAGTTCTTAGCGTCGTAGCTTTCTGCATAGCCGATGAAAAAATTTGCTTCAGCTTGAGTAAACCATGACTTAAAAACATTATCGCCATTGAGAATCATAGGATTGCTGTCATGAATAATGTTTGGTTCACCAAGCCACCTGTCTTCATCCGGGTAGCTAGCTTCTAGTACAGTTCCTTCGATGGTCCATATACCAGGCTGGATAAGAGCTAGTTGTTGCACTTCTAACGGCGTTACTTCTCGATTCATTACAAATGCATGCGCTACAGACCCTTGCCATGTACTTGTAGCTCCAGTCGCGCCAACATGACATTGAGCTGTATTGATTGGTGTAACCATTGGTGTGGTCGCAATACCTTCTTGTAATAATGCTCCATTTAAGTAAAATCTTATTCGATTATTTGAGACTGAAAAGGATAGTGCTACATGAAACCAATTAGTCCCATTTAATGTGTTAATTGGACTTCCAGCTGAAGTATTTCCGGCGGAAAAATATCTACCTACTAATTGGCCAGATCCTTGTTTGATAATGTCAATCACTTCTGAACCAATACTGTTTCCAAATCGCATAAGAATTGGATTTGTTGTCGCAGACCAAAATGCTGGATCAGTTACTTTTACCCAACAACCCATTGAAATTTCAGAAGGATTGAATGCAGCTAGCAATTTAGTGGAAAATAGGCTCGTAAAGGAGACCGGTGCTGATGTGTATGTGCCGCTAGTTTGCCCATCGCCAATGCCTGGTTGGCCTAGCGTCACGCTCGTGTGCGTTCCGTTGCTCACGGTTGGACTGCTATCAATAGCAGCGCCAGAGGCCTCAGCGAGCTGCCAGTACCCGATCAGCGATGAGCCAAACAAAGCCTTGACCTTGTCGGAATACACGCCGACTTGCAGTGGAAGCCCTCGACTGAATTTAGTTCCGGCGCTGTCAGTTACCGTGACTGCGACCGAGCCGTTATTTCGCGCCGTCGGGGTGCCGCTGATGATTCCGGTTGATGCGTTGATGCTGAGACCCGCAGGTAGTCCGGAAGCAGCGAACGTGAGGGGTGCTACGCCGCCGCTTATCGTAATTCTTTGGGTATAGGTAAGCCCAATGGTGCCACCGGCTAGGGTGGTTTGATTTATTCCAACTGATGTTGACGTTACAATAGAAGCGACTGACCAAGAGCTGAGATCGTTATTTAGCCACCATAACTGGTCGCCAACTCTAACGCTCAAACCAGCCACTTTGTATGCCGGATCGTTGAGCAACGCATCCCGGATCGCAGTGGTCGCGCAAACCATGGGGTTTTCGTCAGTGTAGATTGGTAGTGGCATGATTTCCTCCCGGTGCGTTAAGCGTCACCAATTGTCCATTCGGTATTCGCTGAGAGAGATTTTTGTCCTGCACGCTGTCCCCCTATGCCGTGTAATTGCCGGCTCCAATGATGTCCACAATAAGCGCGCAGTCTGCGGGTATTCCGCTGCTGATTACGTTGTAGATGGTTACTGTGATTGTTCCGTTGGCTGCCCCGCTAAGGCCAAATGCAGCCGATACGGTCGAGTTTGATCCGATACACAGACCAGTCACCGCAGTGAGCCCTATGGTGGTCACCCAAGAACCGCCAGCCCCAGTATCGTAAACTCGCTGAATGGTGCCGCGATAGGTCCAGTCGAATGCATTGCCGGTTGCGTTAGAATCTCGACCGATGATTCGCACGCTGATCGAAGCGTCGGAACATCCTCTGACCCCAGTGTCACCAGTAGGGGCCAGCGAGTTTCCCTTCCACTGCGACTCGGTGAATCCGAAACTGCGCGTGGTGTTGTACGGCACCACCGCCTCAAAGTGTTTAGAATGTTGTTGGTGAGTGCCCTCGCTGTTGACGATCAGCGTTCGATCGCTCCACGTCACGTTTCCGTTAGCGTCCGACTGTGCAAGGAACCCCGCAGCAGCACCGGTGCGGACTCGCAATGTAGTCGTGTCTACAGCTGCAGTCGGATTAGTATTGCCGCCAAAACAAGAATTGTATCGCGCGAAAAGATTGCCATTCACATCCAATGCGGCGGCTGGCGTGATCGAATTATGGTTTATGCCGACGTTTCCGCCATTTGGATTCAGTAGTAAATTGTACGTGGAGTTGGTACCGTCAACTCTTTGCTGCTGAATAAATCCAGTACCAGCTGCCAGCACGCCAAACAGCATGCCGTAGTTACCTGCGGTCTCGTTGAGGATTGAGAATTTGCCGCCCGCTGCACCTGGTGACGGTATCGTGTCCACAGACGCATTGACAATTGACACTTGGGTTCTTGGCGAGCTGGTGCCGATACCGACATTAGCAAGCCCCTTAGGATTGAAGCTTAGTGGCAATTCGGTGAATCCGGATCGTCCAGCTTGGATGATGCCGACATTCAGTGCTGTATCTATGGATAGCCCAAGCCGATAGGTGTTGTTGGTTGCGCCTCTCAGGATCAGTTGTCCGGAGTCAATTGGCGAAAGTGCCGTCGCAGCGTCGTGAGTGACGAATACGTGTGATCCGTCGTCGGAAATATTTGAGTTACCAACAGCTGTGTTGCCAACGAATTTAGCCACAACGTTCGGTGTGCCACTGATAGCATTACCCCGCATATAGGTGGTGGCAGTCGCCCCAAATAATGCACTGATAGTCCAACTCCCGCTTCCTTCGTGGTCAATGACCAGAGCACTGTTCGGATCACCGTCCCGAATGCTTAGTTGGTCGCTACTTGGAAGCGTAGCACTCTCGTCAGCATCAGTGAGCAGCGTAGCTCCCAGGAGGGCATTCAGCTCTGTTACCTGAGTCGGGCTCATCGAACCAGCTGCACTCGTTGTAGCTGCACTGATTCCTAGGGTCCTGTTGGTAGAGAGGTCACCACCACCCGTAAGAGGTGCTGTAGTGCTGATGCTCCTCGATGGTAGTACCCCTGTATAGGAGCCTAACCCGTGGATAGAGATCCATTTCACAAGTCGTCCCTGTACCACGAGATGGCCGTCAGGAGTTACCGCATAGCTATCAGGAACCGCGTAGTAGAGATCACCCGCTGGATAGTCAGGAGTCGCGTCAACCCAGATCGAAACCCCAGGAGTTGCGCCTCGGAATGCCTCGAGCGTTGCGATGTCCGCTAAGCCGTCGGGCAAAATGACGACAGGCGGAGTCATGGGCTCCCAAAGACCATCGAGAATGTGCACAATGAAACGCCGCACAAGCTTATCTCCACTATCCGGATCGACTGCCTTGTTCAACAAGATCGAATTGTTGAGCACGCAATACTCGTCGGGAGTACCGCCCTGTACGTAGCATCCTGTAATTGGACCGGCGATAAACGAAGAGCGCCCGTCCGAGCCGATCACGATGCTACCGACGTCTACGTTCCAATGCGACTCAGTGATCAGAGCATCGCCGAGACGCGCGAGGTCTTTTGACCAATCGTGCACGAATGGGATGTTGTCTCCGGCAGCTTTCTCGATGATCGGATCGGGCATGGTTACCACCCAAACGTGAGGTTGTATGCGGTCGAGCCTGACGCCTTTACGCCGACAATCGAGCTCTTGAAAAGTTGAGTGCCTGCGACAATGCCAGTGATCGTGTCATCGTATGTTCCGCCGTTACCGTCTGTATGGGTGAGCACGAGCGCGCCTGCTGTGCCGACGTACAGCCGTCGAGGTGGGTTGCCGCAGAACACTAGGTCCGTGGCAGTAAGGGCAGGGCCAACCGAACCAGCCCAAAAAGACTTTGTTCGAGTGTCGGGTCCACGGTCGTTGTTTTGTGCGATGCCTACTGCGGGAAATGTCATGGTCGTTTATCCTAACTGTGATTGCGATGGAGACTTGAGACCCTTGGAGAGTTGCGGAGCTTTTTGGCCTTGTGCGGGCTTGTTCTGCGCAGCAAGACCCTGCTGGATGATGTCCACCATCTGGTCCGAGAATGCGGGCTGTGCTGCGCCACCCAGGTCGAGTAGCAGCGAGAGTTGCTGACGCGTGTGCAGTGGGATTGCCTTACCCGAGGCGTCCGCCTGAGCAATGCCCTGCAGCGCGCTGAGCCTGACGTCGTCGTAGATTCTCGGGTAAACGGTCTTTAGCGCCTGGACTTGGATCGGACTGAGCTGGCCGCGCTTGAGGTCTCGGATGGCGGACGTTGGATCAACCACCGTGGCCCACGCTTTAGCGAATTTCTGCTGCTCGGGTACGGCAGCGACAATGCTCCTGGACGGGTTCATGAGCGTGGGTCCGCCCGCCTTGGCCGGCAGTAGCGCCTGGAGGTACTGCAGAGCCCTCGCCGTGCCGCCTCCTGCCGCCGCCTGGACGTCGGGAGGTAGCCCCTCGACGTGTGGCCCAACCGATGCCAGGTCCGCGTTAGCGACGGTCGTGGCGCGCTCCTGATAGGTCTCCCGATCAGTCTTGCCCTTGCGGCTCCAAACGTGGAGAGCGGCCGACGTCAGAGCTCGGTTGCGACCGGTGGACGAGACGACCCCGGCCCCCTTCGCAAGCCACGTCTGGACGCCTGCGGTGACCGCGTGGACGCGCTCCGTGGCTCGAGCCATCTCGGATAGCCCGTGCGCCAGAGCCCCCGGCTGGAGTAGTCCTCGGGCAGCTACGCCTATGCCGGCACCAACCGGGCCGCCAAGTACTCCACCGAGCAAGGGCAGCGAATTGGCTATCCCTTTGTTCTTCTCTTCGATTCCGATCATACGCTCGTATTTCTTGGCCAGGTCGGCCTTATCCTTGACGCTTCCAAATCGCGCTTTTAGCTCGGTGAGCTGCCGCTTGGTCTCGTCGATAAGCGCTTTCTTGCCACCCTCCACGCCGTACTTTTCGCCGATGGTGTCAATGAGCTTTCCAGCGTGCTCGATGTAATCACCCATCGCGGTCTCGCTCAGCCAACCCTCGGGGGTTCCGAGCGAACGGAGTGCCTTTGCGGTCTGCGCTGGATCGTTCTCGAAAATGTTTCCGCCGCGAAAGTAATGCTCTTCGCCCGTGTCGCGCATGAAGTTTTTGCCGAACCGCTTCATTGCGCTGATCGCTCCGCCGCTCCAAATCTCATTGACGTCACGTTGTGCTCCCGCTACGGCCTCGCCCCACAGTTTCTCGCTCATCAATGACTCGCGCGTGTTGTCCGCCGCAACCTGCAAACCCTTGGCAATCTCAAGCATGTTGCGCGACTGGTTACTAGAGATTGACCCCGATAGCCGTCGTGTGTCGGTGCGTAAACCTTTGACTACCGTATCAAGTTTTTGCTTGATCCCATTGGCTAGCGACCAGTTATCAATGGCTCGCGTTCCTTCAGTCTGCGACAAATCAACAGCATCTTCTAGTTCGCTGCGCAAGGCGTTCAATTCTCTTCTGGTTTGAGCAGGTATTCGCACTTCTGGGTTGGCCGCTTCGAATTCTTCGATCTCGCGCAGCTGAGGAGCGATGCTCTCGTAAGCCCCGTTCACTAGTCCCTTGGCGGCAGATATTCGTGTCGGTGTTTCAAAGTCCTTACCAGCAATCTCAGCTAGGCTTTCTTTCTTCATCAGCGAATCGCGTACACGCCGCGTAATAGCGTCAACGTTCTCATCGACCTTCGTGATGAGCGGCTGCATTTCGAGCGCCTGTTTGTTGATCGTCTCCTCAAGCCCATGCGATGCAGCTTCGGCCTCTGCGCGTCGTGCGCCAAATGGTCCGACTTCTTCAAGGATTTCTTTGGGTATCTTGCTCGCCACGGAAACGGCGGAATTGTAGATATCCTTGGCGCGTGAGAAGTTCTCCGGGTTCGCGACGGTATCCTCGAGCGCCCCTGCTCTGCCGAACACTTTCGACAGTCCTCGACCCGCAGCCGAAAACACAGTACCCGTACCAGCGCCAATCAGTGCGCCTAATGCACCAGATGCCAACACGTGCTCCGCTGATGCGTCCGGGTCCTCCATTGCGCCGATAGTGCCCAGACCGGCACCCTCAACGCCGGCGGTCACTGCTGCGCGCGCAATTGGGTTGGCAATGGCAGCCCCAGCTTTAGCTGCGCCGCCAGCGATTCCGAAACCTTTGAGGCCAGCCATTTCGCCAGCCATATGCCCACCCATTGCCGTCAATGGATTGGCTTCATGTTCCTTGGCTGTCTGCTCATTGACCGCCCGAAACAATGGCATATCGCTTTGCGTAGGACCCAGCGCCCAATTGACGGGAGCCGACAACCCCTGCGCGAATGATGTGACTGCAGTGCGCGCCTTACCAGCTGCCGATTGACTCTGCTCTAGCTCAGCTGCGTCCTTCTCTGCCTTCGTCAATACCTGCTGTGCAACTGGAGTGAATCCTTGATCGAGATAGTGTTGCAGCTCTTCGGGCGCAACATCGCCGATGTTTCCCTTAGGGTCGGCTAGGACTACGCGTCCGTCTCGATAGGCAAGGTCGGCCATTTATTCCTTCAGCCCCAATGGGCGGAAACCGTTTGCGTTACGCGCAGCTTCGCGGCCCTCGCCTAAATCGCGACGCTCTTCGCGCTTGAGGCCAGTCTGGAATTTCTCCACGCCGCGCCCAGTCTGCCCCGCTCGAATTGCCTGGCCGCGACTCTTGAGGTTTTCGATATACGAGTTGACTGCCGCCGGTGAGTTCCTTGGGCTATTGCCGAGCAACATGGTCACCTCTTGATCGTGCGTGTTGACGGGTCCTCCACCTTCGTCGCCACCAGCGCCACCCTGCGCTCGCGTGTACTTTGCTCGACGTCCAGCCGCCGCCGCTTCTTCGAGCTTCTGGGCTGCTAGCCTTCGATGCTCGGTAGCGTCCGTGTCCCAAATACCCATCCCGCGATTCTGTCCGATCGTAGTGTCCCACGGTCCAAACAAAGGATGGTCGTGTCCTCGTGGCGCTTCCCACTGTCCGCTCTTGCCGCGAACAAATCCCGCTGCCTCTGCATACTCGTCGGCAGCCTTGATCGCTGTGTTCGTGAACTCCGCCTTCTCTGCGATGGTTCCGGCTTGCTTCTGCGCCTCTTCGCCTTCTTTGGACTGGAATTCACGCTCTTTGTTCGACTGCTCGAGTACGCCACCTAGATTGTAAGAGGTTCGAACGCCCCCCGCTGTAGCCTTGCGCGGCAACATATACTGCGCAGCTTCCGAGGTCTTCTGCGTGCCCATTGCCGCTGCTCTCAGATTGTAGTCAGCCTCAGCAATCTGCTTTTGCATCTGGGCTTTTTGGGCTGCAATATTGGCCTGAATCGCTGGTTGCTTCGCGGTTGCCGCAATCTGGCCGAGCTGAGCATCAGCGAGCCGTAGTTGCGATGCGCGTAGGGCCGCTTTTCCCGCTTCGAGTGATCCGTACTGTTGTGAGAGATCAGCTAGCTTGTTTCGAGCATTCGCGCCGCGCAGTTCAATTTGGCGCTGCTGAAGAGCAATGTCGTTGTTGACAAAACGCTCAAGCATCGACGGCCCAAACTGCCCATGCAATCCCATGCCGTAGCCTTGTGCCATTGACCCCAAGATCGCAAAAATGGAACCGACGGCACCATGCTCTGCGAACCAGCGTTTCTGGTCGGGCTCGGACTTTGATGCATCATCGACCTCCTGTAGCAATCGCTGGTGCTGGTCTTGCCAGGACGCTTCTTGACGCGCCTGCTGGGCTTCCATTTGCTGGTGTAACTGCGCCGCGGATTCAGCTTGCGCGCGTGCGGTTTCTTGAGCGGCTTGTCCCTCTGCGAGTTGCGCTCGTGATTGCGCCTCAACCGCTTCCCCGGCGAGTCGTTGCACGTTTCCCCAACGGTCCTCGTCAATGGGCTTGGCGCCTTCCGTGGTGCGTTGCGTGTTGGTGCGCCACGGAAACTGATTAGCCTCGGTGCCCGGTGTCATTGCCGGAGTACCAGGCACCACCTGATTTTTCTTGGCCGCCAGCAGCGTTGGCAAGTCCACGTTGCGACCGGTCTGCTGCAGAGCGTATTGCGCGGCAACATCACGTGGGGTTGCGCCGAGCGCTTGCAGCCCCGCACTCAGCAACGGATTGCCAGACTCACCAGCTTGCGGCGCACCCTGTGGAGGCTGTTGTGTTGGCGCTATTGCTGACGATTGGTTCGGGTTTGCGTAGGGCGCAAAGTCACTCTGGCGCCCGTACAACGTTGAGCCATCGGAAAGCTTGGCGGTACCGGCGCCGGGCGTGTTGGGGTCAGGCTCGAAGCCAACGAGCGAATTAGTCATTGAGTCCTCGCGTCGCGTCGAGCAGGTTGCGTGGAGTGTTCGCGTTCTGATTGACGTAGTTTTCAGCGTTGTTCATATCCTGCATGTTGGCAGGATTGACCTGTTGCTGACTCGCCCATTGGTAATTTGGATTAGCTTGATACTGCTGCGCAGCCGATTCACCGGCAGTGTCTGCCTGCAGCTGCCGGCTCAGTTGAGCTAGGTTCGATTGCGGTTGTCGTTGCGCACCTTGCGCTTGGGTCGATTGCGGAGGCGCTTGATTGCCGAGCGCTTGCGCTTGATGGTAGTTACTGATCGCCGTCTGTAGCGACGATGCCCGAGCCGCGTTGCCAGCCATCTTTCCCGCTGTCGCCGAGTAACCGTGAGAGGTATCATTGTCCGTACCGACAATCCCCCACGGTTGGGATTGCTGCGGCTGGTTTACTTGCTGCGGCTGGTTTACTTGCTGCGGCTGAGCCTGGATGGGCTGAGCCGTAGCTGGGCCAGGCTGATTCTGTCGAAATGGTTGCTGCTGTTGCGCTTGCAGAGGTTGCGACGGCCCGCCCTGCGGCTTCACTCCGGCACCATACGCCGAAAACATCGAGCCCATTCCGGCGCCACCGCCCCCGCCGCCACCCATCATTGAACTAGGATCCATTGTCGTGTCCCTTTCAGAGGAAAGCTAGTGCACCAGCTGCCGCACCAATCATCCCTGAAACACCGGACTGATGCTGATATGTGCTTTGTTGATTGGCCTTGGCGGCATCTTCGTTGATTTGGTTCGTGCTTGTCTGCAGACCGGTTGCAGATTGACTTTCGTTGGCCAACTGTTGCTGCTGCAAGTTGCTGTAGTACTGGTTGTTCTGCTGTCCAGAACTCATAGAGTTGAGCAAGTCGCCACTTGCATTCTGTTGTTGATTGGCTGCCAATTGATTGTAGCTGAGCCCTAGGTTCTGCTGATTCTGCCCGGCACTGGTCATACTCGAACCGATGCCCGCTTGAGCTTGCAATCCCTGCAACTGGTTCTGTTTATAGTTCTGTGTTTCTTGGGCTCTGAGGGTTGCTGCTTGCTGATTCGTTTGCTGTCCAGCATTGGCACCCTGGAATGCCGCCGCTTGCTGAGCCGCAGCACCGCCGCCTTGACCTCGACCGCTTGCAGCCATAGCCATCATGTTGGCTACATTCGTGTCGTTGCCCTGTTTGAGTTGTGATTCTGCGACTGATGGCCCTGCTCCCTGCTGAAGCCAGTTGCCAATTCCAGAAGCCGCCTGTTGTTGAGTGTTCAAACCACCTTGAGCCGTTTGCTGACCTTGAGAGTTAGCTTGCTGACCAGTTACCTGACTGCCGGTGGCCGCACCTGATTGCTTCGCATACAGACTTTGGCCGGTGGTGACATCAGTGTTATATCCCTGTTGGCCTTGATTACCGAGGTTCGCTTGATTTGCCTGCGATGATCCGGTGC
>Ga0265331_10000488_pt1 | contig 37749 bp, 30 predicted proteins | sample 41923metaG_FD_202088 | JGI IMG/M metagenome (GOLD analysis project Ga0265331, IMG submission 202088) | Rhizosphere microbial communities from Carex aquatilis grown in University of Washington, Seatle, WA, United States - 4-19-23 metaG | ecosystem: Host-associated > Plants > Roots > Rhizosphere... | reverse complement strand
AACCGAACAGGAACGGCAGATTTTTCAAGAGCTGGTCGACGACAGCTTTCATCGCTTCAAGGAGATCGTCAAGGCGGGCCGGCCATACTTCCGCGAGCACGAGGTCGAACTCGACAATGCAGCCACTGGCCAGGTGTTTACGACCCGGCAGGCCCTCGAAAACCACCTGATCGATCGCGAGGGTTTCATCGAGGACGCGATCGACCGGGCGATCGTCCTGGCGGGTTTGGAAAAGGAATCCACTCAGGTCGTCAAATACAAGCATTTTGGTAGCCTGCTCGACAGTCTTCTTGGCGTCCATGCCGGAAACGATCGATCTGAGCTGGAAATGCTCCTCGAGATGACCTCACCGCGGGCCTACTATCTTTGTTCCTGGCTGCCGGCGATTGAAACAAGTCGGCGGCCGTAACCACAGGTTTCGATGGTACCATCGAATTCCACGTCGTCGATCGCCGCGTGCAATCTGGCGGGCCGGGTGGCCATCGTCACGGGCGGTGCCAATGGAATCGGCCGGGCAACGGCGATACTGTTTGCTCGGCATGGTGCGAAGGTTTTCGTGGGCGACTTGCATCTTCGAGTGGAGAATGCGGCGTTGTTCGCAGAGTTGGGGATTGCCGAACGCGCGTGTGACGTGCGCGCCGAAAGCGATGTCGCGGCGTTGGTCGCGGCGGCCGTCGCGGCCGTTGGCCGGCTTGACATTCTCGTGAACAACGCGGGTGTCGGTCTGGTCAAGCCGATCACCGTGGTCAGCGAGGCCGAGTGGAATGCCTGCCTCGACACCAACCTCAAAGGCGCCTTCCTGTTCTCGAAACATGCGATTCCGGCGATGCGCGAATCGGGCGGTGGCGCGATTACCAACGTGGCCAGTAACGCCGGGCTCTTGCCGCGAGCCCATGACCCGGTGTACTCGATCAGCAAGGGGGCGCTGGTTTCGCTGACGAAGAGTCTGGCGTTGTGTCACGCGCCTGACCGCATACGCGTCAACGCCGTCTGTCCAGGACCGGTAGACGAAACAGGCATGATGAACGCCGATATCGCCGCCGCCGCCGACCCCGAGGCGCTACGGCAAAAGCTTATCGCCGCCAGCCCGCTGGCCCGTGCGCATGGGCGGATGATCGAGCCGGCCGAGGTCGCCGCGGCGATTCTCTATTTGTCCAGCGACGCCGCCGCAATGGTCACAGGCACGGCCATCGCCATCGACGGCGGCAAGTCGCTGGGCGTACCACCGTAGGTTAGGCTCGCCTTTTGACTCGATGTCATCCTTTATTACCTTTATTACAAAATCGCTTCGTAGCAGGTACGGCTGGAGTCGCATCGCTGACGGCCGACGAACTTGTCGTCGGGGCCAAGCGAGTTCTGTGTCTTGCCACACCAGCAATGGCCGTCGCCCATCGTGCCGTCGTCGACGGCCGGGTTGAGCGTGCCGGTCACGTACATCCCCTTCGACCGCAAATGGCGACAAGCGAGCGCGGTCACCGGGCCCGGTTCGTTCGGAAGCTTCTCCTGCATGATCAAAATCCTCCCGTCTCAAGACCAGCCGCCAATAGTATCGCACGCTCGACGGCCACACGGGCCAGTCGCACTTTGTAACCATTGTCCGAAAGTGGTGTAGCCTCGACTACGGCCGCCTCGCCCGCCGCACGGGCCGTGTCGCGGTTGACCACACAACCAACGAGGGACTCGACGGCCTGCTGTGAAACCCACGGTGTTGGGGCGACATGTCCCAACACGATCTTGGCCGCAGCCACTCTTTCGCCCGTCATCCATAACGCCGTGGCGGCGGCGACAAGCGGATAATCGGGCCCCTCGCCATGCCGCACTTCGTATGCCGCATTTGCTATCTCGTCCGCCGGCGGCAGGTGAATGTGGGTCAACAACTGGTTTGGCTCCAGGATGTGCTCCCGTTGCCCCACGTGCATTGGCGTGCGGAAGAAGACTTCCAGTGGCAACAGCGTTTCGTCTATCGGGCCCGGTCCTGCAATCCGAACTTGGGCGCCAAGCGCGATCAAAGCCGGAGCCAGCCGCGAAGGGTGAACGAACTTCGCCGCCCCGTCGTTGCCGAAAATGGAGTGGAAGCGATTCTCTCCCGCCGACACCATCCGCCCGGCATGGACCAACAGGCCATGTCCATTGCGGAAATACCAGCAGCGGGGCCGCTGACAAAGCTCCCCGCCGAGCGTCCCCTGCTGTTGCAACTGCGGGCTGTTGATGCCACGGATGGCCTGCTTGATCGATGGGTAGCCATTAAGTTCCGGGGCTTCCAAGAGGTCGTCGAGCCGGGTCGTGGCACCGATATTCACGCCTGTCGAGTCGGCCGATATGCCGCAAAGCGATTGGACCTCCATGATATTCACGACCCGATCGGGGTTGACGATCAACTTCTTCATCAAGCCGATCAGGTCGGTGCCACCGGCCAGCAGCTCCGTCTCGCCCGGTGTCGGGGAAAGTAATTCCAGGACGCCGGCCTCGTGCTCAGGCGCCGCATAGTCGAAGGTTTTCATCAGGCCTTACCTCCTTTTTCGATTGCGTCCAAGACACGTTTAGGCGTCAGTGGCAGCACTGGCACGCGAATGCCCAGTGCGTTGGCCACCGCGTTCGAGATTGCCGCGCCGGGACTGATGACGGGCGGTTCGCCCAGACCGACCACGCCGCGCTTGTATTCGCTTTCGGGCTCGTGCAGATGGACCACGATCTCACCGACGTCGCCCAACCGCGGCAACTTATAGTCGGTCAGTTCGCAATTGAGGAAGGCGCCCGTTTCGCCGTCCATGATCCGTTCCTCGAATAAGGCGTAGGCGATGCCCATGATTACCGCCCCGTAAATCTGGCTCTTGGCAGTTTTTGGATTAACAACGAGGCCCATGTCCTGCACCGCGACGAACGTCTTCATCTTGATGACGCCGGTCTCGCGGTCAACGGCCACTTCCGCCATTTGCACGCCGCCCACTTGCGAGCTCGACAGGGGGCTTTCTTCCTTACCGCGGGCATACGTGCCGTTCACTTCCAGCGGCTTCATGCCCAACAAGCTGCAAGCGTCCTTCCAACTCAGGCCGTTGTCGGTATTGTCTTTTTCCTGGATGCGTCCCCCTTTTGCTTCGAGGTTGCCTGCATCGACCTTGAGCTTCTTGGCCACCAGGGCCATGAGCTTCTCCAGTGCGTCTTGCGACGCGCGGCGGTTCGATTCGCACACGCCACCGATCGTCGTGCTGCCGCCCGATGGTCCGCTCTCGGGGTACTTCGAGCTGCCGATGTGGACCTTCACGGCTGAAAGCGGCAGGCCAAACGTCTCGGCCACGACCATACCGATCGCGGTGCGGGTGCCAGTGCCGATATCCTGGCTGCCCAGAGAGGTTTCGACGCCGCCGTCCGGATGCACCTTGACCGTACACTTCGACGGGTGTCCGCCGCCGCCCCAAGTGTGAATTGCCATTCCTAAGCCGGTGACGATCGAACCGTCGGCCTCGCCTTTACCGTGTGGGTGCCACTTGGCCTTCCAGTCGATCAGCTTGGCCGCGATCTCCATCTGCTCGAGGTAAGTGCCGGCCATGCTGATGCCCGCCTTTTTCGGCGAAACCGAATCGAGGTTCCGCCGGAAGACATCGTAGCTGTCGATGCCGAGCTTGGCGGCGATGTCGTCGTAGGCCGTTTGGGTGATTGCGCAGGCCTGCGGATGGTTCGGTGCGCGCCAGGCCCGGTCGGGGTCGGCGTTGGTTACGATGCCGATCTGCTTGCGGCGGCGGTTGGGCGGGTTGAAGACATAGGGGAAGTTGTCTTTGCTGACTCCGCCCCCCTTAGCGCCGCCCGTCCCCCAATGAACCGAATCCCAGACGGTGACGACCCCTTCCTGATCAGCGCCGAGCTTGACCTTGATGAAGCCCGACGGCCGGTTGCCTGCGATCTTCAGCTCCAGATCGCGATCGAGCATCATCTTCACAGGCCGGCCGGTGGCCTTCGAGATTTCGGCGGCGGTGGCGCTCCAAGGATCGGCTGCAAACTTGCTACCGAATCCGCCCCCGACGAAATCACAGCGAATCTCGACGTCGCCCCGTGTGATCCCCAGGATCTCGGCGAAGTTGCCGCCGGCGCCAGAGACGTTTTGCGTCGAATGGTAGACGATCAGCTTGTCGTCCTCCCAGTACAAAGTGGAACCGTGCGGCTCCAGGCACATGTGGGTGATCGGCTGAATGCCGTATTCCCCCTCGACGACCACGGCCGCTTCCTTGAACAGCCTGCTGAACTCCTGATCTGCGAATTCGTCTTCGTCCACTTCCTCGCCCGGTTCGGCGGCGAGCTGCACATCCGCGCGGCCTTCCTCGGTCCGCTCGGCCGTTTTTGCCGCTTCGAGGTCTTCTTCCTTCACGAACACGTCGAGCATCTCGTACTCGACCTTGATCGCCGCCACGCCCAAGGCCGCCGCGGCTTCGCTCTCGGCCGCCACGCAGGCCAGGTGGTCTCCTTGCCAACGGACCTCGGGAACGAGCTTGTTCCCCTTGTCGTCTTCCCACTTCTTCATTACCGCCACGTGGACCACACCGCGCACCTTTTCGGCGGCGCTGGTGTCGATCTTCAAAACTCGGCAGTGGGCGTGCGGGCAACCCAGGATCTTGGCGAAGAGCATTTTCTCAGGCGCCTGATCGTAAGCGTATTTCGCCGCCCCGGTCGCCTTCTCGATGCCGTCGGTGCGATCGTGGTCTTTGCCGATCAGCGCGGTGGAGCCTTGCGAGGGCCAACTGTATTCAGCCATTATTTGCCTCCTTTCACCACCTCGAGGGCGGCTTGGATGACGTTGGCGTAGGTGCCACAACGGCAGATGTTGCCGTTCAGCCCGGCGCGGATCTGCTCTTCGGTCGCCTTGGGGTTCTTGTCCAGAAACGCCCGTACCGCCACTACGAACCCCGGCGTGCAGAAGCCGCACTGCATGGCGTCGTTGTGGACGAAGGCCGTGGCGACCGGGTCGGGCTTGGAACCTCCCAGGCTTTCGACGGTCTGGATTTTCTTTTTCACGCATGCCAAGGCTAATGTCGTGCTGGCGCTGACCAGCTTTCCGTCGACCCACACCGTGCTCGCGCCGCTGACGCCGTCGTTGCTGACCGGCTTGCAACCCGTCAGCTTCAATTGGTAGCGCAGGACCTCGATCAGCGTGGTACGGGTTTCGACCTGCGCGCTATAGTTTTTGCCATTGACCGTCAACTGGATTGTCGAGATGCCCTTTCCGCTAGTGACCTTGGGTTTTGTTTTCTCTTGGGCTTCCGCCAACCCCTGACCGGTCGCCAGGGCGGATGCGGCGGCCGCCGCGCCGGAACCACGCAAAAATGCCCGGCGGCTGAAACCGCCTTCGAAAGGTTGCGCGGCGGGCGGGTGGAGCTGTTCTTGATCCTGCATGGAAATGAACCTCCTGGGGACAAACACGCAGTACGGCAACAACACGGTGTACGGCAAGAACGAAAAAAGTTCGGAGCACAATCGTTCGGCCCGCCGCGATTGTACTGCTTCCCGCGATGGTTTCAACAAGATATTTGGCCAGCGGCAGACTTCTCCTGACAGGAATGCTTTTAGGGGACGCTCCAGCGGCTCGCACTGCTACGTCATAGCCCGCAGAAACATGCTATACTTCGACGCTCGATGGAACGCACCGCGGGGTCGGCCGTGATTGACAGCACTGTACACTACGACGTCGCGATTCTGGGCGGCGGCGCCGCTGGAACTGCGGCCGCGATCGAGTTGGCGAAGCACAAACACTCGGTCGCCGTGCTGGAACGCTCGCATTACGAAAACCTGCGAATCGGAGAGACAGTGCCGCCGCAAGCGACCCTGTGGCTCGATCGGCTTGGTGTTTTGGATGCGTTCAAAGCAGTTCCTAATCGCGAGGCGCCGGGCCTTGTTTCACGCTGGGAAAGTGAGTCGACGACGACAGAACCGTTCTGCTTCAACGACTACTTGCACGGCTGGCATCTCGATCGCGGGCATTTCGACGCTATGCTCGCCGACGCGGCGGATCGGGCCGGCGCTCATGTCGTTCGCGACGGTGTCATCCGTTCTTGTGGAAAGTCGCGCGATGAGTTGTGGCAGGTTGACGTCGACGTCAAAAATGATCGACAGAAAATCTTGGCGAGTTGGCTCATCGATGCAACCGGGAGGAACGGTTGGTTCATTCGTCGCCAAGGCGTGCGCCCACGATCGTTCGATCGGCTGGTCGGATTACTGGCCTACATTGGACCGCGAACCTCGGCCGATCTGCGATTGTTCGTCGAAGCGACGCCGACGGGATGGTGGTACTCGGCACCCTTGCCCGGCGAGCGGTCTTTGGCCGCGTTGATGACCGACCGAGATCTCATTCCCCACGATGAACGTGCCAGGAAACATTTTTGGGAAGCTGAATTTGCGAAAACGCACCTGATTTCCGACTTGCACGACGCGAGGGCTGTCGAGGCTTCATTGAAAGTAGTTGCGGCGAACAGTTCCTGGGCGGGCACTGTGGCTGGTAGCCGTTGGCTTGCCGTCGGCGATGCGGCCATGGCGCACGATCCATTGTTTGGGCTTGGCATTTGCCAAGCTCTGGCGTCCGGCTGGAACGCCGCCCGAGCGGTAATTGGCTTTTCACGGGGCAATAACCAAGCGATTTTACAATACCAAGCATGGGCGGAGTCGAGTTATCGCAATTACATGGCTCTCTACACTAGAATTTACAACCGCGTAACCCGCTGGCCCGACGCCCATTTTTGGAAACGCAGGGTTTCTCAAATGGCCACTAACCTACGCCCGATTGCCCACTAACGGACCAACCAGGAGCTTCCCATGACGCAACACACCCCAGGCCAGACAGCGAACCGATCAAGAAAACACACGCGACGGACGTTTCTTTCCGCGACCGCCGCGGCGGGCTTCAGCTTCACGATCGTTCCCAGGCACGTTTTGGGGGGCGCGGGGCAGTTGCCGCCCAGTGAACGTGTCAATATCGCAGGCATCGGCGCCGGAGGTATGGCGGGCGGCGATATTGCGACCGTGGCACGGTTGGGGGCCAACATCGTGGCGTTGTGCGACGTCGACGACGTTCGCGCGGCTGGTTCATTTAACGCATTTCCCAACGCGCGGCGCTATAAGGACTTCCGCGTGATGCTCGAAAAAGAGGCCAAGAACATCGACGCGGTGACCGTTGGCACGCCCGACCATATACACGCCGTGGCCTCGATGGCGGCACTTCGTGCCGGCAAGCACGTCTACTGCCAGAAACCGCTGACGCATACGCTCGTGGAATGTCGCGAGTTGACCAGGGCTGCCCGTTCCGCCGCCGTCGCCACCTCGATGGGTAATCAAGGGCATGCCAGCGAAGGTTCCCGGCTCACGAACGAATGGCTGCAAGCTGGTGTGATCGGCGAGGTCCGCGAGGTCCACGTCTGGTCGGACCGGGCCGGGCAGCTCTGGAAGCAAGGAATCGGCCGGCCGACCGACATGCCAGCCGTGCCCTCGACTCTTGACTGGGACCTCTGGCTCGGTCCCGTCCGTGAGCGACCGTACCACCACGCGTATGCTCCCGTGAGCTGGCGCGGCTGGTGGGATTTCGGCACCGGCGCGCTGGGCGACATGGGTTGCCACATCATCGACCACCCGGTTTGGGCACTGAATCTCGGAGCCCCGACCTCGGTCGAAGCGCGGACGACGATCGACGGAACCCTATTAGCAGACAACAGGCTCAACTACGAGACGTACCCCCTCGCCGCGATCATCTATTACGACTTTCCGGCACGCGGCACTTTGCCGCCGGTGCGGATGATATGGTACGACGGTGGCCTGATGCCCGCCACGCCCGTGGAGGTGCCCGCCGGCCAGGGCCTGCCTGGCAATGGCGTACTCTATGTCGGGAGCGAAGGTAAGATGTACCACGGTTCCCACGGTGGCATGCCCCAACTCCTGCCGGCCGCGCTGCATGAGAAGGCAAACCAGGTTGCCAAGACGATCGAGCGTTCGCCGGGCCATTACGAGGAGTGGCTCGCAGCCTGTAAGGGGGGAAAGCCTCCCGTCGACGCTTTCGACTACTCGGGTCCTTTGACCGAGACCGTGCTTTTAGGCGTGTTGTCGTTACGTGCGCCCGGCCGGCGGCTCGAATGGGACAGCGCGAACCAGAAAGTCACCAACGCGCCTGAGTTGAACCAGTACGTTCACATTGAATACCGCAAGGGTTGGACGCTGTAGGCAAGACCGCGTCTACGAAGGTTCGAGTTCTTTTGCTCGCTCGCCGCGCGCAGCGTGCCGCTCGACGGCCGCAGCCACGAATCCCCTGAATAGCGGGTGTGGCTGGGTCGGTTTGCTCTTGAACTCAGGATGGAATTGCACCGCGACGAACCAGGGATGATTCGGCAGCTCGATGATCTCGACCAGCGAGCCATCGGGGCTTGTTGCGGCCACTAGCATTTCGTTGGCTTCGAACTGCTGGCGGTAAACATTGTTGAATTCATAACGATGCCGGTGCCGCTCGGAAATCATTGTCGTGCCGTAGCAGACCGCGGCACGGCTGGTAGGGTCGAGCAGCGCCTCCTGCGCGCCCAGCCGCATGGTGCCCCCCTTGTCGATGATCGATCGTTGCTCGTCCAAAAGGCAAATCACCGGATGCGGTGTGTCCTTGCTGAACTCGGTCGAGTGGGCTCCGGCCAGGCCGACTAGGTTGCGGCCGAACTCGATCACCGCGCATTGCATACCCAGGCAAATGCCCAAGAATGGAATTTCGCGCTGGCGGGCAAAACGGATTGCCTCGACCTTACCTTCGATACCCCTCTCGCCAAAGCCGCCTGGCACAATCAGGCCATCGAAGCCCGACAAGAGCCGTTCGGGACCTTCGCGTTCCACTTCCTCACTTTGAATCCGCTGTACGCGCACCTGGGTCAGGTTGGCGATTCCGGCATGGTCGAGCGCCTCGTAAATCGATTTATACGCGTCGCGGTGTTCTGCGTACTTACCAACCACGGCGACACTGATCTCGTGCTCCGGATTGCGAAGCTTGTGCAACAGGTCGCGCCACTCGTCTAGCTCCAGCGGCCCCGCAACCAGACCGAGGCGGCGGACGATCTGTTCGTCGAGCCGGTTGTCGACCAGGCTCAAGGGGACCTCGTAGATCGAGAAGTCCTTGTCCTTCTCTTCGATCACCGCCTCGCGAGGCACGTTGCAAAACAGAGCGATCTTATCACGGTCGTCACGGCTCAGGCTCCGCTCGGTGCGGCACACAAGGATATCCGGCTGGATACCGATCTGGCGAAGTTGCCCGACCGAGTGTTGTGTCGGTTTGGTTTTCAGCTCGCCCGCCGCCTTGAGGTAGGGGACGAGTGTGAGATGAATGTAGAGGCAGTTTTCCTTGCCCACGTCGAGCGAAAACTGACGGATGGCTTCGAGGAATGGCTGGCTCTCGATGTCGCCCACGGTGCCGCCGATTTCGGTAATCACCACGTCGACGTTTTCGCCCGCAAGTTTGTGGATGCAGTTCTTGATCTCATCGGTGATGTGCGGGATCACCTGGACCGTCTTTCCCAGGAATTCGCCGCGCCGTTCCTTGTTGATCACCGCCAGGTAAATCTGGCCGGTGGTGTAGTTCGAGTCGCGTGTGAGGGGGCCATGGGTGAACCGCTCATAATGTCCGAGGTCGAGGTCGGTCTCGCTGCCGTCGTCGAGCACGTAGACTTCGCCGTGTTGGTAGGGGCTCATCGTTCCCGGATCGACATTGATGTACGGGTCGAGCTTTTGCATCCGCACACTCAGGCCGCGTTGCTCGAGCAACATGCCGATCGACGCGCTGGTCAGGCCTTTGCCCAAGGAACTGACGACGCCGCCCGTGACAAAGATGAATTTGGTCATTGAAGATCCCATGTCCTGCAGGGAATGCCCCCACCATCTGGGGCAGGTTTCCAACCTGCCAAACCGCCCGGGTGTTCTAGGATGCTTGTGAACATGCCCCAAGAATCGGGCGTCATGATGCGATTCTAGCGTTTGCGATTGCGTTGTACAAACGCCTGGTAATCGTGGAGTGTGTCGATTCCCAACGCAGCATGGGGAACGACTGCGACGGCAATCGTCCGGCCCATCTCAAGCACCCGGAGTTGCTCGAGCATTTCGAGCTTTTCCAGAGGCGAGGGAGGAACCTGTGCCAGCGAGAGCAGAAAATCGCGACGATAGGCGTACAACCCGATGTGCTGGTGAAAATGGGGCGGATCGTCGGCAAGCAGCCCGTCATGCCACTGCCGCGCACAAGGGACCGGGCTGCGGCTGAAGTACATCGCACGCCGCCTGGCGTCAAAGACCACTTTCACACAAGACGGATCGAGCAATTGGTCGCGCGCGCGGATGGGAGTGGCTAAGGTGGACATCACGGCGGAAGGGTCGTCTTCCAAAAGCCGGACTGCGGCGTCGATCGCCTCGCCCGATAATTCCGGCTCGTCGCCCTGGACGTTGACGACGATATCGACGTCGAGCCCTCGCGCGACTTCCGCCACACGATCGGTGCCGCTGGCGCAGTCGGGGTTGGTCATTTCCACCAGGCCTCCGAATGCGCGGACCGCGATCGCGATTTCCTCGTGATCCGCCGCAACGCAGACTCCGCAGGGCGTCGTGGCACGCAGAGCCGCTTCGTAGGTGTGTTGGATCAGCGGTTTACCCGTCTCGCACAGCAGCAACTTACGAGGAAGCCTCGTTGAGGCAAGACGCGCCGGAATGACGATGAAGCTTCGCACAGTCCTAGCTTCGAAACGGGCCGTTGATCTCAGCCAGCACCGACGGTTCCCGTAACAGGTCGAGCGGGCGTTGGAATTGGAATCTCGACGAACTCACCGCGATCGGTGGTATGCACTGCATCACGTTCGACGATCCGCACTAGCCCATTGCGGCGGAGTTGGTAGCTGATCCCGCGCCAGTGCAATCGTGAACCGACGACCGAGCTAAGCATCGCCAACGAATTGAAGATCGCGACCAGCGGCGCCGCCCAGATGTCGAAGCGGATCGCCGCGCGCATCGTCGGGCCTTGTTCGGGCAAGTACAGATTTGCAAGCTCCCGCCGCAGCAGACCGCGGAACACGGTCGAAGCATAATGCAGCAGGCACACGACGGCGGGGATCCAGGTCCAGTCGGCGCCTTGTACGAGTCCCGCTATCAACAAGCCCAAGCCTCCCCAAAATGTTACCAACCCGATCATGGCCGCGGCAAAAGCCAGCAACCAATAACCTTTGGCATAGAACCTCGCGATGACGTACTGTCGTCGGAGGAATGTCGAAGTCTGCCTCAGATCATTGTCGACGGGCGAAGCGAGCATGGTGGTCGGCTCGAACAAGATGTTCAGGCCCGCACGCTGTAAAGCGCGTGTTGCCACCAGATCGTCGCTGAGAGTCCCGCGCCAGGTGTCACGGAGCCGTATTTGCTCGAAGACGTCGCGGCGGATCGACCATGAGCCGCCCCAAATCAGGTGGTGCCCGCCGGGGCCCAAGCCGGCGGCCACCGACGCGTTAATGCTGTAGAGCAGATGATTGGCCAACGAGGCGCGCTGTGGCACGTACCAGCGATATCCTGTAACGGCCCCCGCGCCGGGAAGGTCGAGACGCTGCACGAGTCGCCGCAGCCAATCACGCGGCGGCCGCGCGTCGGAATCAACGAACGCCAGGTACTTGACCTTCGACGGCAATCTCGCGGTCGCTTGGCGAAGATTATGCAGCTTTTGTCCCGTATCGAATGACTGACCCGAAACGACGAGCTCGCTTGGGGTTTCTGGGTACTCGGCCATCAACCGTCGGATGACCTGACCCGCGGGATCATCCGCGCGTTCGACGATGAAGGTCACCTGGTAATCGGGATGGTCCTGTTCGAACAGCGGGCGGAGGTTCTCCTCAAGACCGACATCGAGTCCTTTGCACGGTGCGAACACCGCGACGTGACCCTTGGCATTCGTTGCATGGGGCCGGCGAATCCGACTTCGCACGAAGCGTTGCGTTTCCAAAAAGTGGATCGCAAGGAGCGCGAACAGCACTCCGGCGGCGACTGCCACGCTCAACCAGGAAATCAGCCAGGGCGATTGCATGTGCCTTCGAAGCGCCTTCCATGTCGCGATGCACGCCAACGGGAGCGGGAAGCCCGACTCGCGAGGCGGCACGATATCCGTGGGTCCAAAATGGGTCAAGACCAATCGGGGTAGCGAGTTACGTTCGCCAGCATCGAGGTGGTCTTACCCATGAGGGCCCCACCATGAGCGGGGCCCGTCATTCGTCTATCGACCGCCCCCATTGTGCGACTCATCGGCTTTGTCGCTAAACCGGGCAATTTGAGCGTTTCGACGATCCGATTGCACCCGGTTTACCGGTGGCGGCGACTGTGCTTAGGGTAGCGATTGGGTTGAAAGGGGCCCCTTCTGCCCTTCATGGCGATGCGGCACTCTCTGGCCACCCAGGGCCTGGAAAACGCTTTGCCGGTCGCGTAAACTACATGCCACCTGCACATCGTCCCACCTTAGGAGTCGGAAATGAAGAACTTCATCAACCGTTCGTTGTTTTTCGTCGCCGTCGCGGCGCTCGTGTCCACGGCAGGTCAAGGCGCCGACAAAGACAAGAAAGCCAAGAACGAAAAAGGAGACGTCAAAGTGCCCGCCGCGTTGAATTTCAAGATGAAGGGCCTCGACGGTAAACCGGTCGATTTGTCGAAGTACAAGGGCAAAGTGGTGCTGATGGTCAATGTGGCCAGCCAGTGCGGCCTGACACCGCAATACGAAGCCCTTGAGGGTTTGCACGAAAGATTTGCCGGCGATGGCCTGGCCGTGCTGGGCTTTCCGGCCAACGAATTCGGAGCGCAAGAGCCGGGCAGCGACGAGGAAATTGCCGAGTTTTGTAAGAGCAACTACGAGGTCAAATTCGACATGTTCTCGAAAGTTGTGGTCAAAGGGGACGGGCAGTGCCCGCTATATAAATTCCTGACATCGAAGGAAACCGATCCCAAGTTCGCCGGTGACATCACCTGGAATTTCGAGAAATTCCTCGTCAACCGCGAAGGCGAGGTCGTCGCCCGCTTCGCCCCCAAGGTCAAGCCGGATTCCGACGAATTCGTTAAAGCAATCGAGGCCGAGTTGGCCAAATAGTTCCCGATCGGGGCCAAGTGTTCCCAATTAGGGGACGTTCCGTTGCTGACTGCGGAACCATGCCACGAACTCGCATACGCCATCGTCAAACGGCACTTGCGGCTGGTAACCTAGCAAGCGGCGCGCTTTGGTAAGGTCCGCGCATGTGATCGGCATGTCGCCCGGCATTTCAGGCAGACGGTCGATTTTGGCCGGCTTGCCGACCGCACGCGCGAGTGTGTCGATCACGTCCCGTATGGCGATCGGTTCGGCATGGCCCAGGTTGACGGTCTCGCCAACGACGCCAGGCCGCCTGAGCGCCGCCAGGAGGCCACCGCAAAGATCGCTGACGTGCGTGAAATCGCGCCGCATCGTGCCGTCACCGAACAGCGGCACCGGCCGGCCCGCTTCGATTGCTTCAGTCCAGATCGACAACGCCAGATCGGGCCGCAATCGTGGTCCGTAGACGCTGAACGGCCGCAGGCAGACGACCGGCACGTGGTGCAATTCGTGGTACATCTGACCAAACAGCTCGGCCGCACGCTTGCTTGCGCCATATGGACTCATCGGTGGGCCCAACGGAGCGTCCTCGACAAATGGTACGGCGGCGTTACGCCCGTAGACCGTCGATGACGAAATGAGCAGGAAACGCTCGACCGGGTGCCCTCGGGCCGCTTCGAGCAACGACAGCGTGCCGCCGACGTTGGTTTGCTCATAGATCATCGGATCCGCCACGCTGGGACGCACGCCGGCGTAAGCGCCCAGGTGGACCACCCTCGAAATGCTCTGCTCATCGAACAGCCTCCGCATCGCCGGCGCGTCACAGAAAGTTTCTTCGACGACGGTTACTCGCGGGTCGTTGACGAATGGGATGATGTTCGCGCGTTTGACTGCGGGGCTGTAAAAGCGATTGAAGTCGTCAAGGCAAACAATCGATTCGTCTCCCTCTCCAAGGAGCCGTTCAATGAGATGGCTGCCAATGAACCCGGCGCCTCCCGTGATCAAGATCGACATGCGGTGATATCCGTACGATGAGCGTTCTATTGGTCTTTCACCGTCGCCACACCATCATCCCCTTCCAAACAGGTTCTTGCGCCCCAATGCCAGGATGACCCAAAGGGCTCCCCAGGCTTCGCGGGCGTTGATCTTCGAGCTGCCGCGGACTCGGTCGACGAATACGATCGGTGTTTCGGCGATCTGGCAGCCAAGGCGTTTCAAGTGCCAGAGGATTTCTTCCTGGAACGAATATCCGTGCGACAAGAACTGGTCGAAATCGATCTGTGCCAGTTTCGCGGTGCGATAACAGCGGTAACCGCCGCTACAATCCTTCGGCTTCAGCCCGAGCAAAGTGCGCGCGTAGAAGTTGACCGATCGACTCATCAAGTAGCGCTTCAACGGCCAACCTTCGATACCGCCGCCGGGGACGTACCGCGAACCGATCATCACGTCGACCGGCGGCCCATTGGGCGGCTCCATGCCGCCGATCAGGTCGTGCAGGTACTTGGGCTGATGGCTGAAATCAGCGTCGATGTTTAGCGTGTACTTGTAGCCGTGCTCAATCGCGTACCGCATGCCGGCCACCGTCGCGGTGCCCAGTCCGAGCTTCCCGGCGCGGTGCAGGCAGTGCATGCGTGGGTCGTCCTGTGCCTTGCGGTCGCACCATTGTCCCGTACCGTCGGGCGAGTTGTCGTCGATTGCCAGCACGTCGACTTCGGGCGCGTGTCGGAAAATCTCGTCGACCAGCGCTGGCAGGTTATCGATTTCGTTGTACGTGCAAACGGTGACCAGCGTTTTGTCGGCGTTGGACATGGGTTTAGTCGTACCGGTGAGTGCGGGCCACTTTAACGAAAATCTATCCGGACTGCTCCCTTGGGTAAAGGCAGACGGTGGACTTGAGGAGATTGAACGGTTAGAATCCGTGCGTGACACACTACGGAGATTCGCCCATGAACGCCGAAGCCCGCCTCATTGAACTCGGTTTGGAACTACCACCCCCTCCCAAGCCGGCCGGAGTTTACAAGCCCGTCGTGATCGTTGGCAATATGGCCTATGTCTCCGGCCATGGCCCGCTCAAGGCCGACGGCTCGATGATCGTCGGAAAAGTGGGGGCAGAACTCGATCTGGCCGGCGGGTATGCGGCGGCGAAGCAGACCGGCCTGGCGATTCTGGCGTCACTCCGCGCCAACCTGGGGGACCTCAATCGGGTTCGACGGGTCGTCAAGACGCTGGGTATGGTCAATTGCACGACTGACTTCCAACAGCAACCGCAAGTCATCAACGGCTTCAGCGAGTTGTTCGCCGAGGTATTCGGCAAGGATTTGGGAGTGGGTGCTCGCAGCGCAGTTGGTATGGGTTCGCTTCCGGGCAATATTGCCGTTGAAGTCGAGGTCATCCTCGAAATCGAGTGATCTTGTCGCGGCCCGCGCTTTCTGATAGCACACCAGCCGTCAGTCAGACGTTCCGGCCTGCTAGGTAGCGTCTGCTTTTGCCGGTCTGAAGGTGTGGGGGGCCCACCCCACGAGTCTAAGTGCCGTCAGGCTGAGAAGCCCAACCTACGCTAGGCCGGCAAGCTCAAGGTGCGCGATGAGCGAGTCTCCCCCCAAAAAACTCATCGAATTGATGGGCCGTTTCGGCTTGGCGTCGGCGGAGCAGGTACGTGGCATGCGCGGGCGCGTGCGGCAGCTAACGCATGGGTTACCAGCGTTTGAATCCGTTTGGGTGGATGCCCTGGCTCAAGCCCGGCTACTGACGGCATATCAGGCCGTCGAGTTAAACGAGGGTCGGGGAGCAAGCCTGGAAGTGGGCCCGTATGTGCTTTACCAGCCGCTACCGTCGCCAGGCTATGCCAAAGTGTTTCGCGCCCGCGAAATTGGGTCGCGTCGCTGGATTCGTCTGACACAGTTCGAAGTTCCGGCCGTCCGCATTGACGAGGCTCGACGACAGCTCGAACTGCTGGTACGTCGAGGAGGGCTGTTAACGCATGAAAACGTCGTGCCCGTGGTGGCTCATGGTACCTGCAACAATGGCCTATGGGTCGCCAGCCGCGATCAGCACGGTCGGACCGCGCTGGAATGGATGGTCGAACATGGGCGCTTCCCACCGGAGGCCGTGCTCGAAATTGCTCGACAGATGGCCGCGGCGCTGGTCGCCTGCGAGGAAGCTGGGGTCGTTCACGGCGACCTAGGGGCCCGACAAGTGTTGCTCGACCCATTGGGCGTGGTTTGGTTGGCCGAACCTGGCGTGCGGGGCATCTTCAGGCCGGTCGAGGGTTTTACCCACGCCGATTTGCCGCCGGACGCTTATAACTACCTGCCACCCGAGCGAGTCGCATCGGGCGGAATTCCCGATGTGGCCGGCGACCTTTTTGCCTGTGGTTGCCTTTGGTGGCACCTTTTGGCCGGTCGTCCGCCGATTTCCGGCGGCACCGCCTTGATGAAGCTACGCGCCGGACAGACAACCAGGATCAGCGATATTCGAGCGCTGGCGCCCGACGTGCATCCGGCGTTGGCCGCCGCGATCGACCGCTGCACCGAGGCAGACCAGCGGCGCCGCCCAGCCTCGGCGGCTCAAATGGCGGCTGAGTTGGGTCATTCGAACCCTGCGGGCCGAGCGCGGCTCGCGCGGTGCGTCGGCCGCACGGAAACGCATAGCGTCAGGCTCAGCGCAGCGGCATGGCGTCGAACCGGATCGAATGCCACTGTTTTCGCGGCGGTCGCGGGTGCAGCGTTGGCACTCGTTGTCGCGACCTGGCCTGAGTGGGGTGCGAAGTGGTTCCAAAAAACAGGACAAAAGGTGGCTGATGAGACGGACGTCGCATTGCTCGAAAAGGGACCCGCACCAAAGCAGTCCGCGAGTCTATCGGGCGGCAAATCGTCGTTCAGCGATCCAGACGTCGTCCTCGCCGCGTATGATTCCGATTCACAGGATACCGTGGAACTGCCCACTGGACGTCCGCTCAAGTTTGAGACGCTGGACTTGGCTGACGCGCAAACAGTGCGTGGTCAGGACGGCCAGCGCCCGCTGGTGATCGTCCCCTTCCACGGTTTGAGCATTTCGGCCGACGACGTCCGCTTTGAGAATATCGACTTCGTGTGGGACCACCCCCGCGCTGTTTCGATTGCCGACCTGGAAGCTGCCATACTCCGTCTCGAATCGCTGCGTGTGACGTTTCACGACTGTTCATTTCAAGCGCGCGCCAAGCTTCGGCGGCCGCAAGAAACTCTGCCCGTCGCGATCCATTCGCGTCTCAACGACATGTCGGCGGCCGGTGGGCCGTCCCTACCGACGAGGGAGCTGGAATTGACAAATTGCGTCTTGGCGGGGGTTTCCGCCGGAATTGAGATCCAAAGCGAGGGCGCCGTGCTGGTCGAACTGACTAACGTCCTGCACCTTGGACCTGGTCCATTGGTCGAACTGTTTCGGGCTCGTCGATTGGATGAGCCCTTGGTACTCACGCTGGAGCACGTCACGCTACGAGCATCGGCGGGACTGGTTGCCTACCGTTACTCGGGATTGGAAGAGCAGCCTGGGCGGCTGGCGATTCGTGCCGTCGATTGCGCGTTCTTTCCCGCCCCCGACGCCGGCTTACTCACATTTCACGGGATTGAGCCTCCCAGCAGCCTGCTGGAAGCATTGGAATGGACTGGCCAAGGCTCGGTCGTCGCCGACGACGCGGCGCTGGCAAAATGGGAAACAGCCGATGGACTCTCGCAATGGGCCGATGAAGCCGCAGTTCCGATCGAAGGCATCGTTCGCACTGACGTCGGCTTCGCCGGCGCGGCCGACGAAGGTCCGTCCGCTTCGCGGATCATCCGCTGGCAGGTACCGTTGCGTTCCACTGAACCACCCGGCATCGCAGATACGCCGCTCCACCTTCCATCGCTCGTCGGAGGTCGAAAGTAGGCGTTTGACTGTCCCCGTTTTGCGACCTAGATTTCAATTGCGATCGGTCATCGTCGTCTTAGTTTAAACGACCACTAAGCTACTCACGACCAAAGGTCTCTGGAAGGCAGGCCATGGCACCATTTATCCGGTTCCTTCGAGACTCTGAAGCCACCACGTCGGTGGAATACGCCGTCATGCTGGCTCTGATCATCGCCGTATTGATCGCGACCATTTCCTCGGTCGGTGGCAGCACCGGGGGAATGTGGGGAGGCGTCAAAACGAACCTGACCGCCGCCGGGTTTGGAAGCTAGACCCCAGGCGGATCAGCGACTTTTTCATCCGCCCTGCGCGACGTTTGCCAACGCTGGAACCAAAGTAGTCCCACAAGCGTTTTGGCATCCTCAATTCGCCCATCGCTGATCATGGCAAGGGCTTCGGCCCAGTCTACTGCCATGGTTTCGATTTGTTCGCCCTCGTCGAGCCGCGTAGGGCCAGGAGCCAGCTCGGTCGCAACAAAGAGGTGCATGCGCTCGCGCAAAATGCCCGGCGACATGAAAAACTGGCACAACGGCTCGATTCGGCCGGAGCGGTATCCGGTTTCTTCTTCGAGTTCGCGGACGGCGGTTTGGAGTGGGTCCTCACCGGCTTCCAAGGTACCAGCTGGCAACTCAATCAGTGTCCGCCCTACCGCGGGGCGAAAATTGCGAATCAGCACGACGCGCTCGTTGGCTAAGATCGGTACGATCGTCACAGCCCCCGGATGGAGTATGGCTTCCCTCGGATGGAGGATTCCGTCAGGCGTTTGGTGCCACTGCCGAACGACTTTGAAACGCGACGTTGAAAGCAGGATTTCTGGTTCTCGCACGGCCGGTCACTCGAATAGCTGATTGCCCACCGGGATGGTCGATGTTAAAATAACCAGATCGTCGTTTTTCTCCAAGCGGCATGTCGTTCACCGCGGGCGCGGTTAGGTAGGCGTCATGCGAGATTTGTTGAGTTGGAACCTTCCGTTAGGGCGATGGGCCGGCGTGCAAGTTCGCCTGCACGTATTCTTCGTGCTGTTCGCCATCGTGGCAGTGCACTTGAGCGATCGGGAACACCGTGCCGAGACGCTCGTGGCTCTCAGCGTCCTGTTTTTTTGCGTTTTGTTTCATGAGTTTGCGCATTGTTTTGCAGCTTGGCACCTTGGGGGCTCGGCTGACCAGATTCTGCTTTGGCCGCTGGGCGGGTTGGCTCAAGTCAACGTTTCGCACGAGCCGCATCACGAGTTGTTCACAGCACTCGCCGGACCCACGGTGAATCTTCTTTTGTGCGCGATGACGGCTCCATTGGTCTGGTTTTTTGGGAAAGACGGAGCCCAGCAACTCCAATCGCTGCTCAACCCGCTCGTGACGCCCGCCGCGGTGGCAACGCCAGGATGGATCGACGTGTTGCGCTGGACGTTCTGGATTAATTGGCTCTTGTTGCTGGTGAACCTGCTGCCTGCGCTTCCTTTGGACGGCGGACGGGCTTTGCGTTCGTTGCTTTGGCCGCGGTGGGGGTTCAAAAACAGTGTCTTGGCGGTGGCGTTCGTGGCCAAGTTCATGGCCGCGGGCCTTTGCGCGGCGGCCTGGTGGACGCACGACAGCCAGGACTACGCCTACGCCGCCTTGCCCCTACTGTTGTTGGCAGTACTGCTGTATTTCAGTGCCAAGCAGGAAACCGACCGGCTGTACGACAGCGATCCAGAGAACGCTCCGTTTGGCTACGATTTTTCGCAGGGGTACACTAGTCTCGAACACGCCGGTACGACGCATAAGCCGTCGCCTGGTCTGGTGAGGAATTGGCTCGATGAGCGCCGGGCGGCGCGGCTGCTGAGGCAACAGCAGATCGAAGCCGAGGAAGAGTGTCGTGTCGACGAAGTGCTTGCGCGCCTGCATAAGTCGGGATTGGATACCCTTTCTGACGAAGATCGAGCGCTGTTAGACCGCGTGAGCGCACGATACCGCAATCGACTGCGCGGATAGTTTCCACGCTCCGCCGGCGCCCCTTCGCGAGTACCCCGAACGCCTCTTCGGCCGGTTTGCGGCCCCGCAATGAGCATCCCGCACAATCGGCACAAACGGCAAATGTCGAATGACGAACGGCAAATGATGACCTAAAGTTTTCAAGGATCGCGATCGTCGCGGTTCTTGACGCATTGAGGATCATCAGGCGGACGGGTTCATGTCGTTCGACGCATCCTTGACTTCCTGGACGTCCGATTCCGGCGCAGTTTTAGTGCCGACTGGGTGCCCGCACGACGCACGCAGCGCGAAAACTGTCGCGACGGCATTGAACGCTTGGATTGGCGGAGAGTTTTCAGTGCTCGACGGACTAACCGGCGAGCCGCTTTGGTTGGCCGACTCACACTCGCGAAGCGATTGGACTTTGCGTGCCGAATTGTGCCGCGAAGTTGCGCGCCGCGATCGGGTCGAGTTCATCGAAGAAGACGACCCGGTCATCGTCGTTGCAATGCCTCTAGCGGGCCCGAAGGACCATCGGTTCGTCGCGGTGGGTGGGTTTCTCTCTCGCGCGGCCGACCGTGCCGGCGACATCGAGCGAATCGTGGCGCAGTTGGGGGGCGATGCCCAATTCGCGGCCAACTGGGCCTCCCGTCAAACGCCGCTTGCACCCTCCGTGCTACGACGGTTGGCCGACCTCGCATTGGCGAGGTGGGCGGCCGATCAAATGGTTGAGCAGCTTGAAGAAGAGGTCGAGAAACTCTCGGTGCATTTGGCTTCGACGTTCGAGGAAATCAGCCTCCTCTATCGTTTGACGCAAAACCTCAAGCTTTCGAGCAACGACGTCGAGCTGGGCCAAAGGGCGCTGGAGTGGCTATCCGAGGTCGTGCCCGCCGAAGGACTCGCCTTGCAATTCATCGTCAATGACGATGCCGGTCAGATGGCATCCAACTCACGGACTCAGCCAGTCCTTTTGACACACGGCGATTGTCGCGTCGACAATGCCCAGTTCACGCGTTTGGTCGAACAGCTTGGGTTGGGCGCTTTGAATCGGCCGGTCGTCGTCAATCGCCCGTCGTATGGCGACGACGAATGGGTAGCGCCGGGCGTCAATGAACTCGTCATTGTGCCGGTCGCCGAGGGCGAGCGACTGTTCGGCTGGCTGGCCGCTTTCAACCACAATCAAGGACTCGAATTCGGTTCGGCGGAAGCCAGTTTGATCAGCTCGGTGGGTACGATGCTGGGCATCCACAGCGGCAACATCGACCTCTATCAGCAACAGGCGGAACTTCTGGCTGGCGTGGTCAGGGCGATGACCTCTGCCATTGACGCCAAGGACCCTTATACTCGCGGCCACAGCGACCGCGTGGCGCGCGTTTCCGTCCGTTTGGCCAAGGAGCTTGGCTGCGACGCCGAAACACTGAAGACGATCTACTTTTCCGGTTTGTTACACGACATCGGCAAGATCGGTATCAATGACGAGGTGCTCCGAAAGCCGGGCAAGCTGAGTGAGGCCGAGTTCGAACACATCAAGACCCATGTAGAAATCGGCTACCGAATTCTGGCTGACCTGCACCCGATGGCCCACTTTCTCCCGGTCGTGTTGCATCACCACGAAGCGTGGGACGGCAGCGGTTATCCACACGGGCTAGCGGCCGAGCACATTCCCTATCTGGCGCGGATCGTGGCGGTGGCCGATGCATACGACGCGATGGCCAGCGACCGGCCGTACCGGCCCGGCATGGATGACGCCAAGCTCGATGCGGTCATTCGCTCGGGGGCCGGTAAACAATGGGACGCCGACGTTGTCGAGGCGTTCTTCCGGGCGCGCGACGACATTCGCGCCCTGTCGCGTCGCGACGGCAAAAAGGGCGAAATGACCGAATGGAATTGGTCCTGACCAGGGGCCTCGCAACCCGCGGCCAGGGGTAATGGGCTCACAGTAGCAACACGCTCTGAGCCCGCTACCCAGGGCCCCTTGCCCGTCCGCCCGACAGGTGGGACAATCTGATCTGCGCCAAATGCGCGTCACGGAGGTTCCCTGCGCAGGTCGCCATGTTCAAGTTCATTCACGCAGCCGATCTTCATCTCGACAGCCCTCTGCGAAAACTGGAGCGCTACGACGGCGCTCCGGTTGAGGATATTCGCGGGGCCACGCGGCGAGCTCTCGCGAACCTGGTGCAACTGGCGATTGACGAGGAAGTGGCGTTCGTGCTGATCGCCGGCGACGTGTACGACGGCAACACGCGCGACTTCAAAACCGGACTATACTTCGCCTCGGAAATGTCGCGTTTGGCCGACGCCGGCATCCTGGTGTTCTTGATTTCCGGCAACCATGACGCCGAGAACCGGATGACACGGCTCGTGGAACTGCCGAAAGAGATGGTTTACCGATTCCGTTCCAAAAAGCCGGAGACGAGGCATATTGAGGATCTTGGCGTTTCCATTCATGGCCAGAGCTTTGCCACTCCGGCCGTGAATGAGAACCTGGCGGAGGCTTACCCCCGCGCCGTTGCAGGTCATTACAATGTCGGCCTGCTGCACACCTGCGTCGATCAGGAAGGTACGCACCCGCGCTACGCCCCCTGTTCGCTCGACGAACTTCGCTCCAAGGAGTACGAGTATTGGGCACTGGGGCACATTCACAAGCGCGAGAGGCTGTGCAGCGATGCGCAGATTCATTTTTCCGGCAATACGCAAGGCCGCCATATCAATGAAGAGGGAGCCAAGGGGTGCTTGCTCGTGTCGGTGGACGACTTTCAACGTACAGAGGTGCGGTTCGAACCTCTCGACGTGTTTCGATGGCATCGGGCAAACGTCGACGCCACCGATGCCCAGACGGAACACGACGTGCTCGAACGTGTGTTGGTCAGTCTCGGCGAGTCGCTGTCATTGGCCGAAGGACGCCCTGTGGCGCTGCGAGTCAATGTCAGTGGCTCATGTCGCGCGCACCGAGAATTGGCGAGCCAGCCGCTACGGTGGAAAAGCGAACTCCGTGCCGCGGCTCGAAACATCGGCGCGGGGCAGATCTGGATCGAACAGGCCGAAATCCAAACCACGCCAGAACGTGACTTTGAGGACGCCGCGTTCGCCGGTCCCTTGGGTGAATTGGCCGAATACATCGCCGAACTGCGTGACGATCCCAATACGCTGGCATGGCTCCACGATCAGCTCACCGACCTGACCTCCGTGCTACCGGCCGAGCTGCGCGAGGGAGAATCGAAACTAAATCTGGCCACCGCGCTCGCGCACGTACAACCGCTTTTGCTGAGCCGGCTCCTCACGCGAACCACACCACGATGAAGATCGCGAGATTGGAACTGCGCGCGTTTGGTCCCTTCACGGGCCAAATCCTCGACCTGGATGCCGGCGAACAAGGCCTGCACCTGATCCACGGTCCCAACGAGGCGGGCAAGAGCTCGGCGCTTCGCGCGATCACGCAGCTTCTCTACGGATTCGACCCGAGGACGCGCGACAATTTCCTGCACTCGTATCCCAGCATGCGCATCGGCGCCGCGCTGCGAAATGTTACGGGTGAGCTGCTTGAGTGCGTGCGCCGAAAAGGGACCAAGAACGACCTCCGTGGCGGCGACGACGACACGGTGCTCGATCCGCGCATGCTAGCACAATGGTTGGGCGGGCTCGACCGAGAGACGTTTGAGGGAATGTTCGGCATTGACCATCCGCGGCTGGTCGAAGGGGGACGGCAAATCGTTCTGGGCAAGGGGAATCTGGGACAAATCCTGTTCGCCGCTGGAGCGGGCGTCGTCGAGCTTCGAATCCTTGAGAACGCGCTTAAGGCCGAGGCCGAAGCGCTCTTCGCGCCCCGTGCCTCCACCCGCAAGATCAACAAGAGTATCGCCCAATGGAAACAGGCCTGCAAGGAAAGCCGCGATGCCGAGTTGCCCAGCGCCGAGTGGGAACGGCGCGACAAAATACTGCGACAGACGCGGCAACAGCTCGCGGACGTCGATGCGCGGCTGAATGCAGCGCGGCCCGAGCGAGCCCGCCTGGAACGCATGCATCAGGCGATGGCGCTGGTGGCCAGACGTAAGCGACTTGTGGCCGCATCGGTTGAGTTGGGCAACATTCCGGCGTTACGCGACACGTTCACCGAGCAAAGGCTGGCCGCCGTGGCCAGACGATCGACGTCCGATCGGACTGCACGTGACTTGGAAAAAGCATTGATTGAGCTCGACACGCAAATCGCCCGGCTCCAGGTCCCCGAGTCGTTGCTGGCACGCGGTGCATCCATCGAACAGCTCCAAACCGATTTGGGCAGTTACCGCAAGGGTCAGCACGACCTGCCCGCGTTGATCGCCAGGCGCGAGCAATTGGAGGTCGACGCGCGCTCGATCCTGGCGCAAATGCGGCCCGACTTGGAGCTTTCGGGGGCGGCGGCGTTGCGGTTTGACAAGCGGCAAACGGCCGAACTCCAGAATCTCGCGATTCTCTACGGTAAGTTCGCGACGCAGGCCGAGCAGTCGCAAAGTCAGCTTGAACAGCGCTCCGAGCGGCTACGCCGAGCGGTGGAACGCCTTGGCAAAATCAAACCGTCCCCGGCAACAGGCCCCCTGGAGGCCGCTTTGCGGCGCGCGCGGGCGTTGGCGAGCGTCGAAAGCGAGAGGGCGGCTATCAGCGCCGAGCTCGCACGGCTACAAGCGCAAACTTTGGCCGGACTGGCGCGGCTGGGCCAGTGGACCGGCGATCTCGATTCTTTGGAGCGACTCAACGTGCCGGCGGCGGAAACCGTTGAGCGTCACGAGGGAGAGCTTCAAGCCGCACAGCGGAGGCTCTATGACCTTGATGGCCAATTGGCTAAGGCCGAGACGCGGCAAGCGGACCTCGATCGGGAAATCGAGCAATTGCGGCTCGAAGGGGATGTGCCCGACGAGACCGAGCTGGCGAAGGGCCGCCGCCGTCGTGACGAAGGATGGCGGTTGGTGCGCGCACGGTGGGTGGACGGGGCGCCAGAGATCCCGCGCGAGGCGGCGTTCGTGACTGACTTCGCACCCGCTGGATCACTCGCCGACGCTTATGAAAAGTCCCTTCGTATCGCCGATGAAGTGGCCGATCGACTGCGGCGCGAGGCCGACCGAGTTGCGGCGCGTGCCGGACTGGTTGCGCAGCGCCAGGCTATTCGTGCCGAATTGGACAAGCTCGTCGAACTGAGACGCCAGGCCCAAGAGCGCAGCGCCGACGTCGTTAGCAATTGGCTCGCTCTCTGGCAAGCATTGGGAATCGATCCGTTGGGGCCTCGTGAGATGCGAGTTTGGCTCGTAAGGCAGCAATCGTTGGTGCATGAAGCTGGCGCAATTCGCAAACAGCAGAGTCTGCTTGCGGCCTGTGACGAACGGATTGTCGCCGGGCGCCGCGAACTCGATCAGGCCCTCCAGGACGTTGGGGAAACAGCCGGAGCCGAGCATGAATCGCTGTCCTCGCTGATCGATCGCGCCGATCGCGCCTCCGAAAGGCTCAAGTCCATCGCAATGGAACGGGCGGCCCTCGAATCCGAGATTGCGGCGATCGAGCTTGAGTTGCCCGGCGACCGACTTCGCGCGGAACGCTCGCGGGCGGCGTTGGACGATTGGAGTTCGCGCTGGCGTGCCGCCGTCGTACCCCTTGGATTGCCACCGGACGCCACCCCCGAGCAAGCCAACGAGGTCGTGGCGATGCTGGGGCAGTTGTTCGACAAGCTGAAGGAGGCCGATGGTTTCAAGGAACGAATCGAGGGAATCGGACGCGAGGCCCGGATGTTCGCCGCCGACGTGCAGACGCAGGTCGTCTCGCTGGCCCCCGATTTGGAGCCGCTACCGCCCGATCAGGCCGCCGAGGCGCTGGTCGGCAGGTATCGTCGTGCAGCCACCGAGCAGGGGAGGCATGAAACGATCAAGAAACAGCGAGAGAAGCTGGTCGAGCAACTGGAACAGGCTCGGAGAGAGCTGACCGAGGTCGAAGGGGTTCTGGATGCCTTGTGCCAGGAAGCCGGATGCGACGATCCCGCGAACCTGGCCGCAGTCGAGCAAGCATCGCAGGTTGCCAGAGACCTCCGCAATGAGCTCGGCCATCAAAACGATGCTTTGGGGGTACTGGCCGCTCCGGCGTCGGTCGAGGATTTCGTGGCGGAGATCGAACTTGTCGACCCGGACCAACTTCCCGGCCAAATCGAGGGCCTGACTACGAAGATCAGGGCCTTGGAAGAAGAATCCAAGATGATGTCTGACATCGTCGCGGTAGAGAGCAAGGCGCAGCACGATATCGACACCAGCACAGCCGCGGGGGAGGCCGCCGAACGGGCGCAAAGCCTCGTCGCGGAAATCGCCTCCGATGCCGAGGAATTCGTGCGACTTCGTCTTGCGTCGACCATTTTGCGCGAGGCGATCGAGCGATATCGCAAGAAGAACCAAGGACCGGTGCTCGGATGGGCAAGCTCGCTGTTCGCCGAATTAACGGCGGGATCATTCCACTCTTTGCGGGCCGATTACGACGACGATGGCGAAGCCGTGCTGGTCGGTGTGCGGCCCGACGGTCAAACGGTCGCTGTCGATGGAATGAGCGAGGGCACCGCTGACCAGCTTTACCTGGCCTTGCGTCTGGCGTGCGTGGAGAATTTTCTCACCGAGAAGGAGCCGGTCCCCTTGATCGTCGACGACATCCTGATCAATTTCGATGACGAGCGCTCGATCGCCACGCTCAAAGTTCTGGCCGAATTATCGAAGCGCACACAGGTCATTTTCTTCACGCACCATCAGCACCTGGTGGACCTGGCCGAGCGGCACCTGGATGGCGAAACGCTGTTCGTCCATCGGCTGCAAGGCAGGGGCACTGACGATACGACAGAATTGGGAAAAGGAGAATCGCAACGGAAGGGGAGGCGATATGAAGACGCGGGCACACGCTGAGCGCTCGAAGTCTGCGTAGCGGCAGGGCTCTGTGTCGTTGTACGTGGGGCGCCCTATTCGCTACGAGTGGTCTCGCCTGGGCTGACGGTTTTTGCGACAGCCGGCTTAGCGTCGATCTGGCTCTTTACCGCCGCTTCAATGGTCAATGCGGCATCCATTTCTTGAGGAGTGAAATACAGCTCGCTGTCGCCGTTGGCATAGGCGATTCGCTTCGTCGCCAGGAATTCCCAGCTCAAGTCGTTGTTCAAGTGCCAAGCCACCACCTGTGCTGCGCGTTGGGAGATCTGGCCGTAGCCGAGCATCGTGCAAAGCTCCTTCACACCCGGCTTCTCGGTGAGTTCCTCAAGGGGCACAAGCTTATAGGCCATCGCTGGGCGGGGTTCCGGTTTACCATGTTCCAGGCACATGCAGGCGACTTTGAAGTTGCCTTCCTTTTCAGCGGGCACGTTGAAAAAGCCCCCGCCGCCGCCGCCCATGCCGCCGCCGCCCATGCCGCCACCCATCCCTTGACCGCCACCCATTTGCGCGAGAACCGGTACCGCGCCGAATGCTTCGGGAAGCTTGACATTCAACGGCTTCTTGGTCTTGTTCTGGATGAAGACTCGCGCTTGTGTCGAGTCTTTGGGCACAATCTTGACCTTGAGATCGCCCTTTTCGATCGCCTCAAACAGCTCGACACTTTCATCTGCCGGGTTGTAATCGCCAGCCTTCTTCGTCCGCGACCTCATAGTTTTGGCCGCGGAATTGCCGGACGCACGCGACTTTTCCGTGGCTTTGGCACCGACCGTAGCGGCCTTCTTCGTGTTTTGATCGCCTGGCGCCGCTGAAACGACGAGTTCGCCGCACGCGATCGCCGCAATCGAAACGACGGCCAGCGACCAATTGGCCTTTAATCCCGCACGGGTCCAGTGGTTGAAAGTCATGATTCTTTTTCCTCGCAGACTCAATGTTCCGATTGCCAGCATTCCCCAGATTAACCGAAGTAGGCCAAGGTTCCAAGAAAAAAACCCCCCATCGCTGACGTTTTTTCGCGTTCAACTTGTGCGAAGGCTTAACGGTGGGTGTTACCCCCTATTTATAGGGTTAAGGCGGGGTTTCATTAGGGTTGGAATCGGTGTCGCAGCCTGTCGATTTGCATCTTGCGTTGAGCGCTCTCTGCGGCGGGATCGAATTCGATGGTTTCGTTCAAAAGGAGTGTGAGTTGCCTCGCCGCAATCCTTCGCCGTTGCTCTTCATCACGTTCCAAGAGTTCGAGCCAAAGGATCGGGTCAGCACGCAGCGTTCGAACTATTTGGTCCAGAGTTTCGACGTCGTCTTTTCCCAAGTCGTCTTCCTTTACTGTCGACGATCGGATGATCGCCAGGACGCGAAATCGCTGTTCGCTATCAAGCCGATCCAGGTCGAGCGAGAGCAGAAACGGCAGTGCCTCGGGGCCTCCCAGCCGCAACCGTCGGTCGGCGGCCTGACGCCGTGCGAATTTACCATGTCCCAGTTCGGCGACATGCCGGAGCCAGGTCTCTCGCGAAAGTTGCCCCTCGATATCGGCTGAGTGGAAGAGCAAGGATTCGATCGTTTGCGCTCGTTGCAAAAGGTCCCAGCCAGGCTTCATGACTTGCAATAGCGGCAACAACTCGCTGCGGCAAAGCTCAGGGTCGGTCAGGAGCAGGTGCCAAACCGTGGCGCCGCGGCACTCTTTTCGTTCGTCGCCTTCACCGACTGAAAGCATCAGGGGTCCCTCTGTCGGCTGGCCGAAGACGACGAGTTTGGCTTTGGCGCCGCCGGTTTCCTGGCTGGCGGCACCGGTTTGTTGTCCGTCGAGACGGCGAGGAAGGCGGCGAATTCGAATCTCATTGCCTGCCAGCAGGTCCCAGGTCAGTTGGGCGTCCGGTGTGGACAATTCATAATGAAATGTGGTCGACGGGCCGGCTTGAGTCAGCTCCAACCGCTCGTGCCGGTCATTCGTCTTGAATTCCCCCTTATGGGTCTGAAACGACATCGCTCCGGCGACCGTGATCCGTCCAGCGACGACACGCAATCGAAACAATCCCAGCATATAGGTCAGGCCCGCATTCATTCGGGGTGCCTGAGCGCTCACCTGGCCGAAAGAGCCAATGAGGCTAACCGCGAGAACCGCAGTCAGAATCGCAGCACTTCGCTTTGCTTTCATCCTGGAAAATATCGCATTTCTGTCAGAATGGGGCAATCGGTGTATTTTCGGCACAGAATCTGCTCTAAGCTCCGGCGACTTGGAGCGAATGGCCCGCATTTCCGCCCGTCGGGGCAAAAACAGCCCAAATTCGCTCACCAGGGGCTGTTTCAATCGAAAGTCGCATTGAAACAGGGGCACCCTGGATTGTAAGAATTTCATCGTGTCGCCAAGGATGGCGACATGGGGACCCTATCCATGGAGGGAACATGGTCTCGTTACAAGCGGTTGCGCTGGCATTGGCGATTTCCGGGGTGGGCGAGACAGTGCTGCTTGACTTCCGCGCCGATTGGTGCGGTCCTTGCCGACAGATGGACGACACCATCCAAAAACTGGCCGCACGCGGTTACCCGGTTCGCAAAGTGAACGTCGACGAAAACCGGCAACTCGCCCAAACACACCATGTGACGGAAATCCCTTGCTTCGTCTTGCTCGTCGATGGACGCGAGGTAAGTCGGAGCAAAGGTGTTATCCCGTTGGGCAATCTGGAAAAAATGTTTCGGCTGGCCGGCGTGGCGTCGGCCGGTGCCGCGGTCGCTCGCGCACGAGCCCAGTCGCCCGACCCAACGCCCGGTGATCCGGCCGAACCAAACACGTTCCCGACGAGCGATAGCGATTGGCCGCTGGTCGACATTGTAAAGGCCGGTGGAGGCGATGGGAACGCGTTAGCTGACCAAGCTCCGTCATCCCGTGGTGGGGCTTCCTCGGGGAGCTTTGCAGTGGGAGGCCCTACCGACGCCGGCAATCTCCGCGAACGAGATGCGCGCCAGCGCGGCAACCGCGCCTCCGACACCGCCCGCTTGCTTTCAGCCACAGTACGGTTGAAGGTCGACGAGAAAGGCAGTCACTCCGTGGGTTCGGGCACGATCATTGATGCCCGGGAGGGGGAAGCGCTGGTGCTGACTTGCGGACACGTGTTTCGCGATTCGCGCGGGAAAGGCCCAATTGAAATCGACCTCTTTGGCCCCGGCGCGCCGCAGGGGTTGCCTGGAAAGTTGATCAGCTATGATTTAGAAAGCGACGTCGGACTGGTCAGCTTTCGCCCTGGCGTCGGGGTCAGCGCGGTGCGCGTTGCGCCATTGACCTACAACGTGCGGACCAATGACCCGGTCGTGAGCATCGGCTGCAACCACGGCGACCCGCCGACGGTTTGTGGCAGTCGCGTGACGGCGATCAACAAGTTTCTTGGCCCACCCAACATCATTGCGGCGGGTCAGCCCGTCCAAGGACGAAGCGGCGGTGGCCTGTTTACCGAGGACGGCCTTTTGGTCGGGGTGTGCATTGCTGCCGATCCGGCCGACGACGATGGAATGTATCGAGCCTTGGGAGCGATCCACGCTGAACTCGATCGAATGGGTCTTGCCGAGATGTGCCTGGAGGATGTCGATCCGGGCAACGGTAATTCGGTCGTCGCAACGCGAGAACCGTCTCCCATGCCCGACCGCATGCCGGCACCCCACAGCCAGCCTTCGTCGGAAGCGTTGTTACCCACCAGTGACGACGGATCGAGGGCGGCTGCCGCCACGCGTGGCAACGATCGGCTGACTCCGGCCGAGGAGGCGGCTTTGGCCGAAATCCGAGCAAACGGAGAAGGCGCGGAGGTGATCTGCATCGTTCGGTCGCTGACCGATCCGCAGTCCCGGAGCGAGATCATCGTCCTCGACCGGGCCTCCCGCGACTTCCTGCGACAGTTGTCCGATGAACGTCGGGTGCAGAACTCGCGGCGTCTCACCAGCGACCGCATCCGCCAGGTTCCGCCGGACCGCACAAGGCCCTAGGCCGCCTTGGCTGAATCACGTATGCGTTACGGCTACTTTTTCTTCTTTTTCTTCTTCGCAGTTTTCGTGGCCAACGTTTTGGCCGTTGCCTTGGCCGGTTTCTTACTGAAGACGCTGTCCCAGTTCTTCGTGAATTCCGGGCTTGGGCCAGAGCGGACAATCGGTCCCGACATGGTGTTTAACTCCTTTTGTGGTGGCTTAGTTGTGTGAAAACGAGCTTTCAATGACCTCATTTTAGAATCACCGGCCCGCGCCACAAGTCCTACTTCGCGAGTAGTAAATCATTGGGTGGATGGCGAACAGCATGAAAATATGAGGCGGCACCAGCGACGGCGGTGTATTATAATTGCGCAAGCTTTAACGACATCTGTCGGTTGCCATCGCCCCCAGTGGAGGACTCCCATGATCCAATTCTCGCCAGCACCCGTCATTCGCCTCGTCGTCCTCGCTGCGTTGGTGTCGCTAGCAGTTTCGGCCGCGGGATTTGCAGTGGCTCAGCAGCCGGTGCCGGCGGCCCCACCCGCCCCGGCAGCGATCAATACTCACAAGCGCTGGGTCACCGCCCTGGCTTTCTCGCCTGACGGTACGACGTTGGCTACGACCGGGGGTGAGAGTCTGCTCTACCGCCCAGGCGACGTCATGCTTTGGGATTTGGCCACGGGCCAGCAGAAGGCGGCTCTGGCGGGCCACGGCACAATTGTCTGGGCGGTCGCGTACTCGCCTGACGGCCAAACCCTGGCAACGGCCGGCTATGATGGCACCGTCAAGCTCTGGGATGTGCCCGGCGCCAAGGAAAAGGCTTCCTGGCCCGCACACAAGCATTGGATCATGGCGTTGGCATTTTCTCCCGACGGCCAGACCTTGGCGACGGCGAGCGAAGATACGACCATCAAGCTCTGGAATTTGGCCGCGGTTCCTCCGGCGGAAAAACTGACGCTCAAGGGACACTCGGGTGCGGTCACAAGTGTCGTGTTCTCGGCCGACGGGCAACAAATTCTCTCCGGCAGCGGTGATAAAACGGCGATGCTCTGGAACCCGGCCGCTCCTGACCCGGTCAAGAAACTCGAAGGCCATTCCGACGCAGTCTCAGCCGTGGCTTTCGTGCTCGACGGAAAGACGCCGGCTACCGGCAGCTACGATCGCACGGTCAAATTCTGGAACCCAGCGGAGGGAAAGGAAATCGCCGCGCTTGCTGGCCACCACAATTGGATCAGTGCGATGCGAGTCGCCGCCGACGGTAAGACGCTCGCCACCGCCAGCCACGACCGAACGGTCAAGGTGTGGAACCTCGATACGAAGCAAACTACTTTCACGTTGGATGGATACAAAAGCACGGTTTGGGGAATCGCTTTTTCGCCAAATGGCCAGATGTTGGCCTCGGGCAGCCATAGCGATTCACTCAAGGTATGGAAAGCCGTAGCCGCCTGGGCCGACGCCTTCCCGGCACCGCCTCCCGCGGCGCCTGCGGCCGCTGCCGAAAAACCGGTTGAAAAGCCCGCCGAACCAACCGCGCCCGTCGCAAAATAGTCGCGTGCCATGGGAATGACCAACAACCATCGTTCAATGCGAGTGTGCCTTCGGCATGTCGCGCGCTGGGCGATGTTCCTGGCCGCGGCATTCGCCTTGGCGCCGGAGTTGCGAGGGAGCGATGAGCCGCCGCGTGCCATTGTGGCAACACAATTGGCTTCCGACGTGATCATTTATCGCGACTCGTTCGGCGTGCCTCACATTGACGGCAGCGATGACGAAGCGACGGTGTTCGGGTTCGCCTACGCGCAGGCCGAAGACAATTTCTGGCAAGTCGAAGACACCTATCTGCTCAGTCTCGGTCGCTATGCGGAGGTCTACGGTCCGGAAGGGATCAATTCCGACCTTCTGAACCGCGCATACGAAATCGTGTCCAAATCGCAATCTGATTACCAGCATTTGCCGCCCGGAATCAAGGCGTTGTGCGAAGCCTACGTCGCCGGATTGAATTATTACCTGGAAACCCACCCGCAGGTGCGGCCCAGGTTGATTACGCGCTTCGAGCCCTGGCAGGTGCTGGCCTGCGGCCGTCATGTGCTGCTTGAGCTGACGTTTCGCTACACGCGGCTGCATTCGAACTACATGCCCCGTATGAACCCGAACATCGCCGCCGCCACGGGTTCGAATGCCTGGGCGATCGCCCCTTCGCGAACGAGTTCGGGTAACGCGATGTTGTTTGCCAACCCCCACCAGCCCTGGTTCGGCTTCGGCCAAATGTACGAGGCCCACCTGCGAAGCGGAGAGGGATGGAATTTTTCCGGGGCCACGTTTTTCGGCAGCCCACTGTTGACGATGGGGCACAACGAGCACTGCGGTTGGAGCTTCACGACCAACGAACCGGATATTGCCGACGTTTGGCGAGAGACATTCGACGACCCTCAGGAGCCTCTGAATTACCGCTACGGCGAGGGGTACCGAAGAGCGGTCGAGTGGAGTGAAACGATCAAGGTAAAAGCCGCGGGCGGTCCCAAAATGAAGACTTACAAGTTCCGCAAGACGCACCATGGTCCGATCGTTGCCAAGGAGGATGCCCAACACCAGCTTGCCGCGCGGATCGGTCGGCTTGACAAGTCGCGGTTACTGGCCCAGATGGAGCGGCTGATGAGGGCCAAGGACCTGGTCGACTTCAAGGCCGGTATGGCCGGGCTTGATTTTCCACTGATGAACGCGACGTACGCCGACCGTGAAGGGAACATCTTTTTTCTCTACAACGGCGCCATCCCGCGTCGCGATCCTCAATTCGACTGGAGCAAGCCGGTCGACGGCGGCGACCCGCGAACCGAGTGGCAAGGTTACCACGGAATCGACGAATTGCCGCAGGTGCTTAACCCGCCCGCGGGCTTCGTTCAGAATTGCAACTCGACACCCTTTACCACCAGCGACGACGGCAACCCGCGGCGCGACGACTTTCCCGCGTACATGGTCGAGGACAAAGACGACGACAAACGTCGCGCGAAGATCTCGCGGCAACTGCTGCGCGAGATGCATGACCTTACGTTCGACGAGCTACGAGTGGCGGCGTTCGACACGACGAATTACTGGGCCCAGACCGAGCTACCCTTGTACGCCAGGATGCTTGACGAATTGAAACGGACCGACCCGGCCTTGGCCGCTCAAGCGGCTCCGTACCTTGACCACCTCCTGGCGTGGGACTGCCGCACGACGGTCGATTCGACGGCGGCCACGCTTTGCGTCGCATGGTACGAGGAAATGTACGGAACCACCTACCCGGGCGAGCAACTCAAGCGTCAGTTCGTTGACGACGTGCCGCTCCGGTTCAAGGCCCTGGTTCGAGCGGCGACGTCGCTGCATTCGGCCTATGGCGACTGGCGCGTCGCGTGGGGCGACATCCACCGCATACAGCGGCGCCCCGACGTTGCCGACCTGCTGAATGTTCCTTTCGACGACGAGCTTCCCAGCCTTCCCAGCCTCGGTTCGCACGGCCCGATGGGGATGATCTTCACGCAATACTACACGCCCACGGTCCACATTCCCTTTGTCAAGCATCAGGCCAAGCACTACGGCGTTGTCGGCTACACCTACGTCGGCGTTTTCGAGTTCGGCGACCGATTCCAGGGCGCCACTCTCGTGCAGTTCGGCGCCAGCGGCGACCCGAACTCGCCGCACTACATGGACCAGGGCCGGTTACTCTCCGACTGCAAACTAAAGCGAGAGTTGTTCTACTGGGACGATGTATTGGACGATGCCCGCAGCGCCTATCACCCCGGCGAACGTCCGACCACGCCCGCCATTGGGCCGTTGGCACGGCCGATCAATGGGACGAAGCTGAAATAGGCGTTAGCACACGCCACACGCGACCAAGCGTTCGCCGAGGCCTTCGGACCGATGCTCATACCAGTTCCGCGACGCTCAGGTTCCCAATCACCACAGGTTTGCTGAAATCAATCATGGTTTTGACTCACGCTCGTTCGTGAAAAACGGCCGCTGATTCCGACGGGCCGCCCATTCAATCTCTCGCCTCACAATTCAATTACCGTGGCCTCGACTTGCGGCAGCTCGACGCAGGCGATCGTGTGCGGGCTGGCGCGGTAGACGGCGCCAGGGTTGAGCACCAAGGTCCGGCCATGGCGTTGTTGCCGCGCGACATGCGTATGCCCGTGGCAAACCAGGTCCCACGCGCCACTGGCGGCGGTCTCGTTGAGCAATCGGGAGTCGTCGCCGTGGAGAAAGGCGATCCTCCGTTCAGCGAGTTCGAGCTGGCCAAAGCGTTCGTGGCAGGTTTGCCGCGCGGCGCGGATGGCGTCGCGAAGGATCGGCGGGTCGTCGACGTTGCCGAAGACGAAATGCGTGGGCCAGGGAGCAAACAGCTCGACCACGGCGGCAGAACCGATGTCGCCGCAGTGCAGGACCAGCTCGACTTCGAGACTTTCAAGCATCCTCACGGCGTCTTGCGTGTGCCGCACCTGGCCGTGAGTGTCGCTGACCACGCCAATTCGCATCGGACTCCCTTTTATCGGCTCGGCTGATTATAGTGGTTGCTGTTCAACGACTCGAACGAAGAAATTGGGACGAGAGACGGACCCTCCGCATGTTTCCGCTTTCCGACGAACAGACCCGGCTCCTGGCGATGTGCGTGCTCGGTCTGCTCTGTCTGGCGCTAGTGGTCGCTACCTTTCGCGTGTACCAAAACCTTCGTGTCGCGCCCATGCAATTGCCTATATACATGTTCAACCAGTTCATGAGTAGGGTCATTTGGCGCGCGGAGGTGGACGGGCATGTGAGGCTGCCGGCCGGCCAGGGGGCGGTAATCGTTTGCAACCATCGCAGTCCCATCGATCCGGGCTTCATTGCGTTGGCCTGCGACCGGCAGGTTCACTGGATGGTAGCCCGTGAGTATTGCTCTCATCCTCTGGTGGGTTGGGCGTTGAAAACACTGCAGGTGATTCCGACCGGGCGTGGAGGCGTCGACACGGCGGCAACGAAGCTGGCGATGCGATACGCCCAACAGGGCGAACTGGTGGGGATGTTTCCCGAAGGGAGGCTCAACGAAACGTCGAACCTGATGCTTCCGGGCCGTCCGGGCGCGGCGCTGGTGGCGCTCAAGGCGCGGGTTCCGGTTGTGCCCTGCTACATCACCGGCTCGCCCTATGAGGGGAGTGTCTTTGGCTTCCTGTTCATGACCGCCAAAGCGCGGCTGCGGGTCGGCGAACCTATAGACATTTCCGAATACTACGGCCGAGAGGGGCAGCGTGAAGTGCTGGATGAAATGACCAAGCGATTCATGCGCGAAATCGCCCTTCTGGCGGGCGTGCCCAACTACGAGCCCGTATTGGCCGGCAAGCACTGGAAAGCCACGGTACCCATGGAAAATGCGCTTGAGGCCGCGGCCAACTGACACATCGCTGGCAGCCCAATGTCAGATTGTTGGCAGCGCAGCGATGGGCACGCGATTCGATGACTTTCATCCAACCAACGTGCGTCGCCGAAATGGGCTCACAGGAAACTCCTTGGCAGGTTCGATGACAGAACCGCCGAAAGTTCGTGTTCCACCTCCGCCAGCCGCTCGAGCACCAATTCGCGGCTTGGGCCTTCGGCCAGGATCGTGAAAATGGGCTGCCCCATGCAAAACCGCGTCTCGGGTGCTGGAATGTCGGCGATCGCCGGCCATGGACGGCCCGCATTCCAATCGATTGCCCTTTTGACGAACTCCGCCGAGATCACCATCTCACGGCGGGCAAAGCAAATCCGCTTGCCATGCCAGCGATCGATCGTTGGCATCGGGACGACGGGCAGCTCGCCGTCGCGACAGGCCGTAAAGTGCCAACCGACGACTGAACTTTTCGGCCCCCAACTTTTCAGCGCCCAATCGATGATCTCCGCCGAAGCGGGATAGCGCGGGTTGACTTCGACGGGCCAGACTCGATCGCCGTCCAGGATTGCGTCGACGCCGAACAACCCGGTGAGTTCGAATTCTCGCGACAATGTTTGCCCAATCCGCTCAAAGGTCGTTCGGATCCCTGGCGACAACGGCAATGGCCCAACCGAGCCTGCGTAACGAAAGTGGTTGTCGTCAGTTTCACGTTCGTTGGTTTCACTGCTCGCCAGAAGCTGCTCGGTCACTCCCAAAAGCCTTGCTTCGCGACCGGCCGCGACATAAACCGCCCCGCACGATTGGCCTTTGATCCACTGCTGAAAGTACGATTGTCCCTCATTGGACGCCTGTGGTTCGCTTGCTCTCCAGAAATGGACCTGATTTCCCCCGCTCGAACGTCGCCCCTTGCAAAGCCAGCGTTGGGGTGGCGTTCCCGGCTCGCATCGAAAAAGCACCGGCGCCTGAGCCTGGCATTCAGGAACGTCCAGACCCGCACAGCGCAACTTGTCAGTTGTCAGAAATGGATCGCGCACTCGCCTGAGCACTGCCGCAGGATTTCCTAAAAGCGGCCTCGTGGCCGTGATCCGTTCGACGAGCGCCGGATAGTTCTCCAGCCCGCCGGTATACATCCATGGGCCGGGCGGCGCCGCACGCGCGACCGCTACCAATCCTGACGGAAAGTCGGCGACCGAGGTCGCCGTGGCACACTCCCTTAGATCAAGGTCGGCGAACAGATCGCCGCAGACGGACGTGAAACCCGCCCTCCGTGAGGACTGAGCGGCGGCGCGGGCGCTGGCACCCAGAATCAAGAGCGTTTCTCCCATCGCGGTATTCTATACTCTGAGCGGCCGAGAATGAGACCATTGCGACGAGGACGTGGTGGCTGGTGGCAGAGCGTCAGCGATGCCACCGTGAATGGCTCATTGTCGGCCGCGTGTCAGGGTCTTTCCCTTTTCCAACATGGCGTTGACGCGTAGGATTGCATAGTGTTGGTAAGGATTCTTTTTTCAAGGAGGTTTTGCTGTGCAATGCGCTCCCGCGGGGAGTTTGCTGCTGGTTTTGCAG
>Ga0265331_10000487_pt1 | contig 37832 bp, 36 predicted proteins | sample 41923metaG_FD_202088 | JGI IMG/M metagenome (GOLD analysis project Ga0265331, IMG submission 202088) | Rhizosphere microbial communities from Carex aquatilis grown in University of Washington, Seatle, WA, United States - 4-19-23 metaG | ecosystem: Host-associated > Plants > Roots > Rhizosphere... | reverse complement strand
GACCGATCCGCGTGCGCTGCTCGAACAGGGACTCGTCGGCGCGAATCTGCGGCCGGCCGTCACGCAGCTCGAATGGCAGGAGGGTCGTGCCCGCGTCGTGTTCGCAGCCGTCGACTTCGCGCGGCTCGTCGCGGCGCTCGAGACCCTGCAGCGCGATTCCGGACTCTCGATCGTCGACGCCACGCTGACCGCACGCATCGAGCCGGGGACGGTCCGCGCCGAACTCGTGCTGGCGCGCTGAGCGCAAAGTCCCGCGTCGTCAGCGCATCGATGCGCCGCATCCTGCTCATCGCCGCCGCGTCGCTGTTGCTGATCGCCGCGGCTGCCATCCTGGCACCGGCATCGCTCGTGGACCTCCTTGTTTCGCGGGCGACACACGGAAACGCCGCACTCGCCGGCGCAGAGGGCACGCTGTGGCACGGCCGCGCCACGCTGGTCGCGAACGGCGCGCGCCTCCCGATCGGCTGGATCGCGGAGCCCTGGCCGCTGCTGCACGGCAGGGTGCGCATTCACCTCGAGCCGCCGGAGGGTGCCGTGGGCGCGCCGCGCGGGCTGATCGAGGTCGGCGGCGACGAGGTCGTGCTCGCCGACGCGCAAATCACGTTTCCCGCGGCGATGCTGGGCACGAATCCGCGCGCGTTCATCCGGCCGGCAGGCGAGATCACGCTGACGTCGCAGGCACTTGCCTGGCAACCGCCGTCGGCGAGCGGGAATGCGGCACTCACGTGGCGCAACGCACAGCTTGTGATCGGGGGCGCCGCGCTCGCCCTCGGCACCGTGTCCGCAACGCTTTCCGCGTCCGGCGAGTCCATGTCGGGCCCCATCGTCAACGACGGCGGCGAAGTCGAGGTCGGCGGCAACGTGACGCTGACGGCACCCGCGGGCATCGACGTTGCGCTGACGGTGCGGCCGCGCGCCGGCACACCTTCGCTGCTGCTGCAGGCGTTGAGCGCCATCGCGACGCCTGACAACGGCGGCTGGCGGCTGCGCTGGCGCGGCTCGCTGCGATGAGTGCGGCGCGCATCCGGCGCGGCCGCGTCGCCCCTTCGGCGAGCGCGCCCGCCGTCGCGCCGATGCCAACGACGCGCGTCGCCGCCATCGACGGCGTGCGCGGCATCGCCATCCTCGCGATGATCGCCTACCATTTCTCCTACGACCTGCGCTTCTATCGCGTCGTCGCGTGGAACTTCGAGCACGATCCGTTCTGGCTCGTCACGCGCACGCTGATTGCCGGAACGTTCCTGCTGGTCGCGGGAATCGGGCTGGTGCTCGCCGATCGCGCCGGCGCGCCGGCCGCGCACTTCTGGAAGCGCGTCGGCGTGATCGCCGCCTGCGCCGTCGCGGTGAGCGTCGGCAGCTATCTCGTCTTTCCGCGCACGTTCATCTATTTCGGGATCCTGCACTGCATCGCGGTCGCATCGATCCTCGCGTATCCGCTCGTGCGCCACCCGTGGCCGGCACTCGGCGCCGGCATCGCCATCATCGTCGCAGGACTGAGCTACAGCGATCCTTCGTTCAACGACCGCCTGATGTCGATGCTGGGCTTCATGACGTTCAAGCCGCCAACGGAGGACTACGTTCCCATTTTCCCGTGGGCCGGCGCGATGCTCGTCGGCGTCGCGCTCGGTCATGCGCTCGTCAGGACCGCGTTCCGGCCGCTCGCACCGCTGGAGAGATTGCCCCGCTGGATCGGCGCGATGGGGCGGCACAGCCTCGTGATCTACATGGTGCACCAGCCCGTCCTGCTGGGAGCGCTCTGGCTCGCGCTGCGGCGGTGATGCGCGCCCGCGTTTGTCGACTCGCCGATATCCGCTATAATTGACGGCTTGCAGGCGCGTAGCTCAGCTGGTTAGAGCACCACCTTGACATGGTGGGGGTCGTTGGTTCGAGTCCAATCGCGCCTACCATCGAACGCAGCGACACCGTTACACCTGAAAGGCATGGTTATGACACCGCGAACGCGTTGGGAGCCCCTGTAGAGGACGCGAGTTCGCACGTCGACCGTTTGCGGAAAAGTGCGGCTCGTCCGCACTTTTTTTTCGCCCAGAGAGGAATTGCCATGCCAGACATCCGATTGCCCGACGGCGCCGTGAAATCCTTTGCGATGCCCGTCACGGTCGCCGAGATCGCCGCGTCGATCGGTCCAGGCCTCGCCAAGGCGGCGCTGGCCGGCCGCGTCGACGGCAAGCTCGTGGACACGTCGTTCGTCGTCTCGGTAAACGCCAATGTCGCGATCGTCACCGACAAGGATCCCGAAGGCCTCGAGGTGCTCCGCCATTCGACGGCGCATCTGCTCGCCTACGCGGTCAAGGAGCTCTTTCCCGACGCGCAGGTGACGATCGGCCCCGTCATCGAGGACGGCTTCTATTACGACTTCTCGTACAAGCGCCCGTTCACGCCGGAGGACCTCGCGGCGATCGAGGCCAAGATGGCCGAGCTTGCGAAAAAGGACGAGCCCGTGTCGCGGCGCACGATGCCGCGCGACGACGCGGTTGCGTACTTCAAGTCCATCGGCGAGCATTTCAAGGCCGAGATCATCGCGTCGATTCCGTCGGACGAGGATATTTCGCTCTATGCCGAGGGCAAGTTCACGGACCTCTGCCGCGGCCCGCACGTGCCGTCGACGGGCAAGCTCAAGGTGTTCAAGCTGATGAAGCTCGCCGGGGCCTACTGGCGCGGCGACTCGAAGAACGAGATGCTGCAGCGGATCTACGGCACCGCGTGGGCGAAGAAGGAAGACCTCGACGCCTACCTGCACCGGATCGAGGAAGCCGAGAAGCGCGACCATCGCCGCCTCGGCCGCGCGCTCGACCTCTTCCACCTGCAGGACGAGGCGCCGGGCATGGTGTTCTGGCATCCGAAGGGCTGGTCGCTGTGGCAGCAGGTCGAGCAGTACATGCGCCGTGTCTACCAGGACAACGGCTATCAGGAAGTCCGCGGGCCGCAGATCCTCGACCGGTCGCTATGGGAGAAGTCAGGGCACTGGGAGAACTACAAGGACAACATGTTCACGACGGAGTCGGAGAAGCGCGACTTCGCGATCAAGCCGATGAACTGCCCGGGCCACGTGCAGATCTTCAATTCCGGGATGAAGAGCTACCGCGATCTGCCGCTGCGCTACGGCGAGTTCGGCGCGTGCCATCGCAACGAGCCCTCCGGCGCGCTGCACGGGATCATGCGGGTACGCGCCTTCACGCAGGACGACGGCCACATCTTCTGCACGTCGGCGCAGATCGAGCCCGAATGCGTGGCGTTCCACAAGCTGGCCCTCGACGTCTATCGCGACTTCGGCTTCGACGACATCGTGATCAAGCTGGCGCTGCGGCCGACACCCCGGATCGGCGACGACCGCGAATGGGATGCCGCCGAGGAGGCGCTGCGCAGCGCGCTGCGTGCCTGCGGCGCCGAGTGGACCGAATTGCCGGGCGAAGGCGCGTTCTACGGCCCGAAGATCGAATACCACCTGAAGGACTCGATCGGCCGCTCCTGGCAGGTCGGAACGATGCAGGTCGATTTCCAGCTGCCGGGACGCCTTGGCGCCGAGTTCGTCGACGAGGACAACACCCGGAAGGTGCCGGTCATGCTCCACCGGGCGATCGTCGGCTCGATGGAGAGGTTCATCGGGATCCTGATCGAGCACTATGCGGGCGCGCTGCCGCTGTGGCTCGCGCCGGTCCAGGCGGTCGTGCTGACGATCACCGACCGGCAGGCCGACTACGCCCGGCAGGTCGAACGCCGGCTGAAGGCCGCCGGGCTCCGGGTGGCGGCCGATTTGCGTAATGAGAAAATAACCTATAAAATTCGAGAACATAGCCTGCAAAAGCTTCCTTACCAGCTGATCGTCGGCGACAAGGAAATGCAGGCCGACTCGGTGGCCGTGCGTACCCGCAACGGCGAGGACCTCGGGGCAATGCCCGTCGAAGCCTTGCTGACGCGCCTTCGCGAGGAGGTCGCGGCGCGTCAATGACATTGGCGCAGCGCGGGGAACACGGTCTTATTTTGTTTTTCTGGAGATATAGCGATAGCCCAAGACAAAGCACCGCGGATCAATCTGGAGATCAACGCTCCCGAGATCCGCCTGGTAGGTGAGGAAGGCGAACAGCTCGGCATCGTCCCGTTGGCGGAAGCCATGGCGAAGGCCGAGGCCGCGGAACTCGATCTCGTCGAGATCGCCCCGACTGCGAAGCCCCCGGTCTGCCGGATCATGGATTACGGCAAGTTCAAGTACCGGGAAGCGAAGAAGCAGCACGAGGCGAAGCTCAAGCTGAAGCAGATCCAGGTCAAGGAAGTGAAGTTCCGGCCCGGAACCGACGAGGGCGACTACAAGATCAAGCTGCGCAACCTCATCCGCTTCCTGGGCGAGGGCGACAAGGCCAAGATCACGTTGCGCTTCCGCGGACGCGAGATGGCGCATCAGGAGTTCGGTATCAGGCTGCTCGAGAGGATCAGGAACGATCTCGAGCCGCACAGCGTGGTCGAATCCTGGCCAAGGCTCGAAGGCCGGCAGATGGTGATGCTGCTGGCCCCGAAGAAGGCGGTGGTGAAACCCCCCGTGAAGTCAACTCACCCGACGAAGCCCGAAGCCGGTAGCAAAGTCTCTCCGCCGGAGAGCACCGCCGTGGGCAGCAAATAAGGGAGCAGTCATGCCCAAGATGAAGACGAAGAGCGGCGCCAAGAAGCGCTTCCGCGTGCGCGGAAGCGGCAGCGTCAAGCGCGCGATGGCGTTCAAGCGCCATATCCTCACCAAGCGCACCACCAAGAACAAGCGGCAGCTTCGCGGCATCACCGGCGTCCACAGCACCAATGCGGACTCGGTGAAGGCGATGCTCCCCTACGCGTAACGGAGGCCCGCCATGCCAAGAGTCAAACGTGGCGTGACCGCCCGTGCGCGGCACAAGAAGGTCCTGAAGCAGGCAAGCGGATTCCGCGGCCGGCGCAACGCCGTCTATCGCATCGCGAAGGAAGCGGTGATGAAGGCGGGCCAGTACGCCTACCGCGACCGGCGCGCCAAGAAGCGCGAGTTCCGCGCGCTGTGGATCGCCCGGATCAACGCGGCGGTGCGCGAGCTCGGCATGAGCTACAGCGTGTTCATGAACGGTCTCAAGAAGGCGTCGATCGACATCGACCGCAAGGTGCTGGCCGACCTCGCGGTGCACGACAAGGCCGCGTTTACGAAGATCGCGGAGCAGGCCAAAGCCTCTCTGGCCTGACGACAGGGCCGCACGGACCATGGGGGAGGCGGCAATGCCTCCCCTTTTTCATTAGGACGAACAACGCGCCGCGCGAAGCAGGCTTTCGCAGCGACGCCCTTCACCACCATCAATTCGCCATGTCCGCCGAACTGGAACAGATCGTCGCCGCCGCCCTCGCCGACTTCGGCGCCTGCACGGAGCCCGCCGCGCTCGAGAACAGCAAGGCGAAGTTTCTCGGGAAGTCGGGCGCGCTGACCGAGCTCCTCAAGTCGCTGGGCAAGCTGCCGGCGACCGAGCGCCCGGCCGCGGGGGCGGCGATCAACGCCGCCAAGGTCCGGCTCGAAGCCGCACTCGCGGCGCGGCGTGACGCGCTCGCCGAGGCGAAGCTCGCGGAGCAGCTCGCTGCGGACGCGCTCGACGTCTCGCTGCCGGGCCGCGGTGTCGGCGCCGGCGGATTGCATCCCATCACGCGGACGATGCAGCGGATCGAGACGCTGTTCCGCTCGCAGGGCTTCGCCGTCGCCGACGGCCCCGAGATCGAGGACGATTTCCACAACTTCACCGCGCTCAACATGCCGGAGGATCATCCTTCCCGCTCGATGCACGACACGTTCTACGTCGACGGCGGCAGGGTGCTGCGCACGCACACGTCGCCGGTGCAGATCCGCTACATGGAAACGCACGCGCCGCCGATCAAGATCATCGCGCCTGGCCGCGTCTACCGCATCGACAGCGATGCCACGCATTCGCCGATGTTCCACCAGGTCGAGGGGCTGTGGATCGCCGAGGACGTCGCGTTCGCTGACCTGAAGGGCGTGTTCACCGAATTCCTGCGCAACTTCTTCGAGCGCGACGACCTCCGCGTGCGCTTCCGCCCGTCCTACTTTCCATTCACCGAACCGTCGGCCGAGATCGACATGGCGTTCGGCGACGGCGGCTGGCTCGAGCTCGCTGGTTCGGGCCAGGTGCATCCGAACGTGCTGCGCGCGGTCGGCATCGATCCCGAGCGCTGGCAGGGCTTCGCCTTCGGCATGGGTCCCGACCGGCTCGCGATGCTGCGCTACGGCGTCGACGACCTGCGCGCGTTCTACGAGAACGACCTGCGCTTCCTGCGGCAATTCGCGTAACGGGAATCACGATGCGCTTTTCCGAACACTGGCTCCGCACGCTCGTCGATCCGCCGCAGGACAGCGTTGGGCTCGCCGACACGCTGACGATGGCGGGCCTCGAAGTCGAGGACATGCGATCCGCCGCGCCCGATTTTTCCGGCGTGGTGGTGGCGCAAATCGCGAACGTCACACCGCATCCTGATGCGGCGCGGCTGCGCATCTGCAGCGTCGACGCCGGCACCGGCCTGCCGCTGCAAATTGTCTGTGGTGCGCCGAATGCCGCAGCGGGCATGAAGGTGCCCTGCGCCCTCCCCGGCGCAAGGCTGCCGGGCGGTCTCGTGATCGCGAAGGCGACGATGCGCGGCGTGGAATCGGCTGGCATGCTTTGCTCGGCGAAGGAGCTCGGCATCGACGATGACGCATCGGGGCTTCTTGCGCTGCCGGACGATGCCACCGTCGGCGCCGACATCCGCACGGCGCTCGATCTCGACGACAAGCTGCTGACGCTGAAACTCACGCCGAATCGCGCCGACTGCCTGTCGCTCATCGGCATCGCGCGCGACGTCGCCGCGGCGACCGGCACGCCGCTCACCGTTCCGGCATTCCCGCCGGTCACGGTCACGTCGACCGCGCGCCGTCCGATCCGGATTGAGGACGCCGATGCCTGCGGCCGCTTCGTCGCGCGCGTCATCGAAGGCATCGATCCGAAGGCGCCCACTCCCGAATGGATGCGACAGCGTCTCGTGCGGAGCGGCCTGCGACCGATCTCGGCGGTCGTCGACGTCACCAATTACGTGATGCTGGAGCAGGGTCAGCCGCTGCACGCATACGACCTGGCCCGGCTCGACGGCGGCATCGTCGTGCGTTTCGCGCGTGTCGGCGAAAAGCTCACGCTGCTGAACGGACAGGTGCTGGACCTCGAGCCCGACCTCTTCCTCGTCTGCGACGAAAAGAAGCCGCTCGGGCTCGCCGGAATCATGGGCGGCGAGCACTCCGGCATCGGCGACGCGACGACCTCCGTGCTCCTCGAGGGCGCGTTCTGGAATCCGTCGGTGATCCAGGGACGCTCACGCCGCCTCGGCTTCACCAGCGACGCAGGGTACCGCTTCGAGCGCGGCGTCGATTTCGCCAATGCCGCACACGCGGTCGAGCGCGCGACGCAGTTGATCCAGGACATCTGCGGGGGACGCGCAGGACCACTCGACGATGTCGCCGGCACCACGCCCCGCCGCGATCCTGTGCGCGTGCGCACGCAGCGCGTGGCGCGCCTCCTCGGCGTCGCGCTGCCGGCGGCAGACATCGCGCAGATCTTCACCCGGCTCGGTTTCGCCTTCACGCGCACAGGCGACGACTTCGTCGTGACGCCGCCGCCGTTTCGCTTTGATCTCGCGATCGAGGAGGATTTCGTCGAGGAGGTGGCGCGCCTCTACGGATACGCCAACATCCCGACGGCGCCGTCCGCGCACAGGCTCGCGATGCTCCCGGATCCCGAGGGCGCCTCCCCGCTGGCGGCGCTCCAGGACCGCCTCGTCGCCCGCGACTGGCAGGAAGTGATCACCTTCAGCTTCGTGGCGAACGCGCTCGAGGCCGCGCTGCATCCCGGGCGCGCCGACGATGCGGCGCCTGTTGCGGTCCTCAATCCGATCGCCAGCCAGTACGACGTGATGCGAACCACGCTGGCAGGCGGCCTTGTCGAAGTGCTCCGCACCAACCTTGCGCGCCAGCAGGACCGCGTCCGGATCTTCGAGAGCGGCCGCGTGTTTCGCCGCGACGGAGAGCAGCTCGACCAGCCGCTCCTGCTCGGCGGACTCGCCTGCGGCGACGCCGCGCCCGAGCAATGGGGCAGCCCGAAGCGCGCGCTCGACTTTTTCGACGTCAAGGGTGATCTCGAGGCGCTCGTCGCGCCGCGGCAGCTCTCGACCGTACGCAGCCAGCATCCGGCGTTGCATCCGGGACGCTCGGCGCGCGTCATGATCGACGGCCGCGATGCGGGCTGGCTGGGCGAGATGCACCCGCGCCTCGTCAAGCACTTCGAGTTGCCGCGGGCGCCGGTCGCATTCGAGCTCGATCTCGCCGCATTGATCGAGCGGTCGATCCCCGCCGCGGTGCCGATCCCCCGGCTTCCCGTCGCGCGACGCGATCTGGCCGTCGTGGTCGACGCGGGGCTCCCTGCGCACACCGTGACGGACGCGCTGGAGGCCGCCGGCGTCGCCCGGGTGCTGGCGATTCGCCTTTTTGACGTCTACCGGGGCCCCGGAATTGCGGATGGCAAGAAAAGCCTTGCGATTCTAGTGCTTATACAGGATACTGAACGTACTTTGACGGACGCCGAAATCGACGAGACTGCCGGGGAGCTGTTGCGCGTTCTCCAAGATCGATTCGGCGCCACGCTTCGCAAGTAGGGTCTCCGATGACGCTCACCAAAGCCGAACTCGCCGAACTGCTCTTCGAGCAACTGGGCCTCAACAAGCGCGAGGCCAAGGACATGGTCGAGCACTTCTTCGAGGAAATCCGCACCGCGCTCGAGCGCGGCGACGCGGTCAAGCTGTCGGGATTCGGCAATTTCCAGCTGCGCGAAAAGCCGCAGCGTCCCGGACGCAATCCCAAGACCGGCGAGGAGATTCCGATTACCGCACGGCGTGTCGTGACCTTCCACGCAAGCCAGAAGCTGAAGGCCATGGTCGAATCCGCGAACCATGCCGGAACACAGCCGAGCTAAGGCCGAGCTTCCGCCGATCCCCGCCAAGCGGTATTTCACCATCGGCGAGGTCAGTGACCTCTGTGCGGTGAAACCGCACGTGCTCCGTTATTGGGAGCAGGAATTCACGCAGTTGAAGCCGGTGAAGCGCCGCGGCAACCGGCGCTATTACCAGCATCACGAGGTGCTGCTCATCCGGCGCATTCGCGACCTTCTCTACGAACAGGGCTTCACCATCAACGGCGCGCGGCACCGCCTCGAATCGGAAATCGTCCCGGCGCATGACGCCGCGTTGCCGGCCGCCGCGCGCGGCAACCATGCGGCCGCACCCGCCCCCGTCAGCGCCGCCGACGCCAATGCGCCGAGTGCCGCCGAAATCCGCCGCGAGCTGCAGCAAATTCGCGAGCTCTTGGGCCCCGAGCGATGAGAGCAGCTATAATCCACAGTTCGCGTCGGGGCGTAGCGCAGCCTGGTAGCGCACCTGCATGGGGTGCAGGGGGTCGGAAGTTCGAATCTTCTCGCCCCGACCACGAAGTCCTCAAGGGCCGGCTCGGCGATGCCGCGCCGGCCCTCAATCCGAGCACAACCGCGAGCGCCTGCCCATGGCAGTGACCGCGCCAACGCGACGTCGTCGCGCGTACTCACGAACGCCGGCCATCGGCGGGTCGAAGGAATGCCCGTCGGGGACCGCCGTGCCCGGATGGGCGCGCTTTTTGCTTGCCGATTTGAATAGTTAAAAGCTGCCCCGGGAGGCACACAAAATGTCGGCTGCTCAGCCACGCCCCGCAACGACCGGTTCAGGTGTGTCGGAACTCGCCATTGCGCGCGCGCAACGCAACACCGTCCTGATCATCGACGACCTCTTCAGCAGCCGGCTGCTGCTCGCGGAGATCGTCCGGCAGATCGACGGCAAGCTCAACCTCGAGCTGTTCGACACGCCGAGCCGCGCGCTGGAATTTGCGCGGAACAACCGCGTCGACATGGTCCTCACCGACTTCAAACTGCCGGAATTCGACGGCATCGAGCTGGTGAAGCAGATCCGCGGCCTCTCGCACTGCGTCGACATCCCGATCGTCGTGATCACGGTCGTCGACGACCGCCGCGTCCGCTACGACGCGCTCGAGGCGGGCGCCACCGATTTCCTGATCAAGCCGCTCGACGAGCACGAGACGCGGGCGCGCTGCGCCAACCTGCTGGAACTGCGCCGGCACAAGATCGTGCTGACCGACCAGGCGCGCGTGCTGCAGTACCAGGTCGACAAGTCGGTGGCGGAAATGCACGAGCGCGAACTAGAGACGCTAGCGAAGCTCGCCAAGGCCGGCGAGTTCCGCGACAAGACGACCGGCAACCACCTGATGCGCATGGCGAAGTATTCGGCCCTGATCGGCGCGCACCTCGGCCTCGGCGCGGAGACGGTCCACGTGCTCGAGGTGTCGGCGCCGATGCACGACATCGGCAAGATCGGGATTCCGGACTCTGTGCTGATCAAGGAAGGCCCGCTCACGCCGCCCGAGATCGAGATCATGAGGACGCACCCGCGCATCGGCTACGACATTCTGAAGGGCAGCCCGTCGAAGTACCTCAGCATGGGCGCGATCATTGCGCTCGGCCATCACGAGAAATTCGACGGCACCGGCTATCCGAACGGTCTGCACGGCGACGACATTCCCATCGTTGCCCGCATCGTCGCGGTGGCCGACGTATTCGACGCGCTCGTCAGCGAACGGCCGTACAAGCACGCGTGGCCGATCCAGGAAGGGGTCGACTTCCTGCGCACCGCGCGCGGCAAGCACTTCGACCCGAAGTGCGTCGACGCCTTCCTCGCCGATCCGGGCAAGGTCGAGGCGATTTTCACCAAGTTCGCCGATTAGCGAGAGCGAGCAATGCGGACCTGCGTTCACGCGCAGGATCCGTCATAGCGTCAGGCTCGCGCGGCCGCACTTTCGCCGCGATCGCGTGCCGCCAAGACTGGCGCTCGCGCAGACGCCGCCGCGGCCCGCCCTACGTCCACCGGATCAGGACGGATCCCCATGTAAATCCGCCGCCGACGCCCACAAGCAGCACGTTGTGGCCCGGCTTGACGCGACCGCTTCGCACCGCCTCGTCGAGCGCCATGGGAATCGACGCCGCCGACGTGTTTGCATGGTGATCCACCGAAACGACGAGGCGCTCCTGCGGAAGGCCCAGCTTTCGCGCGGCGGCCTCGATGATGCGAAGGTTCGCCTGATGCGGAATCATCCAGTCGACTTCGTCAATCGACGTGTTGGTGGCTGCCAGTGTTTCATTCGCCGCTTCGACCATCCCACGCACGGCGAACCGGAACACGGCTCCCCCATCCATGTGGATGAACGGACGTCCCAGGTAGGGCGCACAGTTCAGAACGGCGGGCTGGCTGCCATCCGCGTGCAGCGTGGCCGCACGCACGCCCGGTTGCTCCGACGCGGAAACGATCGCGGCGCCCGCACCGTCGCCGAACAATACGCACGTTGACCGATCGCTCCAGTCGAGGAGGCGTGACATTTTCTCCGTTCCGACCACGAGAACGTGCCGCGCCGTTCCGTTGCAGATCATCGCATCGGCCATCGTGAGGCCGTAAATGAATCCGCAACAGGCGGCGGACAGGTCGAACGCGCCGACATGCCGCGCGCCCAGCCGCGCCTGCAGCAATGCGGCGGTTGACGGGAACACCATATCTGGCGTGATCGTCGCAGCGACGATCAGATCGAGGTCCGCGGGCCCGATTCCGGCCGCCGAGAGCGCCTCCCGCGACGCCACCAGCGCCATGTCCGAAGCCTGTTCGTCGGGCGCTGATACGTGCCGGCAGCGAATGCCGGTCATCGAGCGTATCCATTGGTCGCTGGTGTCGACCCGGACTGCTATCTCATCGTTGGTCAGTACCTGCGCCGGCAGGTAGCACCCCGTTCCGCTGATCGTGCTATGCATGAGTTCCCTGTTGTTCCCGCATCGTTCCGCTGAAAGTTGGCGCCAGCGACCCGCCATGCGCCAACGGCGACGCGATACGAGGCAAGTGCCGAGGCGGCACGGCGATCGGCGCTCTCCGTTCCGCGGGGCGTACAGCACGCGGACAGTTGTTCGATCTCTTAGGTGCCGATTCGCCCATCGTGCAAAGACGGCTCGCGCTCGGGCAATGCCCGCGCGGCCGCTGCCGGGCCGGCCGCCGCAACAAGCCAATCCATGACCAGAGGCCAGAGCGTTTCGCGTGCCGACTTCCGGAAATAGCCGAAGTGTCCGATCTTTCCAAGGCTCGACGATCGCGCGTCGATCTTGCGTTCCTCGAAGCGGCATCCACTGAGCAGCGCCCGCAGGCGCGATGCCCCGGCGTTTGTCGCGAATGGATCGTCTGAAAATGTCAGCGAAAGCGCGTCGGCCCGCAGGGCGCGAAAGCGCGCCTCCACCTGGTCGTGGCGCACAACGTCCAGCGACCCGTCTGCGCGGCGGAAATTACGGCGGAAATCGGGACGCGTCCGCGCCGCCCAATCGTAAGCGACACCTGCGGGAAGGTCTGCCGGCAAACCGAATCGACGCGCCGGAAAGTACCCGAGGGTCCATGTCACCGCAGGCATCACTGCATGCCACATCGACCACATCAACGGTCGCGCCCAGCGTGCGTAGTCGCGCCAGTAGCCCGTGTGTCCCCCAATCACGGCGATGCGATCGACCAGTGTGGGGTCCTGCACGAACCCGATCAGGAATGCTCCGATGCTGTGACCTATGACGGCTCGCCGGCGATGCGGATAGGCGTCTCGAAGCCAAGTCAGCGCGGCGGGCGCGTCGAATTCCCCCCAGTCCTTGATGCTCGCCTTGTAGCCCCGAAGGTGCTTGGGCCTCGAGCGGCCGATTCCGCGATAGTCGTAGATCATCGTCACGACGCCCCGATCGGCAAGTCCCGCCGCGAAGGCGCGGTAATAGGCCGCAGGAATGCCTGCGCCCGCGTTGATCACCGCCACCAATCCCAGTTCCTGGCCACTCTCTGGTGAAAACAGGGTCGCGGACAGCCTCTGCCCATCTGAAGCGGTAAAAAGGAAAGGTTCGGGTCTGGCCATTCCGGTCGCCGTCTTCAGTCGGCGCCAGTCAAGGATTACTCGAAGAATGCCAGAGATGTCGCTGACGGCAAAGTAATGTCGCCCCTCTCGTTGATGTGTGTCACAAGGGTGTGGTCACAATGCGTCACATAGCTGCGGCAAAGGGGCAGTTTCCGAGCGAAAGGCGCCTCGCGGACCGAGGCTCGCCAAATGCCTCATTCCGGCCGAGCATCTGCCTGACGAGCGCCAGTGGGGCACGCCTCATTTTCCCCGGCGGTTGCGACTCTCCGAGACCGGGCGCATCATAGAAAGTTAGATGTGTCATTCCCAATCGCAGAACCAACAGGATTCGCTCTAGGCCCTCCTCATGGCACGTGATTTGCTTCCATTCGGAAATGCAGGCGAACATCCGCCCGAAGGCTCGGGCGCGATCCCGATGAAAGCCATCTCCTCCCTCAAGTCGCGGTTTGCGGCGCAGGCCGAAAGCGAACCGGAACAGGCTCTGTTCCGGCTCGCTATCGTCGGGGCGATCCTCGCATATTTCACTCTGATCGTCGGCCCGAGAGACGGCTGGACCGACCAGGAAATCCAAGTCGCGACCGGGCTGGCCGGCTTCTTCGCAATCGCCGTCGGCATTTTTCTTTGCATCTGCCTCTGGCCGGCAAAGAGCGTCGTCCGGCGCGTCGCCGGGATGCTCTCGGATACCGGGGGTGCGACGTTCTACGTCTGGCTGGCCGGCGACCACGGCGTCGCGATGATCGGCGTGTACCTGTTCGTGACGTTCGGCAATGGCTTCCGCTATGGCCGGAACTACCTTTACGCGTGCCAGGCGCTATCCCTTGTCGGATTCATCGCCGCGCTCGAGTTCGTTCCGTACTGGCAGCAGCACGGCACCGAGGGATTCGGGCTGCTGATCGCGCTCGTTGCCCTGCCTCTCTACGTGGCGATGCTGCTGAAGCGCATCGAAGAGGCGCGCGACCGAGCGCGGGAAGCAAGCGCCCGGGCCGAGCTCGCCAACAATGCGAAGACCACGTTCCTCGCCAACATGAGCCACGAGATTCGCACGCCGCTCAATGGCATCGTCGGTGTCGTGGACCTGTTCCAGGCAACGGTGCTGTCGGCGCAGCAGTCCGAGCTGGTCAAGTTGATGCGCCACTCGGTATCCGTGCTTCGCTCGCTCGTGGACGACGTGCTCGACATCAGCAAGATCGAGTCGGGTCGGATTTCCATCGAAGTGGCTCCGTTCGACCTTCACGCGATGCTGAACGGCCTCGTAAACCTGCTCCGTCCGCACGCTCGGGCCAAGGGCCTTGAACTGCGCGCCGTCGTCGACCCCATGCTCGACTACCGGCTTCTGGGCGATGCACACCACTTGCGTCAGGTTCTGCTGAACCTCATCGGCAACGCCATCAAGTTCACCGAGCGCGGCGGCGTCACATTGAAGGTCGAGCAGCTGAACGAAACGGCGGACGGCGTAACCGCTCGTTTCGAGGTGCAGGACACCGGCATCGGCATCTCGGAAGCGGCGCTTCCGCGCATCTTCGAGCGATTCGTTCAGGCCGACGACTCGACGACCCGCCGTTACGGCGGATCGGGGCTCGGCACGACCATTGCAAAGCAACTGGTCGAGTTGATGGGCGGCACGATTTCGGCGAAAAGCACGCTCGGCGAAGGCAGCACGTTCTGGATCGATCTGCCGCTGCTGAGGGAGGTGCGTTCCGTCGAAGTCTCTGCCGAAGCAATCGCCAATCACGACGAGATCACGCTTCTGGTCGGCGATGCGATGGCAGTTGCCGGTGTCCAGCCCCTGGTGGAGGGTGTGGGCGGCCGCTGCGAAATCCTCGCGTCAGCCTCCGCGGTGGGCCCGCGCATCGATGCGGTGTTCGAAGCCGGCGGCAGCGTGCGGGCAATCGTCGTCGCCGCGAACGTGGACGCCGCGTGCATCGCGTTCAACGCTGCGGCGCAGCGATTCGGAGACCGCCCCGTGGCGCTGATCCACATTGCCCAGGAACCGCTTTCCGTCGTCGACACGGCGCGGGTACGCAGCATCCGGGACGCCTGGACACTGGGTCCGACGATCGTCCCGCGCGCGTTTACCAACGCCGTTCACGCGGCGACCGCGACCGCGAGCCGCGAAGGCGCCGAGATCATCGATCTCGCGGATGTGCTGAAGCAGCAACGGACGCCGCTTCGCGTTCTGGTCGCCGAGGACAATACGACCAATCGCGCCATCATCTCCAAGCTGCTGGAACATGCCGGCCATGAGGTGATCCTGGCCGTCGATGGCGAGGAAGCGCTCGATCTGTACGAGCAGGAAAAGCCCGACATCGCCGTGCTCGACTTCAACATGCCGCACCGGACCGGACTCGAGGTGATCAAGGCAATCCGCGTCATGGAGAGCAATAACGAGCACCTGCCGGCGATCATTCTTTCCGCTTCGGTGACGACCGAAGCGCGCGAGCGTTCGAAGTCCGCGGGCGCCGACGAATTCATGGGGAAGCCGTTCGACGCCGCGGTACTGCTGCAAACGCTCGACCGCCTCGCGCGCAGGAAAACTCGATCGGCAGCTCCAGCGCGCACGCAATCGGCCGCGATCGTGACTCTCGAAACGCCGCTTCTCGACGCGCGGCGGATGGCCGAGGTCGAGAACATCGCCCGCGACCCGGGCTTCCTTGCCGAGCTACTTCGCGGCTTCAAGCAGGACGTCGAATCGGTGTTCGCCCGCCTCGACGTTCCGGTCGATGAGGGGCGCTGGGAAACCGTGCATGACCTGATGCATACCCTGAAAGGGGCCGCGGTCGGCATCGGCGCACAACAACTTGCCACGCGCAGCGACGATTTCGACGCCTGCGTCTCCGCCGGCCAGACAGGCCTGCTGGCCGAGCGGAAGACGGAGTTACGCCGGTGCTTCGATGCTACGCTTGTGCAGCTCGATGCCTATACGGTCAGGAAATATCGCGTGTCGCTCTGAGATCTCGCGCGTAATTCGCTGATCAGTCTCCGCCCGCCGCGACCGCCACTGGCGCGAACAGTTCGTCGACCTTTTCCTCGTCAGCCGTGCGGGACAGAAGCCGGTCCTGCGCCTTGACGAGCCGCGCCATCATCCTCAGGTCGCGCGTCTCGAGACGCAATACCGCATCTACCCAGACCGACACGATCGAGCGCATTTCGGCATGCGGAACCGGCTGATATTCGCGCTTCGCGCGGAGCATCGCACGATAGCTGTTCTGGCGGCGCTGGCGGCTGCGGATGATTCCGCGCACGGCATCAACGCCAACGCCATCATCGACCAGCACGTCGACAACGCCGGCCTTGTGCATCTGTTCGGCCGTGAAGACCTCGCCGCTCATTATGATTTCTTCCGCCTTGCGCAGGCCGATCCGACGCGCCAGGAGCGAGAGCGCGCCCATGCCCGGGAACATGTTGAACAGGATCTCCGGCAGCGAGAACGTCGCCGAGCGCTCCGCGACGAGCGTATCGCTCGCGAGCGCGCATTCGAATCCGCCTCCGAACGCCTTGCCCTGCACGAGGGAGATGGTTGCAATCTCGGCATTGAAGCAGCTGATGCGGCGATACATGTTGTCGACGCAGAGGTTGCCGTAGCGCTCGAGTTCCCGCTGGTCCTTCCGCATGATCGACTGAATGAACAACGCCAGGTCGCCGCCGAGGTTGAAAACGCCGTCGACGCGGCTGCCGAACACCGCGTAGTCGACTCGATGCGGCTGGCCCCGATAGGCGATCCATCCGCCATGCTCTTCGAGCGTCCCCTCGAACTTGACGACTTCCTCGAGCAATTCCCTGTTGAAGCATGGGCGGGGACTGGGCTTCATCCAGGAAAACAGCGTGCGAAGTTCGGGATCGTAATCGAGCTCGAACTGCTTCATCCGATCGAAAGCCGCCAATGCGGGGAATTCGACGATTGCGTTCATGGCCTGTGTCTCCAAAAAGGTTTTACGCGCAAGAAATCGACATCGCGATCCGGGAGCGATTACGACGCCCTTGCAGGATCGGTGCAGGCAGGCGGTGATGGCCCGATCTCCCTGATAAATGCGTAGTCAAGCGGGCTGTGCCTCAATGTACTGTACACGAGATTCGGGTAATTTTGACAAGGGCAGCCCCTTGATCAAAAGCAACTTATCGACGATTCGAGGATTGAACCGCAACCCGAGCAAACGGCAGGGCTAGTCTGCGGCCCTTCACCGAGCGGGAATACAGCGGACCTGCGACATTTTGGCGCAGCACAACGTTTGTATGCTACACACCAAAATACCGGTTCCGAGGGGGGCGAAAAACGGCGGAAAACGGGTCTGATCGTCGCCTCTGGGCCAGCGTCAACGACCTTCCAAGGCCACCCACTCGCCACCGATCAGCCCCTCCATCGGCCGGAAAGTGGCCTTGTAGGCCATTTTTCGGCTCTCGGCGATCCAATACCCGAGATAGAGATGGGGAAGCCCCTGCTCGCGGCACCGCCCGATCTGCCACAGGATTGCGAAGCTGCCGTAGCTCGTGCCCGCGACACAGGGCTCGAAGAACGTGTAGACCGACGACAGCCCGTCCGCGAGGCGGTCGACCAGGCTCACGATCCGCAGCACGCCGTGCTCGCGGAACTCGACGAGATCGGTCGCCACGTTGCTGTGCAGCAGGAAATGCTGGTACTGCTCGCGGCTGTCCTGGTCCATACCGCCGCCCGGGTGGCGATCGCGCTGGTACCGCAGGTAGAGGGCGTAGTGTTCGGGATCGAAGGCGAGCTCGCGCCGCGTCGCCACCAGTCCCGCGTGATCGCGCATGCATCGCTTCTGCGCACGGTTCGACCGGAAATTCGCCACGTCGACACGCACCGGCACGCAGGCGCGGCAGTGGTCGCAGTAGGGCCGGTACGTGAATGCGCCGCTGCGACGGAACCCCAGCCGGACGAGCTCGCTGTAGGTGCGGGTGTCGATGAGGTGGCTGGGTGTGGCGACCTGCGAGCGCGCCGCGCGCCCGGGCAGGTAGCTGCACGGGTACGGCGCCGTCGCGTAGAACTGCAGCGACGCGAGCGGGAGGTCGTTGAGCTTCGTCACCTGAGCACGTCTTCCACCGGAAGTGCGCGCCAGGGATCTTCCGGCGCAGCGCAGTTTACCAATGCTGCAACCTGCCGCGCAAACTCGCGCCGCGCGACCGGCCGCGCGCCGAACGAGGCAAGATGTCCGGTTTCCTGCTGGCAGTCGATGAGCGGCATTCCCCGCGAACGCGCAAGCGCGACGAGATGCGCGAGCGCGACCTTGGACGCATCGGTCTCGCGCGCGAACATCGACTCGCCGTAGAACATGCGCCCGATCGAGACGCCGTAGAGACCGCCGACGAGCTGCCCGTCGCGCCACGCCTCGACCGAGTGCGCGAGCCCGCGCGCATGCAGGGCGGAATAGGCATCGGCGATGGCGGGAGTGATCCAGGTCCCCTCCTGCCCGCGCCGCGGCACCGCCGCGCACGCCGACAGCGTCGCCCGGAACGCACTGTCGACCCGGATCTCGAACGTTTCCCGGGCGAGCACCTTGCGCAGCGAACGGGCGATACGGAAGTCGTCGACGAACAGGACGAAGCGCGGATCGGGTGACCACCAGAGCACCGGCTGGCCCTCGCTGTACCAGGGGAAGATGCCGCGCCGGTAAGCGTCCTGCAGCCGGTCGGGACCGAGTGCCTCGCTCGCGGCCAGAAGGCCATTCGGCTCGTCGAGCGCGGAGTCGAGCGGCGGAAAGGGCGCCCCCGGACGCAGCCAAGGAATCATGGGCCGGATTCTGCCACGCGCTTCGTCTCCCGAACGACGCGCACTGCGGCGGCGATTGCAGCGCGTTGCGCGTCGCTCGATAATCAGCCGGCCGCTCACCATCGATCGCACATGCCAAAAACTCAAATTCGCTGCCCATGGGCCGAAGGCAGTCCGCGCTACGCCGACTATCACGATCACGAATGGGGCGTTCCCGTCCACGACGACCGCGTCTTCTTCGAGTTCCTGCTGCTCGAGGGCGCCCAGGCAGGACTCTCGTGGTCGACGATCCTCAATAAGCGCGATGGCTACCGGGCCGCCTTTGCGGCGTTCGATCCGGCAAAAGTCGCGCGCTTCGACGCCCGCCGCATCGAGCGGCTGCTTGCGAACGAGGGCATCGTGCGCAATCGGCTGAAGGTCGCGAGCGCCGTCGCCAATGCGCGCGCGTTTCTCGCTACGCAGGAGGAGTTCGGAACGTTCGACCGCTACGTCTGGTCGTTCGTCGACGGCGGGCCGAGGCAGAACAAGTGGCGCACGCTGGCGCAGGTTCCCGCCACGACGCCGCAATCGGATGCGCTCTCGAAGGATCTCGCTCGCCGCGGCTACCGCTTCGTCGGCTCGACGATCATCTATGCCTTGATGCAGGCGACGGGGCTCGTCAACGACCACCTCGTGACCTGCCCGCGGTGGCGCGAGGTCCAGGGCCGCGGCGCCTGAGCGGAGAATCGCGGCCATTCCGCGCGTTCCGGTAAAATCGCTTCGCCGCGCCCCGGTAGCTCAGTGGATAGAGCAGTCCCCTCCTAAGGGACAGGTCACACGTTCGATTCGTGTTCGGGGCGCCCGCGCACCGTGCGACCTTCGGCCAGCCTCAGATCCGTACCGCGGGATTCAGCGTGTAGAGCCCGGTGACCGCCGCCTGCGCGAGCACGTGACCGGCCATGGCCTTGCGCACGTCGGCACCGCCGAACGTTCCCGCGACGTCGAGTCGCGCGACGTCGAGCGCGAACAGCGTGAACGTGTAGTGATGGACGATTGCGTCGTTCCACGGCGGACAGGGTCCGTCGTAGCCGAAGTAGTTGCCGGCCATGTCCTTGTCGCCCGCGAACCAGCCCGTGTAATCGTTGCTGCCCTGCCGCGCGCCGCGCGGCGCCATCGGCCCCGGCTTGCCGTGTGCGGTCACGCCGTCGGAGAACTCCCCGCGCGCAATCGCGGCCGCATCCGGCGCCAGGTCGACCAGCAGCCAATGGAAGAAATCGACCCGCGGCAGTGACGCGGGCACGATGCGGCCTTCCTGGTTGACGTCGTCGCCGCGCGACGGCACGTCGGGATCGTGGCAGACGAGCGCCAGCGAATGCGCGCCCGGCGGGATGCCCGACCAGACGAAATCCGGATTGCGGTTGCCGGAAAGCCGGACGCGCTGCGCGGGGTCGATCGCGCAGAACGCGAATTCGGAAGGAATCGCGCCGCCGTCGCGAAACGCGGTCGTCGTCAGCTTCACTTCTGCTTCCAGTGCGGCGGAACCGTCTTGTCGAGATAGGGCAGCGCTTCGATCCGGGCCTTCCACGCACGAAGCTCGGGCGTCAGCATCGCGTCGGCGCCGAGATCCGGAAGCTTCGTCTCGCAGCGATTCATGAACGCGACCAGCGGATAGAACGCATAGTCGGCCGCCGACAGCGGCCCGGCGAGGAATTCGCCGCGCATCGATTTCGTGAACATCGCGTACTCGTCCATCAGCGCCTTGCGCCCGTCGGCGAGCTTCTGCGCATCGCGCTCCTCCGGCTTCGCGTAGAACGCCTGCCGGATGATGAGATCGATCGGCTCGTCAAGATAGTTGTCGACCTCGAGGATCAGCCGGCGCACCAGGGCCCTCGCCTTCGCGTCGCCGGGGAAGAGCCGCGCGCCGGAGGCAGGATACGCCTCGTCGAGGTATTCGACGATGGCGTTCGATTCGTAGAGCACGAAGTCGCCGTCGATCAGCACGGGCACCTGGTGCCGCGGATTGAGCGCGAGGAACTCGGGCTTGCGCGTGTCGCCGGCCGCGAAGGACAGCACCTTCAATTCATAGGGCAGCGCCTTGTGCTCGAGGGCGAGTTGCGCGCGCCATGCGTAGGGGGAGCCGGAACCGTAGTAGAGAGCGAGACTCATGATTTCCTTGAAAGAGTGGAATTTCGCCTAGGATTTCCTGCGGGAATGCGGGGGCTTGGCGGACTCCTGCGCCGGCATCTGACCGGCGCGGAGCGCCTCCAGCGACGCCTTCTGCAGCTCCATCGTCTTGATGCTCATCTGCATCATGCTGAGGCTCATTTGCAGCCAGCCCTCGATGACGCGGAGCTCTGCGATCTTGCGCTCGACCTCGGCGGGATCCAGCGTGGCGAACATCGCCGCGGGATTCGGGAACGGCATGGCCCCTGCGCCCGGCACCGTGCCCGGCGCCATGCCCGGCATGCCGAACGCCGGCATCGGCATGCCGAACGGGTTCCACATCTTCTGCATGAACTCGAGCGCGCCCTCCGGCGAGAACGCGGACGCTTCGGTATCCGACGGCTTGTCGGGCGGTGGCTTGCTCATGGTGGACTCCCGTTGGCGGCCGATGGCGGAGCGAGCGTGGGGACGCGGCAATTCCCGTGCGACCGGCAGGCGATTGGGCTATTATCGTCGTTCATGACGGACATTCGCGCAACCCTGCTGGCGCGGCTTGCCGCGGCTGTGGGCAGTACGCAGGTCCTCACCGATTCCGCCGACCTCGCTCCCCACCTCACCGACTGGCGCGGCCGCTACCATGGGCTCGCGCAGGCCGTGGTGCGTCCCGGCAGCACCGACGAAGTCGCGGCCGTCGTCCGCGCCTGCGCCGATGCCGGTGCGCCCATCGTCCCGCAGGGCGGCAACACCGGCCAGTGCGGCGGCGCGACCCCCGATTCGCGCGGCACCGCGGTCGTCGTTTCGCTGCAGCGGATGAATCGCGTGCGCGCGCTCGACGCCGACAATGCGACGATGACGGTCGACGCGGGAGTGCCGCTCGTGCGCGTCCAGGAAGCCGCCGCGCATGCGGGCCTCATGTTTCCGCTGTCGCTCGCCGCAGAAGGGAGCTGCACCATCGGCGGCAACCTCTCGACCAATGCCGGGGGCACCGCGGTGCTGCGCTACGGCAACACGCGCGAGCTCACGCTCGGCATCGAAGTGGTGCTGGCCGACGGCCGCGTATGGGATGGGCTGCGCGGCCTGCGCAAGGACAACACCGGCTACGACCTGAAGCAGCTCTTCATCGGCGCCGAAGGCACGCTCGGGATCGTCACCGCCGCGGTGCTGAAGCTTTTTCCGGCGGTATGCACGCAGGCCACGGCACTCGTCGCCGTCGACGACGTCGCGGCTGCGGTGCGACTGCTGCGCGCGCTGGGCGGCGCCCTCGGGGATCGCCTCGTCGGGTTCGAGCTGATGTCGGCGTTTTCGCTCGCGCTGTCGCGCAAGCATCACCCGACGCTGCCCGATCCCCTGCCCGGTCATCCCTGGTATGTGCTGGTCCAGGTCGACGACAGCCGCGCCGACGCGCCGGTCGAGGCCGACGTCGAGGCAGCGCTCGCGCCGCTGGTCGAGAGCGGCGGCGTGCGCGACGTCATCCTGGCCCGCTCGGGTGCCCAGGCGCGCGCACTGTGGGCACTGCGCGAAGGCATCGCCGAGGCGCAGCGGCGCGAGGGACCCAACATCAAGCACGACATCTCGGTGCCGGTGTCTGCGATCCCGCGCTTCCTCGACGAATCGGCGGCGACGCTCGCCGCGGCACTGCCGGGGCTGCGCTTCGTGACGTTCGGTCACCTCGGCGACGGCAATCTCCACTACAATCTCGCGGCGCCCGACGGCGTCGACGCCGAGGCGTTCATGGCGCGTGCGCCGCAGGCGTCGCGCATCGTGCACGACCTGGTCGCGGCCGCCGGGGGAAGCATCAGCGCCGAGCACGGCATCGGGCAATACAAGCGCGGCGAGCTCATTCGCTACAAGACTCCCGTGGAGATCGACATGATGCGAACGATCAAGGCGGCGCTCGATCCCTCGGGTCTTTTCAATCCGGGCAAGGTGCTCTGACAGCCGGGGCAGGACAGATGGGCAAAGTGATCTTCTGGATCGTCGTCATCTTCGGGCTGCTGCTCGTCGCGCGGCTCGCCAACGCCGCCGCCGCGAAACGCCGGAACGGGACCGGCGCGTCCCGCGTTCCGCCGGCAAGCCCAATGGTCCGCTGCATACGGTGCGGCGTGTTCCTGCCCGGCGCGGATGCGAAGGCCGTTCCGGGCGGACACGTCTGCAGCGACCCCGCCTGCGTCGAGCGCCGTTGACGGCACCCCACCAGTGCTGCGATAACCGTCTCCATGCAACCACGTCCTGCGATTCCGCCGTTCGAGCCGCCTCTGCCGATGTCGTCCGGCGGGTCGAGCCGGCGCATTCTCTGGATCGTCGCGGTCTATCGTGCCGTGTGCGCGACGGCGCTGGTCGGCATCGCGCTCCTCGCCGACATTTCGTCGTTCGGCATTCCGGCGAACGGACTGTTCACGACCTGCGCGTTCGTCTATTTCGGCTTCGCGCTGCTCGCCTTCTGGTGGGTGCAGCGCGAGGACCAGCCGGCGCCGCTCGCCGCGCTGACGTCGACGCTTCTCGTCGGCGACGTCGTCTGCATCGGCGCCATCATGATGTCGAGCGGCTCGGTGGGCGCCGCGCTGCCGATCCTGCTCTTTCCGCAGCTCGCCGCGAGCGGCTGGCTGCTGCGCACGCGCACCGCGTTCTTCCACGCCGCGCTCGCCACGGTGATCCTGCTGGGGCTCGACGTGTGGCGCCTGATGGAGGGGCACATCAACAGCGGGGCGCAGCCGTTCCAGACCGGGCTCATCGGCTTCGGCTTTTTCGCGACGGTCGGCGTGGCCGTCGCGCTCGGCTCGTACACAAAGGCGTCCGAGGACCTCGCCGCGCAGCGCGGCATCGACGTCGCCAACCTGGAGCAGGTGAACCGGCTCATCATCCAGGACATGCAGGACGGCGTGCTGGTCGTCGACCTGAACGGCGTCGTGCGCGGCCACAACGCGCAGGTGACGCGGCTCCTCGGCGGATTCGGCCGGATGCGCGGCGGCATGCGCCTGGCGGAGTTCAGCTCGGTGCTGCACGACTACTGGCGCCGCTGGCAGGAGGACTATTCGGAGACGCTGCCGCCGTTCAAGGTCGAGGCGACGCAGCGGCTCCTGCGCGTGCGGCTCGTCCGCATCGGCTCGGGTCTCAACGGCGGGACGCTGATCTATCTCGAGGATCTCGGCCGCGCGCAGACCGAGGCGCAGCAGATGAAGCTGGCGGCAATGGGACGCCTCACGGCATCGATCGCGCACGAGGTGCGCAACCCGCTGTCGGCGATCAACCAGGCGGCGCAGCTCCTGGAGGAGGACGGCGCCGTAGCGCCGGAGGGCCAGCGGATGCTCAGCATGATCCGCAACAACGCGAAGCGTATCGACCGCATCGTCGGCGAGGTGCTGCAGCTGAACCGGCGCGACCGGCAGCAGCCGGAGGTCATCATGCTGGGCGAGTTCCTGCACGCACTGATCGAGGAGATCGTGCAGGCCGAGAACGTTCCGGCCGGCGGCGTCATGATGATCGTGCCCACCGACCTGATGGTGATCTTCGACCGCGGCCACCTGAACCAGATCGTCTGGAATCTCGTGCGCAATGCCTGGCAGCACTGCCAGAAGAAGGAAGCGAGCATCCGGATCATGGCGCGCCCCGGGTACATGGGCGACGCCGTCATCTGCGAGCTGAACGACGACGGACCGGGCATTCCCGCCGAGCTGCGCGGCCAGATCTTCGAGCCGTTCTTCACGACGCGGCCGGGCGGCACGGGGCTCGGGCTCTACATCGCGCGCGAGCTGGCCGACGCGAACGGCGCGGCGCTCGAGCTGCTGCCCAAGGGACCCGGCGCGCATTTCCGGATGACGATGAAACGCGCGGTCAATCCCGCGGCATGAACGTGAGGTGAGCATGTCCCGCAAATCCCGTGGCCAACCCAAGGTTCTCGTCATCGACGACGAGCCGGACCTGCTCGAGCTGCTCGAGCTCACTTTGTCGCGCATGGGTCTCGACACGACGCGCGCCGAATCCGTCGCCGAGGCCATCGCGCTTCTCGACAAGGAAACGTTCGACCTCTGCCTCACCGACATGCGGCTGCCGGACGGCGAGGGACTGCGCGTCGTCGAGCACATCAACCAGAAGGGACTGGACGTCCCGGTGGCCGTGATCACCGCCTACGGCAGCGCCGAGAACGCCGTTGCGGCGCTCAAGGCGGGCGCGTTCGACTATCTCGCGAAGCCGGTCGCGCTGGAGCAGCTGCGCGCGCTGGTGAAGCAGGCGCTCAAGGTGCCGGAGAAGGCGCAGCCGCCGTCGAGCTACAAGCTCCTTGGCGAATCGCCCGCGATGATGCAGGTGCGCGGGCTGATCGACCGCCTCTCCAGGAGCCAGGCCCCGGTGTTCATCAACGGCGAATCGGGCAGCGGCAAGGAGCTTGCCGCGCGCATGATCCATTCGCAGGGTCCGCGCGGCGAGCAGCCGTTCATCGCGGTCAACTGCGGCGCGATTCCCGAGAACCTGATGGAGAGCGAGTTCTTCGGCTACAAGAAGGGCGCGTTCACCGGCGCCGACGCCGACCGCGACGGATTCTTCCAGGCAGCCAACGGCGGCACCCTCTTCCTCGACGAGGTCGCCGACCTGCCGCTCGCGATGCAGGTGAAGCTGCTGCGCGCGATCCAGGAAAAGAAGGTGCGCAAGGTCGGCGCGACGCAGGAGGAGCCGGTCGACGTCCGCCTCATCAGCGCGACGCACAAGAAGCTCGCCGCGCTCGTGGAGTCGGGCGAGTTCCGCCAGGACCTCTACTATCGGCTGCACGTGATCGAGCTCGCGATGCCCAGCCTGCGCGAGATGCGCGAGGACATTCCGCTGATCGCGCATGCGATCCTCACCAAGCTGTCGCGCGGCGTCGTGGCAAAGCTCGACACCGAATCGGTCGAGGCATTGGAGCGGTATCCGTTTCCCGGCAACGTGCGCGAGCTCGAGAACATCCTCGAGCGCGGGCTCTCGCTCGCCGCCGATCCGCAGCGGATCACCGCCGACGACCTGCACCTGACGCCGATCGCCGAGGAATCCGATTTCGCGATCAGCGCCGGCGACAAGTGGCCGCTGCAGGACTATCTCGACCGCGTCGAGCGCGCGGCGATCAACGAGGCGCTGGAAAAGACCCGCTTCAATCGCACCGCCGCGGCGAAGCTCCTCGGCATCACGTTTCGCGCGATGCGCTATCGGATGGAGCGCCTCGGCATCAAGTAATCCGGAGCGTCAGGCACGCCGCCGGCGCGATTCCCGGGAACGCGCCCCGCCTCCCTCCGCCGCGACACTCAGCGCCGGCTGAGCTCTTCGAGCGTCCAGCCGGTGTCCCGCAGCCCTTCGCGGGCGCGCGCCGACGCGAGGCCGGTCACGTGGATGCCGCGTCGGGTGCCGCCCGGTTCCCGGCGCTCCGCGAACGCGCGCACGGGCCCGGTCCACACGACGTAGTCGACCGGCGCCGGCACAACGATCCGCCCGCCGCGTGTGTGGACGACCAGGATCCTGCCTGCGATCTCGAGCGCCACGACGGGATCGCGCTCGGTGCCGGCGCGCCGCGCCATGCCGACCGCGTTCCGCACGAATCGAGCTTCGCTTTCGCTCCGGACTCCGCCCGCCCACGCCACGACGCCCGCGCGGTTCGTCGCGTCCGGCATCTGCGCGAGCGCTTCGACGAGCGGTACCGACAGCGTCGGCGTGAACCACCGGTTGGTGACGAATGCGCGCACGGTATCCGTGGCGACGCCCATCGCGGCGAGCTTCTCCTCGTGAAGCGTGCGGATGTCCGCGGGCGACTTGTCCCAGACCAGATTGCTGACCGTCGCGGTCGCGGAGATCGCCGTCGCGACGCCCGCGGTCGACACGGCAAGCGCGACGTCGAGCGAGACGCCGCCCGCGACCGCGGCCTTGGCGAGATCATCGAGCTGTTTCGCCAGCACCGGATTCGTCGTGTAGGGATCGGCACCGGCCTGCTTCGCGATTCTGCGCTTCGCCGCGTTGACGCCGAGCGCATCCATCGCCGCGTTCTCCGCACTGCCGCCCGCCGACGTGCCGCCGCCATTGTTCTGCGTCGCGCGCTCGAACGTCGTCGCCGCCGACTGGAAGAAGCGGCCGACGCCTGCCGGAATGCCGGAAATGGTCTCAACCGGATTGGTCACCGCCTGACCGATCGCCGCACCGGTCTTCAGCGCCGATGCGGCGAGGGCATCGGCAAACATGCCGGTCTGGCTCAGCTGGCCGAGGCGCGCGATCGAAGCGAGCTCGGACACGCGGATCGCCAGCATTTCGGTGCCGTCGGCATTGAACGTTCCCGCCGGCGCGCGGAGCACGAACTGCCCCATGTAACCCGCGACCGGCGCGGACGCATCGATCGTGTAGCCGGTGCCGTTCAGCAGATCGGCGGGAGCGAGCATCGCCGCCGCGACGGTCGGCATGGGTTCGATCGGCGGGAGCACGGCCGCGTCGACGAGAAATGCGTTGGGCAGGAGACCGAGCAGGAGCAAGCGACGGAGCCACATGGTGAAAGGTCTTTCGGAAAGCTGCGTGGAAAAAAGTCGGGGGCGCCACGCGGATGGGCGCCGCGGCGGCGCGAATCGCGCCGTCGGGAGGCGCGCGGCCGGTAGCGCAGCCCGGAGCCTATCATGCGCGACGCGCGGGACGTCCCGCCCGGGATGCGCGGGCGCGTCTGTCGCGCCGACGATGCACGCGCTATCATTCGCCGGCCCGCGCCGTTCACTGCGGCGACCATGGCACGCGCCGGCCTGCAAGCGTAGACGGCGACGCCTTCGCCGCAATTTCGTGCGCATAGCGACGCAGTTGCCCTCGCCTGCCGCGCGACGACAACGATGCCGACGAGAATGAACGTGCACACGCGCCTTGCCATCGACGAACGCGGCTTCGCGAATCTCGCGCGGCAGGTACGCTCGCCGAATCGCGATGCGCGTCCGGCCGCCACCGAGGTCACGCTGCTGGTGATTCACGGCATTTCGCTGCCGCCGGGCGAATTCGGCGGCGACGGCATCCTTCGCCTTTTCACCAATCGCCTCGATGCGGGCCGGCACCCTTACTACGCGACAATTCGCGAGCTTCGCGTATCAGCGCATTTCCTCGTTCGCCGCGACGCGGCGCTGATCCAGTTCGTGTCCTGCAATGACCGCGCGTGGCACGCAGGCGCCTCGACGTGGAAGGGGCGCGAGCGCTGCAACGACTACTCGGTGGGGGTCGAGCTCGAGGGGACCGACGAGATTCCCTACGCCGCCGCGCAGTACGCGATGCTGGCGCGGCTTGCACGCGCGCTCGGCCGCCGCTATCCGATCGCCGACATCGTCGGCCACAGCGACGTCGCGCCCGGGCGCAAGTCCGATCCCGGCCCCTCGTTCGACCGCGCACGGTTCAACCGGCTGCTGCGGCCGCGAATTCGCTGAATCCGCGCCGCCGGGCACCGCGTCGCCCTGCGCGCCCCTGGGACCGCGCTCGAACGAGCCGGCGGCAGGCGCAGCGGATTCGTGATAAAATAACCGGTTATGCAGTTTCTGGTCGATTACCTGCCGCTCATTCTGTTCTTCGTCGCCTTCAAGTGGCAGGGGATCTATTTCGCCACGGCCGTGGCGATCGCCGCGTCGGTGGTGCAGATCCTTTACCTGCATTTTCGCCGCGGCAAGGTCGGGGTGGTCAACTGGCTCTCGCTCGCGATCATTGTCGTTTTCGGCGGCGCGACACTCCTGCTGCAGGACGAGCAGTTCATCAAGTGGAAGCCGACCGTGCTCTACGGGCTTTTCGGCACCATCCTGGCCGTCGGCCGGATCGGGTTCGGGCGCAACCTCATTGCGAGCCTCATGCCCGGCATCTCGCTGCCCGACGCCGTGTTCAATCGCCTGACCTGGGCCTGGGTCGCATTCTTCGCATTCATGGCCGTCGCCAACTGGTACGTTGCGTTCCAGTACGCGCCCGGCGCCTGCGGAACGCCCGAATGCGCAACAGCGCTGTGGGTCAACTTCAAGGTCTGGGGCGGCATGGGCCTCTTCCTGCTGTTTGCGCTGGCGCAGGGCATCGCGCTGTCGCGCTACGCGCGCGAGGAGGCCTCGTGAGCGCCATCGTCGCAACGGACGTTCCCGCGGCGCTGCGCACGCGGCTCGCCACGCTTGCCCCGTCCGTCCTCGAAATCCAGGACGACAGCGCGCGCCACGCCGGTCATGCCGGCGCCGCGGGCGGCGCCGGGCACTTTTCGCTGCTGGTCGTGTCAGATGTCTTTTCCGGGATGCCACGGCTCGCCCGGCACCAGCGCGTGCTCCGCGACGTTGCCGATCTCCTGCCGCATCCAATCCACGCGCTCTCCATCAAGGCGCTCGCGCCGGACGAATTCACCCCGTCTCCAACCACAAAGGACGCACTACGATGATGAAGAAATCGTTGACCCTCGCCGTGATGACCGCGCTCGTCGCGCTCGCCGGCGTTCCCGCGGTCGCGCAGGACAAGGCGGCAGCCCCCGCGAAGGCGGCGGTCCCCGCCGGCAAGCAGCTCTACTCGCAGGCCACGTACGACTTCCTGCTGAAGAGCGCGCTCGCCTCGGGTCAGCCCGACTCGCCCGAGCTCAAGGCCCAGATCAAGGACGAGCTCAACATGCGCGAGCTGCTCGTGCGCGAGGCGAAGAAGAAGGGCCTCGACAAGAATCCGGACGTCAAGGTCCAGATGGACATCCAGTCGCAGACCGTCCTCGTGAACGCGACCATCGCCGACTATATCAAGGCGAACCCGATCACCGACGCCGAGCTCCGCAAGGAATACGACGCGATCAAGGCGCAGTGGGGCGAGAAGGAGTACAAGGTCCGCCACATCCTCGTCGAGAAGGAGGACGAGGCGAAGGACATCATCGCCGAACTGCAGAAGGGCACCAAGTTCGAGTCGCTCGCCACGCGCTCCAAGGATCCGGGCTCGAAGGACAAGGGTGGTGATCTCGACTGGAACGCGCCGGGCAACTTCGTCAAGCCGTTCAGCGACGCCATGGTGAAGCTGCCGAAGGGCAAATTCACCGCCCAGCCGGTGCAGACCCAGTTCGGCTGGCACGTGATCGAGGTCGACGACATCCGCGACGCCAAGATTCCGCCGTTCGACGACGTGAAGGCGCAGCTGCAGCAGAAGGTGCAGCGGCAGAAGGTCGAGGCCTACATGAAGGACCTGAAGGCGAAGAACGGCCTCTGAACGCCGATCCCGGGCCGGCCGCGGTGAACCCGCGGACGCCGCGGACGCACGACATCGGGAGCAGGCGGCGACGCCTGCTCCCTTTTTCTTGCGCGGCGGGCAGGCCCGGACCTCGGCGGCGCGCGCGAGCGCGATGCTATTCTTACGCCGCGGTCGGGAAGGCTCCGCAGCATTGACGTGAGAGCCACGCGCGGTCCCTTGTGCCGCCGCCGCGATCGAGCCACCCCAGGAGGAGCGCATGGCGTTCATTCGCCACCCGAAGGACTTCTACGCCGGCGTCCTGTTCATCGGATTCGGCGTCGCAGCCATCGCGCTCGCTTCCCAGTATCAGCTCGGCACGGCGGCCAGGATGGGCCCGGGGTACTTTCCGCGCGGGCTCGGGCTCCTTCTCGCGATTCTGGGCGCCGCGCTCGTCGTCCGCTCGATCCGGATCCGGGGAAGTGCGATACCCCCGTGGAACTGGCGCTCGACGTGCATCATTCTGGGCAGCGTGGTCCTGTTCGGCCTTGTGGTCGAGAAGCTGGGCCTCGCGTGCTCGACGCTCGGCCTCATCGTCCTCGCGAGCACCGCGTCACCTGAATTCCGTCTGAAGGAGGCAGTGCTCTCCGGGCTTTTCTTCGCGATCCTCGCGGTTCTGGTGTTCGTCGCCGGCCTCAACCTGCAGCTCCCCGTCTGGCCGGTCTGGCTCACGGCGCTTCGCTGAACGCGACATGGATCTGCTGAATCACCTGGCGCTCGGGTTCAGCGTCGCGCTGACCCCGATCAACCTGATGTATGCGCTGGTCGGCGCGCTGCTCGGCACGCTGATCGGCGTGCTGCCCGGCATCGGTCCGGTCGCGACCATCGCAATGCTGCTGCCCACGACGTACGCGCTGCAGCCGGAGTCCGCGCTCATCATGCTGGCCGGCATCTACTACGGCGCCCAGTACGGCGGATCCACGACGTCGATCCTCATCAACATGCCGGGTGAGACGTCCTCCGCGGTGACCTGCCTCGACGGCCATCAGATGGCGCTGCAGGGCAAGGCCGGCGCGGCGCTGGCCATCGCGGCGCTCGGCTCGTTCTTCGCCGGCTGCGTCTCGACGGTGTTCGTCGCGGCCTTCTCGCCGCCGCTCTCCGAGCTCGCCCTCAAGTTCGGTTCGGCCGAATATTTCTCGCTGATGGTGCTGGGGCTGCTGGGCGCCGTCGTGCTCGCGCACGGGTCGCTGCTGAAGGCGATCGCGATGATCGTCCTTGGGCTCCTGCTCGGCATCGTCGGTACCGACGTGAATTCCGGCGTCACGCGCTTCGCCTTCGGCATTCCCGAGCTCTCCGACGGCATCGGCGTCGTCAGCGTCGCCATGGGCCTCTTCGGCTTTGCCGAGATCATCACCAATCTGGAGGGGAAGGAAACGCGCGATGTCGTCACCGCAAAGGTGAAGGGGCTCTGGATCACCAGGGAGCAGTTCCGGCAGGCGTGGCCGGCGGTCCTGCGGGGCACCGGCCTCGGCTCGGTGCTGGGCCTCCTGCCCGGCGGCGGCGCGATGCTCGCATCGTTCGCGTCCTACGCCGTGGAAAAGAAGATCGCGAAAGACCCGAGCCGGTTCGGCAAAGGCGCGATCCAGGGCGTTGCCGGACCCGAATCGGCGAACAACGCCGGCGCGCAGACGTCGTTCATTCCGCTGCTGACGCTGGGGATTCCCGAGAACGCGGTGATGGCACTGATGGTCGGCGCGATGACGATCCACAACATCCAGCCGGGGCCGCAGGTGATGACCAGCAACCCGACGCTCTTCTGGGGTCTCGTCGCGTCGATGTGGGTCGGCAATCTGATGCTGGTGGTGCTGAACCTTCCGCTGATCGGCATCTGGATCAAGCTGCTGCAGGTGCCCTACCGCATCCTTTATCCCGCGATCCTGCTGTTCTGCGCGATCGGCGTCTACACGATCAGCAACGCGAGCTTCGACGTGATCCAGACCGCCGCGATGGGATTCCTCGGCGTTCTGTTCGTCAAGCTGGAATGCGAGCCCGCCCCGCTTCTGCTGGGCTTCGTGCTGGGTCCGATGATGGAAGAGAACCTGCGCCGGGCGCTGCTGCTCTCGCGCGGCGATCCGACGGTGTTTGTCACCCGCCCGCTGTCGCTCGTGATGCTGCTGATGGCGGCCGCGCTGCTGCTGCTCATCGTCGTCCCCAACATCCGGCGCCGGCGCGAGGACGTGTTCGCGGAAGAAGTCTGAAGCGGGCGCCCAATGTTCCATCCGCCGATGACGCCGACCCACTCTGAATCCGCCTTGCCGCGCCTCTGCCATGCCCTTTGACTGGAGCACGCCCTACCCTTCCGGCCGACAGCCGATCCTCGCCGTGAATGCCGTCGCGACGTCGCAGCCGCTCGCCACACAGGCCGGCATCGCGATGCTGCAGCGGGGCGGCAATGCCGTCGACGCGGCGCTCGCCACCGCGATCACCCTGACGGTGGTCGAGCCGTGCAGCAACGGCCTCGGCAGCGATCTGTTCGCGATCGTCTGGGACACGCGCGAGCTCATCGGGCTGAACGCGTCGGGGCGCGCGCCGGCGGCCGTATCGCCGCAACGTTACGCCGGCAAGCACGAAATCGGCCCGCGCGGCTGGGAGGCGGTCACGATTCCCGGCGCCGTCTCCGGATGGGCTGCACTGTCGCAGCGCTTCGGTGCGTTGCCCTTCGGCGATCTCTTCGAGCCGGCCATCCGGTACGCACGCGACGGCTATCTCGTCTCGCCCGTCGTCGCGGAAAAATGGGCGGCTGCGGCGACGGTGATGCCGCACGACCTCGGATTCGCCGAGCACTTCCTGCCGCGCGGGCGCGCACCGCGTGCCGGCGAAAGATTCTCCTGCGCGGCCATGGCGGCGAGTCTCGAGGCGATCGCCGCGACGCACGGCAACGCGTTCTATCGCGGCCACCTCGCGCAGGCGATGGCGGCGCACGCCGGCGCGAGCGGCGCGCTGCACACGACCGCTGATTTCGCCGCTCATGCCGTCGACTGGGTGACGCCGCTCTCGCTCGACTACGGCGGCGCGACGGTCCATGAAATCCCGCCGAACGGTCAGGGCATCGCGGCGCAGATGGCGCTCGGCATCCTCCGTCACTTCGACCTCGCCGCACTGCCTCCCGATTCGGTCGAGTGCCAGCACCTCGAGATCGAGGCGATGAAGCTCGCCTTCGCCGACGTCCACCGCTACGTCAGCGATCCGCGCACGATGGAGGTTTCCGCCGCACAGTTGCTGGATGACCGGTACCTCGCGGCGCGCGCCCACAGAATCGATCGCGCGAAGGCGCAGGACTTCGGACCCGGCGATCCGCCGAAGGGTGGCACCGTCTATCTCTGCGCTGCCGACGCACGCGGCATGATGGTATCGCTGATCCAGTCGAACTACATGGGCTTCGGCTCCGGCGTCGTCGTGCCGGGCACGGGCATCAGCCTGCAGAACCGCGGCGCGGGATTTTCGCTTCTGCCGGGCCATCCCAACCAGGTCGCCGGCGGCAAGCGGCCGTTCCACACGATCATTCCGGGCTTCCTGACACAGAAGGGAACGCCGCTCGCGGCATTCGGCGTGATGGGCGGGCCGATCCAGCCGCCCGGTCACGTGCAGACGCTGGTGCGCCTTCTCACGTTCGGCATGAATCCGCAGGCCGCACTCGATGCGCCGCGCTGGAAGGTGAATGGCGGCCTTGCGATCGACCTCGAAGCGAGCGCGGCAGCAGGGCTCCGCGCGGGACTCGCCGCGCTCGGCCACCGGCTCGAGGCGACGCCTGACAGCTACATGGACTTCGGCGCCGGCCAGTTCATCGTCCGCATCGACGGCGGCTACGCGGCGGCCTCCGATCACCGCCGCGACGGGCAGGCGGCGGGATTCTAGCGGGGAGCGCTACGCGGCTCCGGCCGTCTCGCAGCGCTCGCAGCGCGGCTCGGGTCCGGTCAGCACCGAACCGGTCACGCGGTTCGGACGGAATACGGTGCACCCCTTGAGACCCCGCTCCCACGCGTGGCGGTAGATCGCCGCGAATTCGGCGAAGTCGATGTCCTCGCGCACGTTGGTCGTCTTGGAGATCGCGTTGTCGACGTGCGGCTGCAGCGCCGCCAGCATGGCGATCTGATCCGTCGCGGCGACCGATTCTGCCGTGACGAACGCCCGCGGGCGCCCGCGCCGGCCGCCGGCGCGCCACGCCGCGAGCGCATGGCTCTCGACGTTGACGTTCAGGATGGCCCCGCCCTGTTGCCGCACGTTGCGCGAGTATTCCGCCGCGAAGATCGGCTCGACGCCGCTGGCGACGTTGCCGGCGATCAGGCTGATCGTTCCCGCCGGCGCGATGGCGGTCAGGTGGCTGTTGCGCAGGCCGTCGCGGGCGATGCCGTCGCGCAGCCGGCCCGGCAGGCGCGCGACGAACGGCGCCGCAAGAAACCGGTCGCGGTCGAACAGCGGAAAGCTGCCGCGCTCGCGCGCGAGCTCGATCGACGCGGCATATGCAGCCTCGACGATCGTCCGCATGGCGCCGGCCGCTGCCTCCCGTCCCGCATCGGAGTCGTAGCGCAGGTTCAGCATCACCAGCGCGTCGCCGAGGCCGGTGAGCCCCAGGCCCAGACGGCGCGACGCCGCCGCCGCGGCGGCCTGCTGCGGCAGCGGAAACGCGGCCACCGAGTACACGTTGTCGAGCATCCTCGTTGCGACCGCGGCCGCGCCAGCCAGTGCGTCGTGATCGAGATTCGCGTGAGGACCGAAGGGATCGCGGACGAAACGCGTCAGGTTGAGCGACCCGAGGTCGCACGCACCGTACGGCGGCAGCGGGATTTCGCCGCACGGGTTGGTCGCGCTGATCGTCTCCGCGTACGCGAGATTGTCCTCGGCGCGAATCCGGTCGATGAACAGGACGCCCGGCTCGGCGCTCTCATAGGCGCACCGCGTGATCGTCTGCCAGAGTGCGCGCGCTTCGATGCGGCGCGCCATCCCGGAGCCCGGGAACTCGAGCGCAAAGGGCCGGCCGGCCAGCGCGGCTTCCATGAACGCGTTGGTCGCCAGCACCGAGAGATTGAAATGCGTGAGCCGCCGGCTCGTCCGCTTCGCGGTGACGAAGCTCTCGATGTCCGGGTGCTCGCAGGACAGCGTGCCCATCATCGCGCCGCGCCGCGGTCCCACGTCGGTGACGGTCGCGCACATCTGGTCCCACAGGTCCATGAACGACACGGGCCCGGACGAGTGGCCGCCGGTCGCGTCGGCGGGGGCGCCTTCCGGGCGCAGCGGAGAGAAGTCGACGCCGATGCCGCCGCCCTGCTGCATCGTCAGCGCGCTCTCGCGCAGCGCGGCGAAGATGCCGTCGAGCGAATCGTCGAGCGTGCCCATGACGAAGCAGTTGAACAGCGTGACGCGTCGGCCGGTGCCCGCGCCTGCGAGGATGCGTCCGCCGGGAAGAAAGCGGAAATCGGCGAGCGTCGCGGCAAATTTCTGCTGCCAGGCGACGCGGTCCTGCGGCTCCGCGGCGGCAAGCGCGCTCGCGACGCGGGCCCACGTCGCATCGATGTCCGGCTCGACGGTGCCATCCGCCGCGCGCAGGCGGTAGCGCGCCGACCAGATCTCCTCGGCAAATGGATTCGCGAACGCAGTCATCGCAGGCATCCCGTGTCCGGTGCCGGCGCGTCAGGCGTTGCGCGCCTTCTGCGCCGCGAGTGGAAGCATTTCGTCGACCTTGATCCGCGGACGGCCGGGCTCGATCGCCGCCAATGGCGTGGTCGCGCGCATGGTCGCGTGCGAGCGCCGCGCGAGCTCGTGATAGCACTTCGTGCCCTCGACCTTCCACGCAAGCTCGACGGCGGTCAGCTCGCGCAGGATCTTCGCCGGGACGCCCGACACCAGCGTGCGCGGCGGGACGATCATCCCCGCCTTGACGAAGGCCATCGCGGCGACGATCGCCGATTCGCCGATCACGGCATTGTCGTTGACCACCGCGTTCATGCCGACGAGCGCATTGCGCTCGATGATGCAGCTGTGCAGGATCGCGCCGTGCCCGATGTGTCCGCCTTCGTGCACGATGGTGTCGTTGCCGGGAAACGCATGCAGCACGCACGTGTCCTGGATGTTGGCGCCCGCGTGGATTTCGAGCCGGCCGAAGTCGCCGCGCAGGCACGCCGCCGGACCGATGTAGCAGCCCGCGCCGACCACGACGTCGCCGATGAGGATCGCACTCGGATGGACGTACGCCGACGGGTCGACCACCGGCCGGACGCCATCGATTTCGTAGACGGTCAGGGACATCGCGATCCTTATTGCGGATGGTCCGCAGATGATACTAAACGTTCGGCCCCGCCGACGTCGTCCTTCAGCCAAGCCAGGCACGCGCGTTGCGGAAGATCCGCATCCAGGGCGAGTCCTCGCCCCACTCCGGCGGATGCCACGACATCTGGACGGTGCGAAACACGCGTTCCGGGTGGGGCATCAGGATCGAGAAGCGGCCATCCGCCGTCGTGAGGCCGGTGATTCCCAGCGGCGAGCCGTTCGCGTTGTACGGATAGCGCATTGTCGGCACGCCATGGCCGTCGACGAAGCGCAGCGTGACGTACGGCTGCGCCGCCTCGAGCTGCGCCGCGCTGCGGAACTCGGCGTATCCCTCGCCATGCGCGGTAACCGCCGGGATGAGGCTGCCTTCCATGCCGCGGAAGAACAGCGACGGCGAAGGAACGACCTCGAGCAGCACCAGCCGCCCTTCGTACTGCTCGGAGCGATTGCGCACGAAATGCGGCCAGTGCGCAGTCTCCGGGATCAGCTCGGCGAGATTGCTCATCATCTGGCAGCCGTTACAGACGCCGAGCGCAAAGGCGTCGCGGCGCGCGAAGAACCCCGCGAAGTCGTCGCGTGCGCGGGCATTGAACAGGATCGACTTCGCCCAGCCCTCGCCCGCGCCGAGCACGTCGCCGTAGGAGAATCCGCCGCATGCGACAAAGCCCTTGAACGCCGCGAGCGACGTGCGCCCCGCGAGGATGTCGCTCATGTGCACGTCGTGCGCAGCGAAGCCTGCGCGGTCGAACGCGGCGGCCATTTCGACCTGGCCGTTGACGCCCTGCTCGCGCAGCACCGCGATCGCCGGTCGCGTGCCGGTCGCGATGTACGGCGCCGCGATGTCTTCGTCGGGATCGAACGCGAGGCGCGGTGAAATGCCGGGATCGCCGGTATCGAGGATGCGCGCGTACTCGTCGTCGGCGGCGTCCGGGTGGTCGCGCATCCGCTGCATCGCGTGCGTCGTCGCCGACCAGGCGCGGTGGAGGTCGATGCGCGATTCGTCGAGCAGCGTCTTGCCGTCAAAACGGATCGTTATGCGCTCGCCCGGCGCCGGCGCGCCGAGCCAATGCCCGACGAGCCCGACGTTCGCGAGCCGCGCGGCGATCGCGTCGCGCTGTGCTGCGCGCACCTGGACGACCGCGCCCAGCTCCTCGGCGAACAACACCGCCAGCGCGCCGCCCGACTGCGGCAACGCAATGTCGAACCCGCATCGCGAAGCGAACGCCATCTCCGCAAGCGTTGCGAAAAGACCGCCGTCGCCAATGTCGTGATAGGCGAGCAGCATGCCGTCGCGGTGCAGCTCCTGCACCATCGCGAAAAATGCGGCAAGCGGTGCCGCGGCATCGACATCCGGGCATTCGCTGCCGAGCTGGCCGAAAACCTGCGCGAGCGCGGATCCGCCAAGGCGATGCCGGCCATGGCCGAGATCGAGCCAGAGCAGCGTCGTGGGCT
>Ga0265331_10000485_pt1 | contig 38062 bp, 46 predicted proteins | sample 41923metaG_FD_202088 | JGI IMG/M metagenome (GOLD analysis project Ga0265331, IMG submission 202088) | Rhizosphere microbial communities from Carex aquatilis grown in University of Washington, Seatle, WA, United States - 4-19-23 metaG | ecosystem: Host-associated > Plants > Roots > Rhizosphere... | reverse complement strand
CGCCGCTCGATCTCGAGCGCGAGTTCGGTCTCGTTGGCGGCGACATCTTCCACGGTGCGCTGACGCTCGATCAGCTCTTTTCCGCGCGCCCGGTGCTGGGCCACGCCGACTACCGCACGCCGGTGCTTGCGCTCTATCTCTGCGGCGCGGGAACGCATCCGGGCGGCGGGGTCACCGGCGTGCCGGGACACAACGCGGCGCGCGAGATCCTGCGCGACGCGCGTCGCCGTGGTCGCTGACGCGGGTGCCGGCGGAGCTGCGGACGGCGTCCGCCACCTGGGCGCAAGAATCGCGGCGCTCGGCGTCGCGCAGATCGTCTCGTGGGGCACGCTGTTCTACACGATCGCGGTGCTGGGCGCGCCGATGCGCGCCGAACTCGGCGTCGGCGCAACCCTGCTCTTCGGCGCCTTTTCGGCAGGTCTCTTCGTCTCCGGGGCCGCGTCGCCATGGGTCGGGCGCGCAATCGACCGCGGATTCGCGCGCGAGGTGCTGGCGGCAGGCTCGTGCGCCGGTGCGCTTGCCCTCGCCGCGCTCGCGCTCGCGCAGGGGCCGGTGACGGTCTGCGCGGGCTGGCTGCTGGCGGGTGTCGCGATGGCGCTCTGCCTCTACGATCCCGCGTTCGCCGCGCTGCATCACATCAGCGGCACGCGCTACCGGCGCGCGGTCACTGCGTTGACGCTCTTCGGCGGATTCGCGAGCACGGTATTCTGGCCGGCGTCGCAGTGGCTGTCCGACGCGGCCGGCTGGCGCGCGACGTTCGCCGTCTACGCGGTGCTGCACATCGTGCTGTGCCTGCCGCTGCACCTTGTCGCGGTGCCGCGCGGCGCGCGCCACGTCGAGGCCGCGCCGCCGCCGGATGTCGAAGCCGCGCCGCACGTCACCGCGGCCGCGAAGCGCACGTTCCTGTGGCTCGCCACCGCGCTCGCCGGCGCCGCGTTCATCGCTTCCGCAGTGTCCGCGCACCTCATCGGGCTCATGACGACGGCGGGCATCACGGCCGGCGACGCTGTCCTGATCGGCGCCCTGATCGGGCCGATGCAGGTCGCGGGACGCGTCGTCGAGTTCTCGCACGGGAGGCGGCTGCGCGCACGCACCGTCGGGACGCTCGCGTTCGTTCTGATGGCGCTCGCCTGCGCGCTGCTGACGCAGATGCACGGCGTCAAGGCCGCGGCGATCGGCTTCGCCGCGCTCTACGGCATCGGCAACGGCGTGATGACGATCGTGCGCGGCACCGTGCCCGCCGAGCTCTTCGGGCGGCGCGAATTCGGCACGCTGCTGGGGCGCCTCGCGCAGCCTCAGCTCATCGCCCGCGCGGTCGCGCCGGTCGCGCTGACGCTCGCGTTTCCGTTCGATCCGACGCGCGCCATCACCATGTACCTGCTCGCCGCAGGCGGCCTCGTGTCGCTCGCCGCCTACCAGCTCGCGATCCGCGGGCGCGGCGGCGACGCCTAGCGCGCGCGCAAATGGCGACGCCCCGCGGATTTCGTCGCGGGGCGCCATGATGGAAAACCGAAGTCAGCCGATAAGCCGGGTTCTGTTACGGCGCGCCTTGCGGCGCGCTATGACCGCCATTCCTCTAGGCGCAGCGTTGCCGCTGCGCTCGTGCCACCTACCCGCGGACTCGGCGAGCAGCGTCAATGTCCGCCTACTTGGTGTTGCTCCGGATGGAGGTTGCCGCGTTTCACCCGCCGCGGTTTGACCCGCGGCGACTCGTCTCTGTGGCCCTGTTCCTCACCTTCGTCGTTCGCGCTAGCGGCGACTTATAGCGGCCGGGGATTACCCGGCATCCTGCTCTGCGGAGCCCGGACTTTCCTCCCCCCGCGAACAGCTTGCGCTCCCGCGGGCGGCGACGGTCTGGCTGGCTTCGAACGACTAGGATAGCACCCGGGCGTCCGGGGTTCCCTCCGCGGTTGCGTGGTCCTGCAGCCGCCAGCGCATCGTCTCGCCGGCGCGCAGCGGCACGAGCTGATCGTCGCCGAACGGCCACGCTGCAGGCATCGTCCACGCGTCGCGCACGAGCGTGACCCGGCCGGTGTTCCGCGGCAGGCCGTAGAAATCGGCGCCGAAGAAGCTCGCGAACCCTTCGAGGCGATCGAGTGCGCCGGCGTCCTCGAACGCTTCGGCGTAGAGCTCGAGCGCCGCGGGCGCCGTGTAGCAGCCGGCGCCGCAGCACGCGGATTCCTTGCGGTGCTTCGCATGCGGCGCGGAATCGGTGCCGAGGAAGAACTTCGGCGACCGCGACGTCGCGGCCGTGACGAGCGCCTGCCGGTGCGACTCGCGCTTCAGCACCGGCATGCAATACAGATGCGGGCGCATGCCGCCGGCGAAGAGCGCATTGCGCGAATAGAGGAGATGCTGCGGCGTGATCGTCGCGGCGACGCGCGCCCCTGCCGCGCCGACGAAGTCGGCCGCGTCCTGCGTGGTCACGTGCTCCACCACGATGCGAAGCCCGGGAAAGTCGCGCACGATCGCGGCGAGATGGCGCTCGATGAACACGCGCTCGCGGTCGAAGATGTCGACGCCGGGGTCCGTCACTTCGCCGTGGACCGACAGGACGACGTCGTGGCGCTCCATCGCGGCCAGTGCGGGATACACCTGCTCGAGTGACGTGACGCCGGCCGCGGAGTTCGTCGTCGCGCCGGCGGGGTAGTACTTCACCGCATGCACGACGCCGGAGGCCTTCGCCCGGGCGATCTCGGCGGCATCGGTGGCGTCGGTGAGGTAGAGCGTCATCAAGGGTTCGAACCCCGCCGCCGCCGGCAGCGCTGCCAGAATCCGCTCGCGATAGGCGAGCGCCTGCGCGGTGGTGACGACCGGCGGCGCGAGGTTAGGCATGACGATTGCTCGGGCGAACGTGCGCGCCGTCATTCCGGCCACCGCCGCGAGGGCTGCGCCGTCGCGCAGGTGGACATGCCAGTCATCCGGCCGCACGAGGGACAGGCGATCGGGCGGGCTGGCGGACACGTATTCGGCGGGAATGGGCATGGAAGGGCCTTGTTTTTTCAGGATTATACGTGGCGGCCCGGCCCGGGCCGCAGGCCCCGTTCGCGCTTCGGGAGAACGATGGCGATGTTTGGGGTTGAAAGGCTATAATGTACGATTTGATGCAGCCGCGACTCACGACAGCAAGTGGCAGCGAGTGGCGGCGAGCGCGCACAGAAACGGCACTCGGCGGCATAGCCACACTGAGCGACACCGAGCGGCACTGAGCAGTCCCGAGCGGTCCGGAGCCAGCGCCGCCGCGCGCAATGCAACGAAAGGCACAGAGGTAAGCATGGCAGCAAAGCAGGCAACCGCGAGCGCAACCGTCGCCAAGAAGCCCAAGGTCCTCACCGAGGAGGACCTGCTGAAGGCGCCGGACAAGGATTACATGAACGAGGCGCAGCTCGCCTTCTTCCGGCAGCGCCTGATCGAGCTGCGCGACCAGCTGCTGCAGAACGCCGACGACACCGGCGAGCACCTGCGCGAAAGCGAGATCACCACCGATCCTTCCGACCGCGCGACGCTCGAGGAGGAGTACACGCTCGAGCTTCGCACGCGCGACCGCGAGCGCAAGCTCCTCAAGAAGATCGAGAAGTCGATCAAGCTCATCGACGACGGCAGCTACGGGTATTGCGACGAGACCGGCGAGCCGATCGGCATTCCGCGCCTCCTTGCGCGCCCGACGGCCACGCTGTCGCTCGAGGCGCAGGAACGCCGCGAGCGCGTGCAGAAGCTCTACGGAGATTGAATTCCCGGAGAACCGCGCGGCGCGCGGGTCCGGATCCGGAAAAAAAGGGGATGGCACCGCCATCCCCTTTTGCTTTTGCGCGACGTTTCCCTTCGCGCGGCGGTTACATCCCGAAGATCGCGCGGTGCGACCATCCACCGGCCATGAAGAACAGCATTGGCATCGAGAGCATCGTATTGGTGCGCGATGCGAGGAATGCGGCGCGCCGAGCCTTGGCCTTTTCCTCGTCGGTGGCGGGCTTGAGGCCGAGGATCTTCTTCTGGTTGGGCCAGATGATGCCCCAGACGTTGAGCAGCATGATGGTGCCGAGCCACGCGCCTATGCCTATTCCGGCCATCCCCTTTGACAGCGTGAACGCCGGCACGAACTGACTGCCGAGGAGCGTCGCGCCCGCGAGCCACGTCACCACCGCGGCCCAGCGGAAGTAGAAGAGCGCGCGCGGCGCCACGTGCTTCGAAATCCCGGCGGCGGTGCCATCGGCGGTTGCCGCCTTCATCGCGTCGGCCTGGACGAAGTTGAAGTAGTACAGCAGGCCGATCCACATCACGCCGGCGAGAAGATGCAGCCAGCGGGCCAGTGCAGGAACAAGTTCCATGATCGTCGCGCCCCCGTCAGTTGAGATAATTCTTGACTATTTCGTACAGGATAACGGTCAGGACCAGGCCGGAAATGACCGTGCCCCAGAGCGAGTCGAGCGGATTTTTCATGCGCCTCCTCCACGTTGAACGGTCGATGGACCGAGCGGCGTTCATTCTAGCAAGTCGCGGGGCGCCTTCGCGCGGCAACGGCCGTCCGCTTGATCGCCGGGGAGGGCAGGCCGATAATCGCCAGTCCACCCGGCAGCGCGGATCACGGGCGCCGCCCTGCGTCCGCCCGCGCATCCGGGTGCACGGCACGAATGACCTGCTACCGATCGAACTGATGGCGCTGTTCCAGAAACCACCCGCGAAAAAGCCCGAACCCACCAAGGCACGCGATGTCGCGCCTCTGGAATTCGCGCCGCCCATGCCGGGGCCGCGGGCCGTTCCTGCGCCGACGGCGCGGGACGTGGCCGCCCGTGCCGCCGGCAGGTCCGACAACACGCGGCCGCGCGTCGATCCGGCCGGCGACATTTCGGTGACCGGCGCAAGCCTGATGGAATGGTCGCCGGCCCAGCAGGCATTCGAGGTCGGGCAGGCGAACCCCGGCCTGTGCTCGGTGCTGGAGAACGCCGCACTGCTGTACGCGAGCGGACAGGGCCCCAAGGCGAGGACCATTCTGGAGCAGGGCATCAAGGCCGACGACGATGCGAAGCAGTCGGCGCTCGCGTGGCTTGCGCTGTTCGACCTGCTGCAGCGGGCCGGCGATCGCACCGCGTTCGATGCGCTGGCGCTGCAATACGTCGTCCAGTTCGAGCGGTCCGCGCCGCCCTGGGAAGTCTCGTCGAAGCCGCAGCCCGGGCCGCGTGCGGCGTCGGGCGGACACGTGGGTCTTACCGGAAAGCTGACGGCGGCGACGGCGACCCAGCTCGAGCCGCTGCGCCGGGCGATGGCGAAGTCGCTTTCCGGAATGCGGCTCGACGCGATGTCGGTCACCGGATTCGACGACGCCGGCGCGCGGCTCCTCGCGCAGGCGCTCTGTGACGCTCGGCGGCAGAAGTTCCAGCTGCAGCTGCAGCGGATGGAAAAGCTCGCCCCGCTGCTCGACGCCGCGGTCAAGCGCGGCGTGGAAGGCGGCGAGGGCGCCTGGCTCCTGTCGCTGGAACTCCTGCAGTGGACGAACGACCGGGTGCGCTTCGAGGATCGCGCCGTCGAGTTCGCGGTCGCTTTCGAAATGTCGCCGCCCTCCTGGGAGCCCCCGCCGCTGCCCAAGGAGGCGCCGGCAAAGGCCGCCGCCGCCGACGAGACTGCGCCCGAGGACGGCGCCGTGGTCAGCGGGACGCTCGTCTGGTCGGGTCTCATGACCGGAGCCGCGCCGCCCCAGCTGGGAAAGCTCGCGATCTACGCGCAGGAGCATCCGGTGTGTGCGGTGGACATGACCGCCGTCGAGCGGGTGGATTTCGTCTGCGCGGGGGCGCTCCTCAACCTCATCACCCGCATCGAAACCCAGCGAAAGTCGGTGCAGGTCATCGGCGCGACGCCGATCATCCGGGCGATGTTGCTGCTCATCGGCATTTCGCCCCGGCATTTCGTCAAGAAGCGAGAATAGCGGCGAAATGCGACCCGGCGGGGCGGTTCCCCGGCTTTGCGCGGGAATGACGCTTCCCGACGATGCGCCCGGCCAAGGCACGCGGCGCGGCGGAACCCAGGGCGGCAACAATCGGCGCGCGGCGTCCCGCGCGGGACAGGTCCATGGAAATCTTTCACGGCACGACGATTCTTTCGGTGCGGCGTGACGGCGAGGTCGCGCTCGGGGGCGACGGCCAGGTCACGCTCGGCAACGTCGTCATCAAGGCGACCGCGCGCAAGGTCAGGCGGATTCACAACGACCGCATTCTCGCGGGTTTCGCGGGCGCCACCGCGGACGCGTTCACGCTGTTCGAGCGCTTCGAGGCGAAGCTCGACAAGCATCAGGGTCACCTGACCCGTGCGGCGGTCGAGCTCGCCAAGGACTGGCGGTCGGATCGCATTCTCCGGCGCCTGGAGGCGATGCTGGCGGTGGCCGACCACACGGCCTCGCTGGTGATCACGGGGACTGGCGACGTCCTGGAGCCCGAGTTTGGCATCGTCGCGATCGGCTCCGGCGGCGCCTACGCGCAGGCGGCGGCACGGGCTTTGCTGGAGAACACCGAATTGACCGCGACGGAGATCGTCAGGCGGTCGCTCGCCATTGCCGGCGACCTTTGCATCTACACGAACCAGAACCACGTCATCGAGACGCTCGAAGCGAAATGAGCACAACCGAAGCGGAATTCGACGTCGCGATCGCCGGCGCGGGGCTGGTGGGCCTCTCCCTTGCCGTGGCCCTTGCCGAGGCGGGTCTCGCGGTCGCGCTTGTCGACCGCGCTCCACTCGAGGTCGCGGACGCCCCTCCCGCCGCCGAGGACTGGGACTCGCGGATCTATGCGATCAGCCCGGGCAGCGCGGCCTTCCTGCGCTCCCTCGGCGCATGGCAGGGGCTGCCCGCCGAGCGCGTCGGCCCGGTCGAGACGATGCGGGTCGAGGGCGACGACGGCGCGATCCTTCGGTTCTCGGCCCACGAGCAGGGCGAGCGGGCGCTGGCCTGGATCGTCGAGGAGCGTGCGCTGCGCGAAGCACTGACCATCAAGCTCCGCGCGACCCGCGTCGCCGTCCACGCGCCGCGCAGCCTCGCCTCGATCGGCTCCACGGCGGAGCGCGCCGAGCTTCGCTTCGACGACGGCGGCGCGCTCACCGCGCGTCTCATCGTCGGCGCCGACGGGCTGCGCTCGTGGGTTCGCGCGAGCGCAGGGATCGTCGCCATTCCGCGCCCTTACGGCCAGACCGCGGTCGTCGCCAATTTCGCCTGCGAGCGCGCGCACCACGGCCAGGCGCGCCAATGGTTCCGGGACGACGGCGGGATCCTTGCGTGGCTGCCGCTGCCGGGCCGCCGCGTTTCCATCGTGTGGTCGGCCCCGGACGCGCTGGCGGCCGAGCTGCGCGCACTGACGCCGGACGCGCTGGCGCGGCGCGTTGCGGCGGCCGGCGGCGACGCGCTCGGCGCCTTCGCCTGCGTCACGCCCGCCGCCGCGTTCCCGCTCCAGTTCCTGCGCCTGCCCGTCGTCGTCGCGCACCGGCTTGCGCTCTGCGGCGACGCCGCGCACGGCGTCCACCCGCTGGCCGGCCAGGGCGTGAACCTCGGATTCGGCGACGTCGAGGCGCTCGCCGCGATCCTGCGCGAGCGCGGACCCGTCCACGACGCCGGCGCGCCCATCCTGCTCGATCGCTATGCCCGTCGCCGCGCCGGTCCGGTGCGCGCGATGCAGACGGTGACCGACACGCTCGCGCATCTTTTCGGCACCCGCATGCCGTGGGCGCGCGTCGCCCGCAATCTCGGCATGTCGGGCCTCGACCGCATGCCCTTCGCGAAGCGGCTCCTGGCGGAGCCCGCGCTGCGCTAACTGCTAAACTTGCCTTCCCATGGAGAAAATCATGTCCAACGCCACATCCCGAATCCTGCGCATGCGGCTCGCCGCCGCCGTCATCGTCGCGCTGTTCGCCGGCGCGGCCGTCGGTGCCGGCGCGCCCGCGGCTGCGGCCCCTGCTGCGGCGCCTGCCGCTGCCGCCACGCCCGCGCCGCTCACCGGCGAGGCGCTTGCGGTGAAGAAACTGGTCGAGCAGCGCTTCCCGTCGGCCACGGTGCGCGGCGTCGTCAAGAGCCCGTACTTCGGCCTCTACGAAATCCAGTCGGACGACCAGATCCTCTACACCGACGCCAAGGTCAATTACCTGATCGTGGGCTCGATCTACGACGCCAACACGAAGCAGAACCTTACCGAGGCGAAGCTCCGCAAGCTGAACCGCGTCGCGTTCGACACGCTGCCGCTCGACCTCGCGTTCAAGCGCGTCAAGGGCAACGGGCAGCGCAAGCTCGCGATCTTCTCCGATGCCGACTGTCCGTTCTGCGCGAAGCTCGAGGATGAGCTGAAGAGCGTCGACAATGTCACGATCTACACCTTCCTGTTCCCGATCGACGCGCTGCACCCGGACTCGGCGCGCAAGTCGAAGATGATCTGGTGCTCGTCGGACCGGGCGAAATCGTGGGACGAGTTCTTCGCGTCGGGCAAGCTCCCCGACAACAAGGGCGACTGCGACAATCCGGTGGCGGCGACCAACACGCTTGGCCAGAAGCTCAAGGTGTCCGCCACGCCGACGCTCGTGTTCGCCGACGGCAGCGTCGTGCCGGGCGCGATCCCGACCGCGCAGCTCGAGACCGAGCTCAACGGGGCGGAGGCGGCGACAACGACAACGGCAACGGCAACGGCAACGGCAACGGCAACGGCGAAGCCCGTCGCGGCGAAGAAGTAGCCGGGCCCGAGGGCGCGATTTCCCGAAAGGACGAAGCGATGGCGATCATCGATTTCCTGAAGAAGCAGTTTATCGACATCATCGAGTGGACGGACGACTCGCGCGACACGCTGTCGTTCCGCTTTCCCGACGACGACAAGGAAATCAAGAACGGCGCGCAGCTCATCGTGCGCGAATCGCAGGTCGCGCAATTCGTGTACCTCGGGCAGTTCGGCGACACCTTCGGTCCCGGCAAGTACGCGCTGACGACCGACAACATCCCGATCCTGTCGGACCTCAAGGGCTGGAAGTACGGCTTCGAGAGCCCGTTCAAGGCCGACGTCTACTACGTCATCACCCGCGTCTTCACCGGCAACAAGTGGGGCACGGCGAATCCGGTGATGATGCGCGACGCCGATTTCGGCATCGTGCGGCTGCGCGCCTACGGCATCTACGATTTCCGCGTCGTCGACGTGAAGAAGTTCCTGAAGGAGGTCGCCGGCACCGACGACCATTTCCGTCTCGACGAATTCAACGACACGATGCGCGCGCGCATCGTCAGCGTGTTTACCGACGCGCTCGCCAACGCGAAGATCCCGGCGCTCGACGTCGCCGCGCGCTACACCGAGCTGGGCGGCGCGCTCCTTCCGCTCATCAACCCGGCCATCGGCGACAAGTACGGACTCGAGATGACGAGCTTCGTCGTCGAGAACGTCTCGGTGCCGCCCGAGGTCGAGGCGGCAATCGACAAGCGCTCCAGCATGGCGGCGGTCGGCAACCTCAACGACTACGTCAAGTTCCAGATGGCGCAGGGCATGGAGAAGGGCGGCAACGGAGGCGTCGGCGGCATCGGCGCCGAGATGGCCGTCGGCATGGCGATGGCGCAGCAGATGATCAATCAGACCGGAGGCATCATGGCGCAGGGCACGCCCGGCATTCCGGCACCCGCGCCGGCGGCGGGCGCGCCGGAGCTCATGACGCCCGCGCAGGTCGCGCAGGCGCTCGGAGTGGGCGAGGCGGACGTGATGTCGAGCCTCGAGTCGGGCGACCTCAAGGGGAAGAGGATCGGCACGCAGTGGCGCGTCACGCGCACCGCGGTCGATGCGTTCCTGAAATCATGAGCGCGCTCGTGCGCAGCATCCGCGTGGCGGCCGGCGTGCTGCTCTTCGTCGCATGCGCAATTTCCGCGCTGCCCGCCGCCGCGCAGGATCCGCGGTCCGGGGTCGTGCAATCGGCGGCGCGCGCCTGGCTCGAGCTCGTCGACAAGGGCGACCCCGACCCGAGCTGGAACGCCTCGGGCCCCAAGTTCAAGGAGGCCTATCCGCTCGGCAAGTGGCGCGAGGCGCTGGCGCTGTACCGCACGCCGATGGGCACGTTCGAGTCGCGCGCGGCGATCGCGACGACGTTCAACAAGGACGCCCCGGACCTTCCGCCGGGCGAATACGCGAACGTCCAGTTCCGCACGAATTTCTCGAACAAGATCGATGCGCACGAGTCGATTTCCCTGGAGCGGGTGGCCGACGGCACCTGGGTCGTCATCGGCTACGCACTGAACTGAGCGGCGACGCCGCGTCCGATGGCCGAGACGGTTGCGCTGTCGAAGTTCGCCTGCCCGTCCTGCGGCGGCGAGGCGATCTGGAATCCGGCGAAGCAAAAGCTCGTCTGCCCGTTCTGCGGCACGGAAGCGCCGGCGAAGCTCGCCCAGGACGGCGCCATTGCCGAGCACGATCTCGTCGCGGCGTTGCGGGGCATCAGCGACGACGCGCGCGGCTGGCAGGCCGACAAGCGCCAGGTCAAGTGCCAGAGCTGCAACGCGATCTCCGTGCTCGACCCGACGCGGCAGGCGCAGAACTGCGAGTTCTGCGGCTCCGCGCAGCTCGTTCCCTATACCGAGACGAAACCCGCGTTCCGGCCCGAAAGCGTGCTGCCGTTCACCGTGAGCGAGGCCGGCGCGCGCGACGGCATACGCGCGTGGTACGGCAAGCTCTGGCTCGCGCCGTCGGCACTGAAGCGGCGCGCGCTCACCGACACGGCGCGCGGCATGTACCTTCCGTACTGGACGTTCGACGCGCACGTCGACGCCGCGTGGACCGCCGAGGCGGGCCACTACTACTACACGACCGAGACGTACACCGACGGCGGGCAGATGCGCACGCGTGAGGTGCAGCATGTGCGCTGGGAACCCGCCGCGGGACGGCTGCAGCACGACTTCGACGACGATCTCGTCTGCGCGTCGGTCGGGGTGCACCCGGAGCTCCTGCGCGGCATCGAGCCGTTTCCGACGCAGGCGCTGAAGCCCTACGATGCGGGCTTCGTCGCGGGCTGGATCGTCGAGCGCTACCAGATCGACCTCGTCGCCGCTGCGCAGCGCGCCCGCGACGCGATGGACGAAAAGGTCCGCGTCATGTGCGGGCAGCAGGTGCCGGGCGACACGTTCCGCAATCTCGCGGTGCGCGCCGACTATTCGGCGCAGACGTTCAAGCACATCCTTGCGCCGGTGTGGTTCCTGTCCTACCACTACGGCGCACGCGCGTTCCAGTGCGCGATGAACGGCGTGACCGGCGCGATCCGCGGCGAGTATCCGAAGAGCCCGTGGAAGATCGCGCTGCTGGTGCTTGCGATTCTCGTCGTCGTCGTCATCGTGCTTTCGCTGGGCGGCCGGCATTGACCTCGGCGCCGCTGCAGGCGCATCCCGCCTTCGCGCCGTTCTTGCGCTGGCTCGCCCCGGATTCCTTCGCCGCGCACCCTCCGCACACCGATCTCGACGCGACGGCGCGCGCGGCCGGCCTCCGTGTTGCCGGCGGAATGCCGCTTCGCTTCGTCGCGGCGTCGGCGCGCCGCGAATCCGCCCAGGATTACGAGCGGCGCATTGCGGAGCGCGGCGAAATCGCCGTTCGCGCCGGCAGCCTGCACGACTTCTGCAACGCGCTCGCGTGGCTCGCGTTTCCGCGCACGAAGGCCGCGCTCAACGCGGTCCACGTCGCGGCGCAGCCGGGATCCGCTGCCGGCACGCGCCCGCGGGCGCGCGATGCGGCGACGCTGCTGGACGAATCCGGCATGCTGGTCGCGTGCGCCGACGCGAGGCTGCTGCAGCGATGGGATGCGCGCGACTGGCGCGCGGCATTCGGGGACCTCGTCGCAACGCCTGCGGCTCCGCTGCGCGCCGCCGCGATCGGGCACGGGCTGCTCGCGAAATGCGTGCGTCCGTATCCTGCCCTCACGGCGCATGCGCTCGTGCTCCCGATGCCGGCGTCACGGCTGCCCGCGGAACCCGAGGCATTCGCGGCTGCGCTCGACGCGGCCGCGGCCCGGTGGATCGCGGAGGCGGGCGCCACATGGTCGCCGGCATCGCTGCGACCGCTTCCGCTCGCTGCCCTGCCGGGATGGGATCGCGCCGCGTCCGGGGCGGCACGGTTCGACGACGCATCGGTCTTTCGGCCGCGGCCCCCGCGCTCGTTGGCGCAGCCGGCGGCGCCGACCTCGGCCGTCATGCTACGCTGACGCCGATTCCAGGAACCTTCACGCAGGATGCGCATGCACGCAGTCATCATCACAGGGGTTTCGCGGGGACTGGGGGAAGCGCTCGCGGTGGCGCTGCAGGACAGCGGCGCCATGGTCGTCGGCGTCGGCCGCACGGCGAGCGCGAAGCTCACCGGCGCACGATTTCGCCATGTCCAGTGCGACCTCGCGGATCCTGCGGCGATCGCCGCAGGTCTCGCGCCGGCGCTGCGCACGCTGGCCGCGTCCAATCCGTCGGCCGTCACGCTGATCAACAATGCGGCGGTCGCCACACCGGTCGGCCTCATCGGGCGCCTCGACGCGGCAGCGGTCGAAGCTGCCTTCGCCACCAATGTCGCCGCGCCGCTCGTCGTCGCCGATCTCTTCTGCCGCGCGTTCCCCGAGTCCGCACCGCCGCGCCGGATCGTCAACATTTCGTCGGGCGCAGCGCAGTCGGCGATTGCGGGCAGCGCCGCGTATTGCATGTCGAAGGCCGCACTCGAGATGCTGACGCGCGCGCTCGTCGCGGACCATGCGGCGACGGGGCTCGAATGCATCACGCTGCGACCCGGCATCTTCGAGACCGGCATGCAGCAGTTCATGCGCAGTCAGGACCCTGCGGAGTTCCCCAGCGTCGGCCTCTTTCGCGGCTTCAAGGAGAACGGCCTTCTGAAGGACCCCGCCGAGGTGGCGACCGCCATCGTGCGCCGGCTCATCGCCGCGCCGATCGAGAACGGCCGCACCTACACGCATGTCGATCTCGAGGGCTAGCTTGCGCACTGGAGGTCGGCTGGTCGCAGCGGCGCTGACGGCGCTGTGCACGCTGTTTCCGGCCGCGGCCTCCGCCGAGTATCCCGACCGGCCGGTGAAGCTGGTGGTGCCGTTTCCGGCCGGCGGCGGTGCCGACAATCTCGCGCGGATGATCATGCCTCGTGTCGCGCAGGCGCTCGGCGTGCCGGTGATCATCGAGAACAGGCCGGGTGCCGGCGGCAACGTCGGCGCCGAGCTGGTCGCGCGCGCCGCGCCCGACGGCTACACGCTGCTCTACGGCACCAACGGCACGCATGCGATCAACGAGACGCTCTACGGCAACCTGCGCTTCGATCCGGTCGCCGATTTCGCGCCGGTGTCGCGCATGACGCTGATCGGCGCGATGCTCATCGTCAGTCCCGAGCTTCCGGTGAACTCGGTGTCCGAGCTCATCCGGTACGCGAAGGCGCATCCGAACAAGCTCAACTTCGCCTCGGCCGGCAACGGAACGACGTCGCATCTCGCGGGCGAGCTCTTCAAGACGATGGCGGGCATCGACATCGTCCACGTGCCTTACCGCGGCGGCGCCGCCGCGGCGACGGATCTGATGGCGGGCCAGGTGCAGATGATGATCGACGTGATGCCGAATGCGTATCCGCTCGCCAAGGGCGGCAGGGTGCGCGGGCTGGCCGTGTCGACGGCGCGGCGCTTTCCCGGTGCGCCGGAGCTGCCGACGATCGCCGAATCGGGCGTTCCCGGATTCGACGTCAGCGCATGGGACGGCATCTTCGCCCCCGCCGGAACGCCGGCAGCGGTGATCGACCGGCTCAATGCCGCGATCCGGCAGGCGCTCGACGAGCCCGAGCTCCGCGAGCAGCTGATCGCGCACGGTGCGGTCGCGGTGCCCGGCACCCCCGACGACCTCGCGCGCCACGTCGTCGCCGAAAAGGCGAAGTGGGCGAAGATCATCCGCGCGTCCGGGGCCAAGGTCGACTGAGCGAGGCGTGCGAACGAAGCGAGCGAAGGCCCGAGGACACCCGCGCGAGCAGGGCGAAGCCAAGGAGCGAAGCTCGCGTCTGCGAGCGCGGGTGGCGGCCGACACGCAGATGTAGAACTATGCGAATGCGACGCGGAGGCCGCGCGTCGCCGAGCGATCGAGGTCGGCCGACGACTGGCGCGCTGCATGGCATTGCGGACGGAAGAGGCCGACGATCAGCGCGCCAAATTCAATGCGCCTCGCGCGGCGCGGAACCACGGAGAACACGAATGAACGCGTCAGCACGGCCGGTACCGGAGTGGACACCGGTGCCCGGCTACAGGGACATCCTCTACGCGAAGGCTGCGGAGGGCATCGCGAAGATCACGATCAACCGCCCCGAGGTGCGCAACGCCTTCCGGCCGGAGACCGTGCACGAGCTCGAGGCCGCATTCGCCGACGCGCGCGACGATGCCGACATCGGCGTCGTCATTCTGACGGGACAGGGCCGCGACGCCTTCTGCTCCGGCGGCGACCAGCGCGTGCGCGGCGAAGGCGGCTACGTCGGCAAGGACGGCGTGCCGCGGCTCAACGTGCTCGACCTGCAGCGACAGATCCGCACGCTGCCGAAGCCGGTGGTCGCGATGGTCGCGGGCTACGCAATCGGCGGCGGCCACGTGCTGCACATGATCTGCGACCTCACGATCGCCGCCGACAACGCGCGCTTCGGCCAGACCGGCCCGAAAGTCGGCAGCTTCGACGGCGGCTTCGGTGCATCCTACATGGCGCGCATCGTCGGACAGAAGAAGGCGCGCGAGATCTGGTTCCTCTGCCGCCAGTACGACGCCGCGCAGGCGCTCGAGATGGGGCTCGTCAACCGCGTCGTGCCCTACGAGGAGCTGGAGGCCGAGACGGTGCAGTGGTGCCGCGAGATGCTCGCGATGAGCCCGATCGCGCTGCGCTGCCTCAAGGCGGCGCTCAACGCGGACTGCGACGGTCAGGCAGGGCTGCAGGAGCTCGCGGGCAATGCGACGCTGCTCTACTACCTGTCGGCGGAAGGTCAGGAAGGCAAGAACGCCTACCTCGAGAAGCGGAAGCCCGACTTCCGCAAGTTCCGTCGCCTTCCCTGAACCCACGGATGGGCGCAGCGCTTTCGATCTTCGCCGCAGCGCGGGACGCGCCCGGCGCGCCCGCGCTCGACGTCGATGGCGATGTTTTCACTTTCGCCGAGCTCGCGGCCCGGACCCGCGCGCGCATCGAGGAGCTCGTGCGCGCGCACCCCGGCGACCTTCCGGTTCCGCTCACGGGCGCGGCCTGCGCCGACGCGCTGGTCACGCTGTACGCGCTTTTCGAAATGCGGCGTCCGGCGCTGCTGCTGCATCCGCGCCTGACCGCGCCGGAGCGCGCCGATCTCGAAGCCGCGGCCGCGCGCGCCGGACCGTTGCCGCATCCCGATGCCGCGGCCGTCATCTTCACGTCGGGAACGACCGGCGCGCCTCGCGGTGCCGTGCTCGCGCGCGCCGCGCTCGAAGCGTCCGCCGCGGCGAGCGCCGCGAATCTCGGGTGGCAGGCCGACGACCGCTGGCTGCTCTGCATGCCGATCGCGCACGTCGGCGGACTCTCGATCGTCACGCGCTGCCTCATCGCGCGCCGCTGCGTGGTGCTGATGCCGAAATTCGACGCACTGCGGTTGCCTGCGGCGATTTCCGAACGGGGGGTGACGCTCGCTTCGCTCGTGCCGACCATGCTCGCGCGCGCACTCGACGCGAATCCCGCCTGGCGCGCGCCTGAGCATCTGCGCGCAATTCTGGTCGGCGGTGCCGCGCTGCCATGCGCGCTGCTGCGCCGGGCGCTCGCGCAGGGGTTCGCGCTGCTGCCCTCGTACGGGCTCACCGAAAGCTGCGCGCAGATCGTCGCGGCGCCCTATGCGGCGCGAAACGATCCATCGGCGCTCGGGTCCGGGTTGCCCCTCGAAGGAGTGGAACTGCGGATCGCCGACGGCCGGATCGAGATTCGCGGGCCGATGCTGATGGCCGGCTACTGGGACGAGCCGGCGCGGGCGCCCCGCGCCTGGTTCGACACCGGCGACCTGGGCGAGATCGACACGCGTGGCTGCCTGCACGTGCACGCACGGCGCACCGATCTCATCGTCACGGGCGGCGAGAACGTGTATCCCGCGGAAGTGGAGCGCGCGCTCGAGGCGCTTCCCGGCATTCGCGCCGCCGGAGTGTTCGGCATTGCCAGCGACGAGTGGGGTCAGGAGGTCGCGGCTGCCGTCGTCGCGACGCTGCCGCCGCAGGACGCCGATCTCGCTGCACGCATCGCTGCGTGCCTCGCCCCGCACAAGCGGCCGCGCCACGTCTGCTACGTTGCCGAGCTTCCGCACACCGCGGGCGGCAAGCTCGATCGCGCGGCACTGGCGGCGTTTGCCGCGTCGCTGCGCCCGCTGCCGCACAGCGCAAGCGTCGTCTGACGACGCTCACCCGGCCGAGCGGGCGCTCGCTCGCCCTCGTTCAGCCACGCGCGAGAAGGGCGAGCGCGGGCGGCAACTCCTCCGGCGCCGCGACGATCGCCTCGGCGCCGGCGCGCATGAGCTCAACGCGCGAACCGTAGCCCCACAGCACGCCGACGGCGCTCACGCCGTTCGCATGCGCCGCGAGGATGTCGTGCTCGCGATCGCCGATCATCGTGCACGCCGCCGCATCGAGGCCTTCGCAGCGAAGGAGGTGCGCGACCAGCTTGGTCTTGTCGTCGCGCGTGCCGGCGAGGTCGGCACCGTAGATCGCGCGAAAGTGCGGCGCAAGGCCGAAGTGCGCGACGATGCGCTCGGCGTAGGGCTGCGGCTTTGACGTGCAGAGGATGAGCGTCGTGCCCGCGCCGGCGAATTCCGCGAGCAGTGCGGCGACCCCGGCGTAGACGACGTTCTCGCGCCAGCCCGTCTCGGCGTAGCGGCCGCGGTAATACGCGAGCGCGCGCTCGATCTCGCGCGTGTCGTCGGTGGCGAGAAGACGTGCAAACGATTGCCGCAGCGGCGGGCCGACGCAGGAACGCAGCGCGGACTCGGGCGGCGGCTCGGCGCCCATCGCCGTCAGCGCATGGCGAATGGAGCGCGCGATGCCGGAGAAATTGTCGGTGAGCGTGCCGTCGAGATCGAGGAGCAGCGTCGCGCCGGCCGTCATCGGGCGCCACTCATCCCGGCGGCGCGGGCTTGAGGCGCAGCCGGTAATCGATGATCGCGCCGGCAGGGCCGGCCTCCCACGAAAGGCAGAACCGCGCCGACAGCGCGGCAACGAAGATGCCCGAGTCGCCGAGCGAATTCTCGCGGACGACGGGCGCCAGCGTCGCCGTGCCTTCGCGATAGGAGATGTCGAAACTCACCTGCTGGCTGCTGCTGTAGAGGTAATCGAGCCGGTCGCCGGTGCGCAGGTTCACGCATTCGCCGAGGCTCTGATACGGCGCGAGACGCTCGCCGCTGATCGTGCGCGGCTCGTCCGGCACGAGGGCCGGACGCGTGCATCCGGCGACGAGCGCGAGTGCGCATATTGCGCAGCGCGCACGGGAGGCAGCGCGGCCGCCGCTTGCGATCATCGCGCCTTCCGGCGCCGTGCGCGCCAGTCCTCGGCCAGCAGCGCGAAGCGAAGATGATCGCGCCAGCGGCCGGCGATCTTCACGTAACGGCGCGAATAGCCCTCGCGGACGAATCCCGCGCCGCGCACGAAGTCGAGCGAGCGCCGGTTGTCAGGCTGGACGTTGACCTCGACGCGATGCAGCCGCAGCGTGCCGAACGCGGCGCGCAGCGCGAGTGTCAGCCCCTCGGCCATGTAGCCTTCGCCGGCGAGCGGCGCGAATGCGTAGTAGCCGAGATACGCGCTCTGGAAGCTGCCGCGGACGATTTCGCTGAAATTGAACACGCCGACGAGCGCGTCGTCGGCAGCGCGCAGCACGACAAATCCCGCGTGCGTCGCGCGCTGCGGATCGCGCGTGGCCGTTGCCGTGAAGCGCTCGACGTAGTTGCGAAAGCTCGCCGGCGTCGCCGGTGCCCGCACCCAGCCCGCGTGCAGGTTGCGGCTCGCCCGCGCTGCCGCCAGGAAGGGCGCGCGGTCGTCGTGCCGCGGCGCGCGCAGGTAGACGCGGAATCCCGCGCGCTTCACTTCGATGTCGGACCGCTTCGGGGACGTAGGCATAATCCGGATTTTACCGATTCGAGCAAATGCCTTGACGAAGAAATGGGTGGAAGGCCGCGTGGTCGGCAATCGCCGCTGGACCGGGCGCCTCGTGTCGCTGCAGGTCGAGGCGCCCGAGGTCACGTTCGTCGCGGGCCAGTTCGGCCGCCTCGCGCTGCCCGCGCCGCCGGGCTCGAAGGAGGAGATGCTCGGCCGGCCCTACTCGTTCGTGAACAGACCGCAGAGCCAGCCGCACGAGTTCTACTTCATCACGCTGCCCGACGGGCCGCTGTCGCCGCGGCTCGCGGCGCTCGTGCCGGGCGATCCCGTGTGGATGCTGCCCCAGGCCAACGGCTTCTTTTCGGTGGAGGAGGTCCCGCCGGCCGACGTGCTGTGGTGCCTTTCCACGGGCACCGGCCTCGGGCCGTTTCTGTCGATCCTTCGCGGCGAGCTCGCCTGGCAGCGCTTCGCGCGGGTCGTGCTGGTCCACGCGGTGCGCTTCGCGGAGGAGCTCACCTATCGCGACGTCATCGCCGGCATCGGCGCGGCGCATCCGGGCGCGTTCACCGAGGTCGAATTCGTGAGCCGCGAACTCCACCCGTCGGCGCTCTCCGGACGCATTCCCGAGGCGATCGGCGACGGCCGGCTGGAAGCCCGCGCCGGCATCGCACTCTCGGCGGAGAATTCGCAGGTGATGCTCTGCGGCAATCCGGCAATGGTGGACGACACGCAGAAGATGCTCGAGTCGCGCGGCATGCGCCGGCACCGGCGCCGCGAGCCCGGTCAGATCACCGTCGAAACGTACTGGTGACGCGCCGCGGGCGCTGACCGCCGCACGGCGCGTCGGCGCCTACTTCGAGACGTCGAGCAGCTCGACGTCGAACACCAGTGTCGCGTTGGGCGGAATCACGCCGCCGGCGCCGCGGGCGCCGTAGCCCATCTGCGGGGGGATCACGAGCGTGCGCGTGCCACCGACTTTCATGCCGGCAACGCCTTCATCCCAGCCCTTGATGACCTTTCCGCCGCCCAAAGGGAAGCTGAACGGCTCTTTGCGGTCGACCGAGCTGTCGAATTTCGTCCCGTGCCCATTCGGCGCAGCGGGGTCGTAAAGCCACCCGGTGTAGTGAACGACTACGGTTTTGCCGGCGACGGCTTCCGCGCCAGTTCCTTGTTTTACATCGATTTTCTTGAGTTCAGTCACGTTGGCACCGATTTTGCTCGATAAGGAGGGAGGCGTGGTCTGCGCGGACGCTGGCGCAGGCGGGGTTGCCGTCTGGCCGAATGCGGCGCCCGCGAGCGCAAAAGATAATGCAATCCCGGCCGCGATTGCCGTGGGACGGGCATAACAACGTTGAAACATCGATGAGCCTCTCTTCACCAGAATTGAAAATTTTGCCTGCACGACCAAGCACTTCAGCGGTGGCGCCGACGCGCCATTTCGACTGCAGCGTTGCGATTGTAGCCGACATCGCCGCCATTTTGCGCCGGCCCGCGAATTGGTCTATAAAGGGCGCTTCCCTCGGACGTCGGGTGCCCGCTTTGGCATGGCGGCGGGATGCGTCACTCTTCGGACTCGCGGGCTGCACGGCGTGCGCGGCAGCATTCCCGTGCGCGGCGCACTCGATAGGGTGACGATGTTCGGATTCCTGACGCAACAGACCAAGGATCGCCCCGATCCGCTGCTGACGCCGAAGACGGCGTCGGCGTGGTTGCGTCAGCTGCCGTCGCTCGATGTCATCGGGCGCCAGCAGCACGTGATGCGCGCGTTCGAGGGAATGCGGCAGGCGAATCGCGGCATCGATTTCAGCCGGGTGGCCGCACTCGAATTCCTGGACGGCGCGCTCGGTGCCGACCGCCGCCAGCTCATCAAGCAGTACGTCGAGAACGTCGACTCGTCCGCACGCCTCTCCGAGCGGCTGTGGCAGGCGCTGCTGGAAATGACGCAGGGCTTCACGAGCGCCTACCAGGCGGCGCTCGCCCACGCCGTCGAATCCGACAATCCGCGGTGGAAGCCCGTCGTCCCCCGCCTCTTCTCGCGGCTCATCCACTACTACGGCACCGACGCGAAGCTCCGCGTGTTCCGCTACGAGCGCTGGATTCCCGCGAAATGGACCGAGCTGCATCGGCTGTACATGCGCGCCGTCGAGCTCGAGATCGAGCGTGTCCCGGTCACGCATGCGAGCTCGGGCGGGCACTCGTCGCAGTGGACGATCGAGCAGGAGTATCTGATGGTGCTCCTCATCCATCAGCTCAACACCGGCAACCTCTCTCCGGCGGAGCTCGACTGGGCCACCGCGCAGCTTCGCGCGTGGAGCCGGCGCCTCGAGCTCGACGCGGTGCCGCGCTCGCTCGAAGGCTTCTTCGTCGACGTCGCAGGCAAGAACGGGCTGGTGCGCCGCACGGGACAGGATTCCGGCTCGATGCTGCGCTACGTCGACACGACGCCCCTGTGCGAGCAGCTCGACCGCGCGATCCAGGCGCTGCGCCAGGCCGAGGCGACCGACCAGGGGCCGGCGGCGCCGATCAACCAGCAGCGGATCGCGACGCTCGACAAGGTGCGTCCCGCGATCGCGCCCAATCTCTTTGCCGACATGCGGCGCGACCCGCGCGTCGCGGTATCGGTGGTCGCGCGCGTGCGCGTCGGCCTGCCGCGGATCTGCCGCGATCTCGCGGCGAAGGACGACAAGGACGCCGCCGACACGTCGAACGTCACCGAGCAGATCGAGGTCTACGCCGTCGCCGACGGTCCGCGCATCAAGCGCCGGATGTTCGACGAGAACGATTCGCTCGCGGCGTCGATCTCGTCGTTCAGCGACCCGATGTGGCAGGTGAAGGACCGCAGCGTCGCCGGCCTTCGCATCGCGGCGTCCGGCGGCATCGGCCAGAGCCTCGCGCTCGGCGCACTCGTCGCCGTGCGCCAGTCGGATGTCAGCGACTGGGTGCTGGGCGTCGTGCGCCGCCTCAACAAGGTGTCGAACGACGAGGTCGAGGCCGGCGTCTCGATCATCGCCGAGCGGCTCGTGCCGGTGGTTTTGCACGGCAAGCGCGAGTCGAAGGAAGATCTCGGCATGATCGTCAACGGCATCGACGTCTCGACGATGGGCGCCCGCTTCGACGGGCTCTATCTGCCGCCGCCGTCGCGCCCGGACAAGCCGCTGACCGTGAAGACGCTGATCGTCCCGACCTCCGAGTACGTCGAGGGCCGCCGCGTGATTCTCACCACCGGCCGCTCGATCTACACCGTTGCGCTGCGCAACCTGGTCGAGCAGCGAGCGGAGTGGAGCTGGGTCGCGATCCAGATCGTCGAGAAGAAGCCGAAGGAACTCTAGCGCTCGACGCACGACTGCGTCGCAATCGGCGACGCAGGCTTCGGCAAGAGCCGGGGGGTCGCCCCACGTCAGTCAGGGTCATTGCGCCGGGGCCGCGTCCTCGCGGCAGGTCGCACCACGACCGATCCGCCCGCGCACGAACTCGTGAGTCGTTGCCTGGCAGGCGCTTATGTTCTACTCTTTGCGCTCGCCGACCCTTTCCGACCAAGGCGCTGAAAATGAAACGTGAACTTCTGATCGTGGCGATCTTCGGGGCCGGATTGGTCGGCTGCCAGTCGATGAACGTGCAGGGCGACCAGGGGGCGGACGAGCCGATGTACACCACGGGAAGCCACCTGCCTTCGAGGGCAGGGGCCAACACCGCGCAGTCGGTGAAGTCACTGGCGCCGCCCACGTTCGACCAGCAGATGAAGGGAGACGTGTGCGTCGGGGGTCCGTGCGGAGGCATCCACTGAGTGGTAACGCGTCGTAACTGGCGCGGTCGCGCTGACGCTGTCGGCTGATTCCGGTAAAATGAATGCCTGCCCTGCGGGGTCCCGTAGGGCCTTTTCTTTTTGCGTTTCTCTCTTCGCACGGAGCATCCATGTATTCCCGCATCGCAATTGCCGTTGCAGTTGGATTCATCGCAGCCGGCTGCGCGCCGACGAATCCCCAGCCGACCTCGGGGCAGGACGACGCCGTCTATTCCACCGGAACGCACCTGCCGAAGCGCTCGGGTGGCGGCGGTTCGTCGACGGTCCAAACGAGCGCGCCCACGCCCGACGAGACCGGGCGCGCGCCGGTGTACGTGCCGAAGACCGGCCAGAACTAGAGCCGCGACGCGCGGCTGCCTGCGGTTGGCGCGCCGCGGCAGGCAGTGGCGCACTGGAGCCTCTGCCCGGGCAATGCGCGGCAGCGCCGGGCGCGCTGATTCGTTCGTCAGTCCTGCGGCCGAAACTTGAGCGTCAGCGTGCGCTGGAACAGATCCGGCGGATCCGCGCGCGGCAGCGGCGATGACTTCATGATCGCCCGCTGCACGGCGTCGTCGTAGGCGCGCACGCCGCTCGACTTGCGCAGCGTCGCGTCGATGATCTCGCCCGTCGGCAATTGCACGACGTCGAAGATCGCTTCGGGATTGCCGGCGATGTCGGGCGGCAGGATGACGTTGCCGCGCACCTTGGCCTGGATCCTGCGCACGTAGTCCGCTTCGGAGCGCTCGCGTGCCGACGACGCGGCTTCGGCGGCCTTCTGCTGCGCCGGGCGCGCGCTCTTCTCGCGCTCCGCCTGCTGCTTCAGGTCCTGCGCTTCGCGCTCCTGCCGCACGCGTGATTCGGCGAGCCGCTTCTGCTCGTCCAGCTTCTTGCGGTCGGCCTCACGCTTGTCGGCCTCCTGCTTCGCGCGTTCCTGCTTTTCCTTTTCCGCGGCGTCCTTCTTCCGGCGCTGCTCCTCCTGCTGCGCCTTCAGCGCAATCGCCGCCGCGCGAGGATCGGGCTGCTCGACTGCGGGCGCGGGCTTCGCGGGCGGAAGAGGGGGCGCCCCCTTTGGCACGGGGACCGGCGCGGGCGTCGGCTCGGGGTTGGGTTCGGGCTGCGGCGGTGCGGGCGGAGGCTCCTGCGTTGCCGTCGGCGCGGGTGCCGCGGTCGGCGGCGCATAGAGCTCCGCGGTGATCGGCTCGGGCGGGCGATTCTGCCAGCGGATCGCGAAGATCAGGACGGTGAGAAACGCCGCGTGCACCGCGACCGCGAGCAGGAGCGCCGGCCATCTGCCCTTGTCGCGCGCCGGCTTTCTCGGACTCTCGTCGCGCATCGACGGACTACGTTTGCGGCGGTCGCGCGAGGAGCCCGACCTTGTGCGCGCCGTTGCGCTGCAGGAGGTCGAGGATGCCGAGGACTTCCTCGTAGCGCGTGCTGCGATCCGCGGCAATGACGACCGGCTGGTCAGGGGCACGCGCCTGCTTCTCGCGAATGCGGGCGACGAGCTCGTCGCGCGTCACGCGCGCCGGCGCCGCGCCGGCCTGACGATCCGCAAGGAGCAGCGTGCCGTCGGTGCGCAGCGTCACTTCGAGCGGTTGTGCCGGTGCCGTCAGCTTGCTGCCCACACTCGGCAGCTCGATCTCGCCGGGATTGACGAGAGGCGCTGTCACCATGAAGATCACGAGCAGCACCAGCATCACGTCGATGTAGGGAACGACGTTGATCTGGTTGATCGTCTTGCGCGCGCGTCGCATGGGCCGTCAGGTCGGGAACGAAGCGGATTCGGGCGTGAAAGCGCGCCGCACCTGCGGGGACGCCGCACCGACAGGCGGCCGGCGCGGCGAAGCGTTCGCGCCCGCGGCGTGCGCGTCGCGCTGCGGGGATCCGGCGGCCGGGCGGCGCGGGCCCATCCTCAGCCCTGCCGCTGCAGGATGTTGGAGAATTCCTCGATGAACGTCTCGTAGCGCACCGAGAGCCTGTCGACGTCGTGCGTGTAGCGGTTATAGGCGACGACGGCGGGAATCGCCGCGAAAAGGCCGATGGCGGTCGCGATCAGCGCCTCGGCGATGCCGGGCGCGACCTGCGCGAGCGTGGCCTGGCTCACGTTGGCGAGTCCGCGGAACGCATTCATGATGCCCCACACGGTGCCGAGGAGGCCGATGTACGGCGACACCGAGCCCACGGTCGCGAGGCCCGACAGGTGGGCCTCGAGCGTGTCGATCTCGCGCTGGTAGGCGGCGCGCATCGCCCGCCGCGCGCTGTCGAGCGTGACCGCCGGATTGCTTCCCTGCTTGCGATGCTTCGTGAACTCGCGGAATCCCGCCGTGAAGATGTGCTCGAGACCGGTGCCCGTCAGCGACTGGCTCGCACTCTGGTAGATCGCATTTAGGTCGCCGCCCTTCCAGAATGCGTCCTCGAAGCCGTCGGTGTCGCGCGACGCGCGCTTCAGCTGGAACATCTTGAGGAAGATCTGCCACCACGACCACAGTGACAGGCCGATCAGCAGCGCGAGAATGCCCTGGACGACGATCGAGGCCTGGCCAACGAGCGTGAGGAACGAGAGATCGGGATGGACGCTCAAAGCAGGGCCTCGAGGCTGGCGGCGAGCGGCGCGGGGATGCGTGCCGGTCGCCAGGTTTCTCGGTCGAGGCAGGCGAGCGACACGCGCGCCTCGGTCAAGGTTTCATCGCCGCGGCACACGGACTGCCCGGCGACCATGGTGGCGCGTCCCGCCGAAAGCAGCGTCAGCGTGACGTCGAGATTGTCGAGGAGCCGCGCCGGGCGGCGGTACTCGATGTCGACGCGGTGCACGACGAACACGATCCGCTGGTCGCGCTCCAGGCTCGCGAGGTCGAATCCGATCGAGCCCAGCCATTCGGTGCGCGCGCGTTCCATGAAGCGGAGGTAGTTGGCGTAGTAGACGACGCCGGCGGCGTCCGTGTCCTCGTAGTAGACCCGCACAGGCAGCCGGAAGTTCGCGCGGGCCGCTTGTTTCATTTGCCGGCAAACAGATCGACGGCACCGCCGGGCGCGGGCGGCGCGAGGCCGAAGTGCCGGTACGACAGCGCCGTCGCGACGCGGCCGCGCGCGGTCCTCTGCAGGAAGCCCTGCTGGATCAGGAAGGGCTCCAGCACGTCCTCGATGGTGTCGCGCTCCTCGCCGATCGCGGCGGCGAGGTTGTCGACGCCGACCGGACCGCCACCGAACTTCTCGATCACGGCGCGCAGCAGCTTCCGGTCCATCACGTCGAGGCCCGACATGTCGACGTCGAGCATGATGAGCGCGTCGTCGGCGACCTCGCGCGTGATCTCGCCGCCAGCGCGCACTTCGGCGAAGTCGCGGACGCGGCGCAAGAGCCGGTTCGCTATGCGGGGCGTGCCGCGCGCGCGGCGCGCGATCTCGAGCGCGCCGGTCGCGTCGATCACGATGTCGAGGAGCCCCGCCGAGCGCGTGACGATGCGCGCGAGCTCCTCGGCGGTGTAGAACTCGAGCCGGGCGACGATGCCGAAGCGGTCGCGCAGCGGATTGGTGAGCATGCCTGCGCGGGTGGTCGCGCCGATCAGCGTGAACGGCGGCAGGTCGAGCTTCACGCTGCGCGCCGCGGGTCCCTCGCCGATCATGATGTCGATCTGGAAATCCTCGAGCGCTGGGTAGAGGATCTCCTCGACGACCGGCGACAGCCGGTGGATCTCGTCGATGAAGAGCACGTCGTTCGGCTCGAGATTGGTGAGGAGCGCCGCAAGGTCGCCGGCGCGCTCCAGCACGGGGCCGGAGGTCTGGCGCAGGTTGACGCCGAGCTCGTGCGCGATGATGTGCGACAGCGTCGTCTTGCCGAGCCCGGGCGGCCCGAACAGCAGCACGTGGTCGAGCGCTTCCTTGCGCTTCCGCGTCGCCTCGATGAAGATCGACAGCTGGCCGCGGATTTTTTCCTGGCCGACGTACTCCGCGAGCATCCGCGGGCGCAGCGTGCGCTCGACCACGTCCTCCTCGCCGCCCGCGATCTTCGCGGTGACGATGCGCTTCTGCTCGTCGTTCTCGATCATGCGGGCGACTTCGCGAGGAGCTTCAGCGCCTGGCGTATTCCGTCGGCGACCGACAGCCCGTCAGGCAGCTTCTTGACGGTCGCGACGGCTTCCTTGTCGCTGTAGCCCAGCGCGACGAGCGCATTGAGAATGTCCGACGACGCGGTCGGCGCCCGCGTGCCGCTTCCGGCGCCGAGGTCCGCGCCGAGCTTGTCCTTCAGCTCCAGCAGCAGCCGCTCCGCAGTCTTCTTGCCGATTCCCGGGACCTTGGTGAGCCGGCCCGCGTCCTGCAGCGTCACCGCGTTCGCAAGTTCCGCGACCGACAGCCCCGACAGCACGGACAGCGCCGTGCGCGCACCGATGCCGCTGATCTTCGTCAGCATCCGGAACGCCTGGCGCTCGGACTCGCTGCCGAACCCGAAGAGCAGGTGCGCGTCCTCGCGGACGACGAGATGAGTGAACAGCACGACGCGCGCGCCCGGCAGCGGCAGGTTGTAGAACGTGCTCATCGGCACATCCACCTCGTAGCCGACGCCCTGCACGTCGAGCAGGATCTGCGGCGGGTTCTTCTCGACGAGGATTCCGGTGAGGCGGCCGATCATGATCCGCAATTATGGCACGCGCTCCGCGGCGCGGATGCGGCGGGGGGTGCGCGATCAGGCCGGCAATGCCGCCAGATGCGACTGCACGGCGGCGAGCGAGGGCAGGACGAGCGGATCGCGGGCGAGGAGATCGGCCGACGGCGGCAGGACGTCGGGCACCATGATCGGGATCATGCCTGCCGCGAGCGCCCCGCGCACGCCGGGCTCCGAGTCCTCGAGGACGATGCAGTCGGCCGGCGCCACGCCGACGCGGGTCGCGGCGAGAAGGAAGATGTCGGGCTCGGGCTTGCCGTGCTCGACTTCGTCGCCGCCGACCAGCGCCGCAAAGCGCGCGAGAAGACTTGCCTGCGCGAGCTTCGCTTCGGCGCGCGTGCGCCGCGTCGACGTCGCGACGACGCGGGGGATGTGCTTCGCGTCGAGCCAGTCGAGAAGCGCGACGAGTCCGGGCTTCACGGCGACGCCGTCGCGGGCGACCATCGCGTCGTAGGTGTCCTGCGAGGCCTGCATCAGCCGGTCGATCGGAAAATCGTGACCGTGGCGCTCCAGCACCAATGCGCGCGAGTCGCGCGAGTTGCGCCCGATCATCGCCGGCATCAGCGCGGCGTCGAACTCGAGGCCGAGGCGCTCGATCGCGATGGTCCAGCAGCGCAGCGCGAGACGCTCGGTGTCGAGCATGAGGCCGTCCATGTCGAACACGACGGCGTGCGGCAGGCGGCGCGGACGAGGCGCGCGCGTCATCGGATGAACCGGCCCGCGCGGCGCCGGTAGTTGCCGGCGACGAGCCCGCCCATCCCTTGCGTGCCGTGCGCGTGCGCGATCGCGCAGGCGAGCGCATCGGCCGCGTCCGGCGACGGCCTGCCGTCGAGGCCGAGGAGGCGCATCACCATCTCCTGGACCTGCTCCTTCGCAGCCTTGCCGTGACCGACCACCGCCTGCTTCACCTGCAGTGCCGTGTATTCGCGCACGGGGAGCCGGGCGAGCACCGCGGCCGAGATCGCGGCACCGCGTGCCTGTCCGAGCAGCAGCGTCGATTGCGGATTGACGTTGACGAACACCTTCTCGATGGCGACCTCGACCGGAGCGTAGAGCGCGATGACTTCGCCTAGGTCCTGCAGGATGACACCGAGGCGCTCCGGCAGCTCGCCGTCCTTGCTGTGGATGGCGCCGCTCGCGATGCACGTGAGGCGGCTGCCGGCGACGTCGATGATGCCAAAACCCGTGATGCGAAGGCCCGGATCGATGCCAAGAATGCGACGGGGGTAGCTAGACACCTCGGCCCCCCGATGGGCCGACGGGTTTCGGTGCAGGCTGACATGAGCGCGCAGCGCTCATGTCAAGCGAGCGACGCGAGCGGCCGAAGCCAAAACCCGTGATGCGAAGGCCCGGATCGATGCCAAGAATGCGACGGGGGTAGCTAGACACCTCGGCCCCCCGATGGGCCGACGGGTTTCGGTGCAGGCTGACATGAGCGCGCAGCGCTCATGTCAAGCGAGCGACGCGAGCGGCCGAAGCCAAAACCTGTAATGCGAAGGCCGGGGTCGATGCCGAGGACGCGCCGCGGCGATCCGGTGGCCGACAGCGATGCGACGATGCGGGGAGCGACGCCCATGTCAGCGGCGCCGCGGGGTCGGTTCGAATCGTGCCGCGCAGGATGGCGCGGCCGTGCCGGAGCGGGCGGACGGGGAGGCGAGGTGTCGCGTGGCCGGCTCCCGGGCAGCGCTATTCGTCGATGACGGCGTTGGTGTAGACGTTCTGGACGTCGTCCAGCGACTCGATCGCGTCGAGCAGCTTCTGCATCCGCGCGGCGTCCTCGCCGGCCATCTCGATGTCGGTGGCGGGCTTCATCGTCACTTCGGCGAATTCCGGCACGAACTTGCTCTTCGCGAGCGCTTCCTTCACCGCGATGAAGTCGTACGGGCCCGTGACCACTTCGAGACTGCCGTCGTCGTTGGTGACGACGTCGTCGGCTCCGGCATCGAGCGCCGCCTCGAGCAGCTTGTCCTCGTTGGTGCCCGGCGCGAACACGAGCTGGCCGCAGTGCTTGAACAGGAACGCCACCGAGCCGTCGGTGCCGAGGTTGCCGCCGTACTTCGAGAAGGCGTGCCGGACGTCGGCGACGGTGCGCGTGCGGTTGTCGGTCATGCAGTCGACGATCACTGCGGCGCCGCCGATGCCGTAGCCCTCGTAGCGGATTTCCTCGTAGTTGACGCCCTCGAGCTCGCCGGCGCCGCGCTTCGCGGCGCGCTCGATCGTGTCCTTCGGCATGTTGTTCGCCGTTGCCTTGTCGATGGCGAGCCGCAGGCGCGGATTCATCGACGCGTCGGCACCCCCGAGGCGCGCCGAAACCGTGATTTCCTTGATGAGGCGGGTGAAGATCTTGCCGCGCTTGGCGTCGGTGGCCGCCTTGCGGTGCTTGATGTTCGCCCATTTGCTGTGGCCCGCCATCGCCTTGCTGCCTTTCCCGCGAAAATGAGACCGAAATTATACCGCGCGGCGATGGCTCCCTAGCGCAGCCCCTGCTGGCGCAGGAATTTCTGCAGCACGGAGAGCCGGATCTCGCTGTCGTTGACCTCGAGCATCGTCTGCTTGATGTGGAGCGGCAGCGGCAGCATCTCGGCGAGGCGGTAGCCGACCCACGAGGCGTCGTCGAAGGCGCGCGCCGCCGGAAAATGCTGCGGACCGGCGCGCAGGGCGAGCGCCTCGAGCAGCCGGGCGAGCGGCGCACAGGCCGCGGGCAGTGCGAGCGTGGGCTCGACGGCGAGCAGGCTCACGCGGCCCTGCACGAGTCCGTCGGCGCGCGTTTCATGCGACACCACGCGAAAGCGGGTCCCGCCGGCGACGCCGATGTGGAGAATGCCCTGCTCGGGCAAGTCCCAGCTCGTGATCGATGCAGTGGTGCCGATCGCCGCGAACCGGGCCGGCGCATCGCCTGCGCGCGCAACCTCCTCGCCTTCGGTGACGAGGACCACGCCGAACGGCACACCGTTCGCAAGGCACGCCTTCGTCATCTCGATATAGCGCTGCTCGAAAACCTTGAGCGGCAGGACCCCGCCGGGAAAGAGCACCGTTTTCAGCGGAAACAGCGGCAGATCCATGGACCGCTTCGGGCGCGTCGCGCTCAGGAACGATGCCATAAGATGCGGCCGCGCAGCGTCGGGCAGTTGCGCGCGGGCATTGCGATGGCGTGCATGCGCGGCGTCGTCACGCGAGCTCGCGATGACGCGTCAGCACCTGATAGCGGGGCGAGAATGCGCGCGCGAGGCGCTCGACCAGATGCACCGAGCGATGCCGGCCGCCCGTGCAGCCGATCGCGACGGTCAGATAGTTTCGGTTGTCGCGCGCGTAGTCCGGCAGCCAGCTGCCGACGAAATGGTAGATGTCGGTGTACATGCGCTCGACTTCGGGGAGCTTCTCGAGAAACCCGATGACCGGCGCGTCGCGTCCGGTCAGCGGCGCGAGCAGCGGCTCGTAATATGGATTGGGCAGGCAGCGCACGTCGAAGACGAGGTCGGCGTCGAGCGGGACGCCGTGCTTGAATCCGAACGACTCGAACAGCAGCGTCAGTCGCGTCGCATCGACGCTGATGAAATCGCGGATCCAGTTGCGCAGTGCCGCTGCGGAGAGATCGCTCGTGTCGAACGCGAAGCCGAGCGGGCGGATCTCGGCCAGCAACGCACGTTCGTCCTCGATCGCCTCGGTGAGCGTGCGCGTGTCGCTCGACAGCGGATGTCGGCGCCGCGTTTCCGAAAAGCGCTTCACGAGCTCCGGCGTTTTCGCGTCGAGATAGAGGAAGCGCACGCTCCAGCCGCCGGCGCGGAGCGCCTCGATTGTCGCCGGCAGGTCGCCGATGCCGGTTCCGGTCTTGACGTCGAGCGCGATCGCGACGCGGTCCCGGCCCGCGGCCGCGAGGTAGCGGGCCGTCTCCTCGAGCAGGGGCAGCGGGAGGTTGCTGACCGCGTAGTAGCCCGAGTCCTCGAGCGCCGCGAGCGCGACGCTCTTGCCGGAGCCGGAGACTCCGCCGATCAGGAGCAGGTCCATGAGCATCGCACCGCCAAGTTCACCGCAGGGTTGACGAGCGGAAACCGTCGCGAGCGCAGCCGAGACGCGAAGCGGGCGCCCGAGAAACCGGAATGTACATCAGACGTACATGAGGATTTCGAGGGTGACCGCGACAAAGTATCGGCAAGCGCAGCAGGTTTACGCCGTCAACCGCCGTCTTCCATCAATTTCTGTTGCCGCTCGATGAATTCCTTCGTGCTGTCGATGCCGCGCTGATTCAGCACGAAGTTGCGCACGGCGGCCTCGACCAGCACCGCGAGATTGCGCCCGGCGGCGACGGGAATCGTCACCTTGCGGATGGGCACGCCCAGTATTTCCTGGTACGTCGCCTGGACCTGCAGGCGGTCGAGCTCGGAGAATGCCTCGTGGCCGTGGTCCTCGAGGTGGACCATGAACTTCAGCAGCTTGCGCGGACGCACCGCGGTCTCGCCGAATATCGTCCGGATGTTGAGGATGCCGATGCCGCGCACCTCGAGGAAGTCGCGCAGCACGCCGGGGCAGCGCCCCTCGAGCGTGTCGGGCGAGATGCGGTAGATCTCGACGATGTCGTCGGCGACGAGGCCGTTGCCGCGCGAAATGAGCTCCAGTGCCAGCTCGCTCTTGCCGATTGCCGACGCGCCGGTGATGAGCACGCCCATTTCGAGCACGTCGAGGAACACGCCGTGCAGCGTGGTCGCCTCGGCTAGGACGCGCGCGAGATAGAGCCGGATCACCTCGACCACGTTGGGCGAGGGTTGCGTCGATGTGAACAGCGCGACGTGGTCGGCGGCACAGCGCTCGGTGAGCTCGGCAGGGACCGCTTCGCCGTTCGAGACGACGATCGCCACGAGCTCGGTGTCGAACAGCCGCGCCACCGTTTCGCGCCACGTCTCGGCGGAAAGGCCCTTCACCCACGCGATCTCGGCGGCGCCGAGTATCTGGATGCGGAACGGGTGGATGAGGTTGAGGTGGCCGACCTGGCCGATCGTGGGCTTGAGCGCCGCGTCGCCGGTCAGCACGCGGTTGCCGCCCTGGCGTCCCGCGACCCAGCTGAGGTCAAGCCGCGCTTCATTGTCGGTGAAGAATTTTTCGACGCTGACTTGCCGCATCATGCCGTGCTCGCCGCTCATTCGTCGCGAACGCGCGATGCGGTGGCCGCCCACCCGTCGAAGAGCGCGCGCAGCGCGGCCGGGCTCGACGCCGTGGCGAGCCGGTCGCGAAACGCCTTGTCCGAGAACATCTGCGCAAGCTCGGACAGGAGCTGCAGGTGCCGCTCGGTGGCCTGCTCCGGGACGAGCAGCACGAACACCTGCGCGACCGGCTTGCCGTCCGGCGCATCGAACGGGATCGGCGCGCGCAGGCGCACGAACGCGCCCTGCGCCTCGCGCAGCCCCTTTATGCGCCCATGAGGGATTGCGACACCCTGGCCGAGGCCCGTCGAGCCCAGCCGCTCGCGCGCGGCGAGGCTGTCGACCACCACCGAGCGCGCGAGTCCCGAGCTCTTCTCGACCAGGGCGCCGACGGCGTCGAACAGGCGCGCCTTCGTTCCCGCATCGACGTCGAGCAGGATGTTCGCGGCGGGCAGGAGCTCGGCGACCTGGTTCATGCGCTGGAGTGACGCGGAGGCAAGGGCGAACGGGGCGGCTCAGAGGGCGACGTCGCGCTTGGCGTCGTGGCCCTCGTGCCGGTGCAGCGCGAGCTTTTCCTTGTGCTTCACGACCTGGCGGTCGAGCTTGTCGACCAGCGCGTCGATCGCCGCGTACATGTCGGGCTCGATCGCTTCGCAGTGGATGTCCTTGCCGCGCGCGTGCAAGTTCACCTCCACCTTCTGGTTCAGCTTGTCGACCGAGAGGACGACGTTGACGTCGATCACGTGGTCGAAGTGGCGCGAGATGCGGTCGAGCTTCGCCACGACGTAGTCGCGCAGCGCGGGGGTGATGTCGAGGTGGTTGCCGGTGACGTTGAGGTTCATCGCACTCTCCTTCTGTTGCTGCATGTCCGCGCGGGGACCGTGCTCATGGCGCCTTGCGCAGGTTGACGGGAGGAATCGAAAGCGCCTCCCGGTATTTCGCGATCGTGCGCCGCGCGACGAGGATGCCCTGCGCGCCCAGGATGTCGGCGATCTTGCTGTCGGTGAGCGGGGTCTTGGGATCCTCGGCGCCGACGAGCTGCTTGATCAGCGCGCGGATCGCGGTCGCCGACGCGGCGCCGCCGGTGTCGGTGGCGACGTGGCTGCCGAAGAAGTACTTGAGCTCGTAGGTGCCGCGCGGGGTCAGCATGTACTTCTGCGTGGTGACGCGCGAGATCGTCGACTCGTGCAGGTCGAGCATGTCGGCGATCTCGCGCAGCACCATCGGCCGCATCGCGACCTCGCCGTGCTCGAAGAAGCGCCGCTGCCGCTCGACGATCGCCTGCGACACGCGCAGGATCGTGTCGAAGCGCTGCTGGACGTTCCGGATCAGCCACTTCGCCTCCTGCAGCTGCGCCGCGAGCTGCTGGTTCGACGATTCGCGATTGCGCGTCAGGATGTCGGCATAGATGCGGTTGAGGCGGAGCTTGGGCATCGCCGCCTCGTTGAGCGACGCCTGCCAGCGGCCGCGGATCTTCCTGACGACGACGTCGGGCACGACGTAGTTCGCCTCGGTCTTCGCGAACGCGGCGCCCGGGCGCGGATTGAGGCTCATGATCAGCGCGCGCACGGCGCGGATGCAGGCGTCGTCCACGTGCAGCGCGCGCTTCAGCTTGGTGAAGTCGCGCGCGGCGAGCTGCGGCAGGTGGGATGCGACCAGCGTCAGCGCCTCGGCGCGGTGCGGCGTCGTGTCGGGCAGCGCCTTCAGCTGCAGCGTGAGGCACTCCGCGGCATCGCGCGCGGCCACGCCCGCCGGTTCGAAGCTCTGCAGATAGCGCAACGCGATCGACAGCTCGTCGGGATCGATCTCGAGTTCGTCGGGGAAGAGCTCGGCGACTTCCTCGAGCGAGGTGTGCAGGTAGCCGTCCTCGTCCAGCGCGTCGATCAGCGCGGCGACGATGTGCCGGTCGCGCAGCGGCAGGTTCAGCATCGCGAGCTGTCCGATCAGGTGATCGCGCAGCGTGCTGGTCGCGACCTGCTGCGGAAAGAATCCGTCGTCGTCGTCGTCGGACCCCGGACCGCCCCAGTCGGAATCGCCGGACGAGTAATCCTCGAAATCGGCGCGGTCGACGGTGTCGCGCTGGCCCTCGGCATCGCGGCGCTCCTCGGTGTCGCGCGTGACGCCGCCTTCGGCGGACGCTTCGCCATCCTCGGGAGTCACGGTGCGGATCTCGGCATCGGAGGGTGCGCGCGGATCGGGGGGCGCAGCGATTTCCGCGGGCACGCCCTCGTCTTCGCCCTCGGCTTTCTCGAGCAGCGGATTTTCCTGCAGGATGCGCTCGACCTCGGCATTGAGCTCGAGCGTCGACAGCTGCAGCAGCCGGATCGACTGTTGCAGCTGAGGCGTCAGCGTCAGATGCTGCGTGAGCTTGAGTTGGAGCGTTTGCTTCATCGCGTCCGCAGCGGGAGGATCAGAGCCGGAAGTGCTCGCCCAGGTAGACTTTCCTTACCGCCTCATTATAAACAATCTCGCCCGGGACGCCCGACGCGAGCACCCGGCCCTCGTTGATGATGTAGGCGCGGTCGCAGATGCCGAGCGTCTCGCGGACGTTGTGGTCGGTGATGAGGACGCCGATGCCGCGGTCCTTGAGGAAGCCGATGATCTTCTGGATGTCCAGCACGGCGATCGGGTCGACGCCCGCGAATGGCTCGTCCAGCAGGATGAAGCGAGGGCGCGTGGCGAGCGCGCGCGCGATCTCGACGCGGCGGCGCTCGCCGCCGGAAAGGCTCAGCGCCGACGCGCCGGCGAGGTGCGAGATCGACAGGTCCTCGAGCAGCGCGTCGAGCCGGTTGGAGCGCGTGTCGGCGTCGAGGTCCTGCAATTCGAGGATCGCGCGCACGTTCTCCGCGACCGTGAGCTTCCGGAAGATCGACGCCTCCTGCGGCAGATAGGAGAGGCCGAGGCGCGCCCGCGAATGGATGGGCATCCGCGAGAGGTCGCGTCCGTCGAGCTCGATGCGCCCTCCATCCGCGGCGGTCAGCCCGACGATCATGTAGAAGCACGTCGTCTTGCCCGCGCCGTTCGGACCGAGCAGGCCGACGACTTCGCCGCTGGCGACGTCGAGCGAGACGTCGTGCACGACGGTGCGGGCCTTGTACCGCTTCTCCAGCCGGGCGACGGAAAGCTGGCTCACGGGCGGTGCTTCGGGCTGCGGTGTCACTTCGATGCCGGCGGCGCGAGGTCGGTCGCGGATTTGAGTTCCGTCGCGGGCGGCGCGACCGCACCCGGCGCAGGCGCGGATGCCTTGGGCGCGGCTTTCGCAGCGTCCTTGTCCTTGCCCTTGCTGCCCGGCATCGGCGTGTCGGATTTCGGCTGGAACACGCCGCGCACGCGCGCGCCGGCGCCGCCCGACTCGGGGGCCGCCACGACGCCGCCGCGGCCTTCGGCCTTCGCGAATTCGGTGGCGGTGTTGTACGAGATGTAATTGCTGCGGATCTCGTCCTGGTTGCGCCGCAGGAGCGCGTGGTCGTAGAGCTCGAGGAGCTGCTTCGTGCCGTCGTATTCGGCGCGCTGCGCGAAGCCCTCGAAATACTCGTCGAAGCCGTCGCGCTTCTGCCGGAACGTGAGCGGGTTGCCGAACGCGGTCGCCGACATCGAGTTGTCCGCGTTCTGGCGGAACGTGATCCTGTCGGCGTGGATCACCATCGTGCCCTGCGTGATGACGACGTGGCCGATCAGCGTGCCGACCTTGGTCTCCGCGTTGACGTCTGCCGAATCGGCGATCCAGTTGATCGGCTTCTCCTTGTCGGCGGTCTCTGCCGCCGCCGGAGCCGCGCCGACACCGAGCGCGATCGCGGTGGCGACGATCGCGGCGGTCGTGCGCAGCCGCCCCGCGGAATGTGGGAATGAGCGAATCACTTCGAGAGAGCCTTGGGTTGGATCGTGCCGTGCGCGCCGGAGGTGAGCTTCAGCGTGTGCGTATTGTTGTCGAGCGACATGCCGACAGCCTCGATTATTCCACGCGGGTCCTCGATCGTCACCCGCTGATCGGTGTCGGCCAGCCCCTTCTTCGGAACGACGCGCAGAAGCTCGGTGGACAGCGACGCCGGGCCCTCGACCTTGTCGCCGGTGCCGGGGCCGGCCTCGCGCCGCGCCTTCACGTTGCCGCGGAAGGTGACCGTCTCGCGGTCGCCGGCGACGGTCGCATTGTCGGCGGCGATCGACATCGTCGGCTTGCCGGGCTCGGTGAGCGAAAGGAGCGGCGCGACGACGTCGACCGTGTCGGTGTCGGGGAAATGCACGGCGCGCTTTGCCGTCATCGACTCGCGTACGCGTCCGGCGTCGTCGAGCGCGTAGGCGCGGATGTTCTCGATGTAGATGTCGGGATCGTGGCGCGCGCTGCCGTCGCGCCGGGGCGCGGGTGCCTGCACCTGCGCATCGAGCCAGTAAGTGAGCGCCGCGAGGCTGCCGAGGAAGAGCGCCGGCGACCACGAAACGAGCCGCTCGAGCAGCACGCGCTCGCGGCTCACGGCTGGCCCCCGCCATGCATGGCAAAGTGCTCCTGCTGCCCGTCGAGCGCGCCCTGGGCGGCGAGGATCAGCTCGCACACCTCGCGCACGGCGCCGCGTCCGCCTTCGCGCCGCGTCACGTAATGCGCGCGGCTCTTCACCGCGTCCGGCGCGTGCGGGACCGTGACGCCGAGGCCGCACCGGAGGAGCAGCGGAAGGTCGGGCAGGTCGTCGCCGATGTGCGCGCACGCGGCGCCCGGAAGATCGAGCTCGGCGCGCAGCCGATCCCACGGCGTCAGCTTGTCCTCGGTGCCCTGCAGGAGCCGCCCGACGCCGAGCGCCCTTGCCCGGTGCGCGACCGCGGGCGCGTTGCTGCCGGTGATCCACGCGATCGTGACGCCGATGCCGGCCAGCATCTTCAGGCCGACGCCGTCGAGCGAGGAGAACGCCTTCATCTCGCGGCCGTCGTCGCCGTAGTAGAGCTGCCCGTCGGTCAGCACGCCGTCGACGTCGCAGGTGAGCAGACGAATGCCCCGTGCGCGCTGCGCGAGGTCGTCGGACAGCGCGGCCTGGGTCATACGACGCGCGCGCGGAAGAGATCGTGCATGTGCAGCGCACCGACGAGGCGGCCGCCCGCATCGACGACGAGGAGCGCGAGCTTCTTGGGCGGCGCCTCCATCAGATCGACGCATTCGATCGCGAGGCGCTCGGGGCCGATGGTCTGCGGCGCACGCGTCATCACGTCGGCGATGCGCGCAGCGCCGAAATCCTTCACGCGATCGAGGCAGCGGCGCAGGTCGCCGTCGGTGAAGATTCCGCTGACGCGGCCGTCGGCGTCGACGACTGCCGTCATGCCCATGCCCTTGCCGCTCATCTCGACGACCGCCTGGGCGAGCGTCGCATCGAGCGTGACGACGGGCAGCTCGGCGCCTGTCTTCATCACATCGCGCACGCGCGTCAGCAGGCGTCGGCCCAGCGCGCCGCCGGGGTGCGAGCGCGCGAAATCCTCGACCGAGAATCCGCGCGCGTCGAGCAGCGCGAGCGCCAGCGCATCGCCCAGCGCCAGCGCCGCCGTCGTGCTCGCGGTCGGCGCGAGGCCGAGCGGGCAGGCTTCGCTGTCGACGGCGGCATCGAGGTGGACGTCGGCGGCCTGCGCGAGGGACGAGCGTTCGTTGCCCGTCAGCGCGATGATCGCGGCACCCTGCCGCTTCAGGTGCGGCAGCAGGTGGACGAGCTCGTCGGTCTCGCCGGAATTGGACAGCATCACGACGACGTCGCCGGGCGCGATCATGCCGAGGTCGCCGTGGCCCGCCTCGGCCGGATGCACGAAGAAGGCGGGCGTGCCGGTCGACGCGAACGTTGCGGCGATCTTGTGCGCGATGTGGCCCGACTTGCCGATGCCCGACAGGACGACGCGTCCGCTCGAATTGAGGATCAGCTCCACCGCGGCTGCGAACGGCGCGCCGAGACGGGTCGCGAGCGCGGTGATCGCCGCCGCCTCGGTCGACAGCACCTGCCGCGCAAGCGCAAGTGCGCGACGCGAATCGAAGCCCGCCTGGCCGTCGGGCGGTGTCGCGGCGGCAGAGTCAATGGCCTTCTCGACAGTCATGCGGGCCAGTATAGCTCAGGGGGGTGCATCGCCCGGGTGCGACAAGTCGCTGTGCTACAGTCGATTGCGCCCGCAACGGCGCCCTTGCGAACGCGTCGCACGGATTCCCGGAACCCGATGCCGCAAACGCTGCAACTCATCCTCGTTCTGCTCGGCGCCGCCGTCGTCGTCGTCGTCATCTGCCGCCTGATCCGGCTGCCGCCGATCCTCGGTTATCTGCTGGTCGGACTCGGTGTCGGGCCGCATGCATTCGCGCTCGTCCCCGACACCGACAACGTGCGCGGCCTGGCCGAGTTCGGCATCGTGTTCCTCATGTTCTCGATCGGCCTCGAGTTCAGCCTGCCGCAGCTGAAATCGATGCGGCGCGCGGTA
>Ga0265331_10000484_pt1 | contig 38079 bp, 28 predicted proteins | sample 41923metaG_FD_202088 | JGI IMG/M metagenome (GOLD analysis project Ga0265331, IMG submission 202088) | Rhizosphere microbial communities from Carex aquatilis grown in University of Washington, Seatle, WA, United States - 4-19-23 metaG | ecosystem: Host-associated > Plants > Roots > Rhizosphere... | reverse complement strand
ACCAGCCTCGTGTTCCTTCAATACGCGGATGATCTGCTCTTCTGTAAATCTCTTCTTCATCGGTCTGCTCCTTCTCAGGGTTACAGACTCTACCTCATTTTGGCGACATTTTCGGGGAGAAGGTCAGCGCATCCAGATGACGGATGAAGAAGCGTTACTGCTATGGCCAAAGGTAAAAACTTTTGTAAAGGTTCATGACAAAGAGCCAAACATCAATGCGTTTGATCCACTGGAACGCCGTCTTGCAGAAGCCATAGTTTATATCAAGGCACAACGCAGGGCGCAGGGGGTTTAATGGATAAGGACAAGCTGCTTGAACTTATCGGAGAGGATGATCTGGGGCTTTTGAATGCCAAGTCAAAGGCCAATGCCCCCATCACGGCTGATGATCGGCTCTTGGCTTCATTCCAAGAGATAAACGACTTTGTGCGCCAGCGTGGGCGTGAACCGGAAGCCAATAGCAAGGACATTCATGAGTTTAAACTGCACAAGCGATTGGATTCATTCCGTTCCGATAATGATAAGGCCGCAGCCTTACTCGAATATGACGGGCTTGGCTTGCTTGCTAATCGACACTCGATTTCTACGATAGGCGACGTTTTCAAGGATGACGATTTAGGCATCCTGAACGACCCCGCTGAGAGTATCTTCACGCTTAAGAATGTTCCCAAAGAAATAGCCATGCCAGACTATGTGGCCAAGCGGAAGCCTTGCAGTGACTTTAAAGAGTTTGAGCCTCTATTCAAGCAATGTCATACTGAAGTGGCTTCGGGAAAACGCAAATTAAGACCGTTCGCGCAGGCTCAACAAATTTATAAAGGCCAGTTTTTTGTCCTTAAGGGAATATTGTTATATGTGGACGAAGTGGGGCCGCTCGAAAGCATAAACGGGAGAACCAATGCAAGGCTACGGGTAATTTTTGATAACGGCACGGAGTCAGACATGCTGCTTCGCTCTCTTTCAGCGGAACTTTACAAGGATGGGCGTCGCGTCACCGCGCATGACGATAATCTGCTCGAAGATTTTGAAAACATTACCGAAGAAGATACATCTACGGGGTACATTTATATTTTAAGCTCTTTAAGCGAAAATCAGGACATTCACTCCATACAGCATCTATATAAAATCGGGTTCTCTACTACGCCTGTGGAGGAGCGCATCAAGAATGCTTCTCAAGAGCCGACATACCTAAACGCTCCAGTTAAGATCGTTTCCGCCTACCAATGCTATAATTTGAACCCGCAGAAGTTGGAGCAATTGCTGCATACTTTCTTTGGCAAAGCATGTCTCGACATGGATTTATATGACGATGATGGCAAACGATATGCTCCGCGAGAGTGGTTTGTTGCCCCCATTGAGGTTATAGAAGAAGCTGTCACCCTGCTGATTAACGGCGAGATTGTTCATTACCAGTATGATGCCAACGAGCAAGAAATCACGGAGAGAAAAAATACATAGGCCTTGTCGAGAGCGCGTTCTTTGAATGGTTTGTCACTTGCAGCGCCCTTGCGTGTTTCAACAGCAATGCAGCTACCAAGGCGAGTTAGCGATCAAAAAATGCCTTTACTTTGTACCAAAGGCTACGTCGGTTGTTCTTTGTGACGTTATCAGAACTTGAGCTTATCGTTGCAGTCTTTTCCGTAACACGGCGGCTAAAATAGGTCTGTTGAGTAATGCGATCTTGCAATTGTCCCATAGCAATTTGTTTTGAGGACAATTGTTCTGCCCACTCGATCCTATTTTCCTTAATCCAGTAATGCGCTCTGCATGGAAAGTTCCAATTACCGATGGAAGGATATAAAGATATAGAAACGCCGTTAAAAGTCAGCGCCCAATCTATCGGACTGATCGGAGTCACGACTTCGCGGCTACATCCACAGCAACATCTATGCGCTGCACTGGCGAATTTAATGGAAACGTACAATACCCCTTCTTCAAGTTTATCGGGGAACTGATCGACGAAGGTGTGTCTGATGGTTTTTACGCGCTTCATGTTTTGTCGCAGTTGGTCATTTTGTTGCCACTGATAGTATAAGTGGAATGATGCTCTCGTTCTAGGTCATGGTAAAAACGCATTAGCTTCTTCCATTTTATGACCGCTAAAGCGGCAGTTAGGGCGTTGAGGTCAGAAACTTGGATGTTATGGATATACTCGTTGTTACCATCGTCGTCAGCAAAAGAGATTCTCTCTTCTTTCCAAATATGTTCCCTATAATTCTTTGTGCTGGTCGTTACCCTGGAGATGCCAGTGAGCGCATCGTCAACCAGATTGATGCCTATCCCGGTATCGATGAAGGGAACGCCAAACTCTTCGAGTTTCAGAAGAATTTCTTTCTTCTCCGCCCCGCCATCTATGCAGACAAAAACAAAATCCATTTTCTGTAGTTCGTTGGCATTCTCGCCATTAAGATAGTAACTATGGGCATGAATACCATTTCGCATTTTAGAATATAAATCCTTGAAATAATCCACCTTGTACATTTTTACTTTCAAATCTTCGAGCGAAGCCGCGCCAGGTGAGCGAAATGCATTGTGCTGAAGAAATTTGTCACCATCAAAAAGGTGTATATTTCTGACATGCGTTTTTGCAACATGGTCCAAGATGTATGACCCCGTTCCCCCGAGGCCGATGATCGCTATGCTGGACAGTTCCAGTTTGCTGGCAACGACGCCTATATCGGCACGGCTTGTAGCGGTATCAATATATTTGAAAACGTCGTTTTCTTCGTCCGCACAAATAACAGGGGAAGTTTTTGCGCTGACATCGGGATCAAGCTGCCGTGCGGGGGCACCGAGAAGGTTGATATAAGTCATAATCTTGTCGTAGTAATTTTCGTACTTACCGGATGGATACGGCTTCGCTGAGAATTGATGGTTGACAATGATGCTGTGCCCTAAATCTTTTGGCTCTGGAAAAGTGGTGTTTCTAAATTCACTGATTTCCGATCCGTCACCGTGGCAAGGATATTCCCCAGCGAAATAGATCGCATGCGTGTCAGGTGTCACAGTAATATTTGCGGACATGGTGAGGCTAGTCACCAGCATGCCGCGCGCCACTTCCCTTTGGGCATTCACATATGGAACGTCCTTAACAAGAAGATATGCGCCACGCATCTCGATGTCGTATTCTTCGTCGCGGAGGCGCTTAAGATCGGGGCTAAGACTTATTAGTCGGTGTGACATCGAAGATCATTCCATTCTTGATTTTGACGGATGAGCCTTTGGACATTTCCCCTTCGGGATTTTTTCTGGGGCCATCGCGGTAGATGATTGAAAAGAGGGCTTCAGTGCCAACGGGCATATCGGGAAAGGCAATTGCGCCAACTTGAGCGTAAGTTAGCACTCTGTCCGCGACCAGCTTGGTACGGGTATTGACGATGATTTCCCATTCTCGCTGGCTGTAAAGGTGTGCGCCAGCCTGAAGCTTGATCGGTGCGTCGCTGCGGGGGACGGCCACGTCATCCTCGTCCCCTTCGCTTTCCAGAAACAGCTCTTTATTGTGTGGGGCATTGGCTAAGGCATAAAGCCCCGCACCGGTAGTTGGTGTCGGACTTTCATATGCCACGCGATCAATATGAATGCGGACTTCATGTTTTTTTGGGTTCTGCTCGTTCATGGATGCCTCCCTAGTTTTGTTTTAACTGCGTGGGCATGACTTCAACTCTTGCGCCAGTGATCTGGCCTGCCGTGATCCGTATAGCGAACGCGTTCGACGTCGGGCTTGGCGTCCGGATGGCGCTCTTTTACCCAGTCGATGGCTTCCCCTTGCGTGGGGGTGATGACACTAGCCCTGTCCGAATCGGGCTTCCTGACGGCATAATCGCCCTCGGGGCGTCTCTCGATATAGAACCTGTCTTTGCTCATTTCTTCTCCTGTTCTCGTGGCGCAAGTATTTGACATTGCCGGGATGGCGTCATAAGCTGCACTACGTTCTGTCATAGACCTTCCGCAAGAAAAACCCCAAGAATGGAGCTTTGCGTAACGTCATAACTAACTATACGGATTGTCATATCATGGAGTCAAGCACAAAAAGCGCCCCATTCGCCGTGCGCTTGCGTAAGATTCGGGAAGAGCGAGAACTGACCCAGTCGGATTTAGCACGTAAAGCCGGAATGCAGCCGTCGGCCATTGCACACTTCGAGGCCGACCGTCGCAAACCGTCTTTCGATAATATCCGGGAGCTGGCTAAGGCATTGGTTGTAACGATTGATTACCTGATGGGGGGGAAAGAAGCGGCAACCACTGCTTTCCGTGATGAAGCCAAGCTTTCCGCTAGAGATAGAGATCACATCCAGGACATCATAAATATGATGGTCGAAAAAAAGGCTCAACGTTGAGCGCGAAAGGAAAATTCCGGTTGCAAATGGCGACCCAGCTTGGGGAGAAGACCGCAAAGGACTTCGGCTTCTCTCAATTTCCTATCGACCCTCTCTATATTGCGCGCCAGAAGGGCATAGAAGTTTTCCCAAAACGCGCGGACGTTAAAGGCATTTCTGGGGCACTAATTCTTGTCGGAACTAAGGCTTCGTTAATTTATTCTACGGAATACAATAATCTCGGTTTTGAAAATTTTTGTGTAGCCCATGAATTGGGACATTATTTTTTGCCGGGTCATGCCGAAGAAATTCTTGCCGCCGGTGGCAATCATGTTTCCCGCGCCGATTTCATACAAAATTCTTCCATCGAATTAGAGGCCGACCATTTTGCCAGCGGCTTGCTCATGCCATCCGCTTTGACCGGGGATTTATTAGGTAATGCCCAAATAGGATTGGAGGGCGTCTTGTCTTTGGCAAATACCGCACATAGTTCAGCCACCGCCGCCGCTATCCGGGCGGCACAATGTAGCCCCTATCCGGTGGCTGTTATTGTAAGCGAGGGAAGTACAATTGCGTATGCGTTCTTTTCTGAAGGATTTAAAGGGCTTGATAAAACTTCTTTTTTCTTTCGTAAAGGTGATCCATTGCCACTTTCGATGACGCGTGATTTTAATTCTAATGCCGACAAAGTCTTGGGTGCAGAGAAAACTTGCTGTGAAACCAAACTGAGCGATTGGTTTGATTGTCAAAGCCGATTGACTCTTGATGAAGAGATTCTTGGCTTGGGCGCCTATGGTTACACGCTAACGGTTTTATCCAGCGATATGCTTCCGCACGACCCTAATGAAGAGGAGGATGAGGACGAAAAGCTTGATCGGAGTTGGGAACCAAAATTTGCGTATAATCGATAACCGCTTAATGTTATTGTGGGGCGTTATGTGGGAGTAAATGGCCGTATCCGCTATTAACTATCCGATGAGCATGAATAACGCATAGTGATTCAGCATCACTATCGGCCAATCTGAGGTCACAACTCAGATTGGCCGGATGAAGGGGCTGCCTGTAAACCTATCGGTTCGGTCACGGGCGAGCTATAAAATAACTTCCTATAAATCATATTATCGTGTATTATGATTTATAGAAAGGCTGGCTATAACTCATGATCTGGAACTGGCAACGCAAGAATTGGCCCCGTTTTACCTATGACAAAGGGGCGCTGGAAGCTTTGGAGAGAAAGTTTCTTCAGGATTCCGGCCTGCTTTTTGGCGCGTTTAAACATCTCGGCGATGACGAGAAGACCCAACTCACCATCGACCTTATTAGCGACGAGGCTTTGAAGACTTCGGAAATCGAAGGCGAAATCCTCAATCGCGATAGTTTGCAATCCTCCATCCGCAAACAATTCGGCCTGCAGCCAGGTAAAGGCAAAATTCCTCCCGCCGAGCAGGGGATCGCCGATCTGATGGTCGATCTATACCGCACGTTCGACAAGCCGCTTACCCATGCGATGCTGTTCCGGTGGCACAAGATGGTAACAGCAGGGCGCGATGATTTACGCGACATCGGGCGCTATCGCACCCATCAAGACCCCATGCAGGTCGTATCGGGTTATTTGCACAAACCAAAAATCCATTTTGAGGCGCCGCCCTCCAGCCGCATGAAGGTGGAGATGGATCGGTTCATCGCGTGGTTTCATGACACCGCGCCATCAGGAAAACATCCCCTGCCGGTCATGGCGCGCGCCGGTATCGCGCATCTTTATTTCGTCTCCGTTCACCCTTTCGAGGATGGCAATGGCCGCATCGGGCGTGCGTTGGCGGAGAAAGTTTTGGCCGAGGGATTGGGGCAACCAACCCTTATCGCGCTATCGCAGACCATCGAGCGCAAAAGAAAGCTTTATTACGATGCCCTGGAACAAGCCAACAAGGACAACGAAGTAACGGACTGGCTGGTGTATTTTGCCAATACCCTTATTGAAGCCGAGCAACGCACCCAATCGGCAATCGAATTTATCATCGGCAAGGCGAAATTCTATGCCCGCCTGCAGGGACAGCTTAACGCCCGTCAGGAAAAAGCCTTGGCAAGGATGTTTGCTGAGGGCATCGACGGCTTCAAAGGTGGTTTAAGCGCCGAAAAATACATCGGCATAACGCAAGCCCCCCGTGCTACGGCAACCAGAGACTTGCAAGACTTGGTTGCCAAAGGCGCCCTCACCCGCACCGGAGAGCTTCGGCACACGCGCTATTGGCTGAATCTACCAACAGGGGACAAGTCAGGAAACGGATCGCCGCCATGAAGCGTGGCCGCGATGCTTAATTCAGAGGATGCGGGGCGCGGGTTCAATCCCTGAAAGTTTTGGGAGTCATTTGGGAGTAAAGAGTGGGAGAAACGAGCAATTTTTGAGAGAAACGAATATAAATTGACATAAAAATCAGTATATTAAGGGGGAGAACATGGGCGCGGACGGACTTTCACACGGTAGGGATCGCGGATTCAGTTCATCCCTCTAGCCATAGATATTTTTACATCCCACAAAATCGGGCACAAAGGTTGCCTAACAGGTTGATTCATCTGGATGGTTAAGACTATCATAATCCCTTGGTCGGCGGTTCAAATCCGTCCGCTGCTACCAGTCGGAATGTGTTGATAGGATATCAGTCAGAAATATTGATATTCGCGAAGCGTTGAACGCTCTTTTCCCCCTCTCTTTTCCTCCATACTTTCCGGTACGACGAAAAACAGAAGTGTTTTCACCCTGTTTTCAACCGCGTATGTGACGCAATGACCGTCATGAACTCTGGCCACAGGCGGCACAGCGAAAACATGCTGTGTTGAACCATGGGAAAGGTCGCCGATTTTGACAATAAGGATGCGCGGCGTATGAGGGGCAAAAGGTCGCGCCGCGCCTGATCGTGATAGGTAACGTCATCGCTTTGTAGATACCGTTGAACCGCCATTCTGGCCGTATACAGGGCAAGGGATATGCCGTAACCGGAAAACGAAGGAATGACGGCCATCTGATCGCCGAGCCGGTAAAGTGTGGTGGGTGTATGTGAGTTCGCGCGATGGACGAAGCCATAGGGAATGCCAAAGATGGAATAAGGACGCGGCCAGCAGGGTTCCGCGCCAGCCAATTGATCCGCAAGCGGCGGCGTCGCTTCCAGAATATTTTTAAATAACTGATCCCAGCTTTTGCCATACCGGATCAACTGATGTTTGGTGACTACGAGACAGAGATTGGCTTTTTCCTCTTCAACCGGTTCCAGCCCGCCATAACCGCCGTTGAACAGGAACAGCCCGATATGATCGTCCACCCTCTTTCTTTGGTGCGGCGTCAGGCGCACATGCAATTTAAATCCGACCAGATCGTTCTGGAGGCCACTTGGCCGATGCCAACCGTGAAGGTCGTTTTTGCCTGTCGCTAAAAAGACAGTCTCGGCCAGAAGCGGGGCGTGACCCGCAATTTCGATGCGCCACCACCCCGACGGTTCTTTGGTGGCCACCGTAACGGTTGCGCCGCGCTGAATGCGCGCGCCACACGCTTCGGCGCGGCGCAGCAAAGAGTCGTCCAGAACGCGGCGGGAGAGGCTGAGGGCCTGAAAAGGCAGGCGGCTTGTGACGGTTCTGTTGCTGCGCATGAGGCGAAGGTTGGAGATTCGCGCCGCGCCAAGCGTAATAAGATCAAGGCCAAGTTCATGGAGATCACGCTGCGCGTCGATGCTGATAAATTCGCCGCAGACTTTGTCATGCGCGGCAGCTTCTTTTTCCAAAAGCACAACTTTCCGTCCTGCCTGAGCCAAACGCGCCGCTGCCGCGCTGCCCGCGATCCCGCCGCCGATAACGGCGACATCCCAGCGGTTCAGTTTTTCCGGCATGACACGCCATAGCGAAACGGGAAAAACCACTGGATACGAATGTGCGCTTCGGGAATGCCGGCTTCTTTGATAAGGCGCAACCAGTCGGAAGCGATAAAGGCGCGAGCCACCGATAAGGGTGCGTCATGTTTGATCAGGCGATTACGGCAGAAAAACTTCACGACATATTTAATAAAGTAATACGGCAACGGATGGCGGTGCAGATCATTGATAAACCATCCGCGCGTGGCGTGGTGATCCATCCATTGCAGAAAGCGGACCAGTTCGTGATCGGACAGATGGTGCGCGAAGAGCGAGCTGATAATAAAATCGGCGCGATCCGTGGCATCGAGCGAAAACAGGTCGAGCGTTTCGAAACGGATCGGCGCTTCGTTGGGCGTTGCTTGCTCGGCGGCTTGTTTGGCCCACGGGTTGATGTCGATGCCGACAAGGTCAAGAGAAGGGTTTCGTTCTTTGGCATATGCCCAAATCTGCCGCAGCATATCGCCGCCACCGCTTCCTACATCCAGAACGGACACGGGTTGTTCGGGCGGCGCATCAGCCAATAGTGGCTCTAGCCATGCGCGTGTCGGGCGATAGGCGAGGGTCAGGTGGTTGATGGTTTCGAGCGTGCGCAAACAGTCTTTGAATTCTTCGAAGCTGGTGGATTGCGTGTCCATCCATTCCGCTTCGATGCTGCGTTGACGAAAATCCGGCATCGTCAGCCCCCCGCCGTTTGAAACAGCATGCTTTCGATGGTTAGTCCGGGGCCAAAGGCCATCGCGCACCCGCGCCCTGCGTTTGCGCTTAGCATCTCTTTTAAAACAAACATAATGCTCGCCGACGACATATTGCCGTAGCGGCGCAGGATGTCACGCGATTGGCGCAGCGTCTCATCGGTCAACCCAATGCCTTGTTGAACGGCATCAAGAATGGTGCGCCCACCTGGATGAACCGCCCAATGAGTGATATCTTCGGGCTTGCGATAACTGAGGATGGCATCAAGACGGGAAGGAAGCCCGGCGGCAATCGTCAAAGGTATTTTTCCCGACAAACCCATATCGAACCCGTTGACACCGATGCGCCAGGTGATCTGATCGGCACTCTCCGGCATCACCGTTGATGTAAAGCTTTGCAGCTCAATCCCGATGGGCTGCGCCGAAACGATGCTGGCGGCGCAGCCGTCGGCGAAGATCAGAAACGAAAGCGTCTGTTCCAGATCATCCGTTTCCTGCAGATGGATGGTGCAGAGTTCCAGATTTACAATCAGAATTGTGGATGACGGTTCCGAACGCACAATGTGTCGTGCCAATTTGAGGGCATTTAACCCTGCATAACAGCCCATAAAACCGATAACGGTTCTTTCTATGGCGGGGTTGAGGCCGTAATGCTGGACGATCTGAAGGTCGATGCCGGGCGCGTAAAAACCAGTACATGTCGTGATGATCAGGTGGGTTATGTCTTTTTTACATGCGCTGATCGTGAGTTGATCCAACGCGCGGACGGCCAAAGTCAACGCATGTTGTTCATAGAAGCGCATGCGCGTGTGCGTGTCGGGAAACGCCCCGCGTCGGTAGAAACCATCAGCATCGAAATCCAGCGGTTCAGTGCCGGGTTTCAGGAAGGAATAGCGGTGATCAATTTGCGCGCGCTCCGCCATGCGTCGGAACAAAGCGCGATGCCGTTCTTCGTGGAGCAAGGAGGGCGCGCAATCAACAAACTTGCTGTGGATGTCGTGCTCCGGCACAGCGGTGGCGATCTGGTTGATATAAGCTTCAGCCATTGGCGCCATCCTGTTGACGGATCGATGCAGGGGATAAGAAAGACATGAAGGATCGGCTTTCTAAAAGGGGGAATTCAGCAACACAGGGATGAAAGCACCGGCTGACTATTTCATTCCAGCCAGTTGATCCCGCAACCATATGTCGGCTTTGATCTCCGTGCCGTCGACCAGACGAACGGAGTAGGGGGCACCGGTAACCAGCGATTTGCTACCGATATAGAGAATAAAATCTTCTGCGGTGTGAATGCGGTTGCCAAGAAGATCAATTTTCTCCTGCAGATGTTCCTTCGCTTCCTTGCCATCATATTCATTTCCATTACGGATGAAGGTGAGGCGGGATGAGCCAATCACATTAAGCATATAGGTAATCTTGTCATGTTCGGATTCCTGGGCAAAGGCGGTCGTTCCGCAGGCGCCGGTGCCAAGGATCATGACCAGCAAGATACGAAGCAGAACGACATTCTTAAAGAGGCGATGGATCATGTGCATCGTGTTTCCAGCTTAGAGTTCATCATCAATGGGTAAGACGGAGAAAAGACTATTCGTGAGATTTCGCCAGAATCCGGCATGTGGATTAAAGTCATAAGAAACCATCTGCCCGTTCTCTTCGGTTACCCAGACCAAGGAACCTTCATTTGATGTTGATGGATCGGAATCCGGCGCTGCAGGCGCAAGCGTGATGCGGTAGCTGGAGGTAGGCGATGTCACATCGTCGAATAACGGCACAATCTTGGCGCAGAGTTCCGGACTGTGAATGATCAAGACTTGTTCGGTATTCAACCGCATGGATCGTGGGTCGAGGTTAAACGAACCAATCGCCAGATCGCGCCGATCCACCATATAGATTTTGGCATGCATGCCATTCTGGGAGGATGGCTTAAACATGCTCTTGGCAGAAGATTTGGGCTGCGACGATTTTATTTCGTAAAGATCGACGCCGCCTTTCACCAGAGCTTCACGGTAATGACCGTATCCGGCCTGCGCAGGCACCATATCGGTGGACGAAAGCGAATTGGTGATGATGCGCACGGCGACGCCGCGGGCGACCAGCCCGTTCAACCACGCCACGCCAGCATCAAGCGGCACAAAATAGGGCGTAAAGATTATAAATTCGTGCTGAGCCTTGCCGACCATCTTCTCAATGCGCGTTCCTGGTATGCTGGCGTTTGTTTCGCTGGGGTGATTAATTTTGTCGGGGACATCGGCGGCAAGATCGGCGCGTGCCCATATTAGGGGCACATCGCCTTTCTTTACGCCATGCGGCAGCGGCAACCGGTCCAGCCGTTTACCGATAGGCGATTGCATCATCATGTCCCAATGTTGCTTCATGTTGGCGTGCAGTTGCTCCACCTTATTGGCATCGGCTGGCGGCACATTGAGCGTGGAGAGGGGAAATGCCTCATCGCTATTCCAATAGGTGTCGAAGGTTGCGGATATTTGGCGCGTGATGGGGCCACTGGCGAAAACATCCACATCGCGAAAATCGACATCCGCGCTGGCGTCAAAATATTCGTCGCCGAGATTGCGTCCGCCCATGATCGATATCTGGTTATCGGCAATCAGCACCTTGTTGTGCATGCGGCGCATGAACTGATTGATATCAAAGAATACGTTGCCGATATGCGCGAAAAAGGATTCGTCTTGTGTCGAATAGGGGTTGAACACCCTGATCTCAATATTGGGGTGGGCATTCAGGGAAACAGCGCCTGCTTCAAAATCTTCGAGTTCCCAGTCATCCAGAAGCATACGCACGCGCACCCCCCTGTCGGCAGCGCGAGTAACAGCTTCGAGCAAGAGTTTACCGGTCGTATCTTCGCGGGTGCTGAAATATTGCATGTCGATGCTCTTCTGACTCGCCTCGATTAAGGCAATGCGCACCATCAAGGCTTCAGGGCCGGTTGGCAGAATATGAAAACCGGATTCGCCCGGATGATGTTTGGCGGCTTGAGTGTAAGCCTGCCCCAGACGCGTCTGCGCTGTGTCTTGTAAAGCGTAGGTGGCCGTTCGTGGGTAATACGAAGCCGGCAAACGCGTGGCGCAACCCGTCGTTAAGACAGTGAGTAAAAGAAGCCAAGAGTGGCAAGACGGTAGCCGGAACACAAGATTCTGACTTTCATTCGTTGCATAGCGTTTCAGGGTCGCCCATTCTATGGACAAACGATGTGAAGCCATTTGACGAATGTCAAATCAGTCCCTTGAAACTGAACTCTGGTTGTTTTTCGCGATCGGCCATGATTGTGCTACAAATGAAGACATACGATACAGATCTCTCGGCTCAGTCACCATCTTCCTAGCTCAGGGCAGAACCTCTTACATGGTCAAAAAATGCCCCATCGCCACGCCCAACCCAATCCCACGGAAGATGTTCGTCATGAACAATTGATCCGCCGCGAGGTCTTCAGTCCCGAACATCTCGAGCAATTCGCGGAGAAGCTGTCCGCCGAGCAAATCACCAATCCTGCGCGCGTTACGAACCGACTGCTGAGAAAACGTCTTGAGGACAATGAGCAAAAATTGCGTTCCGCCTGTCTGGCTATTTCCAAAGCCATCAATGACGGCTTTGAGATGCCGCCCGCGGCCGACTGGGTGGTTGATAATTTTTTCGTCGTCGAAGAACAAATCCACGCGATCCGTGCCGATCTACCTCCGCGTTATTATCGGGATCTGCCCAAGCTGATGAATGGACCGCTTAGCGGTTTTCCGAGGATTTACAGCATTGCGTTGGCCTATATCGCGCATACGGATAGTTTCTTTAACCCGCAGCTCGTTGAGAAATTTGTCAGTGCCTATCAGCGCAAGCAACCGCTGAATATTAATGAATTGTGGGCGTTGACCATCGCCCTGCGAGTCGCTTTGGTGGAAAATATCTGTCGCGCCGCAATGTTGATCATCGCCGACCGCAAGGTACGCATCAAGGCCGATGAACTGGCCGATGCGTTACTGAACGGAGTCGAATTGGGTCCGAAGGGGATTGAGGCTGGTCTTAAGAGCATCGCCCAAGCGCGCCTGTCGCCGTCCTTTGCCGTGCAGCTTATCCAGCGTCTGCGCGATCAGGATTCGCGCGTACTGCCTTTCCTTCAGTCGCTCGACAGCCGTTTGCAGGAGGAGGGGAGTTCAGCGCAGGAAATCGTCAGTACAGCCCATCAAAATCAGGGCGCGTTGACGGTCACGGTACGTAACATCATCACCAGCATGCGTCTGATTTCAACTTTCGACGCCGTCGAGTTTTTCGAAAAGGTAAGCTCGGTTGATCTTTTGCTGCGCGCTGAAAGCGGCTTTGCGGCCATGGATTTGCCGACGCGCAATCTGTACCGCCGCGCCATCGAACGGTTAGCGCGGCGTTCGAAGTTGTCCGAACTCCATGTCGCCGAACGCGCGATCTGGTTGGCTCAAACCGCGCAACGTGAAGCCGCCGCTCTGCCGCGCTCCCATGATCCGGGTTATTATCTGGTCGATGCCGGACGCGGGTTGCTGGAATTTGACATCGGTTACCGGCGCAATTGGCAGGACATTTTACGCAAATCAAGGCCAGCCACCAATTTCGTCGTTTACATACTGACCACTTTTCTTGTGGTCAACGGCATTATCGAATTCGGTCTTGCCGGTACGCTGATGCGGAAAGAACCGTTCTGGGTTGTGTGCATCCTTTTCGCTGCGGTCTTTTTTCCGGCGTGGGAAGCGGCGATTACGATCGTCAACCGGATTAGCCTCGTCCTTTTTGCGCCATCGATCCTGCCGGGCATGTCTTTGCGCGACGGTATTCCCGATGACCGGCGCACGATGGTTGTCATTCCGGCACTGCTGGGTTCCGAGGATGACATCACGGCGTTAGTCTCACGTCTGGAAGTGCATTACCTCAGTGACGCCGATGATAATCTGAGCTTTGCATTGCTGACCGATTGGAAAGATGCCGATCAGGAACGGATGCCGGACGATGCGCATCTGCTCGACCTCGCCCGACAGGCTATTGCCGTGCTTAACCGCCATTATCCTTTGCCGGACGCGCGCCCGCGCTTTTACGTCTTGCATCGCCGCCGCCAATGGAACGCGGAGCAGCGCGTGTGGATGGGATGGGAACGCAAGCGCGGCAAGTTGCATGAGCTGAACCTGCTGTTGCGCGGTGATGCGGGAACGAGCTTTCTGGACGCCGCCGATCCCGCCGCCCTACGCCTGCCTGACAACATCCGTTATGTCGTGACGTTGGACGCGGATACCCGCTTGCCGCGTGGCGCGGTCCGTCGGTTGATTGGCAAAATGGCGCATCCTTTGAACCGCGCGCAGATCGATGCCAAGCAGGGCTGCGTCGTCGAAGGTTATGGCATCCTGCAACCGCGCGTATCCTCGTCTCTGCCCGAACGTCATGCGGAATCACTGTTTCAGCGTATCTTCTACCGTGCCAGCGGCATCGATCCGTATGCCTTCGCCGTTTCCGACGTCTATCAAGATGTGTTTGAGGAAGGGTCTTTCACCGGCAAGGGCATTTACGACATCGATGTTTTTGAAAGCACGGCGACCCACCGCATTGCCGAAAATGCCGTCCTCAGCCACGATTTGATCGAAGGCATTTTCGCCCGCGCCGGTTTGGTGTCGGATATCGAAGTCGTTGAAGAATACCCGTCGCGCTATGACGTGGCCTGTATTCGCCAGCACCGCTGGGCGCGTGGCGATTGGCAATTGCTGCCCTGGATATTCGGCGCTTATGCCAAGGGAATCCCGTCCCTCGGGCACTGGAAAATGGTGGATAATCTGCGCCGCACCTTGACGGCGCCGTGCACATTTCTGGCGCTGCTGGTGGGCTGGAGTTTTCCGTTATACGCCGCCAGCCTTTGGACCGGCCTGATTATTGCCGCCTATACGATGCCGCTTCTGGTGAGTGTGATGGAGGATTTATGGCCGCGTCGGGACACGCCGCGCCTTAGCCATCTGGCGTCCGTCTATGAAGATCTTGGTCGCGCGGGCCAGCAGATTCTTTTCCTCGTTACCCTTTTGCCACATCAGGCGTGGCTGATGCTTGATGCGATTATACGCACGTTGTGGCGGCTCTTTGTCTCCCATCATAATTTGCTGGAATGGGTGCCAGCCGCCGAGGCTAAACAGCGTCGCCAGCGCACGTTCTTTGGTTTTTGCCGTTATATGTTTGGCGGGCTGGTGTTGACGGTTCTGGCCGTCTTTGTTCTGGTCACGACGCATTCGGCGATGTGGGCTGTGGCGTTGCCATTCTTGTCGCTGTGGTTCTGTGCGCCTGCGCTGGCTTATCTGTCCAGCCGTTCCACTGCGCCCGCCGATGCCATTGAACTGGACGAAGCGGAGCAAGCGCAGTTGCGCCTGATCGGCCGCGAGACCTGGCGGTATTTCGAGCATTTCGTGACGCTTCGCGATAATTGGTTGCCGCCGGATAATTTTCAGGAAGATCCCGCCCCCGTCGTCGCCCACCGCACCTCGCCGACCAATATCGGCCTTTACTTCCTGTCGGCCATCGCTGCGTATGATTTTGACTGGATCAATCTTGCGGAACTCTTGGATCGCCTCGGTAAAAGTTTCGCGACGTTGCAGCGGATGGAGCGTTATTCCGGCCATTTCTTCAACTGGTATGACACGGTCACGTTGCAACCGCTGGAGCCGCGCTATATCTCGTCCGTCGATAGCGGTAATCTCGCGGGCTATTTCCTTGTCGTTGCCCAGATGTGTCAGGCCGCGCCGCAGGAAAAATGTCTGGCGGCGGGTTGGCGCAATGGATTAAGTGATGATCTTGTTCTCCTGCAGGCGGCGCTCAAACGCGTCGTGCAGCCCGCACCCACCCTTGTCCTGCAACAGCTGCAGGCGGGGGTGCAAACCTTGCAGGCGATTTTGCAAGAAACACAGGCGGAACCTCAGTCGCTGAGACAGGCGTATGATACGCTCGTTGCCTTGAGCGAACCGGCTTTTGTCAATGACGACCTCGCCGCGCTCTATGTCGTCGAACGCGGCGAAAAGGCCAGCCGCGATGATGCCGATATCCAGCAATGGTGTCGTGCAATCACCGGTGCGATTCAGGCTAATCTGCAGATGTTGCGCCGTCTCGCGCCATGGCTGGAACAGCCGGTGGCATGGGTGAATGCACTGCCTGTTGATTTGCGCGAACGGCTCACCGCGACCATTCCCACACTGCATGACGTAAGCCGCTTGCCGCAACAGATAGCCGCCGCCATTGCCAAGCTGACAGGTGAAACGCCTGCAACCGATTACAGCCAGCTTCTGGAACTTGCGCGGCGCGGCGCGGTGGCTGCCGACGATTTACTGGCTGCCGCCGCTCATCTGGCCGCGCAAGCCACCAGCTTTTTCAACGCTATGGATTTCGGCTTTCTGCTTAACCCGCAGCGCAAGCTTCTCTCCATCGGTTTGCGCGTCGCTGATGAGGTTCTGGACCCCAGTTGTTATGACCTTCTGGCCTCCGAAGCGCGGCTGGCCACGATTGTCGCCATCGCCAAAGGCGATATTCCCGCCCATTGCTGGTTCCGCTTGGGGCGTACCGTTACGGCGATAGGGCATAAACCGGCGCTGGTTTCATGGTCGGGGTCGATGTTCGAATATCTTATGCCGACACTGGTGATGCGCGAACCGGATGCCAGCCTGATCGGCCAGACCAACCGTCTGATCGTCAAGCGGCAGATGGATTATGGTCAAACTTTGGGTGTGCCGTGGGGGATTTCGGAATCGGCCTATAACGCCCGCGACTTTGAAATGACCTACCAGTATTCCAGTTTTGGCACGCCCGGCTTGGGTCAGAAACGGGGGCTCAGCGAAAACATCGTTATCGCTCCTTACGCTTCGGCACTGGCCGCGATGATCGATCCCGTCGCCGCGCTTAAAAATTACCAACGCATGGCCGATCTTGGCGCGCATGGTTCCTACGGCTGGTACGAAGCGATTGATTTCACGCCCAAACGCCTGCCCGAAGGCAAGCTATGCGCCGTCGTGCATGCGTATATGGCGCATCATCAGGGCATGAGTTTGGTGGCGATTCAAAATGTTTTACTCGATGGCCGCATGCGCGACCGTTTCCACGCCGATCCGTTGATTCAGGCGACCGAATTGCTCCTCCAAGAATTGCCGCCGCGCCATGTCGCCCTTGCCGAACCGCGCTTTGAAGAGGTCGAATTCATCGCGCCGATCCGCGAGATCCGCGCTTCGTTCCCGCGCAGCTATAAATCGCCGCACAGCGCCACGCCGCAAACACAATTGCTCGCCAATGGCCATTACAGCCTGATGGTCACCGCCGCCGGTGGCGGGTACAGCAAGTGGCGCAACACCGCGATCACGCGCTGGCGCGAAGATCCCACGCGCGATGCATGGGGCAGCTTTATCTATATCCGCGATATGCGCAGTGGCCGCATATGGTCGGCGACCTATCAACCCACCGACAAAGAACCCGACGATTACACGGTGATCTTCCATGAAGATCACGCCGAATATCACCGGCGCGACGGCGATATCATGACGACGTTGAACATCGTCGTCTCGCCCGAAGATAACGGCGAAGTCCGCCGCCTGAGCATCACCAATCACGGCGATACGGAATATGATATCGAACTGACATCCTATGCCGAACTGGTTCTGACGACCGCCGCCGCCGATACGGCGCATCCGGCTTTTGCCAAAATGTTCGTTGAAACCGAATATCTACCGGAGCTTGGTGCTTTGCTTGCCACCCGCCGTCCGCGTCATCCGGATGAGCCACCGGTATGGGCGGTTCATGTCATTTCCATCGGCGGCAAGACGATCGGCGAGATCCAGTACGAAACCGACCGCGCGCGCTTTCTGGGGCGCGAGCATACCACGCGGCATCCCGTCGCCATGGATGGGCGGCCACTCAGCGATACTGTCGGCACGGTCCTCGACCCGATTTTCAGTCTGCGTTGCCGGTTGAATCTGAAACCGCGCGTGCCGACCCATGTTTCTTTCTGGACTCTTGTCGCTCCCTCGCGTCAGGCGGTTCTGGAGCTTGCCCATAAATACAGTTCGCAAAGCGCCTATAACCGCACTGCCGCGCGCGCGTGGACGTTGGCGCAATTGCAATACCAGCATCTGGGCATCACGCCGGACGAAGCGCGTCTGTTCCAGAAACTGGCCAACCCGCTGATTTATTCCGATCCGACCTTCCGCCCTAAATCCGAAATGATCCAAGAGGGAGCGGGCGACCAGTCGCTTTTGTGGTCGACCGGCATTTCCGGCGATAGCCCCATCTTGCTGCTGCGCGTCGATACCGCCACGGACATGAAAACACTGCGTCAGGTGGTGAAAGCGCATGTGTATCTGTCGATGAAAGGCCTTGATCTTGATCTGGTGATTATCAACGAACAGCCCACTTCCTATCTGGAGCCGCTGCAGCACGAGATGGAATTGCTGGTGCGCACGCGGCAGGCATTGCCCGGAGCTTATGGTGAGGGCGGCAAAGGCACCATTCATGTGCTGCGCGGCGATCAGATTTCCGTGGCCGCCCGCCGCTTGCTGCTGGCCGCCGCCCGTGTCGTGCTGACAAGCCATCGTGGCAGCCTCGTGGAACAGATCGACATCAACACCCGCGACGACGCGGTTTTCTACCCGCCGCGCTTGCGCCGCGCCGTGCGTTCGGCGGTCGTTGCCGCCGAACGTCCGGTTCTCGAATTTTTTAACGGCATCGGCGGTTTTGCCGCGGGAGGGCGTGAATATCTGACCTTTCTGGCACCCGGCCAGAAAACACCTGCGCCATGGATCAATGTGATCGCCAATCCTGCCTTCGGTTTCCATGTCTCCGCCGAAGGCGCGGCTTATACGTGGTCCGGCAATAGCCGCGAAAACAAACTGACCCCTTGGTCGAATGATCCGGTCAGCAATGAAAGCGGCGAGGCGGTTTACATCACCGATCTCGACACCGGTGAAATCTGGTCGCCTTCGGCTTCGCCCATCCGCAAGGAAGCCACGACGTATATGACGCGGCACGGCATGGGGTACAGTATCTTTGAAACCACGCATGCGGATATTTACACCAGCTCGACCCAATTCGTGCCGCTTGTCCATACGGTGAAAGTCACGCGCCTGCGCATCGTCAATCAGTCGACAACCATGCGGCGTCTGTCAGTGACGTCCTATAACGAATGGGTTCTGGGCGTCACCGGTAACAGTCCCGCCGGTCTGATTATGACCGCCAAGGATAGCGCCACAAGCACGGTTTTTGCCCGTAACCCATGGACGACGAATGGTGGCGGCGATCTTGCCTTCGCCCATCTTGGGGCCAAAAACATTTCATGGACGGGGGACCGGCGCGAATTTATCGGGCGCAATGGCACCTATCAGCATCCCGCCGCCTTAATGCAAAACAAAGCCCTGTCCGGCAAAACCGGCGCGGGCCTTGATCCCTGTGCCGCCTTGCAAACGGTGCTGGTTCTCAAGCCGCAGCAGGAGGTTGAGATTATCTTGCTGCTCGGCACTGCGACGGATAGCGCCGCCGCGCATGCACTGATCCACACCTATCACCCGCAGCATGTGCTGGCGGCGTTGCAGGAGGTCAAGACTTATTGGGACGGTATGCTCGGCCAGATTCAGGTGAAAACGCCGGATCGCGCCACCGATATTATGTTGAACGGCTGGCTGCTGTATCAAACCATCGCTTGTCGCATGTGGGCGCGTTCGGCTTTTTACCAAGCCAGCGGTGCCTATGGTTACCGCGATCAGCTGCAAGACGTCATGACGGTCGCGCATTGCCAGCCAGAAGCGACGCGCCAGCACATTCTCCGCGCGGCCTCGCGCCAGTTTGTGGAAGGTGATGTGCAGCATTGGTGGTTGCCATCAACAACCGATGCGGGGCAGGGCATTCGCAGCCGTTTCGCCGATGATGCCCTGTGGCTGCCCTATGTCACCGCTTATTATATCCAAATTACCGGCGATACCGCCATTCTGGAGGAGGTTGTTCCTTTTCTGGACGGACGGATGCTCGCCGATTCCGAAGCGGAGGCTTTTTATCGGCCCACCGTGTCTGCCGAAACCGCGACGCTGCTTGAACATTGCGCCCGTGCGATTGATCGCAGCCTGACCACTGGCGGTCATGGCCTCACTCTGTTCGGCGGCGGCGATTGGAACGACGGCATGAACCGCGTCGGGCTGAAAGGACAGGGCGAGAGCGTCTGGCTCAGTTGGTTTTTGATCGCGACGATCCGGCAATTCAAACCGCTGGCCGACCGTCAGATGTCCGAACGCGCCGCGCGGTGGGATGAACACGCCGTTCGGCTCGCGGAATCCATCGAACAGAACGCTTGGGACGGTGAATGGTACCGGCGCGGTTATTATGACGATGGCACGCCGTTGGGTTCTGCTTTCAGTGACGAATGCCGCATCGATTCCATCGCGCAATCTTGGGCGGTGCTGGCGGGCGTTGCTCCGCCGGAACGCGCCGCCACCGCCATGCGGGCGGTCGAACAAAATCTGCATCTCCTCGATGAAGGTATCGCCGTTTTGTTCAAGCCGCCCTTCGACCGGACGGCCAAGGACCCCGGTTACATCAAGGGTTATCTGCCAGGGGTGCGCGAAAATGGCGGGCAATACACGCATGCCGCGCTGTGGTCGGTAATGGCGTTGGCGCAGCTGCAACAGAACGAAAAAGCGTTTAGCCTTTTCAGTATGCTAAGCCCGATCCGCCATTCGGAATCGCGCATGGCGGTGTTCCGTTACAAAGTGGAACCCTATGTCGTCGCTGCCGATATTTATGCGAACCCGCAGCATATCGGGCGCGGTGGTTGGACATGGTATACCGGCTCCGCCGGTTGGATGTACCGCGCCGGTATCGAGGCGATTTTGGGTCTGCAGGTGCAGGACGGCAAGCTACGCCTCGTTCCCTGCGTTCCGCAAAACTGGCATGGGTACGAATTATCCTACCGCTACCACGCCACCCGTTATCGTATCCAAGTCCATAATCATAACGGCAAAGGCCATACCGTCACCGCCTGCGACCTGGACGGCAAAACCCTGCCTCCGGACGCGTGGATACCGCTGACGGATGACGGTGCGGATCATGTCATCACGTTTGTGCTGTGAAACAGGGCTGTTTTCCGGCTGGTTGTTCACCCCCGTTTTCGCGCTTTCATCAAGCAGAGGCTGGATTTCCCGATTTTGCAAAGGGCTTGCGAATGTCTCGTGGGGCGACTACCAACAAGGGTGAAGTGACGAATCATTCGTGTTTTCCAGTCCTTCACACAACCTTAGGAGAAGATAATGGCCAAGAAGAAATCCAAGAAAGTTGAAGCGGCTCCTGTGCGTCCGGTTAAGGAAACGCTGACCAAGTCGGCGTTGATCACCTTGATCGCTGAACAGAATGCTATTCCACGCAAAACCGCCGCTGGCGTTTTCGCGACGCTGGAAGGCGTGTTCCTCGGTTCCGTGCATCCGCGCGGCGTCGGCGAATTTACTTTGCCTGGTTTGCTGAAAGTGACGTTGCGCAAGGTTCCGGCTCGCAAAGCTGGCACATTGATCCGCAACCCCGCCACCGGCGAAATGATGAAGGCTGCGGCGAAGCCCGCCAGCATGCGCGTCAAGATCCGCGCTTTGTCGAAGCTGAAGTCGGCAGCGACAGCCTAAAGCCGGTTTGATTTATGTGCTTGGAAAGAGCTTGGGCTTCCCGCCCAAGCTCTTTTTTTGTCGTGCGCGGGACGGAAAGCTTCGTTACGATAAGCCGTCCCCATCGCACAAAGGCCTGCCGGTTTCATGTTCAAAGGATTTACAGCCCCTACCGCCAAGCGGCGTATACCGCATGCGCTGTCCCTACAAACGACAGGGGCGGGGCAGGGGCGGCGTGTGTGCCTCGTCAGCGATGTTTCGGTCGATTCCGAAGCGGCGCAGCGTCTGGCGGCGCAATTGCGGGCGGATGGCTGGGCGGTCACGCTGCTCGACACCGCGCCGCCGGATCAAGCCGATGCGGGGTTTCAAGGCGGGGCGTACCAACGGTTGGCGGTGCTTTATCGCCCGACGAACTGGTATATCCAGATGCAATCGCTTCTGGCCTATCACTGGCTGCGTGGGCAGACATTTGATCTGGTGCTGTTTCATCAGGGGTTCGGCGCGGGGTATTATAGCCTGATGGCGCGGCGGCTGGGTTTGGCGTTTGCGCAAACGCCGTTGGTTGTGTTTCTAAGCGATACGCATGCGCTTGCGCTTGAACGGCATGTGCGCTTCCCCTCTGGTCGTAACGATTTCGAAATCGATTTCATGGAACGCAAAACCGCCGAGCTTGCGGATGGCGTGATGGCCGCATCGGCGGGGTTGGTGAAGGCTTTGCGTGAGGCCGGATGGACTTTATCTGTTGCTTTAAGCGCATTCGAAAATCACGCAAAAACAAAGACATGGGGCGCGTGGTTGAGTGAGCGCATCAAGCTTGCGCAAACCGCCAAGGCATCGCCAGCCAAGCCGGTATTCCTGTCGGTATGCGTCGCGACGCATAACCGTCCGGCATGGTTGCGGGAATGTATCGCCTCCCTCGAACAACAGACTTATGCGCCTTTCGAGGTGGTCGTGGTTGATGACGGCAGCACCGATCCTGCGGTTGCCATGATTCAAAAAGACCTCGCGCCCTTGTTCAAGGCTAAAGGTTGGACATGGGTTCGGCAGGACAATGCCGGTGCTGCGGCGGCGCGGAATCGTGCCGCCAAGCTGGCGCGCGGTGCCTATTACCTGTTCATGGATGACGACGATATCGCCTATCCGGATGAGCTTGAACGTTTCGCCCTTGCGGCGGCGCGGGGCGGTTCCGTGATCGCGTGCATTTTGGGTATGCATCCGGAAAGCGAAAACACCTTTCCGCCCACCGCCCATCTGCCGGAACGGCAAGGCAGCGGCACGCGTCCCGTCGGCTGGACGCCTATCGGCGGCGATTTGTTGCTGACGTCTTTCATCAATGTGGCGGGTTATGCGCACGCGCTTTATGAACGAAAAATGTTCAAGAAACTGGGCGGCTTTACCTCCGGCAAAGATGTGGTGTTTGAAGATTTCGAATTTCTGGTTCGCGCTCTGGCTGCCGGATACAGCATAGATGTGGTGCCGGAAGTCCTGATGCTCTACCGCCGCACCCGCCAATCACGCAGCATGGGGCCGGATATTTTTCGTGGGCATCTAAACAGCTTGCAGCCGCTGGCTCAACTTCTGCCTTCGCATCTCCGGCCCTTGCTGCTGCTGGCGCGACAGGAATGGTATCACCGCCACTGCCAGCGGCGGGATGGGGATTTGTGATTGCCGCCTAAGACCGTGGGAGGCCATAGCTGCACCCCTCCCGCTTGCGGGAGGGGAGTTCTACTGTCCCTTCCCCACCGCAAAAGCCCTTACCTGCTCCGCGATCATCGGCATTCGTACCATCTGGTTATAGCCATACAGCTTTTCCTCCACCCGTCGCGCGCCGATGGCGGAGTCGGCCGCCGATGCGGCATGCGGATCATGGATAGCTTCGGCGCATTGTGCCGCGATGTCCTGTCCCCAGTGGAATCGAAACAAAGAAGGCACATCGGCGAAATGTGTATCCCACCACGCGTTGGTATCGCTGACCACGCAAGCGCGGTTGCAGAGGCCGAGGGGAATGCGTTCATGAATCAAATCATAACCATAAGGCGAGGTGTTGAACACGAACTGCGTCTGGTTATACATCCGGTTGGCTTCGTAACCTGAAACGCTGGGTTTGAAAATCGCTTTGGTGTTGGTTTTGTCGATGAAATCCCAACCGTCGCCGATAATCACCGCGCCTTCCTGAAACTTCAGCCATTCCACCACCCGCATGGCGCGGCGCGTGCGGATATAGTTTTCGATAAGATCGGCAAAGCCCCAGAACTCCGCCCAGTAACGTGCCGGATCATGGCCGGAAGCTATGAATGCCTCCGTCAGCAAATCGCAAATGGTCAGGTTTTCGTCGGCTTCCGCTTTGGCGATCGCCGCCCATAGTGCTTCGCGCAGCGGTTCTTTCACCTGATTGATGCCCTCGGCAAAGACGGCGGGCGATTTGCCGGATTTCAGAAACAAATGCCGGATCGGGCGGTCTTTGAAACGGATGTCCTGTTCATACGGTATGCCTGCCAGTTCATAGGGCAACAGCGCGCTCAGTTGATCGCTTTTGACAAAGCGTTTCTGGATATCGTGATGGCAGCCGAACAGATACAGATTGGCGACATAGGGGCTGTCGCCGAAATGATTATAGATGTTGCAGCACGGGTTATCGTGATGCAGCGACAGGAACGGGGTTTTGAAATGTGTCCATACGCTTGGTCCGTCGTTGCCCATCGTCAGGCGCGACCCCACCCCTTGCAACGCGAAGCAAAAAGCGACCGCGCCGGATTGCAGTTCGTTTTGCAACTGCCGTGCCCCGTCGGGGGAGGATAGATCGACCGTTACCGCATCCCAGCCGAAGCTTTGCAGACCAAGGGCGTAATTCTGCGACACCAGATTCAAAACCTGATTCGCGCTGACATAGGTAAGGCCGAGGATTTTTCGTTTCATGCGCCGCAAGGCCCGAAGGGGTTGGAAAGATGAAGCTATTGCCCTTTCGGCGTAAATTCAATTTAATATGATTCCCTCCATCGAAAGCCCAGCATGATCATCACCCGTACCCCTTTGCGCATTTCGTTTTTCGGTGGCGGCACGGATTATCCGGCTTGGTACAACGAACATGGCGGCGCGGTTTTGGCGACGACGATCAACAAATATTGCTACATCAATTGCCGGTATCAACCGCCTTTTTTCGAAAACCGTTACCGCATCGCCTATCGCCAGATTGAACTCTGCCGCAACGTTGACGAGATTCAGCATCCCTCCGTGCGCGGCTGTCTGAAATATCTCGGCATTCAGGAAGGGATTGAGATGGTTTACGCCGGTGACCTTCCCGCCAATAGCGGGCTTGGTTCCAGCTCCAGCTTCACGGTGGGGTTGCTGAACGCCCTCTATGCCTTGCAGGGCAAGATGGTGTCGCAAGCGGATCTCGCGCTCCGCGCCATCGATCTGGAACAAAATGTGATGCATGAATCGGTGGGGTCGCAAGACCAGATGATGGCCGCGCATGGCGGCTTCCGCGTTGTGACTTTTGGCCGCGACCAGATCACCACCTTGCCGGTGATTTTGGGGGCGGAGCGGTTGAACCTTCTGCAAAATCATTTGATGATGTTCTACACCGGCATCCGCCGTTTCGGCGCGGAGATCGCCAAGGACAAAATCCAGAACATGCCCAAACGTTCGACGGAACTCAGCCGCCTGCGCGGGCAGGTGGATGAGGCGTTGGAGATTCTAACCTCCGGCAGCGATATCAGTGATTTCGGCCATATGCTGCATGAAACATGGCAATTGAAACGCTCCTTGTCCGACCGGATTTCGCCGCCGATGGTGGATGAATTGTACGATAAAGCCATGGCGCATGGCGCGCTTGGCGGCAAATTACTGGGCGCGGGCGGAGGCGGGTTCCTGCTGTTCTTCGTGCCGCCGGAGCATCAGAAACAGGTCAAGGCCGCCTTGCACCCCATCCCCCATGTGCCGTTCCGTTTCGACACGCACGGCACGCAGGTGATCCATTTCGAAAGCAAAGGCCACCCCATACCGGATCAGGAAGAATGGGAACCACCGGCGACGGGCGCGGGGACTCTGCCTCTGGTTTCGGCAAACTGAGCCATGCCCGTTGACGCGATCATCTTGGCGGGGGGCAGGGGGACGCGGCTGGCGAGCGTCGTCGCCGATGTGCCCAAACCCCTCGCCGAGGTGGCGGGGCGGCCTTTCCTCGACCTCCTCATGGATTTTCTGATGAGCAGCGGCAGGGTGGGGCGCGTTGTCGTTTCGGCGGGTTATAAGGCCGAGCTTATTCAAGCTTGGGCGGCGCAGGCACCGTGGAAAAAGATCAGCGTCGTGGTCGAACAGGAACCGCTTGGCACCGGCGGCGGCTTGTTGCTGGCCTTGGATCATGTCGCCAGTGATACGGTGTTGGCGTTGAATGGCGACAGCCTTGTGCGTCTTGATCTTGCCGCCTTGCTTGAAGCACACCGCGCGTCCGGCGCGGCTTTCACGATGGCGGTAACGCCGGTGGCGGATGTTTCCGGTTCCGGCGAAGTGGTGTTGGATGGCGCCCGCGTCACCGCCTTCCGCGAAAAAGGCGGCGATCCGCATGCGGGCTGGATCAATGCGGGGATTTATGTGATGCAGAAAGCGGCGATGGCCGCTTTCCCGCGCCGCGCCGCGTCGCTGGAATATGATCTGGTGCCGGAGCTTTTGAAAGCGGGCGTCAACGCCTATCGTGCCTCCGGTGCCTTCGTCGATATCGGCACGCCCGCCACCTACGCCGCCGCCGGTACCGTTTTGGGAATCAAAGGATAGGCAAGAGCAATAGAATCCCCCTCCCCTCCGGGGAGGGGTTAGGGGCGGGGTATCGGTTAGGTTTAGCCAGAACGGCAATCATTGTTTCTGGTATTTGCCATAACCCCGCCCCTTACCCCTCCCCGGAGGGGAGGGGAATTTTACTGTTATCGCCGCATGTGCTTTTCTTTATTTGAGCAGGAACAACGACATGACAAAAAAACGCGCACTCATTACCGGCATCACCGGCATGGTCGGATCGCATCTGGCGGATTATTTGCTGGAGCAAACGGATTGGGATGTTTTCGGCATGTGCCGTTGGCGCAGCCCCTTGGATAACATCGCGCATCATTTGCCGCGCGTGAACAAGAATGACCGGTTGTCGCTGCTCTATGGCGATTTGCGCGATTATCACGCGATCCACGATGTCGTGGCGCAAAGCCAACCGGATTATGTGTTTCATCTGGCGGCGCAGAGCTATCCGAAAACCTCTTTCGCCTCGCCGCTCGATACGCTGGAGACGAATATCCAAGGTACGGCGAATGTGCTGGAAGCATTGCGTAAGAATAACTGCGACAAGGCCATTATCCATGTCTGCGCCTCGTCCGAAGTGTTCGGGCGTGTCGCGGCGGATAAATTGCCGATCAACGAAGAATGCGGTTTTCATCCCGCCTCGCCTTACGCCATTTCGAAAGTCGGCACGGATCTGATCGGGCGGTTTTATGCCGAAGCCTATGGCCTCACGGTGATGACGACGCGCATGTTCACGCATACGGGGCCACGGCGCGGGGATGTGTTCGCCGAATCCTCCTTCGCCAAACAGATCGCGATGATCGAGGCGGGGCTGATCCCGCCGGTGGTCAAAACCGGCAATCTGAATTCGCTTCGCACCTTCGCCGATGTGCGCGATGCCGTGCGCGCTTATCACATGCTGGTAACAGTGAACCCTGTGGCCGGAGCCTATTACAATATCGGCGGAACGTTCAGCTGCACGATCGGCGAGATGCTGAACAAACTTCTGTCCCTATCGACGCGGAAAGATATCAAAGTAGAAACCGAAACGGATCGCCTACGCCCCATCGATGCCGATTTGCAAGTCCCCGACACCACCAAATTCAAAACCCACACAGGCTGGGAACCCACCATCCCCTTCGACACCACCATGCAGGATCTTCTGGATTACTGGCGCGGGCGTGTCCAAGCGGGCGGGCAGTTTTTGACGCGGTGAGTGAGCCAGCCATGTCGACCTGCTTCGAAGTATCCATCGCGATATGAGCGGTGGTGCTCCCCTCCCGCTTGCGGGAGGGGCGGGGGGAGGGCTGGGCAACCGAAGCACTCCTGTTTACCAGCCCACCCCTACCCCTCCCGCAAGCGGGAGGGGATAATTATGTCTCCGTCCCATCATCCCGCCGCGACAGGATCGGGTTCTTGATCGGCCACCAGATTTTATAAGCCGGATCGTTCCATAAAACCGTGAATTGGCCGGAGCGGTCGTACTGCGTGTTTTGTTTGTAATGAAAAATCGCGCTGTCACTAAGGACGACATGGCCGTTGCCGTGTTTCGGCGGGATCAGCAATTGCAAACGGTTGGTATCCGACAGCGTAAAGCCTTCCCATTGCTTATAGGTCGGCGATGACGGATCCATGTCGAGGATGACGATGTAAAATTTCCCCGACAGGCACGACACCAGCTTGGTCGTCGTCGCGTCGCCATGCAGCCCGCGCAGGACATGGCGGGTGGAGGTTGAAATATCATCCTGAATGAAATCCGTGGTGATGCCCGCTTCGCGGTACAGATCGCGGTTATAGATTTCGATATAACTGCCACGAAAATCTTCGAACATGGTCGGCGGCGTGATTAGTTTAACGCCGTGCAATTTGGTGGCTTCGACTTTCATGGGATTATGCCTCGCGGAAAGGGTTGGCTTTGTACCATTCCAGAGTCCGGCTGAGACCTTCGGCCAGCGTCACCTTCGGCACGAAGCCGAGTTTGCTGCGGGCAAGGCTGTTGTCGATCAGGCGGAACGGAATGGTGGAGGGCTTACTGGCATCGAAACGCACATCGGCATTGTCGAAACCATCGGCCTTGATCGCGGCTTCCAGAATAGCGCGGACGCTGACCCCTTGCCCCGATGATATATTGACGGCGAGGAAACGTTCATCGGTTTTGAAGGCCAGCATCAACCCGTCGATGAAATCGTCGATATAGATCAGATCGCGCACATCCTTGCCAGTGCCCCAGACTTCCATCGGTGTCTGGCGTTCGGCCACGCGGCGGATCAGAGCGGCGGTGACGTGCGAGGTTTTGAAATCGAATTTATCGAACGGCCCATACACATTGGACGGGCGCACCACCACGGTGGCCATCGGGTTTTTCAGCTTCTCCGCATAAATGCGGCACAGAATTTCACCGGTGCGTTTCATCCAGCCGACGGGGAAATAAATATCCGGCGGGTCGGCGGTGAACATATCCTCTTCACGCGCCGCGCGTTCGCCGGTGGACGGATAGGCCGCGCCGGAGCTGATAAACAACGTCTTCTTCACGCCCGCTTCGTATGCCGCTTCCATCAGATAGGCATTCATCACCATATTCGGCGTGACGTGGCTGAGCGGCGAATTGGCGATCACCGCCGCGCCTTGCGTGTTGGCGGAACAGATAAACAAAGCCTCCATCCCCGCCGTGACCCGCTTGCAATCTTCGGGCAAGCGCAAATCCGCCTGCACCCATTCGACCGATCCATGCTGGAAACGCGGGGGTTTGCGGAAATAGGTGGCTCTAACGCTTGCGCCTTCCGCCACCAGACGTTTGATAATATGCGTCCCCAGAAACCCCGCGCCACCGGCGACGAGTGCTTTCAGATTTTTGACGTCGGTCATGATTAGGCCTTTGCTTGCTTGAAATAATTATGGCGTTGCAGGAATTCCTCGCGGTTGGCTTGGAACCAGTTCCATGTTTGCTCTAACCCCTGACGCAGCGATGTGGTGTGGGTGTAGCCGAGCCATTCCTTGGCGCGGCTGATATCCATCACGCGGCGCGGAAAGCCCGATGGTTTCGTCGCGTCGAAATGCGCCGTGAACGGAATGAAGCTTTGCAGGGTTTCGACCAGTTCGCGCACTGTCACGCCCTGGCCGCTGCCCAGATTGACATAGGTGCCACGCGTGCCTTTCAGCAGCGCGAGGATGACGCCCTCCGCCACGTCGCTGGCGTAGGCGAAATCGCGGATGGCGGAACCGTCACCCCAGACCGTCACCGGATTTTCGCCGTTGGCGATGCGCGACATCAGGCTGGGGATGACCATGGCGTTTTCGGGGTCGAAATTATCGCCGGGGCCATAGACGTTGCAGGGGCGCACCACGGCGAAATTATCCATGCCGTATTGAATTTTGTAAGCCTTCACCTGCAATTCAGCCATGCGTTTGGCCCAGCCGGGGAACATGTCCATCGGCGCCCCTTCCGCATCGCCGTCGCTTTCGACAAAAACTTCGGCACTGGGGTACGCGCCGATGGAGCTGGTGTACACCACCCGCTCCACCTTGTTGATGCGGCAGGCTTCCAGCACATTGGTGTTCATCATCAAGAGCGGTACAAAGAAGCTCGCCGGTTTGCTCTTGGTCACTTCAATCGAGCCTTTGATGCCCGCGACATGGCAGACGAAATCCGCGTCTTGCGTGATTTTTTTGACGAAGGTGAAATCGCACAAATCGCCTTGCACATTATCCGCCTTCGGATGCGCGATGAGTTTGTCCAGCGATACGCTGGTCACCTTCGCGCCCGCCTCGCACAGCATGCGCACAACTTCGCGGCCAATCATGCCGGTGCCGCCGGTAATAACCACGCGCTTGCCAGCGCAGCGCGTCAGGATGTCTTGGGGGAGCATAGAGATTCCTTTGTCCTTAAAATCAAGAATGCGAGATGACATAAGTACGGTCGTATCCCCCTCCCCTCTGGGGAGGGGCAAGGGGCGGGGTGTTGGTTGCCATCAAGAGTAAGCGGGTGGGGTTGGGATCAATGGAGCCTGAACCCCGCCCCTAACCCCTCCCCGGAGGGGAGGGGAACACATCACTCTTGCGGCACTTTCATTCTTACTACTCCACGACGAAATAGGAAACGCGGGAGGCGTGGGGAAAGCGTTTCAGTTTGACGTTGTTGAGGCCGAGGACCTCCATCACCGCCGTCGTTTCCCCCGGTGATTCATGGTCGTTCAGTTCGTCGAACGCGACAACGCTGCCTTTCACCAAGCGGGGGCGGATGGTTTCCAGAACCTTTTTGGTCGGCTCATACAAATCAAAGTCAAAATAGGCCAGAGCGATGATGGTTTCGGGATTATCTTTCAGATAGGCGGGGACTTCCTTGATCGCGTCGCCCTTGCGGATTTCGAACTTCTTGATGTGCGACAGCGGGTTCAACGCTTCGTGCATCTCGACCACATCGTTCAGATAATTTTCGTACCCTTGCGTTGTCGCCAGAGTCCCGACTTTCATCATCTCGTGGTTTTTGTCCTGCTCGGCGATGCCGGGAAAGCCGGTGAAGGTATCGAAGGCCACCAGTTTGCGATGCCGGTTGAACGGGTCATAGATGCCGCGCAACGCCGCGAACAACGCCATATTCTGACCCCAGCGCGTGCCGAATTCCATGACGACGCCATGGACATCGACGATCTGCCGGAACAGAAAATCCATGCACAAAATCCGCGCCAGATTCTTGGATTCAAGGAACAGGCCGAGATTCGACAACAGCTGGTCATCCGGTATCGGCGCGCGTTTCAGCAGCGCGTGCATCTGGTCGCGATTGCGGGTTTCGCTGGCGGAATTGAAATTCAGAATCGATGTGGGTTCCATGGAGCCTCGGCAGGAGCGGGGACGGGTCTTCACCATAGGCGATGGGGCGCGGGGTTTCAACTGCGGCGCATTTTTCTGTTTCGTTGTTCCGGCGGGCGGTCTAGTCTCGACCTCCCACCTCAGCGTTGTGTTATCCCCATGTCCCTTCCTGCCGATCATCAGCCCGCCGGTCTTGCCGCCATGCGCTATCTGCTGCAGGAACGCGAACAGCTGATCGCCACGTTGCAGGCCGCGAAAGCGGAGCAGGACAGGCTGGCGGCGGAGCTGGCCTCGATTCAGGCGCTCCGCGCCAGCAATCAGTTAATCCAGATTGAATATGGTTACACGCCGAAATGCCGCGATTGGCGCAGCGCGCCCTTTGTCGCCCGCTTGGCCGAGCAGTTCAAACGCGACGAACCGGCCTATGTCGAGTGGTTGAAACGCTTTGCCCGTTATATTCCGAACTTCACCACGATCGCGGTACAGGAAGGCGATGTCGCCGATGTTCGCCAGCCTTTCTGGATCAATGACTGGTTGCCGGGCTTTGACGCGATAACCCTGTACGGCATGGTGGTGGAACGTAACCCGCGTTTGTATGTGGAGGTTGGCTCCGGCAACTCCACCAAATTTGTGCGGAAAGCGATTGCCGATCATAATCTGCGCACCCGCATCATCTCCATCGACCCCTATCCCCGCGCCGAGATTGACCAGATTTGCGACGAGGTGATCCGCAAGCCGTGCGAGGATGTCGATCTGGCCTTATTCAAAAACCTGACTGCCGAGGATATGGTCTTTATCGACAACAGCCATATTTCCTTCATGAACACCGATGTCACCGTGTTCTTCTGCGAAATTCTGGGGATGTTGCCGAAGGGGCTGGTGTTCGGCATCCATGATATCTACCTGCCCTTCGATTACCCCGATATCTGGAAAGAACGTTGGTACAACGAACAATATCTGTTGCTGATGTATCTGGCGGGCGGAGCGGATGGCGACAAAGTCATCCTGCCGAATTTCTACATCTCGGCGAAACCGGAATTACGTGCTCCGTTACTGCCATTTTACAATGCGCCAACTTTTGATGCAGTTCAGCCCTATGGGGGCATCTTCTGGCTGCAACGGGCAGGGAATTTCTCCGTCTGATTTTAAGCTTTTTTCTGTGCTCGATTCGCGTCACGTTCCGTTGCCGGTACATAGCGTGGTTTGGGTATGATCGTTCCCGGACGGAGGCGTGGATGGAGGCCTTGTTTGTAAAGGCTTGCTGAAAGTTGGAAATATTTGTCGTAGGGGACCAAAGCATTTCCAAGTTGCGGCGTTAGGCTATCGATCAGGGCATCGGGGTCGGCAGATACGATAATGTCCCTGAAATAATCGACGATCTCGATCGCATAATCCTGATAATTATAAAGATCGAGAAGGGTCACGAATTTAAGAACCATTGCCTCCGTCCACTCAATCTCGTTTGTGCCGTTTTGCGCGGATTTGATGGGATCGCGGAAATACAAGGCGTTCCCACCGATGATCTGGCCGTAAGTGTGGTATCGCTTTGGTTCTGTGACGCTTTCACTGCCATCCGGCTGTGTCTCGGAAATCAGATGTCCGAGCGGCATCGGATTGCGGGGAAAACGCCAGCATTCCAGATCGAACATAAAGAAGCCTTCATCGCGAAAGAAGGCATCCATTTCACCAAGGCCCGCTTGCCCCTTTTTGACATCGGGTTCCCAAATATATTCTGTAAGGATGCCCAGAACTTTCTGTTCACTTAGAACATTCCGGCTGGCTTTCAAAATCGGATATTCGGCCCCCTCAACATCGATTTTCAGAAAGTCGATGTGGTCGACTTTGTTTTTAGCCACAAATGCGTGAAGCGTTTCGGTTTCGATGGTTGTTGTGCCAACTGTTTTAACTTCGGCATAATTTGGAAAACGTTTCCAGAAATCTTCATTGATAGGCATGAGGCCATCGGAAACGGGCGAGGTATTGGAAATATGGAGTGTCTGCGTCCCCGCCGTCGCGCCCAGCCCGATAGGATACAGTTGATACGTCAACGCATTGCCCTGCTCCTGATATTTCTTGTTCAGTCGTTCGCATTCGGCTCGGTCAGGTTCGAAGCCGATGAAGGAGCTGTAGGGCGCGATGGGTGTCCATAAATCATTAAACCCGCCGCTGGCGCCAATATCGACGATACAGAAATAATCCTTTTTCTTGTCGTGCAGAAAGGGGCCTGTATAGCTAATGGAACGGGGCTGGGAATTTTGTGATGCTAGCGGCATACGAAGACTCCATGAAGCAAGGCGTTATGGGAATGCGACAGGTTGCGGCTCACAAGGTTATTCAGCCCATGCGCTCAGGGCACGGAAAATCCGATTGGCGCGGGAGCTGAAATAATGCCCTTCGGCGTTTAATTCGGCGAAAGCCATGGCTTGGGCAACGCTGAAACCCGTCGGTTTTTTTCGTTCCAGGCGAATCCATTTGTTGATGACTTGTGCTCTCGATACCTTAAACAGATCGTCTTTATACATATAAAAGCTGTTGCTGTAGGAAGTGCGGCCTTCGGCGCGAAGATGGTAATAGGCCAGTGCCTCCGGCACCACTAGAATCTCGGCAGCCAGCGCGACGCGAAGATTAAAATCCCAATCGCCGAGGACGTGAAGATCCTCATCGAAGTCGCCAATCTCATCAATCAGCGATTTTTCAAGAATTAGGGACAGGTTGGGTAAATAATTCTGGGCGCAGAGGCGTGGAATAGATACGGCACGTAGCCACCCGTTGAACAGGCCGCGTTTGATTTCGCGCGTATGGCCATCAGATTGTAAAATTTCTTCAATCCGCACAGTTTGGCAAGCAACGCCCCGCGCCCCGCGAACGGGGGAGTTTTGTAACGCGCCAAGGCAGCGGCGCAGAAAAGACGGATGCCATGTGTCATCATCATCAAGAAAAACGACATAGCGGTCCTTGCACTTCTTCAGTCCGGCATTGGAAGCGGCTTCGCGCCCTTTGGAGGTAGCATGGTGCAGGACAACGAGGCGGCCCGCGTAATGTTTTTTCATCTCTTTCGCTAGCGCATTCACGGCGTCCTTGTCGCCGCCGTCATTTACAATGATGTGCGTCCAGTCCTGATGTTCTTGCTGAAGCACACTGCGCATCGCGCGTTGCAAAAGCAGGGGGCGGTCTTTAGTGCGCGTGACAATGGCGACGCTTGTGGGCTTTTTTGCGGGAGGCATTGGGGTGATACTCGGAAAGAAAAAAGGTGGGAGATTGTTCAACAAAAACTAATGTATCGTCCCTATCTTGTCGAATTCTTTTTTGATGGCACGATGTTGAAGTTTGAACGCGTTCCGTTGCGTTCGGCGCGGGGGCGTAATAAAGTGCGTGCCCCTCCAGTTTTTTTCGTAAGGCTTGATGCATGTCGGTGATCCGTCCCTACGACTTCCCCATTCGCCTGTCCGCCGCGAACTTGAAACAGGTTTATGCCTCGCTGGAGGAGGCGTTCGCGGCGCATGATCATTTGTACGTGACGCGTTTCGGGGCGGAGCATCCGGAACTGCGCGGGTGCGCTTTGCTGGCGATGGGGAATCGCGTCGGCGGCGAACGTGTGCTGGATCGGCACAATGTCCGCACGGCGCGGTCGTGCCTTTACCGCGCCTATGCCGCATGGGTTGAGGATGACAGCGACGAAGCGCGACGCTGGTTGACGCAAGGCCGCGCCATCGGCGGCGAAGATGGTCGTCTGAGCCGTCTGGCCTCCCTTGTCGAACGGCGCACATTCCGCATGGTGTTCCATTGGGATTTCCATGGTTACAATTTCCTCGCGGCTTTCCAGAATTTGCCAGGGATCGAGATGATCACCACCCGCCATTTGTATGGCGATACCGCAACGGCTCTGCCGTCGGGGCAGGCTTTGGCGTCGGTGGTTCCACAGGGGGCGCCGATAGATCTGGTCTTGCTGGATGATTTGAAGATGGTGCCGGTCGGTATCGGCGATCTTGGCGCGCCGGTCATCGTCGTGATCCACGATTCGGAATGGTATTACGATCTGCTGGATCATGTGTCGCCGGATATCGACATGCTGTCGGTCGGCGCGACGTCGGAGGTGGCAGAGGCGGCGCGGCCTTTCGGCACTAACGCCACCACCTATTTCTTTCCGCTGCATATGAGCCTGCCGGAATCCGGCGGCGCGACGGAAAGCCTTGCGGATGTCTCCAACCGCAAGGTGGATATTTTCTATTCTGGTTCTCTGGGTCATGATTTTTACCGGTATAAGAAACAATCGGTTCTGGCTTTGGCGGGCATCGATAGCCGTTTTGCAATCAAGATCGAGGAGACATTTTTCCCGATCAATGAATTCTGGCAGGAAATGCGGCATGCGCGTTTTTCGTTTATGACCTCGCGTTGCTGCAATTATATCTCGACCCGCGCCGTGGAATCCGTGGTGTGCGGCACGTTCCATTTGGTGGAGGAAGAAGATGGTGCGCCGTTTTTCTTTAGCGAACCCTTCGCCTGTTTCCCCGTCTATCGCCGGACGCATATCCGCGAGGATGTCGAACGGCATTTGAATAATTACGACAACATCCTCACCACTTTCCGTCAGCAATTGCCGCAATTCGAGGCTGAATTCAAAAGTGTCCTGCCCTATGACCGCCCCACCCGCGCCTTGCGTTTTCTGCGTCATGCCTTGTTCATGACGCATGTAGAAAAAGCCGTGCGGCCCCGCGTGGAATCAAAGCCAAAGCGCGACATGGTGTATATGAACGAGGTCGAACGCCTCATCCATTTCCCGCCATCGGTAGCCGCGCATTTCGTTGAACAGACCAAACCCGTGCGCGGGTTGCGGCACGCCATTGCCGTGCGCAATCTTTTGCTGGCGCAGAAGAAAACCGCCGAAGAAGCTTTGCAAGGTTTCAAAACTGCCTTGCAGGAAGGGATTGAGGAAACGCCGGATTCTTTGGCCCTGCATCATACCCTCGGTCTTTGCCTGTTGATGTTGGGGCAGTATGACGAAGCGGATCGGAGCTTTGCAAAGGTTGTGGCGGGCGATCTGCGCCTCGCCGCCGATGATCCGCCACCGATGGATGTCGGGCGGTTGAACAGCCTTTTCTGGATCAACGATGCGCGTATCCGCGAACGTTGCCCCGACACGGCCTTGCCTTTGGTGCCGACGAAAGATGTGTGGATCAGTTTCGCTTGGGCCAACCGCGCGGAGGTGGCCATCAAGCGCGGCGCGTTTGCCGATGCCGCTGCCTTTGCCAAAAAATCAATCGAGCTTTTCCTGTACAACGAAGATGTGCATCGCCTGTATTTACGCGCGGCCTATAACCTCGCCGCGGCGGGGGATGCGGCATGGGGTGATGAATTTCTGCAAAGCTTCACCGCCGCTTGCCACAGCGATGCCACCATCCTCCACGACTTCGCCGCGCCGGCGTTCCATGTGCTGATGCAAAAAGACCGCTTGCTCGATGCCGTCAAGATTTTGGAAGAGCTGAAATTATATCGGCATCGCGTCAAGTTGGCCGATCATAGCTATACGCTCTACGACGAATTCGTGCCCCTGATGCAGCGTTACGGTGTGCCGCATTGCAAGTTGCGGTAGGTTCTACGCTTCCGTTACCTGCGCCACGATCGGCAGGCGATCATCATGGGCAATGCGCCAGGCCCAGTAACGCAGCTGGCCTTCGTATAAATCATAGGTCCCTGCCTGTCCGGCCTTGGGGCGCACTTTGACGGGTTTCAGCATGTCGCCGTCGGCGAGTTCCCGCGCCAGTTCGGTGGGGCTGGGCGATAGCGACAGGGTATTGGCCCGCGCGTCGGCGAGGGTGGTGTAGGCTTTGCCGCTGAGCGTGCCGACCACATGGATCGCCTGCACCGGAATCTCCATCACCGTTCGGGCGAAATGCTGGTCGAGCGCGACGAGTGCCGCATCGGGTAGGGCGTGGGTGAAGGCGGCGATATTCTTTTCTAGATTGTCGATCTTGGATGTCATCGGAATCGGAATCGTGTTTGGTTGCCGCCGCAGCCATTGCAAAGCCAGCGCGGCAGGCGTCGTTTGGTAGGTGGTGGCCAGCGTGGCAAGCACAGGGCTTTGCGCCAATTTCCCTTGTCCCAAGGGGCTATAGGCCAGCAACTGCATGCCCTGATCGCGGCAGTAAGGCAGGATCGACCGTTCGACGAAACGCTCCGCCAGATTATATTCCTGCTGGCTCGTGGCGACGGGAAAACCGGCGGGCAGAAGGGCGGTCAGTTTTCGCATCAAGGCCGTGGTGGCGTTGGAAAAACCGATGGCGCGCGCTTTGCCGCTTGTCACCAGATGGACAAATCCGGCGGCGGTTTCCTCCACCGGTATCGCGGGGTTTGGCCAATGGGTCTGATAAAGGTCGATGGTATCGGTGCCGAGGCGGCGAAGGCTCGCCTCGCACGCCGCGATCATGGAATCCGTGCCGCTGTTGGCGGCGTTGAATTTGGTGGCGATGACGACATTGGCGCGGCGACCCTTCAGGGCCGCGCCCAAAATCTCCTCGCTATGCCCTGCGCCATAGACTTCCGCCGTGTCGAACAATGTGATGCCGAGGTCGAGGGCGCGGTGCAGAATCCGGATCGCCTCCGCATCGTTCGTCGCATCGCGTTCAAACTTGCCCCCCAGCCCCATCGTGCCGAACCCAAGCGCGGAGCATGACAGGCTGCCCGCGAGTGTGATGGATGGAAGGCTCATATTTTGTAACTCCGGTCATAAGAGAAGTCCCTCTACCCCGCGAGGGGGAGAGGAAGAAAAAACTAAGGGCTTACGTCTTCGTAAGCCCTTAGTTTTTTCAGGTGAGGGGGAATCGTGGCTCTTGAGTGCCAACCATTCCCCCTCACCCGCAGAAGCTAAGGCTTATTTTTGTGAAGGACAAAAATAAACCTAAGAGACTGTCTTCAAAGTAGTTGAGTCGTATCAATAGGTTGTGATTCTCTGTTTTTGCGAAGAAACGGAGAAAACGATGGCCTGGACTGATACGAC